>SL_3KL_010_SEDDRAFT_10005964_pt1 | contig 10910 bp, 10 predicted proteins | sample SodLakKL_010_SED_2_FD_10381 | JGI IMG/M metagenome (IMG submission 10381)
AGGGCCCACNGCGAGCGGCGATTTTTCTTTTTGGTACTTTTTCTTTTGATCGCCAAAAGAAAAAGTACAACCAAAGGAAAAGAAATGAAACTGGAAACGGAAGGAAATGGGAAGTCCATGGAACGAATGAACGAAAGAACGACTTTTTGACAAAAAAATAATTTAACTACAAACCCCTAACATAATGGCATCCGAAATCAACAGGGATATGGTCATCGAGAACAAGATGGATGACTACGAAAAAATCGATCAGTACAACCTGAAGAAGATTACCCAGCTGGGCGATCATTACCGGGAGGTGCTGAAGCTGGTGGGCGAGGACCCCTCTCGCGAGGGCCTGGCCAGAACCCCCGAGCGGGTGGCCAAGGCCATGCAGTTCCTCACCCACGGCTACGACCTCAAACCCGCCGAAATACTTCGTTCGGCCATGTTCAAGGAAGAATACAAACAGATGGTGATCGTGAAAGACATCGAGATCTACTCGATGTGCGAGCACCACATGCTGCCTTTTGTGGGCAAGGCCCATGTGGCCTATATCCCCAACCATTACATTGTCGGGCTGAGCAAGATCCCCCGGGTGGTCGATGCCTATGCCCGCCGGCTGCAGGTGCAGGAAAGGCTGACCACCCAGATCAAGGAATGCATTCAAGATACCCTGAAGCCCCTTGGGGTGGCCGTGGTGATCGAGGCTCACCATTACTGCATGATGATGCGGGGCATACAGAAACAAAACTCGGTGACCACCACCAGCGACTTTACCGGTGCCTTCCTCACCGAAAAGACCCGGGCCGAATTCATCCACCTTCTGGGTTCCAACCTCCACTAACAATTCCGGCCCATGCCGGTGAAGCCGGTTTTTTTGCCGGGCTGGATAATTTTTTGTAACTTACTGTAAAACCATGTCCACCTGCCTGCATAGTGCAGCATAGAATGCAGCATGGCTCCGGATCAATGAAAATCAACACAAACCTGTATCATGAAGAAAATTTTGTTTGTATTGCCGGCCTTTTTGCTGCTGCTGCTGATTGCCACCGGCTGCGAAGACGACGCCGAACTGCCCCAGGTCATTACCCTTGAAGTAAACGACATCACCGAGTTCAGCGCCCTCGGCTCCGGCGAGGTGATTAGCGACGGAGGCGCCCCGGTGATTGAAAGAGGGCTGTTGTGGGACACCTCTCCCGATCCGGAACTGGAAACTGCCGAAGGAATCGCCCTGGGCGGGCAGGGAGAGGGTGAATTCTCGGCCGAGATGACCGGGCTCACTCCCGGCACCAGCTATTATGCACGGGCCTATGCCACCAACAACCAGGGCACGGCCTATGGCGAGATCATTCCGTTCGTCACCCCCGATGTCCCGGCCGGGCTGCTCATTCCCGGAAACTGGTTGAACGTCGGCGGGGCCGCCACCTATAGCTGGGTAGACGATGTTGGGAACAGCCAGGGATTTATTTTCGGCACCAATTTGTTTGGCGATAAGGGATACGCCCAGTTGTTCCAGACCGGAGAGTCGCATACCATCGAGGGGGCCATTTACTGGATCAGCGTCCGCGAGGGCACTGCAGGGGAGGTGGTGTTTGCCCTTTGGGACTACGCCGACGCCGCCCCGGGCGAGTTGCTGGCATCCAGGACCCTGCCGATGGCCGACATCACGCCCAGCACCAATTTCGACAACGCCATGTATGTTGAATTTGACGAAGCGGTGACCACTTCGGGCGACTTTCTGGTGGGGGTGGATATTTCGGGCCTGAATGAATTTGTCGAAGGCCAGTATGAGCTTGGGAATGTCTCTTCGCAGGACGGCGACGGCCTCCAGGCCGGCCTGGCCCTGATACTGCTGGAAGACGGAAGCTGGGAAACTTCGCTTGAGTTCGGCATGGACGTCGACATTGCCATATTTCCCCTGGAAAGGGGCTCCGCAAAAGGCGAAGATGCCGGCAAACTTCTGATGGAATCACCTTCCTTTTTCTTCCCTGTGCCCGTTCAGGCTGTGCGGCCGGTCAGGGACGCGCCACACAGGCAAAAGTAATGCGAAAGTCCCTTGCAGGGAACATGGATTAAGCCTTGAGCGAACATGAAGGGGAAAACCTGGCTGAAACTTGTTTTTGCCGTCGGCATTCCGTTGATCGTCCTCCTGATCCCCACTCAGTGGTTTTCTGTCGAAGGCCTCAGCCTGATCGAGCACCGCCTGATCGCGGTATTTGTGCTTGCGGTGTTGTTCTGGGTCATGGAACCCGTTCCCATCTATGCCACCTCCATCCTGGTGATTGTCCTGTTGCTGTTGCTGGTATCCGACCACAGCCTGCTTCCGGCTCAGCTGCCCGAGAATGACGTGGCTGTTGGCACCCCCATTGCCTACGAACGCATCATGGGAGTTTTCGGCTCGCCCATCATCATGCTGTTCCTGGGTGGGTTTTTCCTGGCCAGGGCGGTGAGCAAGACCGATCTCGATACCAACCTGGCCCATATCCTGCTGAAACCCTTTGGGAACAAGCCGCAGTTCGTGATGCTGGGCATCATGATCATCACTGCCATTTTCTCGATGTTCATGAGCAACACAGCCACTGTGGCTATGATGATCAGCATCTTGCTGCCGGTGGTGTCCACCTTCAGGAAGAAGCGGAAGAACGTGATCGCCTTCGGGCTGGCCCTGGCCTTTTCGGCCAATATCGGCGGCATGGGGACCATTATCGGCACCCCCCCCAATGCCATCGGCATCGGTTTTCTGGAAGGGGAGCAGGCCATTGGCTACGGATTGTGGATGATGTTCGCCCTTCCGTTCGTGGTGTTTATGCTGGGCTTTTTGTGGTTGCTGCTGCTGTGGCTGTATCCGATCCAAAAACTCGAATTTGTCGAACTGAAAACCAGGGTGGACTTCCGCACCGACTGGCAGGCCAGGGTGGTTTACATCACCTTTCCCCTTACGGTGATCCTTTGGCTGCTCGATTTTTTGCATGGGATGAACGCCTATGTGATCGCCATGATCCCCGTGGCGGTGTTTTCGGTCACCTCCATCATCGATAAGGACGAGCTCAGGAAGATGCGCTGGGACATCCTGTGGCTGATTGCCGGGGGCCAGGCCCTGGGCCTGGCCATTGAACAGACCGGACTGGCCGAAACCATGATCGCTGCCATGCCGCTCGAAGACTATGCTCCCCTGCTGGTGATCGGGGTTGCCGCCCTCATCCCCCTGATCCTTTCGAACTTCATCTCAAACACAGCAACGGCCAACCTGCTGCTGCCCATCATGCTGGCACTGGGTATCAGCATCCCCCCCCTGGTGGAGGTGGGTGGGCTCAGGTTCATCATCCTGGTCACCACCTTTTCCTGTTCTCTGGGCATGGCCATGCCCATCAGCACCCCGCCCAACGCTCTTTCGCACGGAGCGGGCCTGGTGAGCTCGTCTCATATGATGAAGTTGGGAGCCATCGTGGGACTGACCGGACTGGCGGTGGTGTTTGTTTATCTCTATGTGCTGACGGCGGTTACCGGATGGCTGTAGACCGGCAGGGAACAAACGCATTATTTTTTTACCTTTGGCCCTGATCCGCTCAATTTATCTGAATTAAAAACCGGTGACGATGAAAAAGGCATATGTATTTCCCGGACAGGGAGCGCAGTTTGTGGGCATGGGCAAGGAGTTGTATGACAACTCGGAGCAGGCCAGGGAACTCTTTGAAAAGGCCAACGAGATCCTGGGATTTCGCATTACCGATCTGATGTTTGAAGGGACCGACGAAGACCTGAGGCAGACCCGGGTCACCCAGCCGGCCATTTTCCTGCACTCGGTGATCCTGGCAAACAGCCTGGGCGAGGATTTCCACCCCGATATGGTGGCCGGGCATTCGCTGGGGGAGTTTTCTGCCCTGGTGGCTTCCAGGGCACTTAGCTTTGAGGATGGGCTGGTGCTGGTTTCGAAGCGTGCCCTTGCCATGCAGAAAGCCTGCGAGGCCGGGCACTCGACCATGGCCGCCATCATCGGCCTGGACGATGGGGTGGTGGAAGGGGTTTGTGCCGGGATCCACGAAGTGGTGGTGCCGGCCAACTACAACAGTCCCGGGCAGGTGGTGATCTCCGGAAGCGAAAAAGGCATCGATATTGCCTGTGAGAAGCTAAAGGAGGCAGGAGCCAAACGGGCCATGCCCCTGAAGGTGGGCGGTGCTTTTCACTCCCCCCTGATGGAACCCGCCCGGCTGGAGCTGGAGGAGGCCATCAACCAGACTTCCTTCAATACCCCCATTTGCCCCATTTACCAGAACGTGGATGCCCTGCCGGTTACCGACCCCACCCGGATCAGGGAAAACCTGGTTTCTCAGCTGACCTCCCCGGTGCGCTGGGCCCAGGCCGTTAGGAACATGATTGCCGACGGGGCAGCGGAGTTTGTGGAAGTGGGCCCCGGAAAGGTGTTGCAGGGCCTGGTGAAGAAAGTGGCTCCCGGTGCGGAGGCACGCAGTGCATAAGACGCGTAAGGCCCCTTTTGTCAGTCATCTGAGGGATATGGGCCTTTGCCTCCGGCTTAAAATATAGGCCCTGCCCACGGTCTCAGCCACAGTAAAGCCATTGTCATGGTAAGCTATTTGCTGTTTTTTGCCGGTTTTGTGCTCCTGGTATCCGGGGCCGGCTGGCTTGTCGACGGGGCCGCTTCCCTGGCCAAAAGGCACCGCATTTCGAATCTGGTGATCGGGATGACCATTGTGGCCCTGGGGACTTCCGCCCCCGAGCTGGTGGTGAACCTGGTGGCCAGTTTCCGGGAAACCGCCGATGTGGCTATGGGCAATATCCTGGGAAGCAATGTCTCCAATATTTTCCTCATCCTGGGGGTGTCGGCCCTGGTGTTTCCACTGGCTGTGGAAAGGAACACCCTTTGGATGGAAGTGCCCTATGCCCTGATGGGGGCCCTGCTGATCGGATTGCTGGCCAACGACCTCTTGTGGTCCTCCTCTGGCACCACGGTGGTCGGACGCATCGACGGCATCGTATTGATGGTTTTCTTTCTGCTGTTTATGGGGTATGCTTTCGGCATTTCGGGCAGCAGGGGTTTGGCCGAGGTGGAGGTAAGGCAGTACCCGAAATGGCTTTCGTGGATGATGGTGTTGGCTGGCATGCTGGCCCTGGTGGCCGGAGGCCGGTGGATCGTTGACGGCGCCGTGGCCATCGCCTCCCAGCTGGGGATGAGCGAGGCGGTGATCAGCCTGAGCATGGTGGCCCTGGGCACCTCATTGCCCGAACTGGCCACCTGCGTGGCAGCTGCCCGAAAGCGCAACGCGGGCATCGTTATCGGCAACATCCTGGGGAGCAATGTGTTCAATATCTTTTTCGTGCTGGGGGTCAGCGCCCTTATCAAGCCCCTGCCGTTCAACCCGGTTATGAACTTCGACGTGCTGACCGGGATCCTGGCCATGGTCTTGCTGTGGGTGTTCCTGATGGCATCGCGCAGCCGGACGCTGGGACGCTGGCAGGGGGGCGCGCTGGTGACGGGTTACCTTGTTTACCTGACACTGCTTTTTTCCTGAATGCGGTCTGCAGGGCGACTTACCTCTCCTCGTACTGCTGTCTGTAGTATTTCTGGTAGTCGCCGCTGGTCACCTGCCTGAGCCATTGCTCATTGGAGAGATACCAGTCGACGGTTTTCCGCAGGCCTTCTTCAAAGTTGACCGTGGGTTTCCATCCCAGTTCCCTGAGGATCTTGCCGGCGTCGATGGCATAGCGCTGGTCGTGCCCGGCCCGGTCTTTCACAAAGGTGATCAGCCCTTCGGAGGTGCCGGGCTCCCTCCCCAGCCGTCCGTCCATGACCTGGCACAGCAGCCTGACCAGATCGATGTTCTTCCATTCGTTGTGCCCCCCGATGTTGTAGGTTTCGCCCGGGGCGCCCTTGCGCAGGACGGTGTCGATGGCCAGGGCGTGGTCTTCCACATACAGCCAGTCGCGCACATTGTCTCCCTTTCCGTATACAGGCAGGGGTTTTTTTTGGATGATGTTGTTGATGAAAAGCGGGATGAGCTTCTCGGGGAACTGGTTCGGGCCATAATTGTTGGAACAGTTCGACAACACCACCGGCAGCCCGAAGGTGTGATGGTAAGCCCGCACAAAGTGATCGCTTGCAGCCTTGGAAGCGGCATAGGGGCTGCGGGGGTCATAGGGGGTGCTTTCGGTAAACAGCCCGTCATCGCCCAGCGAGCCGTACACCTCATCGGTGCTGATGTGGCAGAAGCGCCTGCCCTCGTAGTGATCTTTCCAGAAGTGCCGGGCGGCATTGAGCAGGTTTACCGTCCCGGTAACGTTGGCTTGCACGAAGTCCATGGGATTTGCAATGGACCGGTCTACGTGCGACTCGGCCGCCAGGTGGATCACCTTATCGAAGGCAAACTGTTCAAAAAGCCCGAAAACAAAGCGGCCATCGACGATGTCGCCCTTGACAAAGCGGTAATTCGGGCGGTCTTCCACGTCGGTAAGGTTGAGCAGGTTGCCCGCATAGGTCAGCTTGTCGAGGTTGACAATGGCGCTTTTGGGGTATTTGTTCACCAGCAGCCTTACGGCATGTGAGCCGATAAAGCCTGCACCTCCGGTGATCAGGATATTTTCCATAGCTTGTTTTTTTATTGATCCAAAATGCCTGCTGACAGGTTCTTTTCCCATTTCCAGGCAGAAACCATCATTTCTTCAAGACCTTTTTCGGCCTTCCAGCCCAGTTTGAGGTTGGCCAGGGTGGTATCGGCCCACACGCTTTCCACATCGCCTGCCCTTCGGGGGGCGAAATCCCAGTTCAGTTTAACCCCGGTGGCCTTTTCGAAGGCGGTGATCACTTCCAGCACACTATAGCCCTTGCCGGTGCCCAGGTTGAAGATTTCGTGTCCAGAGGCATTATTGCCTTTGCTCAGACGCTCCAGGGCGGTTACATGGGCCCGGCCCAGGTCGCTTACATGGATGTAGTCGCGGATGGCCGTGCCATCGGGGGTGTTGTAGTCTTTGCCGAAAACCGAAAGTCGTTCCCGTTTGCCGATGGCGGTCTGGGTGATGTAAGGCACCAGGTTGTCGGGGATGCCCGGGGGCAACTCACCGATCAGCCCGCTTTCGTGGGCCCCCACCGGATTGAAGTACCTCAGCGAAATGGCCCTGACCTGTCCGGCCTTTGCCGCATCGTCAACGATCCGTTCGCCCATCTGCTTGGACTGCCCGTAGGGCGAGGCGGGCGGTTGCAGCGCGGCCTTTTCGGTAACCGGCAGCCTGGCGGGCTGGCCGTATACGGAAGCCGATGAGGAGAACACCAGGGGGGGTGAGCCATGCAGGCCCATGCACCTGAGCAGGTTGATCAGCGAGAGCAGGTTGTTGTGGTAGTATTTGAGTGGCTTGGCCACCGATTCGCCCACGGCCTTGAAGGCAGCAAAATGGATGACCCCCGCCAGGGGGCCCTGCCGCCCGAAAAAGCCCTCCAGGGCATCGAAGTCGCAGAGATCGGTCTGCTCGAAAAACGGCCGGTTACCGGTGATGCGCCCGATCAGCCCGGCAACCTGCGGGCTGGAGTTGGACAGGTTGTCAAGGATCAGGGGCTCAAAACCGCTCTTCTGCAGCTCCACCACCGTATGAGATCCGATATAGCCCAGTCCGCCGCTGACAAGCACTTTTTTTGACATATCCCCTGTAGTTTTTTGCGGGTCTAAAAGCTCCAGTAGTTGAGTTTGCCGATGCGGTTGCGGTAAATACCCTTGATGTCGATCAGTATCCCCTGGCCCTTGTCTCTGAGTAGTTTCACAAAGTCTTCTTCGCCCAGGTCGGCATAGGCCTGGTGGTTAACGGCCACCACCACGGCGTCGTAATTATGGCCGGGGCTTCCGGTCAGCTCGAACCCATACTCCTGCTGCACCTCCGCGTTATCGGCATAGGGGTCGGTGACATCAATGCTGACGCCATAGCTGCGCAATTCGCTGATCAGGTCCGATACCCGCGAATTGCGGATGTCGCTTACGTTTTCCTTGAAGGTAATGCCCATGACCAGCACCCGTGAGTTGAGCACGTTCTTGCCGGCAGCGATCAGTTTTTTTACCAGTTGCTTGGCAGCATAAAAGCCCATGGAGTCGTTGACGAAGCGACCCGAGTTGATCACCTGGGGGTGGTAGCGGTATTCCTTGGCCTTGTATACCAGATAATAGGGGTCTACCCCAATGCAGTGACCGCCCACCAGGCCGGGGAAGAATTTCAGGAAGTTCCATTTGGTGCCTGCCGCCTCCAGCACATCGTAGGTGTTGATGCCCATGCGGTTGAAGATGATCGACAATTCGTTCATCAGGGCAATGTTGACATCCCGCTGGGTGTTCTCGATGATCTTTGCAGCCTCGGCCACCTTGATCGAGGGTGCCCGGTGTACGCCCGCACTGACCACCAGCTCGTAGGTTCTGGCAATGTTGTCGAGGGCTTCTGCGTCGTTGCCCGATACCACCTTGGTGATGGTGGTAAGGGTGTTCACCTTGTCGCCGGGGTTGATCCTCTCGGGAGAGAAGCCCACCTTGAAATCCATACCGGCTTTCAGCCCCGATTCGTCTTCCAGGATGGGGATGCAGTCCTCTTCGGTGCAGCCCGGGTAAACGGTGGATTCGAACACCACATAGTCCCCTTTTTTCAGGGCCCTGCCAACATCCCTGCTTGCCGAGAGCAGGGGGCGCAGGTCGGGCAGGTTGTGCTGGTCGATGGGGGTTGGCACCCCCACAATGAAGAAGTTGGCTTTTTGCATCTCCCCGGCCCGGCTGGTGAATTCTATGTCGCTGCCTTCGAATGCCGATGCCGGCAATTCCCTGCTGGGGTCCTGCCCCTTGCGCATCATGCCGATGCGGTCTTCCCTGATATCGAAGCCGATCACCCGGATCTTCCTGGCAAATTCAAGGGCAATGGGCAGGCCCACATAGCCCAGCCCGACTACGGCCAGCACGGCTTCTTTTCTGATCAGACGATTGTACATGCTTTTGAATGGAATTAAGGTTACTAGTGGCTATCTCCTTCCTCCGATTTGTACACACTGCCCTCCTGCAGCCGGTACACCTGCCTGCTTTCGGGGCAAACGGCAACCCCTTCGCTGTCGAAATGCAGGCGGTGGCCGTACTCGCTCATCCAGCCGATCTGCCTGCCCGGGTTGCCGACCACCAGGGCATGGGGTGGCACGTCTCTGATCACCACCGTCCCGGCCCCGACAAAGGCATGGTGACCGATCTCTATGCCGCAGACTAGGGTGGCGTTGGCGCCGATGGTGGCCCCGCGGCGCACCATGGTCTTTACGTACTGCTCTTTTCTGACCACGGCGCTGCGGGGGTTGACAATGTTGGTGAACACCATGCTGGGCCCGAGAAAGACATCGTCTTCGCATTCAACCCCTGTATAGATCGACACATTGTTCTGCACTTTTACGTTGCGCCCCAATACCACACCGGGCGAAACCACCACGTTTTGCCCGAAGTTGCAGTTCTCGCCAATATGGCATCCGGTCATGATGTGTGAAAAATGCCATATTTTGCTGCCTTTCCCGATGTGGCAACCCGGATCGATCACGGCCGTTTCGTGGTGAAAGAAATCCCTGGTGTTTCCCTGCTGTTCCATGGTTTTATTTGTTGATGCTACAAAGGACGGAGAGATCAGCGGTCGAAAAATTCCAGGACGCTGCCCGTAATGGTTTCGGTCTGCTCAGGGTCCAGCTCGGTATGAATGGGCAGGGAGATGACCCGTTTGCAGAGATCTTCGGTAACCGGAAAATCTCCTTCTTTGTACCTGGGGTCGGTATAGGCTTTTTGCAGGTGCATGGGCACCGGGTAATAGACCATGGCTGGCACTCCTTTGCCCATCAGGTGCTCCTGCAGGGCGAAGCGGTCGATGCCGGAGGTTTTCAATGTGTACTGGTGAAACACATGGGTAGAGAAAGGGCTCCTGACCGGGATCTGCAGCCCGGGATGCCCGTTGAAGGCGGCATCGTAGCTGGCGGCGGCCTGTTGCCTTGCCTGGTTGTAGCTGTCGAGACGGGGGAGCTTGATGCGCAAAATGGCGGCCTGTATGCTGTCGAGCCGGGAGTTCACACCCACCTGGTCGTGGTAATACCGGGTCTGCATCCCATGGTTTACAATGTAGCGCATCTTTTGTGCCAGGGCGTGGTCGTTGGTGAAGATGGCCCCCCCGTCGCCGTAGCATCCCAGGTTTTTCGAAGGGAAGAAGGAGGTACAGCCAATATGGCCCATGCTGCCGGTTTTTTTCCGGCTGCCGTTGCTAAAGAGGTAGTCGGCCCCGATGGCCTGGGCATTGTCTTCGATCACGTACAGCCCGTGCCGGTTGGCGATGTCGAGTAGGGGCTCCATCTGTGCGCTCTGGCCGAAAAGGTGTACCGGCACCACGGCTTTTGTTTTTGGGGTGATGGCTTTTTCCACTGCCAGCGGATCGATGTTGAAGGTGTCGGGATCCACATCCACCAGCACCGGCCTGAGCCCGAGCAGGGCGATCACCTCCACGGTGGCCACAAAGGTAAAGGTGGTGGTGATTACCTCGTCGCCGGGTTTCAGGCCCAGGGCCATCATGGCTACTTGAAGGGCGTCGGTGCCATTGGCGCAGGGTACCACATGACTTACCCCCAGGTAATCCTCCAGTTCTTTCTGAAAGGCTTTTACTTCGGGGCCGTTGATGTATTGGGTAGAGGCGACAACGTTCAGAACGGCGGCGTCCACCTCATCGCGGATGTGCTCGTATTGCCGGCCCAGATCGACCATTTGGATTTTGTCCATCGTTTTTTTTTCTTATTCGTGCATTATATTTTGAAAAAAGAAAATAGAAATTAGAAGGTAGATTTTGGCTTTTGGCTTTTGGCTTTTGGCTGTTGGCTTTTGGCTTTTGGCTTTTGGCTGTTGGCTGTTGGCTGTTGGATTTTGGCTATTGGCTTTTGGCTGTTG
>SL_3KL_010_SEDDRAFT_10005966_pt1 | contig 10909 bp, 8 predicted proteins | sample SodLakKL_010_SED_2_FD_10381 | JGI IMG/M metagenome (IMG submission 10381)
AGCCAACAGCCAAAAGCCAACAGCCAAAAGCCAACAGCCAACAGCCAAAAGCCAACAGCCAAAAGCCAACAGCCAAAAGTGAAAAATAACCGTACAATATAACTATACTGAACAATGAAAGATTCCATGAGAAAAAGAGTATTGGTAGCCACAGGCGGGGGCGATTGCCCGGGTCTGAATGCTGTAATCCGTGCCATTGTGATGCGGGCCGCAAAGGAAAGAGACTGGGAGGTGGTGGGAAGCATCAACGCATTTGACGGCGTGTTGAACGAACCCAATGAAATCGTGATCCTTGGCGAAAGAGAAGTGGCGGGGATACACATCCGCGGCGGCACCATCATAGGAACAACCAGCAAGGGCGGCCCGTTTGCATGGCCCATAAAAAACAAAGACGGCAGCTGGAACAGCGCCGACCGCTCCGATGAAATGATGCGCCGGCTGCAATACCTCGGTGTGGATGCCGTGATCAACATCGGTGGCGACGGTTCACAACAAATATCCCAGAAGTTGTTTGAAAAAGGATGCAACATCATCGGAGTACCAAAAACCATCGACAACGACCTGTCGGCCACCGACTTTACTTTCGGTTTCCAGACAGCCGTACAGGAAGCCACCACAGCGGTCGACAAACTGGTGACCACGGCCGCAAGCCACAACCGGGTGTTCGTCCTGGAAGTGATGGGGCGTTATGCCGGCTGGATCGGACTGCACAGTGCCGTGGCCGGTGGTGCCGACGTCTGCCTCATCCCGGAGATCCCTTACGACATCGACAAGGTGATGGAAAAAATTTATTCGCGCTTTCACCGGGGCCGCGGATACGCCATCATTGTGATTTCCGAAGGAGCCAAACCCAAAGGCGGTGATGTCCATTACGCAGAAAGCAACGAGGTGGGATACAAGAATGTCCGACTCGGCGGAGTGGCTTTCAAGCTGATCCACGAACTCAAAGAGGCCGGCCTGGAAACCGATATGCGCGAGACCGTATTGGGACACCTGCAACGGGGTGGAACCCCCATCGCCTATGACCGCATCCTGGCTACACAATTTGGTGTAGAGGCTTTTGAAATGGTGTTGCGTAAAGATTTTGGGAAAATGGTGGCCTACCGGCATCCGAATATTGTTTCGGTACCGTTTACAGATGCCATCAGCCATTACAATTTTGTAGATCCAGATTGTGACCTGATAAAATCAGCCCGCGGCGTTGGTATTTGCATGGGCGACTGATCGTCATGAAACGCCGGACACTGTTTGCGGACATCCTTCTGCCCCTTCCACTAAAAGGTTGTTTCACCTATCGTGTACCCCATGACCTCAATGCAAGCGTTGGCATTGGCCAGCGCGTAGTGGTGCCATTTGGCCGCAACAAGGTGTATGCAGGGCTTGTCAAACAGATCCATGAAAACCCACCAACGGGCTTCCAGGCCCGGTATATCCACAGCGTCCTTGACCAGGGGCCTGTGGTAACGCCCACACAATTCCGGCTGTGGGAATGGATTGCAGATTACTACCTCTGCACCGAAGGCGATGTGATGAATGCGGCCATGCCTCCGGCCATGAAACTGGCCGGGGAAACACGCATTGCCCTGAACCCTTATATAGAAGACACACCCGGGGGCCTGCATGAAAAAGAACAGGCCCTGCTGGACGCACTCCGCGTGAACAAACAGATCAGTCTTTCCGAAGCTTCCGCCATTGCCACCATCCCGAAGGTCTTGCCTTTAATCAAGGGCATGATGGAAAAAGGCCTGGTGGTGCTAAAAGAAGACCTCGAAAATCCCTGGCGGCCGCGCAAGGTGAAATATGTTCGCCTAAGCGAAAGCCATGCCAACGAAAACCAGATGAAAGAGTTGTTTGACTCGTTTGAGCAACGGGCGCCAAGACAACTTGAGCTGCTGATGCAGTACATCCGGTTGGCGGGGACCATCGGGAAAGAAGCAAAACAAGTCAGTGTGCCTGACCTGACAAAACCGGTTAAAGGGGGTTCCGCAGCCCTGCAGGCCCTGGTCAAAAAGGGGGTATTTGAGCTTTACGAACAGGAACAGAGTTATTTTGACCACCTGCCCGTCACCGACCTTCAGATCCGTTTTAACGAACACCAGGATAAGGCCTGGCAGGAGGTGCAGGACGGTTTTAAACACAAGGATGTGGTATTGCTGCACGGGGTTACTTCGAGCGGGAAAACAGAATTATACATCCGGTTGATCCGCGAAACCATCGCCAGGGGGAAACAGGTGCTGTACCTGCTTCCGGAAATTGCACTCACCGCCCAGATCATCACCCGGCTGCAACAACAATTCGGCGACAAGGCCGGGATATACCATTCGCGTTTCAACCCCATGGAACGCACCGAGGTGTGGAACAACCTTCTGCAGGGAGGAATCACATCGGGCAAGAAAACCATCCGGTACGACCTGTTGCTGGGTCCGCGATCGGCCATGTTCCTTCCATTTCGCGACCTTGGCCTGATCATCGTTGATGAAGAACACGAACCCAGCTTCAAGCAACACGATCCGGCCCCACGGTACCATGCCCGTGATGCGGCGATTTACCTTGCCTCCATGTATGGGGCAAAGGTCTTGCTGGGATCGGCCACCCCGTCACTTGAAGTGTTTTCGAATGTACGTTCGGGCAAGTTCGGCTATGCAAAGATCGATAAGCGCCACGGCGGGGTGCTCATGCCGGAAATCCTGCTGGCAAACCTCCGGAAGGATACACGAAGCCGCGCCATGAAATCGCACTTTTCCCCGCTGCTGTTCAACAGCATCCGGGAAGCCCTTGAGCAACAGGAACAGGTGATCCTGTTCCAGAACCGCCGGGGCTTTTCCCTGCGCCTGGAATGTGACGTATGTCACTGGTTGCCTGGCTGCCACCAATGCGATGTAAGCCTGGTGTATCATAAAAAAATCAACAAGCTCAAGTGTCATTATTGCGGCTATACCACAGACCCTCCGGGAGAATGTCCTTCCTGCACATCTACCGCCATCAGAATGAAAGGCTTCGGCACGGAAAAGATTGAGGAGGAACTGCCCCTGATCTTTCCCGATGCCACTGTTGCCCGGATGGACCTGGACACCACACGCTCCCGCAATGCCTACCGCAAGATCATTGACGATTTTGAAATGCGTCGTATTGACATCCTGGTGGGCACCCAAATGATCAGCAAAGGGCTCGACTTCAACAATGTGGGCGTAGTGGGGATCCTGAATGCCGACAACATGCTCAATTTCCCTGACTTCCGGTCACACGAACGGGCCTTTCAGCTGATGGCCCAGGTAAGCGGCCGGGCTGGGCGCGACAAAAAACGGGGCAAGGTGATCATCCAGGCCTATCATCCGGAACACCCCATTATTCAGCAAGTTACCCGGAACGATTACGAAGGGATGTATGTACAGCAGATCGCCGAAAGGCGTCAGTTCAACTACCCGCCGTTTACGCGCCTGGTGATGATCAGCACCCTGCATCCCTATCAGGACCTGCTTGCCGAAGCAGCCACCACCCTGGCCGGACGATTGCAACAAGCCTTCCCAAAAAAAGTGCTCGGACCGGAATATCCCGTCGTGGCACGCATCCGCAACCAATACATAAAAAATATCCTGGTAAAACTAGACCGCAGCCACCGCCTGGCAAAAGAAAAACACCACCTGCAACAAGTGGTAACCGCATTTCAGAAAGAAACCCGGTGGAAAACGGTAAGGGTTATCTTTAACGTAGACCCTGTTTAAAGAAGTATTTAGTAATTAGTATTTAGTGTCGACAAAACGTACTTATATTGTTACTAATTACTAATTACTAATTACTAATTACCACTAACTTCTTCCGTTAGTCTTCTACAATAACGTACACATCCTCCCCTTCGCGCTTCATGTGGTACTGCTCGCGGGCATAGCGTTCGAGGGCATCCGGGTCGTTTTTCAATTCTTCGATGGCAAGGCTGTCTCGTTTGATCTCTTCAAGGAAATATTCACGCTCTTTGTGCAGGTTACGCAGTTGCCGGTGCATACGGTACTGCTGAATAAAGTTGTGGGTGTCAAAAAACACCAGCCACACCAGCAAGGCAATNAACACAAGGAAGTATTTGTTTTTTAGAATGGGCGGGATTTTTGACCACATGACAAACCGGCTTTACACAAAGGTAAGGAATTATGACGACAACCCTTTTACTTTCGGTTTGCCTGCCACAAAGTCTTTCAGGTAAAAGGGTTCAAAGTAGGCCACATCCGCAAACTCCTTCCGGCCGAACTTTTCCGTGGCCTCCTGAACCATCCCTCGGGCCGAGGGCAGAATACCCTCCACAAACAACGCATTGCAGCCCCTGATGACTTGCCGGCACTTGTCTGCCCCATCGCCAAAAAAGATGATCTTCTTGTTTTCAAGCAAGCCGGCAAAGGTGTGCCCATCCACCACCTGTGCGCGGGTGTCATGCACCACTGAAAGATCGTATGCAAGCAGCGCATAATACACCTCCATGCGACGGGCATCAATCATCGGGCAAAACAATGTTTCAATGGCGGCAGGCGGGATCATCCCATTCAAATCATTCATTCTCAACAGGGCCGTCCGGGTGAGGGCGCGCATGGTATCCACGGCAATCAGCGGGATATCCCGGGCAAAACAAAAGCCTTTGGCGGCGGAAACCCCAATGCGCAGACCGGTATATGAACCAGGGCCCCGGCTTACGGCCACCGCCGAAATGTCAACGGGCTTTAGCCCGGTTTCAGCCATTACCTCTTCGATAAAAACCGTCAACAGGGAAGAATGGGAGTATTCTTTGCTGTGGTGCTCGCGCAGTGCAATGAGTTGTCCGGCCTTTGAAAGACCTACAGAGCATACACGGGTGGTGGTTTCTATGTGCAGCAGGACAGGCATAAATGCACGATTTTTCAATTGTCTTGATCAGATGTGCCCCGGTGGCCGGGTTCAATACCAGGTTTATGGCATTGTTCCCCCTGGCCTAGCGAAACAATTCCTGGCGGTCCACACGAACTACTTCATCGCCATCGCGCAATTCCCTGGAAACAAGCCGGTAAGGCCCGGTGATCACTTCTTGTCCCTCTTCAAGCCCTTCGCGTATTTCAATAAACTGGTTATCCTGAATGCCGGAACGCACTTCCGTTTGCCTGGCAATCCCATTGTCGAAAACAAACACATATTCCCTGGGTCGCGATGATGGCGCAGGATCCGTCGCAACTTCCTCCCCGTTTTCATCATTGTGCCGGCGGGCTATTTCTTCGCGGGTAGTCACGGCCTGAATGGGCACCGTAACCACCGCATAGGCTGTTTGTGTCTGGATGTCGACGGTGGCCGACATACCCGGACGGAATGGGGAAAGATGCGGGCGGTCTTCACGCAACAGATGATCATACGACTCGGGGAATATGCGGATGCGTACTTCAAAATTGGTCACCTGATCGGCACCCATCATTTCCTGGGCTGCAGAGTTCGCAATGGAGGTCACTACGCCCCTGAAACTCTCTGCAAAAAACGCATCCACCTGGATAAAGGCGGTATCACCTTCATTGACCCGCACAATGTCATTTTCGTTCACGTCCACTTTCACCTCCATCACATTGAGGTTGGCAATCCGGATGATCTCCGTACCGGCAAACTGGGAGGTACCCACCACCCTTTCTCCAATCTCGGCATCCAGCCGCGATACCGTGCCATCCATCGGGGCAAACAAATTGGTTTTGGACAGGTTGTCGCGGGCTTCCGTAAGTCCAGCCTCTGCACTTTTCACCTGGAATTCACTGGCAATGACGCTTTGTTTGCTGGCTTCCACATCGGCCTCTGCCACCAGGTACTGCGCCCGGACACTGTCATATTCCGACTCAGAAATGGCATGTTCTTCAAACAAACGCTTGTTGCGTTGGTAGTTGGCCCGGGCATTGATAAACTGGGCTTCTGCCTGCAGGACGCGGGCCCTGGCATTGGCCAGATTTGCCCTGGACGTATTGAGGGCCGCTTCCATTCTGTCGAGTGCCGCCTCATAAATGTCGGGATTGATTCGTGCCAGGAGTTGTCCGCGCATCACATAATCTCCCTCTTTAACATGCAGTTCAATGATCTCCCCGGACACATCGGGGGCCATCTTCACTTCGGTAACCGGCCTAATGCGCCCGTTGGCTGTGACTATTTCCATAATGTCGCGTTTTTCAGCCTGCTCAACGGCCACGCGCTGACCCTCTTCGTGACCGATCCACCCGGCCCTCCGGCCGACAAGGACAAAAACCACGAATACTGCCAGGACGATCAGTGCAATTTTTAATGTTTTGTTCTTCATTGGTCAATAATATTTAACTATTTCATGTTTGTTTTTTAGCATTTACCGCAGGCTGATGGGCCTTCCGATATAGAAATCTAGAACCGTTACACGGAACACATACTCGTATTTGGCCTGCAACAGTTCTGATTGCGCTGCAGAAAGCCGGTTTTTTGCATCATTGTATTCGATGGTATTGACCATGCCCACATTGAAACGCTGTTCGGTGTAGCGGAAAGACTCTTCCAGGGCTTGCACGTTTTTTTCTGTGGCCCTGTAACGCTGAAGCGCGGCATGGGCATCCTGGTGGGCTTGTTCAATGGTTTTATACAATTGGTCGCGGATGATCTGGCGCTGCAACCTGGAGTTTTCCAGCGAGATCTGTGTCCTGTTCATGTTGCTGCGCACCTGTAAATTGTTGAATATGGGAATTTGTAAGAATACGCCGATGCTGCGGTTGAGGTTTTCATCAATCTGATCGCGGAATGGGATCACTTCGGTTTCAATTCCCGCAAATTTCGGGGCAAACAATGCTTCAACCGAACCGGTTTGCCCCGCATATTTTGGATCCAGATCGTTGGCGTCAACAACACGCAACCGGGCTTCGGAATACCCTGTTGCCATGCTGCCGCTCAGGCCAAGTCGCGGGTACCGGCCACCACGCGCTATCTCATGAGTCTTTTCAGCACTGGCCACCTGCATGTCGGCCGAGATAATACTGGGTTGAATCTGCGCGGCCGTATCAAAAATCTGCATCGGTGAAAATTGGATGGTTTCACTCGGAATAAGCTCCACTTCCGGGACTTCCACTTCAAAATCAACGTCTTCGCGTAAATCCAGAAGCTGCATCAGGTCGAGGTAGGCAATCCGGAGCTGGTTTTCGGCATTCACCAATTGCAGTTCTTCGGTGGCCTCCTGTGCCTGTATGGTCAGCAAGCTTCCCCTGGCCAGGGTGCCGGCATCCACCAGCTTGGCTGTGCGGTCAACCTGTTGACGAGTAATCTCCAGCTGATTGGCGGCCATTTCCACCATTTCCCTGGCAAACAGTATCTGTAGATATGACGATGCAACAGCCAGGGAAATATCATTTTCCATGGTGGCCACATCATACTCGCTGGCCAGCAAATCAAAACGGTCCCTTTCGATGTTGTTTCGAACCTGGAAACCACTGAACAGTGTCATTCCGCTACTCAGGCTAAAATTGTTTGTCTGCACCCTTTCGGTTGAAAATTCATTGGTGATGGGGTCGAGCATGCGCCCGTAATTGTAGTTGTGCGATGCATTGGCGTTGAGCGACGGCAAACGATTGGCCTGGCTTTGCTGCAAATTTTCCCTGGCCACCTCTACACCCAGTTTTTGCTGTTGTATGCGCAGGTTGTTTTCCAGGGCATGGTTAACACAATCCTCCAGACTCCAAACAGTACGTTCCTGTGCGCCTCCTAAAACAGGGAACATCAGGATCATTAAAATCAAACCTGTCATTATTGTTTTCATGGACATATACGGGGTTTATTTATTACAGATAAAGTACAAACAACCTACAAAAGTAAGAAACTACAGGGTAAAAATGTTCTCCGCAACCAAATATTGCAACAATTTGAGTATTTTTAACGGTTATGAAGGTTGCAATCAGCGGTTCAAATGGTTTTGTGGGCACAAAAGTAGCCCGCTTGTTTGCCCTTAAGGGGCACGAAGTAATCCCTGTTGCCCGGGAGTCCTTTTTGCTGGATGCATCGGAACTGGCAAAAGCATTGCGCGGGGCGGAGGTGATCATTCACCTGGCCGGGGCACCCATATTGAAAAGGTGGACAAAAAAATACAGGCAGGAGATCTATGACAGCCGGGTGATGACCACACGCCGGCTCACCGATGCCATGCGTTTTATGGACCCGGTGCCGCATACATTCATTTGCGCCTCTGCCGTGGGAATATATCCCGATACCGGGGCACATGACGAACAGAGCCAGGCCATATCTGATGGGTTTCTTGGCAAGGTCTGCCGCGACTGGGAGGCAATGGCCGCCAGGGCCCCTGCAGGTTGCCGGACACTGATGTTCCGTTTCGGCATCATTTTGGGCAATGATGGCGGCGCCCTGAAACAGATGTTGCTGCCATTCAGGCTCGGTGCCGGAGGGCGCATCGCAAGCGGCCGGCAGAAAATGTCCTGGGTGCATATCGAGGATGTGCTGGGGGCCATGGCCTTTGTGCTGGACCGCCCAAATATCCGCGGGCCGGTCAATATTACCGCCCCGGCACCAGTAACCAATGCCGTATTTACCAAAACACTGGCAAAAACACTGCGCCGGCCTGCCCTGCTCCCGTTGCCTTCGTTTTTGCTTCAAATACCCTTTGGAAAAGCTGCGTCGGTATTGACCGGCGGTCAGGTTGCGCTCCCGTCAAAACTTGAAGTAAACAGGTATAGATTCCGGTTTCCGGACATAGAAGGTGCTTTACGCGATTTGCTCAGGTGACCTGCATGGTGGCCTACCCGAAAAGCAGGGTAAATACCTGGTCGATCCGGGTCACGGGGTGCAATTTAATCCCAAAATCCTTTTTTTCAAGGCCTTTGAGGTTGTATTTGGAAACAAAGATCTCCCTGAAACCGAGTTTGGCGGCTTCTGCAATACGTTGTTCGATGCGGGTGACCGGCCTGATCTCCCCGGTAAGCCCGACCTCAGCCGCAAAGCATGTATGCTCACTTACAGGGATGTCTTCATTTGACGAAAGTACTGCGCAGATCACGCCCAGGTCAATGGCCGGGTCGTCCACCCTGATGCCGCCCGTCACATTTAAAAACACATCTTTGGTGGCGATCCTGAAGCCACAGCGTTTTTCGAGCACAGCCAGTAACATATTCATGCGCCGCAGGTCAAATCCGGTAGCCGACCGCTGCGGGGTTCCGTAAGCCGCCGAACTGACCAGGGCCTGTGTTTCTATCAGCATGGGCCGCATCCCTTCGATGGTGGCAGAAATCGTCACGCCGCTCACGTCCTCCTCGCGTTGCGACAACAGAAGTTCTGAAGGATTTGACACCTCACGCAGACCGTTGTCGCGCATCTCAAAAATGCCCAGTTCGCTGGTGCTTCCAAAACGGTTTTTTGCAGCCCGCAAAATCCGGTACATATGGTTGTGGTCCCCTTCGAACTGCAGCACGGCATCCACCATGTGCTCCAAAAGTTTAGGGCCGGCCAGTGAGCCCTCTTTGGTAATGTGTCCGATCAGGAATACGGGGGTGCCGCTCTCCTTGGCAAATCGCTGAAACTCCGCCGCACTTTCCCTGATCTGCGAAATGCTTCCTGCCGCCGCATCCAGCATTGGAGTGGTCAGCGTCTGGATCGAATCGATCACCACGACCTGCGGTTGCAGCGATTCGATGTGTGCAAATATGCTTTCGGTATCTGTTTCGGTAAGGATATAGCAATCTTCATGCTTCAGGCCAAGGCGCCCGGCGCGCATGCTCAGCTGCAAGTCGCTCTCCTCGCCTGAAATATACAGGACTTTTTGTCCGGTCATCTGCATGGCCACCTGCAACATCAGGGTTGATTTTCCTATGCCGGGCTCTCCCCCAATGAGCATCAGTGCCCCGGGTACAATGCCGCCGCCCAGCACCCTGTCCAGTTCCTTGCTTCCCGCAGATATGCGTTTTATGGTGGCGGCATCCACCTTGTGAATGGGTTGTGGCCTGGCAGCAGCAACGGGTTTGTCAGTACCCGCGGCCCGGCTGCCCCGTCGCGCTCCTTCCTTTTTGATCACCTCTTCGACATAGGTGTTCCACTCTCCACAGGCTGTGCAACGCCCCATCCATTTGGGAGATTGCATCCCGCAATTGCTGCAAAAAAATGCCGACTTTACTTTCTGGGCCATATCGGTGGGATTAAAGAAAGGGAAAACCGCAACATAAAATGTATATTGGTTTTCCCTCTGCAACCATGAAAACAAGGGTATAAAGTTACGAAATTAATTTGACATGGTGTAATGTCGAAAAGGTCGAAAGGTCTAAATGTCTAATGGTCGAAAGGTCTAAATGTGGAGCGGTTGCCACATGTTGTTGCAGTCATTGCCCTAAAAGGCATCTTGAATGGTCCCGGGGAAATTATCATAACGGGCTGAATTTGAGGGATTCAGGTTTAACCGGGATCGATTAGGGCCTTATGGCACAAATTTTACATTGGTAAAGGCAATGATTGTCTAACCCAAAAAACCAAGTACCATGAAAAAAATCATGATTGTTATGGGACTATTTGTATTTTTCAGCGCGTGTCAGCCCGAAGTGCGCGAACAGCCCTATATGGTTGACAAAACAAAAATTGCTGTGTTGGTCGATGAAGGGTTTCATGATGGAGAAGCCTACATGCCCATGGGTTATCTGACCAACCGCGGAGCACACATCACGGTGATAGGCCCTGAAGTTGGCCTGGTAACCGCTTACAACAGCGATTTTACCATTATGATCCAACAGTCCATTCTGGATGCAGAGGTGGATCAATTTGATGCGTTGATCCTTCCGGGAGGTCATGCACCGTCGCGACTGCGCGAAAACATGAACGTGGTGAACTTTGTCCGCGACTTTTTTAATTCCGGCAAAACGGTAGCAGCCATCTGCCACGGACCGCAGGTGCTGATCACGGCAGGTGTTATGGAAGGGGTTGA
>SL_3KL_010_SEDDRAFT_10005967_pt1 | contig 10908 bp, 7 predicted proteins | sample SodLakKL_010_SED_2_FD_10381 | JGI IMG/M metagenome (IMG submission 10381)
TCTCCCACGTCGCCGGGGATGCAGAAGGCGCAAGTGGGCTCGCCCGGATCGGCCTCGTCGAGGCGCACCTCAATTTCGCGGGTGGCCAGCTGCACCTCATTCTCTCCCTCTCCGGTCACGAACGACCCGCGGTTAAGCACGAACAGGTTCGAGGGGTTTTCAATCCACACGGTACCGTCCTGCAACTCGGCTTCCACCCAACTGCGACAGCAGTACATGTGCTGTTCCATACGCAACCCTGTTTCTTCATCAAACTCGGTCGGTTCGTCGGTCGTATAGGACCAGGCCAGCAACGTGTCTGCCGGCGGGGTGTCCAGCGCGTTGTGGATAAACCCGCAGGCCGCACCGGTGGGGTGTTGGCCCAGAGCGGAAACTTGATTAAAGTTCTCATGAAAAAATTCGAGCGCCCGGCCAACCCCCTCGGCCGAGGACTCGAATGCGCGCGTCTGGGTCTGGATATTGCCGGCCATGCGCTCCTGCATGATGGTGCTATTCATGGCCGCGACCCCGATAATGGTCAGGACCAGCAACAGCAACAGGCTGAGCGCCAGCGCAACACCTTTTTGTGCATGGTAGGAATGAATCGGTCTCATCTTGTTACTCCCGGGAACGGCTGGCTGGGTGTATTTCAGGTATGGAACCCATCAGTCGTCATCCTCATCGTCATCGTTATCGTAAAGATTACCGAAAATATGGGCGATGCCTTCATTGCGGAAGGTCGCAAACAATTCGACAAATCGGGTTTCAGACGTAGTGGCATCGTCAAGCTCCCGCAGCGCCTCGAACTCCACGCCAATGGAGACAGCGAGGCAGCGATCCTCGAGCTCCAGATCCGTGAAGTCGGGGTGGCGCGGATCGGAACAGACGGTATCGGCGCTGGTGGTGGTATCGTCGTCGGCCATGTGCAGCTGGAAACTCAGCCCGGTCAGACCACCGACCAGGGCCTCTCCGGCACCGGAGTCGTCGAAATCATCTTCGTCGCTACTACCGGTGCACCTCAGCTCGCCGGATGCGGTGTCCAGCCAATAGCGGTTCTGCACCACCCGGTAGCTGTCGAAATCTTCCTGGCAGTGGCCGCGGCCGGCATAGCGAACCCGCAACTCCGAGCCCGACTCCGATATCTCGACAAACCGCTCCATGATGGTCCGTTGCTGGCCGATGGTCAGCGAGATCTCGTCCTTGAAACCCGCATTGCGGATGTCGCGCACCATGTAGTCGCTGGCAAAGCGAATGTTTTCCTGCATGCGCGACATGCGATTGACATCGTCATAGGTCGACTGCACGGACAGGTACATCAGGATGGCGCCGCCCATGAGAAACAGCGACATCACCAGGGTGATCATCAACTCGACCAGGGTGAAGCCGTGAACAGCGTGGCTTGTACGATTTGTATTCATGGATCCACTCATAGGCTAATTGAATACCGGTCGACAGAGCAGTCCAATGGCAACCTCAACCGACTCCGTGCCACCATCGAGATCGAATCGACCTTCGTCCCAGCTGATCTGAACCAGGTCAATTTTCTGCCAGCGCAGCCCGGTGTCTTGCCCGCCGACGTTGTCGATCGTCGTCAGGGTGACATCCTCCGGCTCAACATTGATGTTCAGTTCCGGAACTTGAAACCGTCGCGAGCCGGTGGCCGTCCAATTCCAGGCATTATCGTCCTGGTTCCACTGCGTAATCATTGCATCAGCCACGGCCCCGATCTGACCCATCGTCAGACAACCATTCGTCAGCGAGTCTGGTTCATTCGCGCTCCTCGTGGCCAGCTCGAACCACAGGCGCTCCTCGAAATCCAGAGCCAGCGCAGAAGCGAGCGAGTACTGGGACGAGGAATGCACATTGCTCAGTGCCGTGAGCATCAGGGCACCGAGACCGACCATGCCGATCGACAGCACGACCAGTGCGATCAGGACTTCCAGCAAGGTCAGGCCAGTCGCGGCGCGGGAGGAATGGTTGAATCTATTCCGGGTCATGTCTAGTCACCTTCGCATTCCCAGTTGTCACCGCAAGCGACACGGCAGGACTCGAGCTGGCCCGTAGGCCGGATGGTCAGAATGCGTCGCTGCAGGGCGCCGGTACAGTTCTCGTGCTGCATCGCGACCCGCTGGATACCATCGGTAAACGGCGTCAGATAACCGCGGTTGTTGAAGACCAGCTGTTGAGAACCGCCACCATCTTCACCGAACTCGAGCCTGACCCGATCGTAGCTACTGCAACGCAGCACGCCGTCATCACAGGCCTGGTCGCCTGCTCCCGCCCCATCCGGGTCCTCGACCTCGGCCGTCCAACTGAAACCGTCGGTGGAGAGATGGACCGGCACGTTGACGTTTCGCCGCAGCGCCTCGTTGCGGGCGTAGTTGATGATCGCCACCAGTTCGTTGCCCTGGCCGGTGACGCGGTTGTTCTTGATCATTTCCCTCAGATTCGGGACGGCGACCGTCATCACGATCACGATCACCACAATGACGATCATCAACTCGAGCAGGGTGAAGCCGCTGGTATTGAGGCTGCGCGAATGCATCAGTCTGTTCCCCAGCAACCAATATTGGCCGGTGTTGCGGTGCGGTTGCCACGGTGATCCAGCGTGAACCGCTGGCAGTCGTCGCTGTCTTGGGGCGAGACTGGCTCGGCCCTCAACTCATAACTGGTCGAGCTCAGCTCATGAAACGTGAGATTGTAGAACCCGTCGGGTGTTTCAGGTTCATCGATGCAGTTCTCGTATGTATTGGCGCGCGTGAAACAGCGCTCCAGCCGCTGGGCGGTTTCTGTCAGGCCGGTAATGGCATCGGCCCGGCGCGTCCGCTCGATATGCCCCTGGTAAATCGGAATGGCGAGCGCGGCCAGAATGGCCAGAACGGCCACCACGATCATCAATTCGATCAGTGTAAATCCCTTGCCTTTCATGCGGTTTTCGCCTTTTTCCCTGGATCCGACTACGGATTATGGCTGATTACCACTCCGATCGCCAATGGCAGCTCGGCCCACAAGCAGGTTATTTCCGAGGGCCGGCTGGCGCAACAACTAGGCCGACGAACGGCATGGATGGGCCGACGGGCGGGACTTTTTCCCCCGGAGACTCGGCAATCCCCTCTCCCGGGCGGATTCATCAGGGGTGATCGGGCCAGCGCAAGGAACCGGGAACATACGCGTCGTATGCCTGGGCCAGCGCCTCGAGGTGCTCGCCATCGACCCCGCGTGCCGACAGTTCGGGAATCACCCCCCTGGCGGCACCTGCGATCATGGCGGTATTGGGGCGTCTGGTCAGCTGGTACCGATGCAGGGGCGCCCGGTACATGAGAAATGGATGATCGTCGCGATGAAGGGACGCGGAGTCCGTAAACAGCTCAACTTCCCGAGGCGCTATCCATATTCGAGCGAATAACTGCTCTACGGTCTCGATTCCCAATCGCGGATCGGCAAGATCGCTGGCGACCGCGCGCTGCTGCATGCGGGCGGCGATACGATCCGGATCAAGCTGAAGCGGCCCACTCGACCCAAGCAGCAGAAGATCCGTATCGACCAGGGTCATGGCCACGTAGGTGTGCGGAAATACCGACTGGAACGTGGCAATGACCGACTGGATGTCCTCGGCGTCCATGTTGTAGATCTGCAGCCATTGGGCGAATACGCCGCCCTCCCGAAGCGCACGCTTGCCGATGGTGTAGAACTCCTCGGTAAACAGGCTCGCCACACCGGCGATCCATGGGTTCGAGGGCTCGGAGGTAATGACATCGTATCGCCCAACCGAGCGCAACAGATGCAACCGCCCGTCGGTGACCAGGGTCCGCGTCTTGTCACTGTCGAGCACGTCATGGTTGTATTCGGAAAACAATCGCGCCCCTTCGACCATGGCCGGCTCGATCTCCATTACGTCGACACGCTCGACCATGTCATGCAGGGTGGCCGAACCCGCCGTCACGCCAGTGCCCAGCCCCAGCACCGCCACATCCCGGGGCGCTTCGTGTAACAGCAGCGGCAGATGTGCACTTAGCTTCTGGGTGGGCATGTCGAAATGAGAAGAGCCGTCGATCTTGCCGTTGGTCGATATATACAGGTCGCGATTCGGCGAGAGTCGGTCCCGGGTCACGGTCACCGTGGCGGTCAATCCATCCTTGTAGTAGAGCAGCTCGGTTCGACGCGCCACTTCCGACGGCAACTCGGCCGCATCCACGCTGCGGTAGTTGCGCACGTACTCGGAAATGCCACTGGCCATGAGCTGGGCATCCCAGGCAGGGGTCACATACCAGCCCGCGCCGTAGCCCAGGGCGAGCACCAACCCCAGCGCCGCCTGAGCGAGCTGGCCGCGAACTTCAGCCTGAACGAGCAGGACGCAGCAGGCGATCAGCCCCACGGCAATCAGCAACGTGGCCAGTACGCCGGCTGTTGGGATCAGCACCAGGCCGGCCAGCAGCGCGCCGATCACGCAACCAGCGGTGTTGGACAGGTACAGTCGCCCGGTGTCCATGGCCGGCCGATCTCCATCACCCAGGGCAATACGCAGCCCCAGCGGAAACAGCATGCCCATGAACATGGCGGGAACAAACACGAGCACGCCGGCAATCAGCAACTGAAAGATCATCAGCCCGGCCCGGGAACCGGCCTGCTCGGGACTGAAATGCTCCAGGAACAGCCCCGGCATTCCCGGCAGGACGAAGGTGCTGCCAATAATGGCGGCCGCGCTGAGCATGGCGCAAATCATGAACATATCCCGGGCGCGCCGGTCGACAAAACGCGTCAGCAGGCTCACCAGCAGCGCGCCGATACCGAGGCCGGCCAGGAAAACCGCCAGTACCGCGGCAAACGCATAGGCCGAACCGCCCACCACCAGGATGACGCTGCGCGTCCAGGCGATCTGGCACAGCATCGAGGCTGCCCCCGTCAGCCCAACGGCCAGCACCAGGTTCGTGCCCGCCGGCACCGGGTCGGCTGCGGTGACCGGCTCGTATCGCGGCGGCCTGCCATCGTCCTCTCCATACCACCGACTGAGCAACAAGGCAGACAGCCCCAGCATCAGGTTGGCGCTGGCCACAAGCACGAGCAACTGCGTCATTCCCAAGACCGGAAGCAGCAGGAATCCCGCGGCCAGACAGCCAACAACGGCTCCGATGACATTCAGGGCATAGAGGGTAAGGATTCCGGCCGGGACGCGACGCGCCACATCGGCCACGAAGCGCGCCAGTATCGGCAGCGTGGCCCCCATCAGGAGTGTCGGCGGCAGCAAAGCGATCATCCCCAGCAAGGTACGGAAGGTGTTGAGCGCCCAGGGACTGTGCAAAGCCGCATCCCCGGTGAGCATCAGCACGCTGCTGAACGAGCCGATCAGCCAGGGACTGGCCATCACGTAGAGACTGAGCAGTATCTCGATTCGGCCGTAGGTGGCCAGTGGCCGGCGCAAGCCATCCCCGATTTGGCCGGCGATTCTCGCCCCCAGCCCCAGCCCCAGCATGAACACCGCCACGACGATGGCAATAGCCACGGCATCCGAGCCGAACTCGCGCGAGAGCATGCGCGCCCAGGTGATCTCGTAGACCAGCGCGAATGCGCCGGAAACAAGGAAAATCAGCGCCACCACCGGCAAAACGAGGCGCTCCATTTTCATCTTCAGTCCATTCACCTTGTTCAACGGATCAAGCCGTGGATACTATCACTTGCCCCAGCCGGCCTGTCAGCTCCGTTCACGGAACCGGTCAACCCATTTCCGCAACAATGCGTAGCCGATCTGAATCGGATTGAAACGATTCAGGAACTCCGACTTCCGCTCCATTCCCTCCAAGCTTGCTGCAACTCGGCATCGGAACGGATGACCGGCAGGAAAAATGCTCGAAAGAACTCTGCGTGCACCCGTTGATACACGGCCGCCTGGCGAACGAAACGCTCTGCGCTATTGTCCCCGGGATGTCCGAGCTCAATAGCGAACCGATCGGGGTTGGCCGTCACCGGGTCCATATCCCGGTCGGCACGGGAGCGTGGTGGCACAACGTTGAATTCGAGTATGGGACGGTTATCGGTATTGACCGGCGCTTCGAGCGGCGCCCCCCGAAAGACGTCTTCGGACAGCAGAATATCGGCCAGGTACTCTTCCGGATCGAACGGATCCAACGATTGATTCAGGCGATCGAGCAACAGGGGATCGGGGTCGAGGCTGCTCAGACTTGCCCTTTGCAGTGGGCGATCGGAACAGGTAGCAAACAGGTAATCCGCCATCAGTACACGCAATTCACAGTGCGTGAAAACCCGGCGCAGGGTGGAAAAGACGGTCAGGATCCCCGACTCGGTCATGTCCCAGCTCGAAATCCAGGTCGAAAAGACCCCACCATCGCGCAGGGATTGCCTGACCTGGCGGTAGAACTCCTCGGTGTAGATTTTGCCGGCCGCATAGTAGGTTGGCGCCGGAACGGAATTGATGATGGCATCGAATCCGCCACTGCTCGCTCCCATCAGTGCACGGCCGTCCATCAGGTGAACGGTAGCCCGTGGGTTGGCATGAATATCAAGATTCGCGTGCGCGATGGTGGGCGCGAGCATCGGGAAGGCGCCGTTGATCTCGGCCACTTCCACGCGCTGAAATACCCTCGCCGCCGCCCCGGCTGTCATCCCCGTCCCAAGCCCCAGCACCAGGGCGCGCTCATTACTCGGCGCGGTCAGTGCCGGAATCACGCCGCTGAGCAATTCCGACGCATTCGGCACCCCGCGATTCTCGATCTCGATGCTGGGATGACCGTTGTAGGAGAGGGAAACACGCCCGCGGCTGTAGATCAGCGAAGCGCTCTCGCCACCCCAGCGAAAGATTTGCGTGCTATCGGCCGCCTTCGCCGTGGAGCGAATCGAGGCCAGATGAAAGTCGACCTCATCCCAGCCGCGGGCTACGGCAAACACCAGCAGCATGCTCACAACCGTCAGGGCAACGCCTGAAACCGCCCGGTGCATACGGGGCTTGGCGAGGGTCGTCGACCAGGCCATCCACGCCGCCATCAGGGCAAGCACCGCCGTGCAGGCCAGTATGGCCCAACCCGGAAGGTAGGGGTGAAGCAGCGTGACGAACAGCAGATAACCGCAGGCATTGGCCACGCCCGAGTACCACAGCAGCTCGCCGGATTCACGCGCCACCGCACGTTCCTGTCGCATCAGTGCAGGCAGCGTGATGCCAACGAGAATCATAGGCGCCAGCCCCATTACCGCGGCGTAGCCGAACCGTTCCAGGAAGCCGGTCAGACCGAGTCCATCGGACAAAACAATCGCGCCGTCCCCCAGCAAGGCCAGCGGGCTGATCAGCAGCATGAATTGGGCAAGAATGACGACAGACAGCCAGAACAGTGCCGTGTGAAAGGAAATGCGGGTCTTTGAAGCGATCCACGCACCGATACTCAGGCCCAGAAGAATCACGGCCAGCCCGGCGGCAAAATTTGAACGGTGCGGCCCCAGTACCAGGTTGAGCGAGCGAAATACAAGCATCTGAATGAACGCGCTCGCGGTACTGGCCAGAACAACCGCCAGCAGCAGCCATTCGCTGAACTGGTGACGGCTCACCCTGGGCCGACCGATGGCCATGGATCCGGCCAGGTAAAGCGTGATACCGACCAGGAGGTTCACCGTCCCCAGCAAGTAGAGCGCATGGCGAATGCCGAGCATTGCGACCAGTATGCCTTCGACGGTCACGACCCCCACAAACGCGCCGAGATTGTAACGGGTGTAGATATCCTCGAAAGCCCTTCCCGTACCCGCACGCGCTGCCTTCACATAACCGCTGTAGAGCGGCACGCCGATGCCGATGAGCAGCGCTGCCGGCGCCGCCAGCATTACCGTGGTAAGCACGGTCAGAGCCGGTGTCGCGGCCACGCTGGCGAAAACACCCTGGCTGCTCAGCACGATGGTCAGGGTGGGCAGCAGCAGGGCATAGATGCCGGCCCCCACTTCCACCGGGGCCAGCCAGCGATGGGTCAGATGCGCAATTCGGGCCCCGGAGGCGATACCAAGCAGGAAGGTGCTCAGCAAAGCGGCGTGAACATGCAGCGAATCGCCCAGAAAGGTTGTCAGGTGCCTCAGATACAGCACCTGGTAGCCGAGCGCACAGAATCCGGAGAGCAGCGCCAGGTTGCCAAACAGGGTGTCGCGATGCCTCATCTATGGTGCGCTCATCAGTAGAGAATCAAGGGCGAATCGAGTGGTGACACTTCATCAACGCCGTGCGACCAGCGATATTCCAGGATCGGCCGATCGTCCGTGTGCAGTGGCCCTTTCGCCTCCTGACTGAGACGGGACAGTTGTTGCCAGGCCCCTCTCGACTGCGCCAGCAGTCGCGGCCACACCGCTTCCGGGGGATCGCCCTCGATACGAATCCACTGCCGTCGCGCCTCGTCGCCGACCCGATCGAAACGTGGCGCAATGTCGTCAGAATCCCGAGCGTCGCGGAATGCCACCACATTGAACGATGTTCCTCCGTAGGCCGGAAAGAAATACACCTCGGGAAAGACCTTGGTGATGCCGCGCACCAGCAAACCCACGTCTGCGCCCCAGAACAACTGGGTATAGACACCGCCGGGGTTGAGCCGCTGGCGGGCCTCGCGCCAGAACTCGAGCGTGTACAGGCCGGATGAGCCCGGCAGATACGGATCAAGCACGTTGACCGAAATGATATCCCAGGTCTTGTCCGAGGCAAGCAGCGCCTGCCGGCCGTCCCCCTGCAGCAACTCCACACCGGGATTGGAAGACAGCCCGAAATTGTGGGGCGCAAGCCACTGCTGAAGATCGACAAGAAATGGCAGGATTTCCACCGTGCGAACGGATTCGACCTCCGGATACAGCGTATAGGCCCCGGCGGTAATGCCATAGCCGGTTCCGATATTGAGCACGTCCCGGGCATCCTCGGCCAACAGCACCGTCAGGTGTGCCGCCATTTGCTGCGCGTGGGTCGTCTGCGGATGACCAAGATCGTAGACCAGGCTGAGCCGATTGTTCCTCACCCTGTAATGGCCTGCTTCGGTCTCGACCAGGACTTGAGCACCGTATTCATCCTCTTGCTCCAGGAGCAGGGTTTCGTCGGCGCGAACCAGTGCCAGGCTGGTTGGGGTCACCACCAGGATGGCGCTTGAAGCCACGACCACCGCGGCGAGCATGAATGCCGGCACGGCCGCCGGAATGCGCAGCCTGCCTTCCACGGTGGACAGGAACAGGACAAGACCGGCCAGGCCGCAGAAGATCGATACCACCTGGAACCCGGGAATCGTTCCAAGCCATCGCGTCAGGACGAAGGTTGCCAGAACCGCTCCCAGGACAGCCCCCATCGTGTTGACAAAATAGAGCATCCCGACCCGATGTCCGGGCATGACTTCCATCCGGTCGGCACCCCACAGCAGCAGGGGGAAGACCATCCCCAGAAGCACGATGGGCGGGGCCATCAGGACCGTGGTCAGCAGCAGTCGGCCACCGATGGTTTCGCGCAGCATGGCCAGAAATGGACCCGGCTCCAGAGTCAGGCTGGCGACCGTGGGCAGGAGAACGCCGATCTGTACCGCGGCGCCGACAACGAGGAGAACACCGATCGTTCGACGCACCTGCTCGACCGTCGTGATCTTCAAACGCCGGGCCAGTGGCGCTGCCAGCAAGGCGGCGGCCCCCAGCGCGGCGATGAAAACGAACAGCAGCGCGGCGATGGCCTGAGTACGATCGCCCAGCAGGAAGCGTGCGATGCGACTCCACAGGATCTCCAGCGACAGCACCAGGCCGCCGGAAACAAAGGCCAGCAACGGCCAGTCCTTGTAAGGCCTGGCGTCCCCGGTGGATGAGGGCGCTGTTGCACGGTGTATCGTCGGAGATTCCGGCGCGGGCTGCCTGGAGGCGGTCGATTGCCATTGAGCCGACCGAACCTCGCGAAGCAGCACAAGGGCACCGGCAGCCGCAAGCAGATCCAGTCCGGCAGCCGTGTAGATGGAACCCTTCAGACCCAGCGCCCAGATCAGCACAAACCCGGCAACCAGCGCACCGATTGCCGCGCCAATGGTATTCCAGCCATAAAGATTGACTACGGCCTTGCGCGGCGATGTCAGCGGCGCGATGGCGCCGAGAAGCGTGGGCAGGGTGCCGCCCATGAGCACGGTCGGCACTGCAATCAGGCAGGTCGATACCCCGAAGGCATAGGCGATGGTCGCCCCCATTCGATCCGAACCGGGTGCCCAGGAAGCAATCAGGCTGGTATGCGAAAACAGGATCAGGCTCGCTACGATCGCAAGCAAAGCGATCCCCACTTCCAGACCAATGAATCGGACCAGGGCCGATCGACCCCAGGGGTTGACGCGACCGAACAACCAGGCGCCGAAAGCCAGCCCGCCGAGGAAGACGGAGAATACCGCGGTGATCGAAACCACCGTCGAGCCCAGCGCATCGGCCAGACTGCGGACCCAGACGACCTGATAGATCAGACTCGCCGCGCCCGATAGAAAAAAGATCGGGTAAAACCAGATCCTCATGAAGCCAGCTCGGAGCCTGAATCGGTGCCAAACGCTTGCAGAACGATCAACTCGGGGCAGGAGACGGGAAATCTGAACACGGCACCTGACTCAGGCGTGGGTGACCCGCAAGATTAAGACCAACGACGCCGAAAAATCAAACCTGGGCTCGATCCCGGCTGTTGCGGCCGGGCATTGCTGCATGCGGGCTTGATAATAAGTTAAGGAGGAACCGGCGGGAAAACCGGAACCGGGGGTTCCGATCTTCAAGTCGGGGGGCGGCTTACTTCTTGCCCTTGCCGTAGCGCTGCTTGAAGCGGTCGACGCGGCCGCCGGCGTCCATGATCTTGTGCTTGCCGGTATAGAAGGGGTGGGACTTGCTGGAGACTTCCACCTTGACCAGCGGGTACTCGTTGCCGTCTTCCCACTTGATGGTGTCCTTGGTCTTGACGGTCGAGCGGGT
>SL_3KL_010_SEDDRAFT_10005968_pt1 | contig 10908 bp, 5 predicted proteins | sample SodLakKL_010_SED_2_FD_10381 | JGI IMG/M metagenome (IMG submission 10381)
CGGAGACCTCGATAAAGAAGTCACCGTCGGAACGGAACCCGTAGCCGGTCATGCCCGACAGGTCGTAGTCGTGCTGCGGCACGGCATCGCCGGCCAGAGTATCGGTGCCGAGGAACACCAGACCGTCTGTGGTCACACCACCCCAGCTCAACGATACATCGGTGGCCTCACCGGTATCGTCCGGCACATTGGTCACCGTACCGTCGGCATCGCTGATCCGTGTCCAGTTCTGCGGATCGGCCGCGCCGGCACCGGAGGTCGTGAAGTTGAAGCCGATCAGGGGGGCAGATTCGTCGCGAGTCACTCCAGAACCGGTACCGATCATCCAGCCCAAAGTCTGGGTGCCGAGATTGGCGATCTCGAAGGTCTCGTCTGCCGAATCCCCGACTGTCACGGTTGCCGACAACTCCGTCGGATCCACATCGATGCAGGCCGAGTCGGCTTCCAGATCAAAGTCAACGGTGATCGAACCACCCGGGTCAACCGTCACATCTTCCTCGGTATGCGGGAAGTGCTCGGGCGCCGAGGCCGTGATGTCGAACGGCCCGTCGGCAACCGGCACCTGGATCTGGTAGAAGCCGTTTTCATCGGCCGTGGTGGTATAGGTCTCGGTAACACCAGCCACCTCGATATCAGCACCGTCGGCCGGGAAGCCATCCTCGCCACAGAAGCCCTGGCTGAACACCTCGCCATCAACCACGCCAAAGTCGTCACCGAGTTCCACGGTGAAGGTCACATCGACCGGGACGACCGGATTGATCGGGTCGTTGCTTTCAACGCAGACCTGGGCACTGTACTCACCCGGCGAGAGACCATCGGTATCCAGGGTGACATCCAGCGTGTCAGTATTGCCCGGATCGGTTGAACCGGATCCCGGGTCCACACTGAGCCATCCCGGCGGTGCCGGATCACATGCCACTCCGGCCTGGACAAAACTGAGGTGCCGACCATTGACATCGGAGGTAATGGTCCGGACCAGGTTGTTGTCCCGGTCAATTTCGAACACACCGGCAGCACTGGTGACAATGATCGTTCCACCCGGCAGCTCGTGGATACCACGCAGACTGCCCTGGACATCGTAATGGTCGATCAGATCTCCGTCTGCATCCCACTCCCAGGCTCCTGAAGGATTACTGAAACCGGCAGCCAGCACATGCTCATCGGCGTGGACGAACACCTGCTGCGGGAAGTTTGGCTCATCGGCAAAAACCTCCAGGAAGTTACCACTCCAGTCGTAGGTCCGCAGCATATCGGTACCGCTGTCGGAGACCACCACGTCGTCATTGCGGAACACGATGGACCAGGGACCGTCCAGACCGCCCGAGCCACTTTCGATAAAGTGCCCGAGGAACTCGCCGCCCTGACCGAACTCGAGCACCGAATCCCGGTTGTCCGGGTCGGTGTCATTCGTGCCCGAGACCGTCACCAGGATGGTTTCAGTGACCGGATGCACGGCCAGGCCGCGAATATTCTGCATGATGGACGCATCCTGACCGCCTTGAGGGGCAAAGATTCCGAGGAATTCCCCATCCAGGTCATAGGACTCGATCACACCCCCACTGGCGCCGGCCTGGCGCGTCAGAAGCAGGCGTTGGTTATCCGGATGCAGGATCACCTGGATCGGAATGCCTTGATCCAGGATTTCGGGAATGAAGTTCAAGTCAATGATATCCCCGGTTTCGGGATCAAGAGCAACGATCCGGTCATTGCCGGAGTCCGGCATCAGGATCACGCCTTCGGCAATCAGTGCATCCCGCGCGGCACCCTGGAACAGGGACTCGCCCCGGGTGACGGAATACTCACCGGTTTGCGGGTCGATGCCCAGTTCCTCGTCTTCACGGGTGGGGATATCAACTTCCCCGCGCCCTTCCTCTGCCGCGGCTTCAGCCGCCAGTTGGGCGGCTTCGGCGGCAAGTGCCCGGGCCTGTGCTGCAGCCGAGGGGCCGCCACCATCACTATAGGAGATCAACCAGTTCAGGGTCTGATTTCCAGTGTTTTCGATGGCGATGCTGGTCTCCACGGTCTGGCCCAGATCGGCGGTTTCATCAATGGAATCCGGGGTCACATCGGCACATGCGGCATCGACTTCGAGATTGAAGTCAACTGTTGTGAATTCACCGCCTTCGATGATCACGCCGGACTCAGTTCCATCGGCATGGTTGTCGGCTGAAACCGTGATGTCCACCGGGCTTTCGTCTTCGCTGATCTGAAGCTCATAGGAGCCATCACCGTCGGTTTCGACCTCAAAGGTGTTCTCGGCACCGGTGATGGTGACCAGTGCATCAGCCAACGGTCCCGGGTCTTCTGTGCATACGCCCTGGCTGGTTACGGTTCCTTCAAGAATGCCCAGTGAAGGGTCGATGACAGTCAGGTCGAATGGCACCTCAAACTCGGAGGCTTCGCTGTCATTCGTCGTCAGGCAAAGCAGTGCCGCGTAATCACCATCCTGCAGGTCATCTGCATCGGCAGTAACCACGACGATTCCTGAATCACCGGCACCGACCGTGCCGGATCCGGAATCCACGCTCAGCCAGTCGACCCCACCGAGGCTCGAGCAATCGGATTCGGCGATGCCGATATCCCATTCAAGTTCGCCGGCTCCGTCCTGGTTGCCCAGCGTCAGATTGAAACCTTCCACGCTGCCAATGGTAATGGTCTCGGAAAAGGCTTGCGGATCCACCGTTGCGCAGGGGGCGTCCAGCGGCAGATCGGCATCGACATCCGTGGTTTCTCCAGCGATTACATTGACGCCCTCGACCGTTACCGGAAGGTGGCCATCGGCAGAGAACGTGACGTCGACCGGACTCTCGTTCTCGTTGATGTTGATGTCGTAGTGACCACTGCCGTCTGCGGTCGTCGTAAACACGTTACCGCTGGTGCCTTCCACCGAGATAGTAGCGCCGGCGGCAGGGAATGGATCGTCGCTGCAGTAGCCTTCGCTCATCACATTCCCGGCGACGGCACCGGCGTCCTCGTCGAATACGGTCAGTTCCACCTGAATCTGGACGAGTGGTGTGTCTACATCGTTGGTGGTGACACACAGATACCCTTCGAAGTCATCGGCATTGAGACCGGCAGTGTCAACCATGACGCCAACTTCATCCGTGTCTCCGGCCGGAGTGCTGCCACTTGTCGGGGCCGTACTGAGCCAGTCGACATTGGTCAATTCATCCTGGCAAACCGGCAGTGGTTGTTTGTAGAGTGTTACGACCACATCCGACCAGGTCACATTCTCGCTGCCGTAGTCCTGGGCAAAGGTGATCGTGTATTCACCGTCGATTTCAACCGGCGGATCGAAGACATCCGGGTGCTCACTTTCATAGAAGCCATCGTCGGTGGAACCGGAACCCCCGAAATCCCAGGAGTTTTCACCCCCGCAGCCGGGGATGGTTCCGGTGCCGAAGCCGCCCACGCCGAAGGTGCTGCCATCGGGCGCCTCGATCACCATGCAGGTATCCGATGCCCAGGTGCCGGTACCGCCGACCCCTGTCACTTCACCTTCAAAGGCAAAACCGATCACATGGCCGCTGGTCAGGTCGCCGGCCTGAATGTTGAACTCTGCAGTGTCGCCGCTGCCCTCGAGAGTGAACTCGGGGATCACGATGGGCTCATTGAGTCCCGGATCATGGCCCGATTGCAGGAAAACACCACCTTCGGGAAGATCAGTCTCGATATCCCAGACCAGGTTGCCGGTACCGATATTGCCGATCTCGAGAATCTTGCTGTCGCTATCACCCAGGGTCAACTCGCCCAGGGTCAACTCGAATGAGAAGGATTCCGGGCCAATATCGGCAACGGGTTCGAATCGGGTCTGGAACTCGAATGTATCGCTCCAGTCGCCATCGCCACAGGCATTGAGCGCCCGCACCCGCCAGTAGAAGTCGGTGCCGGTAGGCAGTTCATCATCCGGCGTCAGGCTTGTCTCATCGAGCACCTCGTCGATCACCGGGCTTGCGAAATCATTACTGGTGTCGAGCTGGAACTGATATTCGGCCGCCTCGACGGGCACATCCCAGGAAAACTCGGGTTGCAAATCCACGTCGATGCTGCCATCAGTCGGTGAGAGCAGATTGACCGTTCCCGGATTGTCCTCGTAGAGAACCAGTTGGGCCGTACCATCGGCAAAATTGTCCGGGTCAGCGTCATCGACAGCAAAAATTTCGATCGCGTAAGCACCACCATCGACAACGGTCAGACCACCAACGGTGAAAGTGCTCTGTTCATCCGGGAAGACCACCGGGTTGGGATCGAAATCGCCGGTGGCACCGGAAGGCAGGTCGTCGAACGAAAGGTTGGTCGTTCCTTCAAACTGTCCACTCAGGACTATCGTGTAGTCGAAGCTGTCATCGGCCCGGCACACCTCGGCACTGGGCGGCTCGATCGAGATCCCGCCAAAGTCACCGGTGGCGACCAGGGCGAAATCCTGCCCTTCCAGGTTGGACGGATTTTCGGCGACGTTGAAGGCATTGATTTCAACAGTCCAGTCACCGGACATGGGCGCCTCGATAAAGACGTTTTCCACGTTATTGAGCTCGTCGCGCCCGGTGGCATCCGGTTCGGACCAGGCACCGTCAAACTGATTGCCACGGTAAATCGTTCCATCGGGGGCGGTAACGACCAGATCCAGGTCATTGATATGGCAGGGATCGCAGCCGGAAGCACCGGGGGGATCCGTCCACACCAGGGAAATCTTCAGTGGATCTTCATCGCCGGCCACACCGATTTCGGTTGTCCAGCTCTCACCGGTTTCCAGGTGGTCTACATCGTCCTGGTCGTAGTACACGATGCCATCTTCAACCGGACCTTCGATGGCCCGGCGAAGGTCCAGCCGTCCCCAGCCCTGGATATTGGAAGGAAAATCCATTCCCAGGTCGGTCGCATTGTTGATCAGGGCGGCCTTTACAAGTGCCGGGCTGGGCAACTGACCATAAGTACTCTGGTAGTACTGGTAGAAAACGGTCGCCGCACCGGTCACCATGGGCGAAGACATGGACGTGCCCGGAAGAATCTCGTAATCGTCTCCGGTCCAGAACGGCTGTTCCCAGCCTCCCCAACTGGCCTGGGGATCACCGCTCTGGGTTGAAAGCACATCGGTGCCCGGAGCGACGATGTCAGGCTTGACCCGGCCCTGGGAGGGGCCATGGCTGGAGAAACAGGCCATGTCACCAACATCCGGTCCGTCACACTGACTGGGAATATAGCTACCGCAACGATCGTTCTGGGTCGCACCTACCGTGATGACATTTTTTGCATTGGCCGGTTTACTCACACCAGAGGCGCCGAAATTGCCGGCCGAGAAGACGATACTCATCTGCTCATTGATGCTGGTAGATGTATCGGCATCGCGTACCGCCATGTCCACGACTGCGGTCTCACCGTCATAGGTCGTCACCGGCGAACCAAAAATGCCGTAGCCCCAGGAGTTGTTGTTGATTACAGCCCCTTGCTGCAGCTGCCACTCCATCATGGCGGCCTCTTCGGTGACCCCGCCATCAAAAATATTGTTATGGGCAAGCTGGGCCTCCCAGGCCATACCCCGCGCGTCGGGCAACGGCTCGGTTACATCCCCGCACTCGTGGGTATTCTCCGGAGAAGCCGCAGCACCCCGACCGGCAACGGTGCCTGCCACGTGGGTTCCATGGCCGGAATCGGTATTCTCCATGGCGCCAGCGGTAGCTACCACACTGCCATCCGGGAAATCATCATGGTCCAGGTAGAGTCCGTTGTCATTGACGCCGGCGATGATTCCACTTCCGGTATACCCAAGATCGGTCCAAACCGGCTGAACGTTGGTCAAGTGCTCCTGAGCACTGATGTTGTTGTGCAACTCCCGGGGGAATACGCCGTGGGCAAAGGCTACTTCGGGGATATTCTCGAGGACCGCAGCCAGGTCACCTGCCGTTGCCAGGTACTGGGCATTATTATGGGCGGTGAGAACTCCGGGCCGGTCTGAAGAATATCGTTGACTCGATTGTGGGTCTGAATGAAATCGGCATCGTTGTGAAAGACCAGCCGAACGATCCCCTGCCCGTCCCGGGTCCGGATTCCGAGGTCCGACAGGCTGTGCCTCCCTGCCAGCCATTCGTTGAAGTCTCGATAGGTACGACTGGCCTCGGGCAATTCCATTGCATGGGTAATGACCGGATGACCATGGGAGGTCTGAATCTGGCGCGCAGCCTGCAACACGGCATCGGAATCCCCCCGAACCAACAGGCCATAAGGGTTGACATGATCGACGATCGTCAATCGGCTCGCGGCAATCTCCGCTTGCCACTGGCGATCCATCGGACCGGCCAGGGCCAGCAGGATATAGCTGTCATCAAGGTCCGGAAGGTTTTCCGGCTCGTGCCCGGCAACCCGGCCGCGCCATGCTCGATAGCTCAGATAAGCGGTATTTTCCAGCCGGCTGGCATGGCGCCTGATCGAAAAATCCAGCTCGCTCTCTTCAACTCGCACAAGAACGCGGCCGTCATAATCGTGGATGACCGTGCTGTCAGCGGGAAGCTGACCGGAAAAGTGCTCCGGAACCATGAAATGATCCTGAGCAAGNGCTGAAGTGGTAAAGGAGAAAACACCGATCAGGGCGATCAGAAGAAAGCCCAGAGTCCATTGACTAGATTTCATTAAACCCTCCGATATTTGCTGGCTGACCACCTAAGCATCGGGAGGCTCGCAGACCACGAGCCTCTACTCCCTCGTGGTCAGCAAATCAACAACTTGTATCCAGGTGCCGAACCCGCATTTCAGTGAATGCGAATTCCTGATCGATACGACAACAGCAATGTATGCAAGATGCCCTGTACCAGCAAAACAAACGCACCAAAGACCTCCAGTGTTACAGGCCCCCTCCATGGCCAGCACGGGTATTGATCCGACACGATTCCAGGCATCCGCGAAATCCTCGCGGAGACTTCCACCGCAACCCCCCCGGGCGTTGGAAGCAATGGAATCGATTGATATAACCGAACAACCGATATTGGCAATGTCTGAACCGGGTCATCCTGGACAACCAGTCCATGGGTACGGATTGTTCCACATGAACATGTCGATTCGATGACCTGATCTTTTACCTTAACCGCATCGAGAATGGAATTTCAAGGCCGACCAATCGCCGCAAGAACCAGGCACCTTCAGCCGACAGAAGAATGCAAACTGGATCACACATCCGCTATCGTCACGGAATCTAACTCAACTCCGCTGGATATTTACGCTTGATCCTGGGTGGTTCTGTCATGGAGGGGTGCCCGCCGCATCCTGGGCGGAATCACCCACCAGTGTGCCGATAGCAGTTCGTGGCCCACTACTCAGGACTGAAATGGATCTGGTCCCGTCCGGCCTGTTTGGCAGCATACATGGCCTTGTCGGCCCGCCCCAGCCACTGTTCCCAGTTCTCGCCCGGGCGCAACGTGGCAACGCCGGTCGAGAAGCGAATCGCACCAGCCGGGCCAACCAGTTTGCCACTGATGGCCTGGTGCAGCTTTGTCGCAATGTCCCGACCGGTCTCCCGATCGACATCTGGCAGCAGAACGACGAACTCTTCCCCGCCAAACCGGTAGAAGCCGTCCTCGTTCCGTATGTGTCCGCGCATGGTTTCGGCAAAAAGCACCAGGGTTTGATCCCCGACCTCGTGGCCGCACTTATCATTGATTTCCTTGAAAAAATCAAGATCGATCAAGATCAGCACCGCTGGCTGCTGGTTGCTGGCCAGTAACTCCACCGCCTTGATCAGATCCTCTTTCATGGAACGCCGGTTTCCCGCTCCGGTGAGAGGGTCCCGGGTCGCCATGCTTTCGAGTAGTTTCTGCTGCGAGTCAAAGCGCTGGGAAAAGATGAAGCCGTAAGTGGTAATCAGCCCGGCAGTAATGATGTAGGTCAGAATCTCAACTGTCGATTCGAGCAGTTCGGTGATCGGGATCAGCGAGGAAATCATGATCACATTGAGAATGACGGCGTAGTGGCGATGAGTGAGAAGAAAGTTGATCCATAAACCGAGAAACCCCCAAAGAATCCCGGTACGTTCAAAGGCCAGCGAACTGGCAATGCATGCGACCACGTTGAATGACGCGAATAGAAATCCCGCTCGACGGGTGTCACCGGTGCGGATGTTGTAGATAACGATCGAGGAGAATACTGAGGCAAGGACGACGTTGACTCCGGCACCGATCCAGAACCCGGTCAGAGCCCGGTAAACAGCAAAGCCAAAGATGGTCACGGCGGCCAACACCCCGAATGAAAAGATGATGGCAAACTGGAAGTCACGATCGAACTGGGCCACCAATGACCGGAGCCACGGCGGATACTTGATGCGTCCCTGCCCCATTAGCCGAACTTGGCGATTCGAAACACCAAACACTGTGCCGGGTTGTGCTGGCACCGACGCATCACTGCGTCAGCGACCCTTTTATTCTCCATATCTGCCGGCCGGAGGTACAAAACCGTTCTCTTGAAGTATAAAGGTCCACTGGCGGGAATGAAAGCGGCCACGCTGGCCGGCAACGAAGCGATTCGAGAACACACTGGCGATGAACAAACCGGCAGACCGTGACCAACCCCACCTGAAAGGGCCACTCGGGCACTGAACGGTTCCCAAGCGGCCCATCAACTGCTCGAATCCCCCGGGACCCCAAAACATCCTTACTCCCCGTGCAAAGTCGGCCTCGTCTTACCCTGCTTCACGCTATCTGGTTTCAGCTGTCATGGCTGGGATTTCATTTGAAACCCATTGCCCATTTCTTATAGGCTTTGTTGTGCGGAGAAGTGCAGTAGAGGTAATGCCATGACTCGTTTTCTGATGACTGCGTTGTTTCTTGCCGGGTTCACGTCGTGGACTCATGCCGGGGGCTGCAAGCCCGGCTCGGTCGAGTTCGAACTCCTCCAGGGCCCTGTGATCGACGAGGGTACCGAGCGATTCATGCAAGCCCTCGCCTGGAACAACGGCGATGAAGAACTGACGGCCGTGTGGCGAGACACCTCGAACTTTCACTTGTTTGGGCAGCGTTACGATGTGGATCTGGAACCCATTGATGATCCCGTCAATCTGACGCATACCAACGGCGTGGATCCGCAGCTGGCATGGAATCCGGTCAGTGAACGTTATGCGCTGACCTGGAGAACACAGGACTCGAATGTGGGCCCGTTCAACAGCCTTGTCGCCCGGGTATTCAATGCCGGACTTGGCCTGATGGGCACCGAGCTCTCACTCAGTTCGAGCGCATCCGGACTGGAAGGCTGGCTGCTCCCCGACCTGGAATCCGGCAATTTCGTAGCAACCAGCCGCTTCGATATCCGAATGTACGGCATCAACAGTAACGGCACTGCCGGGGAAACAAGCCCGATCCTCGATACCGGCAGTGCCGCCCCCAACGGCTCAATCGCCCATAACCGGGCTGATAACGAATTTCTGGCCACCTGGAGAAGCCCGAGCAATGAAAGCCTGGAAGGTCGACTGCTCGATGACGAACTCGAACCGATTGGTGATGTAATCGAGATCCATCCGGAGTCCCCCGGCTCCGGGCGTGCAGCATATACCTTCTGGAATCCGGCCGAAGAGCAGTATGTTGTGGTCTTCAAGCTGTTTGAAGAAGAGTCCATTCTTGCAAGAACCATCCAACCCAATGGTCAGCCAGATGATGACTACAGTGTTCTGATCCCCGACGAGGAGGACTCCATTCATTTGGTACAGGCACTGTGGAATGAAGCATTCGGAGGGTTCGTTGCGGTATGGAACGACGACACCGGCAGCAACATCCAGCTCTTCAGCGGCCAGGGCCAGACCCTGGCCGCTGCCCAGAACATTCCCGGCACGGATATGGCGGTGCCGGACGTGATGGTCGATCTTCCTGACCGCGGCGAGACCGTTTTGATGGGTAGATCATTTGTTGATGAAGGTGACTTCACGACCACGTGGCGCTACCGGACCCGGGAGTGCCAGATCCTGTTCTTGGACCGCTTTGAAGCTGCCTTTATGGAGTAGGCGCCTGCCCTGGCGTAGCATCGGCCAGGATCGATCAACAACAGGCCCGCCGGCACCAGGCAGGAGCCCCTGAGGCGATATCCGGATCGGTTGCATCTGGCTGGGCAAGGCAGTTACTCCGATAACGGCCGGGGACGACAAGTCGGCTACACTTCGATTATGGAGATTCTGCTGATACTCGTCCCAGGTGTTTTGCTGGTCTGGGCAATAATCATTTTCAACCGCCTGGTGCGGGGACGTAACCTGGTACGTGCCGGGTTTTCCGATATCGATGTGCAGCTGCAGCGTCGCCACGATTTGGTGCCGCAGCTGGTCGAGACGGTTCGCGCCTACGCAAGTTTCGAGCAACGAGTGCTGGAAGAAGTCACGACCTTGCGGGCAAAGGCCAGGGATGCCGAGCAAGGTGGACAAGCTGATCTCATGGCCGGAGCCGAGGCTGCCCTGGTCGCCGGCCTGGGCAAGCTGATGGTTCTTGCCGAGGATTATCCCGATCTCAAGGCCAGCAGTCATTTCCGCCAGTTGATGGCGGACCTGGTCGCTACCGAAAACCAGTTGTCTCATGCGCGCCGCTTCTACAATGGCGCGGTACGACAGCTCAATACGCGGGTGCAGCAGTTTCCCGATCTGATCGTTGCGCACCTGTTGGGATTCAGGGAAGCCACTTATTTCAGTGCCGATATCGAGGCACGTTCCGTGCGGGGTGTGGCCGCGCTGTTGAATGAACAGGATTGAGACCGGGTTTTGATGCTGCGCCAGGTCGAGGAGAAGGGAGATGAGAGGCTTTTTACTTGCTGTTTGCCTGCTGCTGCCGGCATGGGTGCTGGCCGATGAACGAATCGTCGAGTTTGCCGCCGACATCGTGGTCGAACCCTCCGGCGAAATGTCGGTGACCGAGCGGATTACCGTGGAGGCACGCGGGCAGAAAATACGGCGGG
>SL_3KL_010_SEDDRAFT_10005970_pt1 | contig 10906 bp, 6 predicted proteins | sample SodLakKL_010_SED_2_FD_10381 | JGI IMG/M metagenome (IMG submission 10381)
CGTTACGCGCGATTTCTCAGAATTTGCGGCTTACGCCTTGTAAACATACACGTACGCCAAGTACACTGCATTCTTCGAAATTACGCAAGCCTTGATCTTGAACTTTTTACAAAGCCGTCAGATCGCGGCTTTTTACGAGTGCATCAAGGAATGGAAAGCAAAAACATTGCGAAAGACAAAGATCAGGCCCTTTGATTTTGACGGCTCAAATCAGTCGCCGTGAATTGCTGTTTGGATATGATCAGCTTCTGTTTGCAGGAATCGCTTAGTATCCGATCATCCCCAGGAAAACGCCTGCAACCACGGAAGTGCTGATGGCGCCGGCCATGTTGGGACCAAGGGCATGCATGATCAGGTAATTGTTGGGATTGGCCCGCAACCCCTCCGAGTGGGCGACACGGGCCGCCATGGGTACGGCCGAAACGCCCGCTGCACCGATTATGGGGTTGATCTTGTCTTTTATGAAAAGATTCAGAATTTTTGCCGTTATTACGCCTCCCGCAGTGCCGATTACAAAAGCGAATATCGCCAGTAGAATCATCAGAAGCGTTCTTGGGTCAAAAAACACCTGGGCCGGCATGAGTGCACCGACGCACAGTCCGAGCAGCACGAGCAAAATATCGTTCATCGTGCTCCCGGCAATGGCAAGGCGCTCTGTCACCCCGCTTACCCTGAGCAGGTTCCCGAACATGAGCATGCCGATAAGCGGTGCGCTGCCGGGGACGAGAAGCGTTGAAACCAGAAACACCAGGATCGGAAAAAGAATCAGTTCACCCTTTGACACCTCACGCACTTCCTGGTTCATCTCCATTGCACGCTCTTTTTGCGTGGTCAGGCTCCGGATAACGGGCGGCTGAATCAACGGCACCAGGGCCATGTAAGCATATGCAATCATGGTGATGGGTCCAAGGAGGTGCGGTGCCAGCGCAACCGTAACAAAAACGGTCGGGGGGCCGTCGGACCCGCCGATCATCGCAGCGCAGGCAGCCTCCTCAAGCGTGAAAAATCCGCTGTAATAAGCAGCCAGAAAAATGATGAAAACGCCGATCTGGGCGGCTGCACCGAAAACGAGCGATATTGGGCGGGCAATTGTGGGCTGGAAGTCCATCATCGTACCGACGCCGAGAAAAATCAGCAACGGAATCACCTTTGTATACAGGCCGTAATAGTATATGAGATTCAGTAAACCAATCTCTCCGGATGCAACTTCCGAAAGGCCCCCGAGGGCCGGCAGCCCCTCCGGGGTATGCATCATCAGCCCGCTCAACGGCAGGTTTACCATTATGGCGCCAAACCCGATCGGAACGAGAAGCAAAGGCTCCTTTTTCTTTGCAATGCCGCCCCATATCAGCAATGCCCCGATCAGGAGCATACCGAGGTTGCCTAACGTGAGGTTGCCGAATCCGGTTTCAATAAGCCCAAACATATACAGTTCCCTTTCTTCAGTTGCTTTCAGCTTCTTCAATCAAAACGGGATTATATCCAAGCCAACACAGCACGGACTCCGGTAAAATTCCTTTCATCGGCGTGCGCAGGCGTGCGCAGTTTCCTGGTAAAAACCGTTTTCATCGGTTATCCCGTTACATCTCTAACGGCTCTGGGTGAAACGGTACAGGAAGTTGGGTTTTCACGCGGTTATTCTTCCGGCTCGCGTCTGAAGGTATATAATTGATTTTCAACCTGAATTAGATAGTTTTCCCTTCTGAGCCGGCAAATGGTCAGATGCGGATGGGGAAGGCCGCTTTCCCTGGCCTCTTTGTAAAGATCCATAAGTCGGAAGGAATCCCCCATTTTTTCGAACATCGGCATCCAGGCATCGACGATCTCGCGGTTATTTTCCGGATAGGTATGACCGCAAGTCGGGAATTGAAAACCCGGTGAGCTCTCTGAGCGTTCTCCGCCCACGTCGCCCGATGGTTTGTCCCCGTCACCGTCTTTTTTTCTCCTGGCCCAGTTTCCCGGCAGCATACGCTCCGGCTTTTCCCAGAGCCACAAAACGTTGCTCAGTTGAGAAATGATAACGGCAACAAGGATTAAAACCAGAAAAACAACAAATGTTCCGGTTAACGCCATTACAAGGCTGCCGACATAATCAATTGACGATGTTTCATTCACGCAAAACCCTCCTTAACATTCTCTTCAGCATCCGAAGCAGACGTCGGGTTCTCTATCTGCAGGTATTCGCATCAATCCAGAAAGGCCATTGCCTGCGATACTTCTGATTAGTTTTATTTTTGCTTTTCGTATTGTACCATTCCTTTCATATAAAAAGCAAAAAAAAAGCTGCTTTTTTTCTTGGAAGGCAGCCTTGATGGACTTGAAATGTTCTTCCATGTCGGTGGTAAAGACCAGGTCGAACATTTTCTGCGACAGTCTGTGAAGAAGATTGCTGTTTTTCGCTTTACCGGTCCACGGTGGAATGGTGGCGGCGATATTCGGATCGGTTGAAATCGTTTCCGCGTCGAGGTCGGAATCGGCAAGAGGGTCTGGATGGGGGGGTGAATCCGGGGTTGTATTTTTCGCAGCCGGAATCGATTGGTCGCCGTTGTCGATGCTGTTGCGCCGAAGCACGTGGTTGAGCGTTTTTAACCTTCCGGAATACTATAAAAGCTGCTCTGCATTTTTCCGGAACTGCTGATTTGTAATCTCCCGCTCCAATAAAGCGTTTCAGAACGGCAACCCTGCATCACCCGGATTCATCGATCACCTCCCGGATCCGTTCGGCCAGCTCGCGGAAGGAAAACGGCTTCTGGATGAAGGCCACCCCGTCGTCTAAAACGCCCTGACGGGCAATGACGTCCGCTGTGTAGCCGGACATGTAGAGGGTTTTGAGCGACGGATAGCGCTCCTGGAGGCGCTCGGCCAGCTCGCGGCCGCTCATTTCCGGCATGACCACGTCGGTGATCAGCAGATCTACGGGGTTTTCCCGCGCTCGTTCCATGGCCTCCCCCGGCGTGCTGGCCGAAAGCACGCTGTATCCCAGCTTTCCGATCATGGTTTCAGCCAGCTTTAAAATAGACATCTCATCCTCTACAACCAGTATGTTTTCGCTTCCGCCCCGGGTCCTGCCGAAAGACGGCGCCGGCTCCTGCGCTTTTTCACCTTCGTGGCGCGGCAGGTAGATCCGGAATGTGGTCCCCCTTCCCGGTTCGCTGTAGACGTTGACGAATCCCTTGTTCTGCCGGGCAATGCCGTATACGGTGGAAAGCCCCAGGCCGGTCCCCTTTCCGGTCGGCTTCGTGCTATAAAACGGCTCGAAGATGTTTTCCAGGGTGCCGGCATCCATCCCTTCACCGGTGTCGCTGATGGCCAGCATGACGTATTTTCCGGGCCGGAATTCCTTGTACGCGGATAGGTCATCGGGATCGATATGGATATTTTCCGTCTCGATGGTCAGCTTGCCGACGCCGTCGATGGCATCCCTGGCATTGACGCACAGGTTGGCCACGATCTGGTCGATCTGGGCCGGGTCCATTTTCACCGGCCAGAGCCCCGGGCCCGGCTGCCAGAATAGCTCGATATCCTCGCCGATGAGCCGCCGGATCATTTTGAGCATGTTTTCCATGGTGTCGTTCAGGTCGAGCATCCGGGGGCTGATGGTTTGTTTGCGGGCAAAGGCAAGCAGTTGCCGGATGATGGCTGCGGACCGGTGCGATGCATTTAAAATCTCTTCGAGGTCCTGGTGGAGATCGGGTGCGGAGGCTTTGCCCATGGCTATTTCCGCGTAGCCCTGGATAACGCTCAGCATGTTGTTGAAATCGTGGGCCACGCCGCCCGCCAGCCTGCCGACGGACTCCATTTTCTGGGCATGGATGAGCTGGGTGCGGAGTTGTTCGCGCTCCTTTTCGGACTGTTTCTGTGTGGTTTCATCGTAGATCATGGACAGCATGACCCTGCGGCCGGCAAACTCCACCGCCTCGGCGGACCACAGGGCCAGTATCGGCTGGCCGGATTTGGTTCGGAATTCGACGGGTTCGTTTTGAAAACGACCGTATTTTTTCAGCTTTGCCACGATGCGGCCGCGCTCGGACGGATCGGCCCATATACCCGCTCCCCCCACCTCCCTGGATGTCCGGCCCACCATTTCATCCCGGGTGTAGCCCAGCATGTCGAGCCAGCGGTCGTTGACATCGATTATGTACCCGGTGTCGATGTGGGAAATGACCTGGGGGGCGGGGTTGGACCGGAATATCCGCGAAAAGCGTTTTTCGCTTTCCCGAAGCGCGTCTTCGGCCTGCTTGCGGTCGGTGACGTCCTGACCGACGCAAAGGACACGGATTTCACCGGTTTGGGTCGTAACCACCCGGTTGGTCCAGGATATCCAGACACGGCGGCCGGTTTTGGTCATGTTCTCGTTGATGTTGCTTGTGTATTGCTCCGGGTAGCGGACGATGTTCCGGATCATTTCGGCCATGTCCCGGCCCTCGCTGTCATAGGGTGGGACAATGGTCCCTACCACGTTTTGCCCTTTGATTTCATGTGTTTGAAAACCGAAAAATATTTCTGCGAAGAAGTTGAGATACAAGACGTTTCCCTTTTCATCCATCCGGAGGATCACGCTGTTGGAGTTTTCCACCAGCTCCCGGTATCTTTCCTCGCTTTCCTCCAAGGCCTGTATCGCCTCCCGGCGTTCGGTGACATCCTCGACGGTTTCTATGGCGCCGATGATTTCTTCGCTGGCGTTGCGGATGGCGGCGGCTGTATAATGAAGCCACTTGCCCCTTTCGCCGAGGATAGAAAAGAAATCCGTGGCCTCCACGGCGCCGCGGCTCAGTTTCGAAGGGCTGTATTTACCGGCGTACCAGGATTCGATTCCGTTCATGTCCCCCTCTACCAGAAGATCGGCCAGGCACGGCCGCGGATGGCCGTAGAAAGCGCGCCAATGATTCGCCGTTCCGATCACTTCTTCCGCCGGGATGCCGCTCAAAAGCTCCAATGCCCGGTTCCAGTGAAGGACCTTGTGGTCTTTTCCGATGACAAACTGGGCAACCGGCGATCCCTGGATGACATGATGCATGGAGATCTCTTTTTCGAGAAGTGCGTCCAGGGCTTTCTTGTGGGCGTCGATGTCCATGGTGAAGCCCTGGTAACAGGATACTCTTCCGTTTTCGTCTTTAATGGCCCTGGCGTTGGAGGATACCCAGAAGGCCGACCCGTCGCGGCGCATCAGCCGGTACTGGCAGTTGACAACCTCCCCGAAGGCGTCCAGGGGGGCGGTAAACAGGATCCGTTCATCCGGGTCGGCGTAGAGCTGCGACGGGATGTCGGTTACGGTTTCGATGAGCTCAGCGGGGGATTCGTATCCGCACATCCGGGCCATTTCGCTGTTGACATACACGAAGCGGCCTTCCGGCGTGGACATGAAGATGCCGATGGGGGCGCTTTCCAGGGTCTCTATGGAGGAAAACCGGGTTTGTATCATATACTGCTCCGCTGTATTGCAGATGATAAAACCGTCCGGCGCTGAAAGGAACGACGCAGGGGCTGCCGGTATTGGGTCCGGTAATAGGTGATGATTCGGATGCCGGCGGTTTATGGGAAATTTTTTGAATTATAGGCAAAAAAGGTCCCGGGCGCAATCAAAAACACGCAGCGCGGCGGGGCACTGCGGGCAGGAAGGCTTCGGGCGGAAAAAGAAATTGATTTCAGATGCTGTTTGTGGTTAAACTAAATAGTTAATGCACCCGGAAAAAGTCTCGATATGAAGCAGATACCCTGTAACCCTTTCTGGTATGCGCGGCCAGTGTCATAGCATGCCGGTTTGAACGACTTCGATAACTTATGGATGCAACCAGCTACCTGGAAAACCTGCCGGACGAAATCATGGTGGCGGTCAACTTCAGCACCGCCTCCGGGGAGATCGTCAAGCAAAACGGCATGGCCATCAATACCGACCCACCGTCGCTGGAGATCCGGTTCGGGCCGGATTTTCGTATCGATGCCGGAAAACTCGACTATTCGGCCGACTGCCTGGTCTTTATCGAAACCGGCGAGATCGTCACCCTCATCTGCACCGTGGAAGAAGCGCCGGAACCCAACGCGCTTTTGCTTACCGTGCGCGACCTGGTCCAGCACGTGGAAAAGCGGGAGTATTTCCGGAGCCCGGCCGACCGGCTTGCCGTCACCTGGTACCGGAAAAACGAGCGGAAGAAAAACCGTCAAAAACACGGCGCAAAAGGGATCAATATCAGCAGCGGCGGCATGCTGGTGATGACCGAGGAAACGGTGGACCGCCGGGAGCGCCTGGTTTTCGAGGTGGCCCTGCCCGAGCCGGTCAAAAAGACCATTACCTGCGATGCAACCGTCCTGCGCGTGGAAAACGATCCCCTGGGCCGGGTGCTTGTGGCCGTTCGGTTCGAAAACGCCCCTGAAGTCTGCGACGATATCATGGGCTACTGTTTTGCCGAGCAGCGCCGCCTTCTCCGGGAGAAGGTGGTGACGAAAGACCTGCTATAAAACCTTCCACCGCATGAAAAACCCTTTTCGAGCCCTCTCCATTGACGATTCCGTGGCGCGGCGTATTGACCAGTACGTATTGCTTGTCTTCCGATGATATACCCTTGAATATGCGCATGGAGCCGGCGGGGTGGACCACCGGGTCGCGGTCGCTCTGGATGATCAGCGCCGGAATGGTTATGGCGGAAAGCTTCGTCTCGAGCTGGCCCATGAGCTTACCCATTTCCGCAACCCCTGAAATGGGGTTTCGCGTATAGTTGATGTGGGGGTTTTCCGGGTTGTTTTCCACGAAGCGCTTGGATGCCAACGGTACATGGAGCTTACCCGCCAGGTTGTTCCAGAAATGGACCGCCCCCACGAAGCGCGATGAAAAATCCTGGAGTTTGAGCGGCGCGGAGATGGCGAACACCCCCCTGATATTGTCCGTGCGCGTGCACAGGTCTAAAACCAACCCCGCCCCGAAGGAAAACCCCCCGGCCACCACGGTCTTGCAGAGATTCGACACGATGGCGTAGCCCTCGGCCACGGATTCGGCCCACTCCAGGTGGGCGCGCTGCGCCAGGTCTTCCGGCGCGGTGCCGTGCCCCCGCAGCCGGACCCCGTATACGGGGTATCCGTTTGCCGCGATCCGCTCGCCAAGGGCCCGCACCTCCAGGGGGGCGGCCATGTAGCCGTGCACGAGCAGCACCCCGATATCCCGGCGGATTCCCCGGATAAAAAAGGGGGATCCCACCGTCTTGGGCTTTGCAGCGGTTTTTTCCGCAAACCGGAAATAGTCCTTTTCGAAATCGATATCTCCCTTTTCCAGGAGATGGCGCCGGATCCGATAGCGGATGCGGAGCGACGGCTGCCGGGCGATGGCTTTCAGCATCTCTTGCAGATCGTCCATGGGCTCGATTTCGTTGGCCGCCACCGCGATGGGGTTTTCGATGCGGATCTGGTGAAAGCCGTGGGCTTTTTCGAAATCATAGATTTTTTTCAGCCGGCCGTCTGTTTCGGACAGCACGCGTTTTTCCACGGCCAGCTTTATGAAGCTGTCGATGCGCCCGTAGGGATCGTCCGTGAGCAGGCCCACGGGATTGCGGGAGAGGCTCTGGTGGCGGAAGATGCCCAGCTTGTGATAATCGATCGTTGCAATAGCGAGAAATGCCCGGCGCCGGAGATCCTTTTCACCGATCGTCCGGTGGGGAAAGTGTTTCAAAAGAGTTGCCAGGATGTGATCCGGGTTGACGGTGGTCATCCGGTAGATGGCGGACATGTAGCGGCCCATGATGCGAAGGGCGGTTTTTCGGAGCATGGGGCGCGAGGCGATGGGGTCGTCGAATCCGATGGGTTCGTTTGACGCCATGTCCGCCTTAACGGCCCGGGAGTTCATGTATCCGGCCGCCCGGATGGGATCGCCGAAGCGGATGTCCACGTCCACGCCGGACAGGAGCATGCCGCCTTCCATCATGATCTCTTCGGTCATCCGCCCGGAAACCTCGCCCATGAGCAGTCCGGCCAGCCGGTTGAGGTTGTTCTCCCGGCCGCGCATGGGGTGGTAGGTGATGTTTACCGGGACGATATGTGTCTGGGTTCGATGAATCGCTTCGGGGTCTTCGATACCGAAGCGGTCCAATATTCGCCGGGCTTCTTCCGGGTTGTTTTTTTCCATGACGGCCAGTCGGCGGCGGTAGAATTCCGTGCGGAGGCTGAGCGTGGCCGCGCCGGTGCGGGGCGGGTGCAACCCGGACGCGGAAAGGATCATGAAGCGCGATTCGTTTTTTCCGCCGGCATCGTAGACTTTCTTGTTTTTCACCATCCGCCCTTCGGGAAATATGATCCAGGCGGACTCGCCGGTCAGAAGCGAGCGCACGATAAGCCGGTCGCGGTCCGGGTTCTTGTTGGACATCGCGCCCAGGTTTTCAAGTAGTTTGCCGAAGTTCCCCTTGAACAGGGCGTAGTCCGCAAGGCTCCAGACGGTCAGCCCGGTGATGCGGTTTATGAAATAGGGAAGAAAGATGGTCTCCATGCGGGTGAAGTGGTTGATGACGAAAATCAGCGACCCCTTCGGAATCTTTTCTTCCCCGTGAATGCGGAAATTCGCCCGCGCCAGCCCCGCCAGCGCACCCACCGCATAACCGGCAGTATGATAGGCATAATAGTTCATATTTAAGGGACGTCCTTAACTTATTAACTTATTAAACAGATATATTCACGGTGTGCATATTTTAGGCAGCATTTTTGGGTGTCGACGGGTGGTAAGAATTTCTTACGCAATAAGTTAATACGTTAAGGATGTCCCCCAATTCCCTGACCAATTCCCCGGCGGACCTTGTTTCTGCCGGCCTGCTTGGCCTTGTAGAGAGCGCTGTCGGCCTGGGAAACCAACTCGTCGGAGGCGGACCCGGGATTCGGAATGGCGCTGGAAACGCCGAAGCTTGCCGTCAGGTACAGGGAGGGAAGGTGGTCGCCCTGCTCGATTCTTAGACCGGATACTGCGCGCCTGATTTTTTCCGCAAGTTTCATCGCCCCGTCTCCGTCGGTTTCCGGCAGCACGAGGATAAACTCTTCCCCGCCGTAGCGCGCAACCAGGTCCCCGGGCCGGTGGCACTGCTCCTTCAGGGTCCGGGCCACTTGCTGAAGGACGTCGTCTCCAGCCTGGTGCCCGTAATTGTCGTTGTACTCCTTGAAATGATCGATATCCGCCATGACCAGGGAAATCGGGCGGCCGTCGCGCGCCATACGCTGCCATTCCTTTTCCAGGTGCTCCTTCAGGCGCCTTCGGTTGGCCAGTCCGGTCAATCCGTCCGTATTCGAAAGATCTTTAACGGACTGGTAATGGCGCGCATTTTCAATGGCCAGTCCGCATATCCCGGAAATTCTGGCGGCCAGTTTCTTGTACCGGTCGATATGTTCGGGCACTGCCACGCCGGCAATTGTCAATTCGCCGATGGCTCCGCCGCCGCCGTCGATGGACAGGGTGAATCCGTTATCAGGTGAAACGGGGTCTTTTCGCCGCTTTTCGTATTGAGCGTCATCAGTCCTGGTAAAATGGACTGATGACGGGGCGAAAAGCATCATGCACATTTCCCGGATTCCGTCGATCACCTCGTCCTCGGATCGCATCCGCACCAGCTTGTTGAGCAGGTCCAGGGCCATGAGAAAATCGGCCAGTTCCTTCCGGCTACGGTTGATTTCCGATTCATCCGGCGGTGGTTTGTCTTCTATACGGATTTTCAGGATGGCATTGATGACCAGAAGTTCGAAATAATCCGTCCCCACCGGCACAGCCATCCACGGGAGCCCGATATAATCGGAGAAATCTTTCAGGTTTTCGGTGGCAGCGGGATCGACGCCGGTATCCAGCAGCAGGATTCCGGAAGACCATTGCCGGAAAAAGGGTTTGACCGTTTGTTCGTCAAACCCCCAGCCCGAAATGATTTCCCGCCAGCGGGCCAGCCAACCGGGGGTGAGCGTGTAGTAGCCCATCCGGGCATAGTGGTCCGCCAGATCGGGGCTGATCAGGAGATGGAGGCAGTGTTTTATCCGGAACCTCGACTGCCCGCCGATGATATGATGCTTTGCCGGTATTTCGGCGATGCACTCTCCCACGGCGACATGAAGCTCATCCACCGGGTTCTCGGTGAAAGTGACCCCGGCGGGAAGACCGGGTATATCGGTGTTTTTCAACGCTTTCAACTTTGCCGGATGCATGCCGCAGCGGCCCTTGAAAAACAACACGCTCACGTCGGGATACTTTGACAAAAGCCCCAGTGCTTCGATTTCTTTTCGGTATGTTTCGCAAACCGCCAGTGTTTGCCTGGGTGACGTGCTGTTCAATGAATCATCCTATCAGCGTTGAATGGGGTAGCTATATTAGGGGATAGCCGCCGTGCCGGTGTACGGCTTCCGACACGGCCGAAAGAACGGTTTCCGGCACATGCCAGGGAATTTCCCCGTGGTTATCCGCCAAAATGAAACCGCCCCCGGGCGCCGCTTCCGCAATGGCCTTCCGGACGGCGAAGATCGCATCCCCGCGGCTCCAGCGAATCATTTCCAGGCCGTTGAGATTGCCAATAATGGTCAGCTTCCCTTTGCAGGCTTGTTTGAGCGCTTCCAGGTTATCGTCCGCGCTGACGCCGATCCCCGCGGTTCCCGTTTGCGCGATGTCGTCTGCTACTTCCAGGGCGGCTCCCGATGCAAGGTGGGTGGCAGTGGGCCCGTTGATCCGTGCAATGGTTCGGCCTGCCACGATATGCCCGGTTTCAAGATACAGCTTCCGGGGGATGATCGTGGGGGATGCTACCGGGTCGAAGTAGCAGATTGCCGTGGCACCTTCGGCAATCTGGGCGTTGGCCCAATCGGCGCAAAACGTTTCGTTGATTTCCATCATCTCCCAAAAAAGCGACGGCTCCCGGTAGAGCAGTTCGATATAGGTGGAAAAGCCCATCTGCATGATCGGTACGGA
>SL_3KL_010_SEDDRAFT_10005971_pt1 | contig 10905 bp, 9 predicted proteins | sample SodLakKL_010_SED_2_FD_10381 | JGI IMG/M metagenome (IMG submission 10381)
GGTTCAGGGTGAGGCGGGCGATCCCCTCACTCACCTCGACGCGGAGCTCATCCCCTTCATCGGGGGTCATGCACCGCTCCCGGGAACGCTCCCCTCCCGCACCGGCACCGGAACCGATGGGTCGAAGCCGGCGGGCACACGCCCTCGACCCCGGACCCGCTCCGCCACCTCATCGGACACCTCCACCTCCATCCGGAGGAGGGCGGTGGAGAAGACCTTTCCCTGGGCGTCGGTCATGAGGGAGACGGTACCGCCTCCGCCCAGCGCGCCGTGGAGGAGGAAGTTCAGTGCATTCAGGTTCGGAAGCTCGAAGCGCTCCACCTCCCCCTTCACCCGCTCCCCGAAGTGGGCCTTCACCCGCTCCACGGTGAGGGTCTCCCGAAGGAGGTCGTAGTCCCGGGGATCATAGACGAGGACCCCCACGTTGGCGGTGTCCCCCTTGTCGCCGGATCGGGCGTGGGCCAGGTCCACCAGTTGGATGGTCGCCATCGTCAGACCTCCCTCACGTCGACGGTGAGGTTCGGCTGGACCGCTTCCTTCCGGAGGAGGGCCGGCCAGTATGCCATGATCTGCTGCACCCGGGGGCGCCCCCCGGCGAAGCCCGTCACCGAAGGCGGCCCGGTGAGGACCAGCGGCGCCAACTCCCGGGAGAAGCGCTCCACCGACTCCCGGTCCTGGCTCCGTACCGCCACCCGGAGTTCCACCTCGGGGTGATCGGCCGGGGGTGGTCCGGCCAGGTGGCCATGGGTGGACCCCCAGCCCACCAGCTCCACCCGGACCTCGTCGAATCGAAGCCCGAGCCGATCCATCCGGGCCCGGAGGATGCGCTCCGCCGCCCGGGCCTTCGCCGGGGCGTCGGGCCAGGCATACACCAGCGTCCCCGTCGCCTTCCATCCGTCCGAATAGGCGATGGAGACCTTGAGGAAGTCGGTGGCGGGGCCGCCCCGGATCCCATGGACCCGGACTCGGTCCGGGCCCTCCTCTTCGAGGCGGATGGAGGTGAAGTCCGCCACCACGTCGGGCGTGATGTACTCCGAGGGGTCCCCCATCTCGTAGAGGATCTGCTCCGCCACGGTACGGAAGTCCACCCGCCCCCCGGTCCCGGGGTGCTTGGTCACGGTAAAGGATCCGTCGGGGCGGGCCTCCACGATGGGGAAGCCCACCGTCTCCATGGAGGGGATGGTCCACCAGTCGGCCAGGGCATTCCCGCCGGAGGCCTGGGCTCCGCACTCGTTGATGTGCCCTGCCACCACGCCGTGGGCGACCCGATCGTGATCCTCCGGATCCCAACCGAATTCGTGGATCATGGGGGCGTAGGTGAGGGCGGTGTCGGTGGATCGGCCGGTGACGATGACGTCGGCCCCCTGCTCCAGCGCCTTCACGATGGGGGTGGCGCCGATGTAGGCGTTGGCGCTCTCCACCCGGTCCCGGATTTTGGCCAGGGGCTCCCCGGTCTCCATGTGGCGGAGCTCATGCCCTTCCGCCATCAGGTCGTCCAGTCGGTCCATGAGATCGTCTCCCCGGACCACACCCACCCGGGCCCTCCCCTGCACGCCGGCCCGGCGTCCCGCTTCCACCAGGGCCTCTCCACAGCCATCGGGGTTCACGCCACCGGCGTTGGTGATGACGCGGACCCCCTTCTCCACGATGGTGGGAAAGATCCGCTCCATGAGAGGGATGAAGTCTCGGGCGTACCCGGCCTCCGGGTCCCGGCCCCGCTGCTTCTGCATGATGGACATGGTGACTTCCGCCAGGTAGTCCATCATGAGGTAGTCCAGCGGTCCGCCTTCCACCTGCCGCACCGGGGCATCCAGATCGTCGCCCCAGAAGCCCTGCCCGCTTCCGATCCTCAGGATCCGTTCATCGTCGGTCATGTGCACTCTATGTTCAGCCCCGGTGGTCCGGGGTCAGTGAGTCGGGTAGGGTGAACGGGCCGAGGTGCGGGCCCGGGTTGTGATTGCTGGCCCGGAAGAGGAGGGAGAGGGCACCCCGGAGCTCCTCGGGGACGAGGACCTCGTCCACGAACCCACGGGCTGCGGCGAAGCGGGCGTCGAGCTGCCGTTCGTACTCGGCCCGCACCTCGTCCATCCGGGTGGTGAGGTCCTCGTCGGGGACCTTCCCCTCCGCCTTCAGCTTCTCGATCTGGCCGGAGAAGAGGGCCATGACCGCGCTCTCTCCCTCCATGACCCCCATCCGTCCCGTGGGGAGGGAGAGGATGAAGTCAGGGTCGAATCCCTGCCCCGCCATGGCGTAGTATCCGGCTCCGGAGGCGTGGTTCAGGGTCAGGACCAGCTTGGGCACCGTGGCGGTGGCCATGGCCTCCACGAACTCGGCTCCGGCCCGGATGATCCCCGAGTGCTCGGCCTCGGGCCCCACCATGAAGCCGGAGACGTCCTGGACGAAGAGGATGGGGCGCCGCTGCCGGTTCATGGTTTCGATGAAGTAGGCCACCTTGCGGGCGCTCTCCGTGTAGACGATGCCCCCGAAGGTGGGCTTTCCCCCCCGGGGATCCTTGATGAGCCCCCGGGCGTTGGCGATGATCCCCACCGGTACGCCATCGATGTGGCCGGTTCCGCAGATCATCTCCCGGGCCCGATCGGACTGGAACTCGTCCAGGTGACCCCCGTCCAGGATGCACTCCAGCACCTCGTGGGTATCGTAGGGCTGGCGGTGGTCGTCGGGGAGGAGTTCGTAGAGCTCCGTCGGGTCTCGCAGGGGTGCGGCTCCGCCTTCGGGAAGGAGCAGCGCCGGCGGCTCCACCGGGAGCTCACCCACCAGCTCCCGGAGCTTGGCCAGGCAGGCCCGGTCGTCCGGGACCCGGTAGTGGGCCACCCCGGAGATCTCGGTGTGGACCCGGGCACCCCCGAGCTCCTCCTGCCCCACCACCTGTCCGGTGGCCCCCTTCACCAGGTTCGGGCCGCCCAGCCCCATGAAGCTCGTCCCCTCCACCATGATGATGGTGTCGGAGAGGGCGGGAAGGTACGCGCCTCCTGCAATGCACGGCCCCATGACCGCGGAGAGCTGCGGGACCCGGAGGTAGCGCCGCATGATGGAGTTGTAGTAGAAGATCCGCGCCGCGCCGTACTGACCCGGGAAGACCCCCCCCTGGTAGGGGAGGTTCACCCCGGCGGAGTCCACCAGGTATATGATGGGAATCCGGCAGCGCATGGCGATCTCCTGCGCCCGGAGGATCTTCGTGATGGTCTCCGGCCACCAGGAGCCGGCCTTCACGGTGGCGTCGTTGGCCACCACCACCACCTCCCGGCCCTGCACCCGACCCACGCCGGTGACCACCCCGGCGCCCGGGGCCTGCCCTTCGTATTGGTCGTGAGCCACCAGGAGCCCCACCTCCACCCAGGGGGTGTCGGGGTCCAGGAGGTGCTGGATCCGCTCCCGGGCCGTGAGCTTACCCTGGTCGTGCTGCCGCTGGATCCGCTTCTCCCCCCCACCCTTCCGGAGGGTGGCCCTGAGCTCTTCCAGTTCCTGGCTGAGCGCTCGAAGCCGGGAGCCCGGGCGGACTTCCCGGGTGGCGGTGCCGTCGGGCATCAGACGCCCTCCGTAGCCCGGTCTTCCCGGAACCACTCGCGAATGTAGTCGATGGCCGCCGAGGTGGGGGTTCCGGGTCCGAAGAGCCGACCGACGCCTCGGGATTCCAGCTCCTTCACGTCATCCTCCGGGATGATTCCGCCGCCGGTGAGGAGGATGTGGTCCGCACCCTGCTCCCGGAGCAGGTTCTGCACCCGTGGGAAGAGGGTCATGTGGGCCCCGGAGAGGACGGACATGGCCACCACGTCCACGTCCTCCTGGACGGCGGCGCTGACGATCATCTCCGGGGTCTGGTGCAGGCCGGTGTAGATCACCTCGAAGCCGGCATCCCGGAAGGAACTGGCGATAACCTTTGCCCCCCGGTCGTGTCCGTCCAGGCCGGGCTTCGCCACCAACACCCGGATCTTGCGTTCCCCGTCACTCATCTGCGTCGCTCCATGGAAGGTGGACCTCCCGCTCATGTTCATGCATAGCTCATTCGGCAGGTAGCCCCTAAAAGTATGAAGGACCGTCGGTCCGGTCACCCGCTGGCCTTGTCGCCGGGCCCCCGATGGGAGAGACGGCGAAGGTAGTCGGGTAGATGCAGCACCGACGGGATGCGGTCCACGGGGTGCTCCAGGCGTCCCGAAGGGTCCAGGAGGAGCGCCTGGAGACCCGCCCTCCGGGCTCCCACCACGTCCACGGGGTAGAGGTCCCCGACGTACATGACCTCGCGGGCAGGGAGCCCCAGGCGCCGGATCCCTTCATGGAAGATGGCGGGATCGGGCTTCTCCACCCCCACCTCCTGGGAATCCATCACGAACTCCACTCGACTTCGGAGGCCGGTTCTCTCCAGGACCGACTCCATCCGTCCATCGGCATTGGAGATCACCCCCAGCCGATAGCCCTTGGCCAGAAGGAGGTCCAATGCCTCGCCGGTCCCCGCCTCCACCCGGGTCCAGAGGTGGGACCGCCGGTGTTCCTCCACCAACCGTTCCCCTACCCGGTCCAGGGCGTCCTCCGGAATCCCGCTTCGACGGAACAGGGTGAGGAAATACTCTCGCCACAGGTGGGGTTCGGTGCCGGTGGCCCCCTCCTGGACCCGGTCGGACAATTGATGCCGGGCGATGAGTTCGGCCTGCTGGAACCTCTCTTCCTCTCCCTGGACACCCACCTCGGCGTAGATGCGGAAGATCCGCTTCCGGTCCGCGAAGACCAGGGTATTGCCGGCATCCAGGAGGATGGCACGGGGGTGCGGGGACTCCACCGGTTCGGACGGCGACCTGGGGACCATGGGACCGGGGAAGTTGGGGGGCAGAAGGGAGACGGGGGGCTGGGGGGAGGACCTACACCATGAGGGCCCGAGCCGCCAGGAGCGGCGCCACCAGTTCCACCTGGCCCTCCACCTCCATTCCGGTCCGGATCTCCTTCTCCGAGGGATGCCGGAGGAATACCCTCCAGGCCAGCGCCGGCTCCATCCGGACCCGGAGGGTGGGATGCCCCACCGTCCCCTCCAGGAGGCGCCATCCGCCCAGGGGAGCATGTGCGGAATCGCTCCCCCGCTCCACCACCCACGCCCCTCCATGGTCCCCCGGAACCTCGATCTGCACCCGGGTCCCAGGGGGCAGGTCTTCCCGGGCATAGGCCGCTGGTAGGGCGTGAGCGGCCACGGCGAGCAGGGGCCCCAGCATCCACGGGGTGGTGAGGGGAGGGGCGCCCACCGCATCCCGGATCTGTTGCTGATGATGCCAACGCTCTACGAACTCCCGGCCCACATCCATCCAGTTGGCGGATTCGGACTGTCCGGCCCAGGCCACGGGGAAGCGTGCGGGAGCCTCCGGGTCCAGAGATTCGAAGAGTTCCCCCACCCGGGGGCCCGTCACTTCCAGGAGTTCCAGGAGGACCGCTGGACTGAGGCGCTCCACCGCCTGGATCCAATGGCCGTTGAGCTGGTTCAGCCACTGCACCATCCCATCGTAGTCCTTCGGGGAAGCCGGCGACTCCGGAGCGGAGTGCCCGTCCCGCTGGAAGGAAAGGCGCCGGAGATCCCCGTCCAGGAGATGGGCCGCCACATCCCGGACCCGCCATCCCCCCGGAGTCGCCTGGACCATCCAGTCCTGGGGATCCAGGGGACGGAGAACCCGGATCAGATCCTCATGGAGGGGCGTGAAAAGATGTGCCGTGGGAACGGGACGGGGAGGGCGGAGGGACACGAAGCCTCACTGGGGTTGGGCCGCGAGGGCCCGGAGCGAGACTCCGGGCCCTCCGGTGAAGATCAGAAGAAGACCGGTTCCCGGTACGCTCCGAAGACCTCCTCCATGGCGTAGCGGATCTCGTAGAGGGTGCAGTAGGCCCGGGCGCAGTCCAGGATCCGGGGCACCAGGTTCTCTCCGGTGCGTGCCGCCTCGGTGAGGGCGGAGAGGGCGGCCTGCACGGCAGCGTCGTCCCGCTCCTCCCGCAGTTGGGCCATCCGGGCCCGCTGCCGCTCCTCCACATCGGCATCGATGCGCAGGGTATCGATCTCGATTTCCCCCGAACCCTCGGTGAACTCGTTCATCCCCACGATGACCCGCTCCCGCCGCTCCATCTCCTCCTGCTGCCGGATGGCCGAGCTCCCGATCTCCCGCTGGAACCACCCGGCCTCGATCCCGGGAACCACGCCCCCCACCTCGTCGATGCGGGCGAAGAGTTCCTCGGCCTCCGCCTCCAGCTCATCGGTGAGGGTCTCCACGTAGTAGGATCCCGCCAAGGGATCGATGGTGTTGGGAACACCCGTCTCGTGGGCCAGGATCTGCTGGGTCCGGAGGGCGATGCGCACCGCCTTCTCCGTGGGAAGGGCCAGGGTTTCGTCCATGGAGTTGGTGTGGAGGGACTGGGTCCCACCCAGCACTGCGGCCATGGCCTGGTAGGCCACCCGGACGATGTTGTTCTCCGGCTGCTGCGCCGTCAGCGTCACACCGGCAGTCTGGCAGTGGGTCCGGAGCCGCCAGGATTCGGGGTTCTTCGCGCCGTACTTCTCCTTGAGCTGCCGGGCCCAGATCCGCCGGGCGGCCCGGAGCTTGGCGATCTCCTCGAAGAAGTCGTTGTGGATGTCGAAGAAGAAGGAGAGGCGCGGGGCGAAGGCGTCCACGTCCAGCCCCCGGGCGATCCCCCGCTCCACGTACTCGAAGCCGTTCCGGAGGGTGAAGGCCAGTTCCTGCCCTGCGGTGGCCCCCGCCTCCCGGATGTGGTATCCGGAGATGGAGATGGGGTTGTACTTGGGGGCGTGCTCGGAGCACCACTCGAACATGTCCACGATGGCCCGAAGGGCCGGTTCCGGAGGGAATACCCAGGCGTGCTGGGCCTGGTACTCCTTCAGGATGTCGTTCTGGACCGTCCCCCGGAGCTGATCCGCCGAGACCCCCTGCTTCTCCGCCGCCGCCACGTAGAAGCAGAAGAGGATGACGGCGGGCCCGTTGATGGTCATGGAGACGGAGACCTTGTCCAGGGGGATCCCGTCGAAAAGGGTCTCCATGTCCGCCAGCGACGAGATGGCCACCCCGCACACCCCCACCTCTCCCAGGGACCGGGGATGATCCGAATCATACCCCATGAGGGTGGGGAAATCGAAGGCCACCGAGAGTCCCGTCTGCCCGTTCTTCAGGAGGTAGTGGTACCGCTCGTTGGTCTCCTCGGCGGTGGCGAAGCCGGCGAACTGGCGCATCGTCCAGAGCCGGGTGCGGTACATGGTGCTGTAGGGGCCCCGGGTGAAGGGGTATTCCCCCGGGACGTTCAACGCCTCCTCGTAGGGCTCGGCGTCCTCCCGGTCCAGAGGCGTGTAGAGGGGCTTCACCTCCCGGCCGGAGACCGAGGTGAAGGAGACGTCACGCTTCCGGACGCCCTCATACCCTTCCTCCCACCGGGCCACCTCCTCCCGGAGCGCCTGGAGCTCCTCTTCCTTTCTCAGGAGCTCACGCTTCAGGGCCTCGGCGTCGAGGGGCAGATCCTTCTCAATGGTGGACATTCACACTCTCCTGAGGGGGACGATGGTCTCCATGGAAGATGCTCGGCTCGGCAGAGGGGGTCAACGCGAACCCACGCGGTACCCCACGTAGAAGGCCCGGTCCGCCACCGTGTTGCCGGTCAGGTCCAGGTGCTCGGAGCCGGTGAGGTTCCGGACATCCAGATAGAGGAGGCCCGCCAACGCCGGGACCTCCAGGCGGAGGTCCATCTCCCGGTAGGTCTCCTCCCCGCTCCGCCGGGCCTGCACCGTCCGGACCGTGAGGAAGGCGTCGTCTGGAAGGCGATAGGTGTACCCCACGATCCACTGATCCCTAAGCGGACGGAGGGCATACTTGGACTCCACCGCCTCCTCCACCTCGGCGGAGAACGAGAGCCAGCTCCCCCCGGTGAATACGGAACTCCCCCCTCCCAGAGCCCACCGGGCCTCGGCCTCCAGCCCACGGAAGCGGGCCACCGCCACGTTGCGCGTCTCCCAGAGGGCCTGGGAACCCGGGGGGCGGGCCCAGTCGATGAGGTTCCGGGAGGTCCTCCGGAAGGCGGCTACATCCAGCTGGAAGTCGTCGTCATCCACCCATCGGAAACCCACCTCCCAGGAATCGGACTCCTCGGGGAGGAGATCCGACGACGCCTGGTGGGCCGGATCCGTGTAGTGCCGCTCGGTCCAGGAAGGGCCCCGAAAGGAGCGCCCCCACGACGCCCGGAGGCGGAGATCGTCCTCCACCGGGATGGCGATGGCCAGGGAGGGGGAGACGAAGTCCCCCCATCGGTCGTGCTCGTCCAGGCGGAGTCCGGCGGAGAGGTCCACCCCCCCCTGCGTGGCGAAGGCGCCTTCCCCAAAGAGGGCCCACCGCTCCTCGTCCCGGGTCCCCAGGCTGTTGCTCTCCAGTCGATCCCGGCCCATCTCACCGCCCAGCGCAACAGAAAGGCGATCCGAGAGATGGATCCGGCTGACCAGCTCTCCGCCCAGCTGGGTCGATTCGTGCTGATTCCGGTAGACCGCCGGGTCGTTCCGGATCAGAATGAAGTCATCGGTGTGCTCCCTCCAGGTGAGGCGGGGCTCCAGCTGGATGCGGCCGGCCCCCTGGGGCCGCCAGCCCACCGACGCCGTGGTGGCCCGGGTGGATTCGAAGGAGGGGAAGGGCGCGTAGAAGTCATCGGCCCCGAAGTCTCGTTCCCCCCGGGCGGCATCGGCGACCAGGCGCCCCGAGAAGAGGGGGAAGCGAAGGGTGGCGCTTCCCAGGAGCTGCTCCCAGTCCGTCCCCTCCCGGTGCCCGTCGGAGGACGCCATCTCCCCGGAGACCTGGAGGGACGCCTGGCTTCCAAGGGGGAGGCCTCCCTGCCCCGAGAGGGTGCGGGTATCGAAGGTCCCTCCTTCGGCGCGGAAGCCCCACGACGCGTCGTCCCGGGTGACCACGTTCACCACGCCTCCCACGGCATCCCCGCCGTAGAGGACGGAGGCCGGACCCCGGAGGATCTCGATTCGCTCGACCCGGTCCAGGGGGATGGCCAGGTTTAGGTCGAAGTGCCCGGTCTGGGGATCACTCACCCGCTTTCCGTCCACCAGGACCAGGACCTGTTCGAAGCCGGCTCCCCGCAGGGAGAGGTCGGACTGGGCGGGAGAGCGGGACCCCAGTTCCACCCCCACTCCCCACCGGAGGGCGTCGGCCACGTTCCTTGCCGGAAGACTCCGGAGTTCGTTCCGATCCAGGATCTGGATGGACCGGGTGCGGAGGGGAAGGTCGGGACTCACCCGAGACCCCAGCACCGGGATCGTGTCCAGGGGGATGGGCGCCTGCTGCGCCCCGAGGGCCACCGGAATGACCGGAACGAGAAGGGCAGCCGCCACCGCCAGGACGGCGAGGCGGCCCGTCTGAGGTGTCCATCTCCGGGCCACGACGGACGGCGCGACGAACACCCCCCCAAACGCCCGGACAAATCCCAGGGCTGCCTTCATGCCGTCCCTCATCAGAGGAGTTCCGTGGTGCGTTCGAGTCCCATGCGCTCCAGCACCTGGCCTGCCGCCGAATAGGGTGTGGCCTCCCCCCTCCCGATGGCCTCCAAAGCGGTCTCCAGCGTGTCCTCACCGGCCAGGAGTCGCCGAACCCGGCGCCTCAACTCCCGATCCAGGATGTCCCGGATCCGGGTGGCGGTCCGCTCCCGCCGGCGGCGCTCCAACTCCCCAGAGGCCACGAGCCACGATCGATGCTGTTCCACCGCCTCCATCAGCTCCTCCACGCCTTCCCCGGCATGGGCCATGGTGAGGAGGACGGGAGGAGTCCAGCCGGGTGGCTCGTCCCCCTCCCCACCCCCAGCGTCAGGCGCGGCGTCCGATGCAGGATGGTCTCCGGCGGGCCCGTGATGGCCGGCAGGACCATGATGACCGGACGGACCATGGTGGCCGGCCGGACCGTGATGCCCGGCGGGCCCGTGGTGGCCGGCGCTCCCCCGATGCCCACCGGTCCGGAAGTGGAGCGCGGAGCTTATCTCCTTCACCAGGCGATCGGCACCGGGGCGATCCGCCTTGTTCACCACGAAGATGTCGGCGATCTCCATGAGTCCGGCCTTCATGGCCTGGATCCCGTCTCCGGACTCGGGGACCAGAACCACCACCACCGTATCCGCGGCCCCGGTGATCTCCAGTTCCGTCTGTCCCACTCCCACGGTCTCCACCAGGATCCGGGGGAACCCGAAGGCATCCAGGACATCCAGGACCTCCTTGGTGGTGGTGGCGAGGCCCCCAAGGGACCCACGGGATGCCATGGACCGTATGAAGATTCCCGGGTCGGTGGAGAGCTCGTTCATCCGGATCCGGTCGCCAAGGAGGGCGCCCCCGGAATAGGGGGAGGAGGGATCCACCGCCACCACTCCCACCTGGTCTCCTTGGTCCAGGTAGCGCCGGGCGAGGGCGGTCACCAAAGAGGACTTCCCCGCGCCCGGGGGGCCGGTGATCCCCAGGCGTGCGCCCCCGGAAGTGCCCCCGGTGAGAAGGTGATGGAGGAGGAACTGGAAGCCCTGTCGTTCGTTCTCAACCACCGAGATGGTCCGGGCCAGGGAGACCCGGTTCCTCTCCGCAAAGCCGTTGGCGAGGGAAGCCAGGGCGGGTGGGAGGGACACCTCGGCAGATGGGGTCCGTGCCTTCCCATGCCCGGATGAGGCATGACCAGATGAGGCATGACCGGATGGGGACGGAGTCTGCACCCCTTTGGGGTTCGAGGGCGCTTCGCTTCGGCTCATGGGCTTGGGCGTTGGGGGGTAGCGTGGAAGGAAAGGGCGGAATCGAAGGGCCGCGAACCCGAACGACGCCAAGGGTCGGGGCCCGGGCCCGAGGCATCCCGCGGCGGGCCTTCGTCCACATCGGAACGGCGATCGGTCGTTTTC
>SL_3KL_010_SEDDRAFT_10005972_pt1 | contig 10902 bp, 10 predicted proteins | sample SodLakKL_010_SED_2_FD_10381 | JGI IMG/M metagenome (IMG submission 10381)
CGCCAACATCAAGTCGCTGTCGAAGACGGTGCTGGCGGCGCTGGTCGGCGCCGCCATTCAGGAAGGCGTGATCGACTCCCCCGACCAGCCCGTGGCAGCATTGCTCGGTCCCCTCGTACCCGCCCGGGCCGACCCCCGGGTCCGGGAGATCACCGTGGGGCACCTGCTGTCGCTGCAGGCCGGCCTCGAGCGCACCTCCGGTGGAAATTATGGCGCCTGGGTCGCCAGCCCCGACTGGGTGCGCGACGCCCTGTCCCGCCCCTTCGTCGACGAGCCGGGTGGGCGCATGCTCTATTCCACCGGGTCCAGCCACCTGCTCTCGGCGGCGCTGACCCGGGCCAGTGGCGAGAGCACCCTGACGCTAGCGCGGCGGCTGCTGGGCGAGCCTCTGGGCATCGCCATTCCCACCTGGCCCCGCGACCCCCAGGGGATCTACTTCGGCGGCAACGACATGCGCCTCTCGCCTCGAGCGCTGATTCGGATCGGCGAGCTCTATCGCCTGGGCGGCGTCATCGACGGCCGGCGGGTGCTGCCCGAGGGCTGGGTCGATACCTCATGGGAGCCCCGTGGCACCTCGCGCTGGACCGGCGATGGCTATGGGTATGGCTGGTTTGTCACCGAGCTCGCCGGCGAGACCGTCTACTACGGTCGCGGCTTCGGCGGCCAGGCACTCTACGTGATTCCCGCTCGGGAGCTTTCCGTCGCCATCACGGCAGATCCCCACCCACCCTCACCCGGCGGGTAGTATCAGCAGGAACTGCACGCCCTCATCGAGGAGATGCTGGAAGCGGAATGAGCGAGTGACGTCGGTGAGGCGAGGCTCAGCTTTCAGGATCGACACGGTGACAAGAGCGTGTCAGCGCAATCCGAGTACCGACAGGATGAACAGCACCACGACGATCAGGCCGATGATGTAAATGATGTTTCGCATGTTCCTCTCCTTGCCGGCGCGACATGGTAGAGGGCAGGGCCGCCCACTTTCAGCACACCGGCATTGGTTCAATATAACACTACCGCCAGACCATCCCTGGGTTATTCAGAGTCAGTGGGAACATCCTCGCTGACGCTCCCTGGGGGCAAGGCTCGACCCGTTGACGCAAGGCGTCGCGGCAAGCGTATGATGCAGGGACGCCCATGGACGGCCAGGCCAATGCTTCCTCCTTTCCCACCGCGCACCAAGCGCCACCTCGCCGTCACCCTGCTGCCGCTGGTGTGCCGCTTCCTGTGGCGGGTACTCACGGCCTTTCTGCGCAACCGCGGCATCCTGCTGGCAGGCGGGGTGGGGTACAACATCCTGCTCTCCATCGTGCCGCTGTTTGCGCTTCTGGTGGTACTGCTGGCCCGGGTGGTGGACGAGACGCATCTGCTGGGAGTGCTGAGCATCCAGGCCCAGCACCTGGCACCCGCCCACGCCGAGGTGCTGCTCGATGCGGTGCGTGCCCTGCTCGACACCCGAGAGGTCATCGGCATCCTCGGCTTCCCGGTGCTGCTGCTGTTCAGCTCCTTCGCCTTCCGCATGCTGGAGGACGCCCTGGCGATCATCTTCCACGCCCCGGACACTCATCATCACGGGCGCAGTGTCTGGGTCTCGGTGCTGTTGCCCTATGCCTTCATGGTCGTGCTCGGCGCGGGGCTGATGGCACTCACCCTGCTGGTGACCCTGGCCAGTTCCCTCAATGCCCTGTGGCTGGCATTGTTCGACCGCGAACTGCCCATGTCCGGACTCTCGGAGCCGGTACTCAACCTGGCCAGTTTCCTGGGGGTCTTCCTGCTGTTCAGTGCCATCTACAAGGTGCTGCCAGTAGTGCAGGTGGCGCTGCGCCGAGCCATCATCGGGGGCCTGGTCGCCTCTCTGCTGTGGGAGGGAGTGCGTCTGCTGCTGGTTTACTACTTCGCTAACATCTCCTTCGTCAATGCCGTCTATGGATCCCTGGCCACCCTGATCGTGATGCTGCTGAGCCTGGAGGTGGGCGCCATCATCCTGCTGCTTGGCGCCCAGGTGATCGCCGAGCTGGAACACAATGCCCGCCAGGGGCTGCCGTGGCATGTCGATCCGCGCCGGCAGGCGGTTACCCGACTGGAGTGAGGAGATCCGTAGCGCTCAGCGCCGAGTGGTATCGGAGTCGTCTTGACGCAGCCTGCGGATCAGGGCCCACAGGCTCTTGCCGCTGACCATCCCCAGCAGATAGATCACCACCAGCAGCAGCGCCAGGGGCAGCGACAGGCTCCAGGTCAGGAAGCGGACCTCCACCATGGTGATGTTCTGCACAATAAGGATCAGCACCAGCGCCGTGATGATCATCTTCACGGTGAGCCACAGCTTGTCCATGCCCGGTCTCCCTCTCGAATTGACCCTCCAAAGCTGGCCGGCGACCCCACGGCTGTCAAGGGATACCGCGGCCGGAGCGTCGAGACCCGTCAACCGTCAGAAGGTAGAGAGACCGCTGGCTTCCATGATCCGATAGCGCAGCCGCTGCCAGGCCGTCGTGTCATCGAAGGCCGCGAAGGGCTCGCTGGTGGTGCGCTCCGGCGAGCTGTGCCAGCGCCGCTCGAAGAAGGCTGCGGCCTGGCCCAGGGCAAGGGAATCGGCCGTGCCCAGCAGCCTGATGCTGGTCTCCAGATTCAGGTTATCGAGGTTTCGCCGGGTGAAGTTGGCTGAACCGAGGATCAGCTCCGCTTCGCTTCCATCCCCTGGACGGCGCAGCAGCAGTTTGCTGTGGCACTGCTCGCCTCGGGTAGCATACCAGCGCACCGCGATGCCGGACTCAACGAGTTCGCGCCCCACCGGTCGGTTGGGGATGCCCCCCTTCTCCAGGCCGAAAGCATCACGGTTGAGATCCAGCAGCGCGCGCACTTCGACACCTCTTCTCCTGGCCTGCTTGAGCGCTTCGATCACGCCGCGATGTGCGAGGTAGAAGACCGCCAGATCGAGCCGGTCGCCCTCGCCGCATGCCTCGATGGCCGCCAGCAGGGCGTCGCGGATCGCCCCCTCGGTGAGCAGCTGCAGCCGGGCACCCTCACCGTTCGACGTGGCCGGCAATGGCCGCGGACCCGGTAGTCTGACGCCTGACCAGGCGGCTATGGTCCGCTCGGAGGCCAGCAGGTCCAGGGCCGCGGCACCCTCGAAGCGCAGCGCCACATTGCCGTGAAGGCTGCTGACATCGTGGGGGTTGGCCGAGGTCACCAACGCTGCCCAGCCCTCGCCCCGATCCACCACCAGGGTCTTGCGATGGTTGGCATTGAAGTTGAGCAGCGCCAGGTAGCTGCGCAGGGTGACCCGCCCGGGCCCCAGGGCGTTGGGGAGCCAGCCCGCCCGGGTGCTGTTGCCAAGCCAACGCGGCCCCAGGTGCCATAGCCCCGACCACAGGGGGTTGGAAGCGCGAAGCCGATCGAGAGCGGTCAGTACCACGGTGATGCCGGCAAGCCGCAGGGCCTCGAGATGGTCGAGTTCGAGCCCGCCGTAGAGGGTATTGAGCGGATCGCTGATCACCACCGCCTCGAGCCCTGGATGGCGCCGCTTCTGCTCGATCAGGGCGTCGGTAAGCTCAGCCGTGAGGGGCCGGAAGCTGCCCCCCTCGCTGTTACCGGCAAAATCGTTGAACAGGAACATGTCCAGCACTACCAGGCGCCGAGCCTCACCGATCAGCGCCAGCATCTCATCGAAAATGACCTGGTCGAGATGGTGCCCTCCCTGCGCATCGAACCAGGATTCGTCGGCCAGGAACCCTACCTTGCCGACCGTGTGCTCCGGCCAGGCCTCTCCGATGCCCTCCGGCAGCGGCTTGCCGCGCTGCCAGAGGCCCATGGCGATCCACGCCGTCAGCAACGTCGTCACGATCCATGGCCACATGCGCCGCCTCCGCGTTGCCTCCACGCCCTAGCCCTCGATCGCCCCTTGGAACGGGGCCCATTGGACCAAAGTTTACGTTTACGTAAGATGCCGAATCACTCCACCATGTGTCGACAACAATGCCGCCATATGCCGACCTGTTAGCGTAATTTCCGCGCCACTTCGTGATATTTCCACGTTACGCCCTCGAGATTGTCCACACTGATTGCAGGCTTGGGGCTCGCCGCCTCGTTACAAGGTCGAATGTTCCCTGCCGGCCACCCCGAGTACAAACCTTTCAGCCAAAAACAACAACAGCCAACGAGGAATGCCCATGAACAACCAGAACCGCTGAGGTTATCGACGTGCTACTGAAACGTAAGTATGGTGAGGAACAACCCTACTGGCCGGTGGGGCCCTTCAAGGTTCGCCTCCCCTTCATCCATTTCCCGTGGGCCATCCCAGAGACCATCCAGGCGCTGGTGATGTTCGTCATCTCCCTGGGCATGATCCCGCTGCTGGAACAGTATCTCGGCATCCCCTACGAGGTAGCGCTGGCCTTCGTGGTGGTCTGCGGCATCGGCTTCATCCTGCCGCCGCTGCTCGGCATTCCCTTCATCGCCGGCTGGATTACCCCGGCCATCCCCATGGTACTGCTGTTCATCGGGCAGTATGAACCGGGCCCCGATGCTCTCAAGGCAATGATCGCCCTGCAGCTGATGGTCACCGCCATCTTCCTGTTCATGGCCGTCACGCGCCTGGGTACCAAGCTGGTCAACAACGTCCCCGACTCCATCAAGGCGGGCATCCTGCTGGGCGCCGGCATCGCCGCCATCAGCGGCGAGATCAGCGTAGGTGGCCGGCTCTACAATACTCCGATCTCGCTGGGCATCGGCGGCCTGATCACCCTCTATGTGCTGTTCTCACTCTCCTTCCGCGACTTGGCCGAGAAGTATCGCTGGGCCCGCAACATCGTCGCCTACGGCATGGTGCCGGGCATGCTGATCACCATGACCATCGGCTGGGGCGTGGGCGAATACCCGCTACCGACGGTGGAGTGGGGCATCGCCGTCCCCGACTTCGCCGGCATCTGGGCCTACCTGCCCTTCTCCATCGGCGCCCCCGGCCCCGAGCTGATGATCGCCGCGATTCCCACCGCCATCATCGCCTACATCATCGCCTTCGGTGACATCATCGTCGGCCAGACCCTGATCAAGCGCGTCGACCACCTGCGTCCCGACGAGAAGATCGAGGTCGACGTCGACCGCGTGCACCTGATCACCGGCCTGCGCAACCTGATGCACTCCCTGCTGGCCCCCTACCCGGGCCTGGCCGGCCCGCTCTTCACCGGCGCCATGGCGACCGTGACCGAGCGCTACCGCTATGGCCGCAAGGCCATGGAGAGCATCTACTCCGGCACCGCGGTGTTCTGGATCGTCGGCTTCTTTGCGCTGTTCATGCTGCCGCTGATCACCGCCTTCCGTCCGGTGCTGCCGATCGCGCTCTCCATCACCCTGCTGATCACCGGCTACCTGTGCATCGCCGTGGCCGTGGAGCAGATCAAGAACGCCACCGCCATGGGCGTGGCCGGCATCATGGGCGTGGTACTGGCCACCCACGGCGCCGCCTGGGGCCTGGGCATCGGCCTGATCCTCTACTTCCTGATCGAGCACCGCGCCCGCAGCGTGCGCGACGCCGAGGACGAGGAGCCGATCCACGTCGAGGACGACATGGTCGTTGAGCAGGATGACGGCCGCGACGAGGTCACTCAGGCCACCCGCTGAGACAGCGACCTACTTCCAGGCATTATGCAAGCAGCCAGCGTACGGGCCGCCCCAAGGGGCGGCCCGTACGCATTGACGACCGTCGGCGGCTCAGGCGTTGTGAGGAAGGTGGCCCGCAAAACAGGGGGGATCGTCGCTGATGACGCTGGCCACGCCCCAGCTCCACTGATGAGCGAAGGCCGCCGGATCATTGGCGGTGTAACAGAGCAGCGGATAGCCCGCCTCGCAGACCGCCAGGGCACCGCGTCGACTGAGGCGTTTCCAGTCGGCGTGAACGCTGAAGGCCTCCAGCGCCTCGCAGCGCTGCCGCCAGTCGCCGGGAATGCCTTCAAAGAGTGCGCCCAGGGCCAGCCGCGAGGCGGGGGCCAGATCCCGGGCGCAGGCCAGCGCCGCGGCGTTGAAGGAGGAGACGATCAGCCGCTCGGGGGGCAGCGCATCCAGCGCCGCGGGTATCGCCTCTTCCACCAGGGCCGCGGCACTTCGACCGCGGTTCACCTTGAGCTCCAGGTTCAGTCCAAGCCCCAGGGCGTCAACCAGTGCGAGCATCTCGGAAAGCGTGGCGATACGCTCGCCACGAAACTCATCGCCGAACCAGCCGCCCACGTCCAACCGGCGAGCACGGGGCAGATTCAGGTCGGCGAGCCGTGCGCGACCGTCAGAGCAGCGCTTGACCGTGGCGTCATGCCAGATCACCGGCGTACCGTCGCCGAGCAGCTGCACGTCCAGCTCGACCCAGCGGCAGTCGGCCGCATGGGCGGCGCGTACCGCCGAGAGGGTGTTTTCGGGGGCTCTGGCCGACAGTCCCCGGTGGGCAATCAGACGTGGCAGGGCAATGGCGGGATGGGACATGCAGTGGGCTCGGCTCCGGTAAGACGAAGGATTGCGGCATCGGCGCCCTTCATGACGGCGAATGGACAACAGCTTGACATCCTCTCCTCCCTCAGCGTTCTAGGACGCTGCCGCCTACGGCGGAAAGGAAGGGGATTCCCAGGTTGTCACCTTCCTGGTTCCTGCTTCACTGTCCGTCGCCTCAATGCCTTGGCATTGCCGGTCTTACACAAACTCCACAGGCGTCGATTCCCGAGTGCCCCTCGGTATTACTCCCTCAATACCCTGCACCGGCTAACAGCGCGGTACCGGCTTGCAGGATGTTGCGGGCGGCGTTCACGTCGCGGTCGACGCCTTGGGCGCCACAGCCAGGGCAACCCCAGGTGCGGACGTCGAGCGGTAACGATTCCAGCACATACCCACAATCATGGCAGCGCTTGCTGCTGGGATACCAGCGATCTATCTGGACGCACTGACGGCCCGCCCATTCAGCCTTATAGTGGAGCTGGCGGGCCAGCTCACCCCAACCCGCGTCGCTGATGGCTTTTGCCAAGTGCCGGTTCCTGACCATGTTCTTCACCGCGAGACTTTCAAGGCAGATCACTTGGTTCTCGTTAACGATCTGCCGGGTGAGTTTGTGCAGGTGGTCAAGTCGTGTGTCGGCGATCTTGGCGTGGCACCGGGCCACTTTCTGCTTCGCCTTGGCGCGATTGTTCGAGCCTTTTTGCTTGCGACTGAGTTGCCGCTGCGCCCGCGCCAGTTTGCGTGCGTAACGTGCCGTGTGGCGCGGGTTATTGACCTTTGTGCCATCGCTGGTCACGAAGAGGTCTTTCAATCCGAGGTCAATACCCACCATCTTCGGCGTGATCGGCAGCGCCTCGGTCTCCACTTTGCACAGACAGCTGATGAAGTGGCGTCCGGCACGGTCCTTTGACACAACCACCGTGCTTGGCGCTGAGGGAAGTTCACGGCTCCAGCGGATATTGAGCGGTTCGCTGCACTTGGCCAGCGTGATCTGGCCGTTGCGGTACGAAAACGCCGAACTGGCAAAGGTCGCGGACTGTCGCTGCTTCTTCGACTTGAAGCGTGGATACTTGGCCCGCTTGGCTAAGAAATTCTTGAAGGCCGACTGCTGATGGCGAAGGCACTGCTGCAAAGGTACCGAACTGACCTCGGCCAGAAAGGCGGTGTCCGGCTGCTTCTTTAGCTGCGTCAGGAAGGCGCTGGCATCATTGTAGCCGATCTTCTCCTGGCGCTCATAGAAGGCATCCGTGCGATAGCGCAGCACCGCATTCCAGACAAACCGCACGCACCCGAACGTCCGCGCCAGCAGGGCCTCCTGCTCAGGCGTCGGGTAGAAGCGGTATTTGAAGGCGCGTTCGGTTTGCATGGCTTACATCATGATCGACATCATGTAAGCGATCAAGAAACACAAGGCGTCCTGCTGGACGCCGCGCTATCCATCCGCTCACTAAGAAGTAAGCGGTTTTCCGCGCCGGCTGATAACGACCCGGTGGCACCACGCCCAGCGTCTTGCCCGCGGCCGGAGTGTGCTAGGCTTCGCGCGATCAGGTCATGCGAACGGGGAGAAGCAATGAGGGTAGTGAGTCTCGAGGCCGGTGCCAGGCGCGACGCCTGTCTGGCAAGACTGTGCGCGGCGGTGCATGGCACCCAGGCGGGGCTGGCTCCGCTGGTCGACTTCAGCGGCACCCGTCACCTGCTGTTTCCCGCCGAGGCCGCTCGCCTCTGGGCCCTGCTGGACGACAGAGGCCGCCCCCTGGCGCTGGCGCTGCTGGTCATGGATGAAAGCGGCGAAGGGATGGCCCTCAGGCTCGCCGCCTCCCTCGAGGAGAGCCGAGAGCCTCTGCGGCGGCTGATCCGCGATCTGGCCCTCAACGCGCCCCTCAGCGCAACGCCGACCGAGACCCTCGACGAGGCGTTCCTGCATGAGTGCGGACTCACCCGCTGGATCGAGAACGGCCAGGGACAGCGGGTCGGTCTCGCCTTCCAGCACCCGGCCGCGCTCTCCGGCAGGCTGGCGACACCGTTGACCTTCGACGATCAGGCCGTGCTGCGCCGCTTCAAGCACGAGCGCACCTTCTTCGAGGCGGAGAAGCGCGCCTTCGTCGAGGGGCTCGACACCGTCTGAGCCCGCCGCCGGCGATGCCGACTTGACCGGACGGGCGATCGGCGTTTGGATGTTTCCCGTATGCCGACTGTCACTCATCCCATACAGCTTATATTAAAACAAGGACTTATCGACATGGCCAAGCGTATCCAGTTTGCCCGCACCGGCGGCTCCGAGGTGCTCGAACTCGTCGAGGCCTCCACCGGCGAGCCGGGCCCGGGCGAAGTGCGGGTCGCCAACCGCGCCATCGGCCTCAACTTCATCGACATCTATTTCCGCACCGGGCTCTATCCGGCGCCCTCTCTGCCCTCCGGCCTCGGCACCGAAGGCGCCGGCGTCGTCGACGCCGTGGGCGAAGGGGTCACAAACTTCTCGCCCGGTGACCGCGTGGCCTACGCCCAGGGCCCGCTGGGCGCCTACGCCGAGCTGCACACCCTGCCTGCCGAAAAGCTGGTGGCGCTGCCCGAGTCCGTCGACTTCGAGACCGCCGCGGCCAGCATGCTCAAGGGGCTGACCGTACAGTATCTGATGCGCCAGACCTTTGCGCTCAAGGGGGGCGAGACCATCCTCTGGCACGCCGCCGCCGGCGGCGTGGGCTCCATCGCCTGCCAGTGGGCCAGGGCCCTGGGCGTGAAGCTGATCGGCACCGTGAGCTCCCCCGAAAAGGCGGCGCTGGGCGAGAAGAACGGCGCCTGGGCCACCATCGACTATACCAGGGAAGACGTGGTAGCCCGGGTGCGCGAGCTGACCGATGGCGCCATGTGCGACGTGGTCTATGACTCGGTGGGCAAGGACACCTGGGAGACCTCGCTGGACTGCCTCAAGCCGCGTTCGCTGATGGTCAGCTTCGGCAACGCCTCCGGGGCCGTGGAGGGCGTCAATATCGGCATCCTCAACCAGAAGGGCTCGCTGTTCGTCACCCGCCCCAGCCTCAACGGCTATGCCGATACGCCCGAGCGGCTCCAGGGCATGGCCGACGAGCTCTTCGCCATGCTCGAGAGCGGCAAGCTCAAGGTCGATATCTCCCACCGCTACCCCCTGGCGGAAGCGGGCCGGGCCCAGGACGCCCTGCAGGGCCGTCAGACCACCGGCTCCACCATCCTGCTGCCCTAAGGCAACGACCGACCCGATAGACTCAGATCGCCCGGCCACTGGCCGGGTGATCGGTATGGTGGCCGAGCCTAGGGAAACCGGCGCTCAGCGCTGTCGTTGCAGCCGGCGCTGGCACAGCGCCCGCCGTGCCAGCAGGGCCAGGCCCGTCACGCCCAGCACAGCGAAGGCCCCCACCAGCAGCAACGGGCTGCCGGTATGGGCATGGACGTCGGGGGCGCCGTGGCCCGGATGGGCCAGGGCCGAGCCGGCGACGAGCAGCAGGCCAGTGACCGCGGCAGCCGTCGCAGCGCGTTTCGAGAGACAGGTCGAGAGTGAGGTCATGGTGGCGATCTCCTTGCCGGGGGGTATGGGGGGTGATGGTGTTATCGGTCGGGAGTGGCGTCAGGCCGAAGTGGCGGCCTCGGGCCGGCGTTCCGGCAGCATGCCGCGCTCGAGGATGAACTGGATGATCGTCTCGAGCCCGACGCCGTCGTAGAGGTTGGTGAAGACAAAGGGGCGCTCGCCGCGCATCATCTTCGAGTCGCGCTCCATCACCTCAAGCGAGGCGTGCACCTGCTCGGCGATATCGATCTTGTTGATGATCAGCAGGTCCGATTTGGTGATCCCCGGTCCACCCTTGCGCGGAATCTTGTCGCCGGCGGAGACGTCGATCACGTAGAGGGTCAGGTCCGAGAGTTCGGGGCTGAAGGTGGCCGAGAGGTTGTCGCCGCCGGACTCGACCAGAACCAGTTCCAGTCCCGGGTGGCGTTCCTGAAGCTCGTCGATGGCCGCCAGGTTCATGGAGGCGTCCTCGCGGATGGCGGTGTGGGGGCAGCCGCCGGTCTCCACGCCGAGGATGCGATCCGCGGCCAGCGCCTCGTGCTTGAGCAGGAAGTCGGCATCCTCGCGGGTGTAGATGTCATTGGTGACCACGGCGATATCGTAGTGGTCACGCAGGGCCAGGCAGAGCTGCTTGAGCAGGGCCGTCTTGCCGGAGCCCACCGGGCCACCGACGCCTATCCGCAGGCAATGGGTCATGGTCTTTCCTCCTGGTTTTCCGCACTAACTTCGAAATAGCCGCGAATACTGTGTCTCATGCAGGGCGCTGCCCAACGCCAGGCCGGGCAGCACCGGGCCGAGGTCGTCGTCATGCATCCCAAGCGCCTCGTCCACCGCAGAGACCAGCGCCGGGCGCAGCCGCTCCACCAGCCGCTGGGCGGCGGTATGCCCCAGCGGCAGGG
>SL_3KL_010_SEDDRAFT_10005973_pt1 | contig 10902 bp, 8 predicted proteins | sample SodLakKL_010_SED_2_FD_10381 | JGI IMG/M metagenome (IMG submission 10381)
ATCATTGGTCAATCCCGCAAAACGCACCAGGTTTTCACCAGCAATGCCTGTTTGCAGCACACGAATCATTGGATCATCCAGTTCCTCACGGATCAACGCCTGCACCTTGGCAGTGGGCAATCCCCACAAATCTTCTGCTGAACGAAGTTCGACAGCTTGATCTTTGATCCATAAATACACCGGTTTCTCTGCCCGACCGGTTATTAAGATAGCTTCAAAACCGGCTTGCTTGAGTTCCGGACCCCAAAATCCACCCGCCTCTGACCTGCCAATGGCATTGGTCAGCGGTGAGCGGCTGGCAACCACATAACGAGTCGTTGTCGATACCGGTGCACCTGTCAGCACGCCATTTGCAAGAACTAAGAGGTTCTCAGGATCGAATGGTTCGGTGTTGGGGGGCATCTCTGTCAGCAAATAATAACCAGCCAGTGCTTTTCCACCTGGATAAAGGCGGTAAAAATCTTCAGAAAGCGTTTCTGTCTCAATGCTTTGCGTCGTCAAATTGACTCGTAATCTTGTGCTCGGTTTTCATCGACATTTGGTTTTTTCCTTTACTTTAGTATTTCTATCTATCTAAGAAGCAGGACACACGAACATATCCTTAATAATAATCTATGCTCAAAAACACTACATCCATCCCAACTTACCCAGCTAAGGGTGTAAATAATATTAACAGTAAACTCATCACTGACAGCAAAACAGCAACAATCAGCCCCACGATAAGTGGTTTATATCCAATTCGCTTTAAGCTGACCAGGTTCGTATTCAGTCCAACAGCAGACAGCGCCATTAATATCGCAAATCTTGAAACTGAATCCAGGAAAATCAAGCCCCTTGCTGCTGTCTGTAAGTCACCGGGAGCAGCCACATCCTGGGGTAGTATTCCCAGCATAATGCCAAACGTTCTCAGCAGTGCCATCAAAATAAAACCAATCACAAAACCAGGGATGCTTTTTTTAATGCTCACACTAACCCTTGAGGAGGTTGCTGCCGCTTTGGACTGCCCCTTCCAACGCTGATACATCACCCCAACCATCAAAATAATTGGTGCCATTAGCGCGTTGCGGGTTAACTTGATGATGGTGGCAACATTTTGGGCAATGTCACTATACATCGCACTGACCGCCACAACCTGTGAGGTGTCATTTACAGCAGTACCGGACCAAAAGCCAAAAAAGTGATCAGGAAGCCCCAGCAGCCGACCGATGATTGGATAGGTCAATACCGCAAGTAAGCCAAAAAGGGTGATTGTTGCAACCGCAAAGCTGACTTCTTCTTCATCTGCTTCAATTACCGGTGCTGTCGCAATAATGGCGGAATTTCCACAAATCGCCGTGCCTACCCCAATTAGAGCAGCCAACCGGGGAGAAATGTGAAATAGACGCTTGGCAAGGTATGAAGCACTGAGCGCTACTGCTAAGCATATGAGGATTAAACCCAACCCGCGCCAACCCGTTGCACCGATATCCTGGATGCTCAAACGCAAGCCCAATAAGATAATCCCGAATCGTAAGACCGCTTTCATCGAAAAGGCAATCCCTGGAGCCAGTTTTGGGCTACCCCCAAACAAGGCCCGAATATACAGGCCCAGCAATATCGCAATTAATATTTCAGAAACAGCATCACCAAGCAGTGTCCCTGAAAAAAGCCCATGCAGGTACCGACTGACCAATGCCACACCGACCACCAGGTGCAATCCTGGCCAGGCCAACCGAATTTCTTGAAAGAAAGCCTTCCACTTTGTACGAATAGCTAAAGATCCCATTATCACTATACGAATGAATTTGTCTCAAATTCATTAAATTTCAGAAAATAATCCTCAATACTTCATGCACTTCGATAAAGCTTTGTGATCACAAACTCATCATGCCGCAAAGTCTCTGCGCTTGTCAGCCTGCCATTTACAGTCTGCGCCATAATACCCATGGTGAGGTCTGCAGCCTCATCCAGGTTAATATCAAAACGCAATAACCCTGACAGATCAACATCAATATGTTCAGACATTGTTTCAATCGTCAATGGATTGGCAGAAAGCTTAACAACAGGGGTGACTGGATTACCAATAATATTACCCTGACCGGTTGGGAAGAGATGCAGCACCGCACCGCCTGCACAGCAAAGTGTGACCATTTCTGCTGCAGCGCTGGAAGAGTCCATAAAATACAAGCCTGCTTTTTTGGGTGCTTGGGCAGGTTCAAGAAAGCCAGCCACCGAACATTTCCCAATCTTGGCAACATTTCCAAAGGCTTTCTCTTCAATTGTAGAAAGACCCCCGCGAATATTGCCCTCGGTTGGCTGTGAACCCAATAGATTAACGCCTTGCGAGCGAATCAGTTCCTGGTAATCGTCAAAGGCAGCTTGAAAAGCATCAGCTTCTTCCGCTGATTTAAAGCGTTCGATGATCTTGTGTTCAGCACCCGTGACTTCTGTGGTTTCTCCAAAAATGAGGGTGCTCCCTTTTTCCAACAATCGTTCAAAAACCCTGCCAACGGTTGGGTTTGCTGCCAGTCCGCTGGTTGTATCCGATTCACCACACTTGGTGGAAACAAGCAGTTCCTGCCATTCGATCGTCTCGCGCGGTAATTCGGTGGCATATTGGACAAATTCCTTTGTTTTCCACGCTGCTCTTTCGATGGTCTTCAGGTCACCAGAACGTTCAATACTGAAACCTACCACCGGCTTTCCGGTTTCTGCAATGCCGTTGACGATGTGATCCGTCCAATTTGGCTCGATCCCAATCACAACCACTGCTGCTACATTAGGATTCTTGCCGGTGCCGATCAGGGTATTAAACGTCAGATCCAAATCCATGCCAAATTGCAAGCGGCCATAAGGGTGTGATAAAGCTGTTGCACCGCGAATCAAACTGGCCACGCCTTCCGCTGCTGCGTTTGAGATGTCATCAACAGGCAACACCAAAACATGGTTGCGGATACCCACGCGCCCATTGTCACGCCGATAGCCTGTAAGTTGCTTTTGTAGGTTGGTCATGATTCGTCCTCCTGATGTTTGACAATTTGCGATTTTCCAGACCATCGCAAACTCCTGATGTTATGTACATGTACATGGGCGCCCTGTTCAATTGATGCATGGGCATAGCCAATCGCTTCACCATATTCAATAATATGCTTATCCTTGGGAAGTTCCTGCATGGCAACCTTATGACCTAGGGGAACATCATCAACCAGTTTAATCACAGCCACCGGTTCTCCCTCCAGGGTAACAGCCTCAATTTCATCACCAGCTTTAAGATCCATCACAGCCACCCCTACATCATCCGTAGGTTCATGTAATAAGATACCTTTGGTCATCTTTTCTCCTTATTTTTGGTAGATTAATTTCTCGGTAGGGCACTTACTCATAAGCTGTTTGATCCCAGAAGCTCTGGAACTTCTTAAGCCCATCCGCAGTATAAGGATGCTCAAATGCAGCTTTATAAACATCCAGACCTGCTGTGACAATATCCGCGCCGAGAATGCCGGCATCAACAATTTGGCGGGCATTACGGACAGCAGCAACAATCACTTCGGTTTTAAACGAATAAACATCCCGGACAGACATCACATCAGAGATAAAGCTAAAGATCTCCTCACCATTGGCTTCCTTCCAACCCACAAAGGGTGAAACAAAGTATGCCCCCATCCGCATGGCTTGCATCGCTTGCGCCGCAGAAAACACCAGGGTCAGGTTAGTGCGAATGCCAGCGGTTTTTAGCTCAGCAACCGCTTTAAAACCAGCCTCAGTAGCTGGTAATTTAATCACAAAATTTGGGCTGATAGCTGCTAATTTTTCACCTTCGGCCACCATTTCATTGTAATCATCCAGGTGGGGGTTGACCTCCACCGAAACAGTTTTATCTGTACCCTTGACTAAACCTCCAATTTCCCGAACGACTTTCAGGAAAGGTTTGCCAGAAACCTGAACATGCCGAGGGTTTGTTGTGACCCCATCAATGTTCCACATTGTGAGGGCATACTCAATTTCATCAACAAGGGCACTATCAAGAAAAAACTTCATCCTTACACTCCTTTATTTAATAATGACACTTACACCCTCAGGAACAATAAGTTCTCCAGAAGGGGAAAGTTTAAGCTCTATGCCTGGCAGATTAAGGCCACGTTGGGGTTGACCAAAACACCAGATTTCTTCTAAGTCCACACCTTCTTTCAGTTGACCCGTATGCTGCACCACAGGTCCAAGCGGTAAGATCTGCCCTTTACGACCAAATATTGGAATCTGATCTAAAGGCATTTGTTTGTGAAAGACTCCTGGACCTTTCAACCAGGTTTCATTCCAGATATCAAACCATTCGCCAGGGGGTAAGTAATAACTCACGCCCCCACCAGGTTCTACAACCGGTGCAACCAATAGAGCTGGGCCAAACATGTATTGAACTTCAAATCCTCTGGCAGCCCGGTCTTCTGGGAAAGCAAGTGCCATAGCACGCATCACGGGCATCCCTGTCTGACTGGCTTCAAGCGCACAACCTTGCAGGTACGGAATCAACCGATAACGCCATTGCAACCAATGCCGCACAATCGATTCTGCTTCCTCACCATATACCCATGGTTCCCGTTCACCAATGCCATGGAATCGTGTGTGTGAACACATCACCCCGGCTTCTGCCCAACGCACATAAAGCTCGGGAGAGGGATTACCAATCGCAAAACCACCGATATCGTGGGCATAAAACGGTCCGCCGCTCATCCCCCAAGCCTGACCGCCGCGTATGCTGGCTGCCAATGCCGCCCAATCCACCTGGGGATCACCACCCCATTGAATCGGATAACGTTGACCGCCCGCCCAAGCTGAACGACCCCACACCAGCGGTTCATCCTGGCTGAATTTCTCAGCCGCCTCATAAGCACACTGGTTGTATAACAACGTGTATGCATTGTGTAATCGCATACCGGTATCACCGTTATAGCCAACCACATGCTCCGGTACTGCTTCACCATAATCGGTCTTCATCACACTGACGCCAATTTTGAATAAATCTTCATGTTGATCTCGGAACCAGGCATAAGCCTCGGGGTTGGTGAAATCCAACAACCCACTCGGCATCAGGTGGGGTAAAACCTCATCATAAGGCCAGGGAAACCAGCGGTGAACATAGGTTGTGCCATCCGGATTTTTGAGGAAGAAGCCTTTTTCTGCCAGCTCGTTGAATTTAGGATTCAAGGTAGACAGGTAGGAATATTCCCACAAGTTTAGGCGAATGCCCAAGCTGCGTAATTTCTTTACAAACTCAGCTGGGTCAGGATATCGTTTTCTATCCCACTGAAAATCAAAACGATCCTCCATGGTATGCCAAGCGCGTCCATCTAATAACATCACATCGCACGGAATTTTTCGTTCAACCAGCCTTTCAGCCACTTCCAATGCTACCTCTGCTGTTGGATAATACGCACGGGACATCCAGGCGCCGTAACTCCAGCGGGGCGGCTGGGGCGCTCGACCGGTTAAAGTTGTGTAAGCATTGATGATCTCAGCCGGCGATTCCCCTGCCATAAAAAACAGGTCCAGTTCATCATCACACAATTTGATAATATAACTGCGGTGCGACCACTGTGGATAACCCACACCATGCGTGACCTTCGCCGGGGTATGAACAAATAATCCCCAACCTTCTGGACTCCAGGCAAAGGGCGTGTTCTTATACGATAATTCAGAATTAATCGTGGTTGCATCTTCATTCCATGAATGGATTAATTGCCCCCTGCGGTTTAAGGCAGCCCATTTTTCACCTAAACCATAAACGGATTCCTCATTATTCAGGTTTAATGATACCAACCATGCCCCGTTACTTTTGGCGAAATTCGGCAACCGTAACAATCCTTCAATTGATCGCTCTATAGCTGACCGTAAAAGACACTTATCACCATGATAAAAACGAATCTTGAAAGGTGCATTGTGTAGCTCTAATGCCGTCTGACCACTTTGAAGACGATATCCTGACTCAAGTTCTGTCAACTCCAGGTCATGACAGCCATCTTCAGCCACAAGAATGCCATAATCTGGTTGCGGTTTGAGGGTTGACCAATGCATGCGTAAAATCCCCGGGGTAAAACAGGAAACTTTCAAGTCACCAGCAATGGTCGAGAAAACCGCCTCTTTCTGAGTATGGGACTTGAGCATAAAACTCTGCAAGCGCTCGTAGCCCTTTTGGAGCTGAATACATTCATGATGTGAGATCAACGCACTACTCCTTTTGTCTGAGGTTAGAGCTTTATTTTAAACCAGTCGTCGCTATGCCAGTGGTGATGTGCCGCTGTAAGATCGCGAAAACAATCGTGATCGGCAACAGTGTCAATACCGTCATCGCCAATGTCAGGTTCCATTGCACCATATGCTCACCCTGGAACGCGGCCAAACCAACCTGGAGCGTAAAGTACTCACTACGGCTTAACACGATCAGCGGCCACAGAAAGTCGTTCCAACGCCACATGACGGAGAATATCGCCAACACAGCCAATGCTGGCTTAGCCAAAGGCAGGATAATCTGGGCATAAATCCGCCATTCACTGGCACCATCAATCCGGGCAGAATCCATCAACTCATTCGGTATGGTTAGCATATACTGCCGTAACAAGAAGACACCCGTTGGCGTAGCTGCAACCGGTACGATGATACCGAGCAAGTTATTATTCCAGCCGACCCGTGTGATCACCAGGAAGATCGGTACCATGACAACAGAGAGAGGCACCATCAACGTAGCAATCATTGTCAAAAAGATTGTTTGACGCCCTGGGAACTTATATTTTGCAAGGCCAAAAGCTGCCATGCTGTTGACCAATAAGGTTAACAGGGTAGCTGCCACAGTCACAATAACACTGTTCCACAGGAACCTGCCAAAATTAAAGGTGCTGACGCCCGTAATGTAATTTTCAAGCCCAAAGTAGATAGACTCTACCGGCTCTCTTTGGTTGATATTGACGCTAATGATTTCATCGGGATTTTGCGGATCCACCATCTGAGCTTCAATACCAACCCGCCTGACCTGGGCTAATTCCCGTGTTGATCCATCCTCAAAGGTGACTTCAAACAATTGCAGCGGCTCCTCGTAACCTTCAACAACGACCGTCTGCTGCCTATAAGGAAAGAAACGGGGAGGAAACCGGGCAATCTCGATCGATGATTTAAATGATGACATGATCAGCCAAAGAACAGGGCCAAACATAATCAAAACACCGAGCATCAAGTAGGTATAGGATAGAATATCAGAAAAATTGAGCTTTTTTCGCCCTCGTTTTCGGGTAAGAAATTCAAGAATGGGGTTCATTAGTACGCCTCCTCTCTTCTCGCAGCCAATTGTGCTAATGTCAAAACGATCAAAACACCTGCCATTAATAGTGAAGCTGCTGCTGCAACGCCAAATTGCCTGTTAGGGCTGGCAAAGCCATAGTTATAAATAAACTGCACAAGGTACAGGGTCGCTGTTCCGGGCCCACCCCCGGTGAAGGCATAGATGATTTCAAACACCTGTACCGCTCTAATCAGGGCTAGCACAATCACCACGGTCATGGTCGGCATCAAGAGGGGTAAGGTAATCCCGATGAAAGCCTTCCAATTCGTGGCCCCATCAATCGAGGCAGCTTCGTACAAATCATTAGGAATGGATTGCAGACCTGCCAGGAGGATCAACATAAAAAAGCCCATCTGTGACCAAACACTGACCAAAATCACCCAAAAACGCGCCCAGTTTGCTCTAACTAGGAATGGCTGCCTTGCAAAACCTAAACTTGTCAGAATACCATTTAGTAAACCGCTGTCCATCAAGATCCACTGCCAGATCAACCCAACCACAATGGGTGATAGCAAACAGGGATAAAAATAAACCGACCGGAAGAATCCACGCCACTTAATATTGCGATTAAGAACAAGTGCTGTAATTAATGCAATCAACACCATCAGGATCACCTGGGCAATCACATAAACAATCGTGTTGTGCACTGCCCGCCAAAACAGGTCTTCTCGGCAGGTATTGGGCATCATAATATTCTGGCAATCAAAAATCCGCTCGAAATTGCGAAATCCAACAAAACTTCGCTGATCCGGGAAAAAAGCTGCACCCCCTGTGAATGCATACACAAAGTTCAATAACATTGGGTAAAGAATGAAAATCCCGAAAATCAACAGGTTAGGTAAAACAAACATATAGGGAATCCCTTTGATCCCTATTAACTTTTGCAAAGGTGTTAGAAAAAAATCAAAAATTGAAATAAAACTATGACCCATTGATCCTGCAAAAGTTGAATAACTTCCAGTACTTTTTTCACTTTTCATGGAGACCTCTCTCCCTGGGTTAAGTCGGTATCGAAACGATTGTTTTCGATGATTAACTCAAACTACACAATTTTCCATTTGGGTATTTCCTGGGATTACTCCCAGGAAATACCCCACAGTATTCAATTTTCTAAACTATCCCCACATCTTATTGTTAGTTTCTATTGGCCTGCTTCTTCAATCGCCTGATCAATATCCGATTGCAAGCTTGTCAGCATACCATCCACGTCCAGTTCACCGGCCAGGTATTGTGCAATTCGGCTGGCGCTGTTACGGTAGTAGGCAAAAGCAAAAGGATGAACATTGAGGAAAACAGCCTGGTCTTGCAGTTTTGGAACTTCAGCTGTGAAGGCACTCAAAGCCGCTAACACCGATGGATCATCTGTATCGAAATCTACACCCATTGCTGCAACCCCGTTATGTGCAGGCAGTGAGAGTGTTCCAGCAGAGAAAGCCGCATAGTTCTCCGGTGCATACAGGAATTCCATAAACCTGGCTACTTCCTCAGGATGATCTGTGTCTGCAAAAGCAACCACAGCGGAACCACCTGCAATACCAGTGGAACCACCCTCACCGCTCGGGTTGGGAACAACCAGCCAGTCAAAGGCATCGCCAACATCTGCTGCCGTGCCACCAACCATCCATGAACCCGTCATACACATGACCATATCGGCTGTTTTGAACCAGTCAATACAGTTGTTCAAGGCATCACCAGTTAGCCACAGCTCTTCTGGCATTAATCCATCATCATGCCATGATTTTAGCAATTCACTAAACTGTCGAAAACCGGGGGTGTCAATGGTGAAATCCTCATTTTCATCGATCAGGGTAGCACCCATGCTCATGGCTGGTCCCGCCACACGATGACCCGTGCGGTCAATACCAATTGCATAAGATGTACCTGTCGCTTCAGCGACCTGGGTTGTCAAATCTGTCCATTCTTCCCACGTAGTACCCTCACCAGGAACTTCAATACCAGCTTGATCAAACAAGGTTTGGTTGACAAATGGTCCCGTAACAGTATAAGCATCAGGGAACCCACCGTAACCAAGTGCTGAAAGGACTGGTTCCGGGAAGTTTTCCACAAAATAATCTGCGTCAGAAACCAATGGCCTCAAATCAAGCAATTTCCCTCGGAAAGCGGCAAAGTTTGTGATTCGGGCCATATCCGGTCCTTGCCCTGCTTCAACCTGGATAGGCAGCTGCTCATCAACCGTTGAGTAAGGCACCACATCCAACAAGACAATGATGTCTTCGTTTTGGGCCATGAAATCATCAATGATGGGCTGCATCACATCGGCTTCAACGCCATCGGCGTAATACATGAAACGCAATTCAACAACATCGACGATGGGATCTTCCACAACCGGCTCTTCAACCTCTGGCTCTTCAACCACCGGCTCCTCAACGACTGGTTCTTCAACAACCGGATCTTCAACAACCGGTTCCGGAACACCAGGTTCCTCAACCTCGGCTGGGCCGCAAGCGCCCAAAACAAATGCCATGATGAGGAATAACACAAATAAAACTCTTACTTTCATCTCTCATACTCCTTAGTTATTAATGGTTAATTGTTCAAATTTGGAAACGTAAAACACAATTGAATCAATCTGCTATATAACCACCTCCTTTTCTCTTAAAACAACAACAGGCAAGTCTATCCAGTCTCCAAGAATGCTTAAAGATTGTGCATAATGACCGTAGGTCATTGAAACATGATGTTCAAGCCCTTTATGAATCAAAGCATCCAAAAAGCTTTTTGCTGTCATATCTAATCTGAGGGTGCCTGCTGTACCGCTAAATGGTTTGGAACTGCTAACCATTTCTCCTTCACCAACCACCAACTGCAGGTCCCCCGTTGCCCGGCTGATGCGGGCGATGGTGACCTTGCCTGGCTTGAGGGTGAAATCCATCAACAAAGGTAATTGCCGGTTCGAATGAATGGTCGCCCTGGGCTGTTCTCCAGGATCCGCCATAGACAGCGGTGCCAATCCGCAATGCCACAGGGCAATCTGATCCGCTGCTTGATCCACACCAACGATATCCGTGCCAAATGCCGGCTTTTCTGACAGGGTTTGCAGGATGAATTGGGTCAGCGTCCCATTGATGTCTGCTTCGCAGCTGCAAGGTATCGGGAATTGCTGGTTAAATCCATCACTGAGCATCGACATGGCTCCGCAAGCCGCACAGCCTAATTCTGTAAAAAACTCTGGCCAACAGCGTACAGCTAACCCTTGCAGGCCTTTATCCGTGGCAATGTCTTTTAGGGCCGCATAAACTTTCAGTGTCCCATTGACAGCCTGTGGATCAAGGTCTCCAAGGTTAGCAAGTTTTTCATCCAACCCCTGCCTAATTTGGATAACTGTCTCATCTGCCACCATCCTTGTACGATTGAATAAAAACTCCAAGGGGATGGGTTCAATGGTCACACCAAATTTGGCTTTGAGTGTTGCTTCATCAAGATGACACGAATCCATACCTGCAGGGTGTTCTCCAATAACACCAAACTTCGTAAGACGCAATTTATTCAATAAAGACCCCACCTGAGCCAGGGTTCGGATCCTCTCGATAACGGAGTAATCGTCCGGCAATCCATACCCATACGCATACTTCATA
>SL_3KL_010_SEDDRAFT_10005974_pt1 | contig 10901 bp, 13 predicted proteins | sample SodLakKL_010_SED_2_FD_10381 | JGI IMG/M metagenome (IMG submission 10381)
AAACCGACCAGTTGCCACAGGGCATCCAGCCCCAGGCAGCCGGGCATGACCGGGTCCTCGCGAAAATGGCAGTCGAAGAACCAGAGGTCCGGGCTGATATCCAGTTCCGCCACGACCTCACCCTTGCCGTACGCACCGCCCTCGTCACTGATGTGGGTGATGCGGTCGAACATCAGCATCTGGTCGACGGGCAGGCGCATGTCGCCGTCGAACAGGCGGCCATGGCCACATTCGATCAGGGCGTTCTTGTCATAGTGGGTGGGACGGTTCATCGGGCTCTGTCGGGTTGCAAGTCACTGGTCGGGACTATAGCGCCACAACGCTTTAGCCGCTTGACCATAGGTTGCCACGACTTGACCCGTGGTGACGTACGCTGGCGCATGGTTCGGCCTTCACGGATGCGCCATCGAGCCGGTGTAGAACGCTTCGCAGTCCTCATCGGTGATCGCCTGCACGCCGCGTTCGATGAGGTCGAGCAGAGGGCCGGCCACGGTGACCAGGAAGTTGGGTTGCTCGACCTCGGGTTCGCGGAACGGACCGGTGATGCGTTGTTCGACGATGGAGCAGCCTTCGCGGTCGACCACGGCCACCTTCAGATCCTTGAAGTGATAGTCGGTGAAGTCGAGGGCACCGGACAGGGCCAGACGGTTCTTCAGGGTGCGGAAGGCCACATCGCGGGCCTGGGCCACGCCGCTGTCGATGGTCCATTCCGACACCATCTGATCGATTTGGGTGCTGCCACCACTGCCCTCTAGCATTCCGGTAAACGCGTAGCCACGGCTGGCGACCAGGCCGATCGGGCCGGCAAGGAATACGGCACCGACGTCAATGAGGTTGAAGCGCTGGGTGTCGGAGTAATGGTCCAGTTCTTCGTCCAGGTCGTAGCCTTCGATAACCAGTTCCCCGGAGGTCAGGCTGATCGAGCCGGTGGCGCTGTTTCGAACGTCCTGCCAGGTTGTACCGTGCGCGTCCAGATCCAGGTCGAGCTCCATCGTACCGGTAGTGACCTGTTCCGGGGCCAGCATGGCCATGAATGCGCCGATCTCGAATTGCGAAATGCTGCTGGCCATACTGAACTCGGGCGGGCTGATCGAGAGATCGGCTTTCAGTCGTCCCGACAGTTTCCCCTCGAAGGCAGTTGCGCTGATCGGATCCAGTTCGAACAAGCCGTTGTCTCCGTGGAATTCAGCCGATAACCCGGTTACCGCAAATTGGTCCTGGATCAGGTTCCTGCACTGCAAGTCACCATTGGCGGCGAGCGTTGCCAACGCTAGCTGCAGTTCGCCACCGGCATGGCTGAGATCGCGCAGACCCAGGTCGCAGTCCTCGAACTGCCATTCGAGCTCCGAAGTCCGGTCCAGATACCCAAGCCGGGCATCGGTCAGTCGCACGTGCCGCAACGCCAGCGGTTCAAGTGCTTCTCGCTCGGCTTCTGGATGATGGGTATTGAACACACCGGGGCTGATGCGCTCGATCGAGAACTCCGGCCGATGGAGATGCAGTTCGGTGGGACGCACGTCGCCGGTCAGCAGGCTTGAGAGGTCCAGGTGAACACGCACGGTTTCGACCCTCGCGATCACCTGCCCTTCCCTGCTCATTTCAAGATCGGTGAGCGTGACGCTCGCTCCGCGCAAAAGGCCGAAGCGCGGTGACTGGTCGATCTGCACATCCATGTCCAGTGCCTCGGCCAGCCCGGTCTCCAGTCGCGCCCCAACCTGGTCGGTGTCGACCAGCCACCAGGCCAGCAGCAGCGCCACCACGACCACAACGGCCAGCGACGAAACCACCAGAAGCAACATGCGGAACGTCCTTTTCATCACACCTCCAACTATATCGCACTCTGCGATGAGGCCGTCCAATCCCGGGCGCCCCAGTGGCGGTTTATGTTACGGGCCCGACACGGCACACACCCGGCTTTGACGAATGGACGCCCGCCAACAACCGGTTTCTGGTCTACACCGCAGGGCCATTGACACCCGCTCGATGTCAGGCGCATATTCGAAGCCATCCAATCGCGGGTAAATCATCATGAGAACTTTCGTTCGGGTACCGATTTTTCTGGGTGCGTTCCTTCTGGTAGTGGGCGCGATGGCCGGCGATCTCGAAACATCTGGAGATGACTCGGGCGACTCGGTCAATGTCGGGCTGGTCAAGTCCGGGTACGCGGCATTTGCCGCGGGAGACATGGATGGGGTGGTGGGCCTGATGTCACCGGACCTGGTCTGGTACGAGGCCGAGACACTGCCCTACGGTGGCGTGTATCACGGGCCCGATGCGGTGATGGAGAATATCTTCACGGCCCTCGGCCGGGACTGGAGCGACTATGCGGCCGAGCCATTGCGCTTTATCGATGGGGGTGATCACGTCGTGGTGCTCGGTGAGTACCGCGGCATTCACGTTGAATCCGGCGGTCGACTGAAGACGCCGTTTGCCCATGTCTGGCGGATGGAGGAAGGACAGCTGGTCGAGTTTCACCAGTTCACCGATACCGCGGCATGGCTTGCTGCCGCCGACGGGTGAATGATCGTAACCCGGATTTATTCGGGCCTCCTTTGCTGAAACAAGCTCACCAGGGCAATGCCGGTGAGAATGGCCAGGCCGGATAGGAGCAAGCGCTGTGTGAGGGGTTCAGCCAGGAGCAGAATACCGAGAACAGCGGTGATGACCGGTACGGTCAATTGGCTGACCGCGGCGGTGCTGGTCTGCAGGTGTTTCAGGGCGGCGTACCAGATGACGTAGCCCATTGCCGATGCCAGGGTGCCGGAGGCGATGGCCAGCAGAGCACCCCGCACGTCGATACTGGCCCAGTGGATGAAGATGGCCGAGATCAGAAGTGCCGGCAGGCTGGCGCGGATGAAATTGGTCGCAGTGGTCTGGACGGGATCGCCCGTGCCCCTGGCCATCAAGGTGTAGATACCCCAGGCGGCGCCAGCGGCCATCATCAGCGCCGCGCCACCCAGCGGGGGTGCGGCCAGCCCCGGCAATAGCAACCAGACCAGACCGCNGGCGGCGAGCAGGAACCCGGCCCATTGACGCGACGACAACACCTCCCCCCGGCTGAGCGTCCAGCCGATCATCGTGATCTGCACCGCACCGAACAGGATCAAGGCGCCGGTGGCCGCGGTCAGGCTCAGGTAAGCCAGCGAAAAGGCCAGCGCATAAGCCAGCAGGGCCAGTGCCGGAAGCCAACTGCCGCTTGCCGGGGCGGCTCGTCCTCTCGAACGCACGATCAGCCACAGGACCACGGCACCGGAAACGATCCGCAACGTGGTGAACGACACCGGGTCGATCCCGGTATCGGTCAGCGCCATGCGCGCCAGGATGGAGTTGGCCGCGAAGGCGATCAGCGCCAGCGCCGTCACCCCACTCACATGCAATGGCTTCACCGCGACAACGCCTCGCGCAGCATCCCCTCCAGCCCGTTGAGCTTGACCTCGTACATCAGCGCCAGCTGGCGGCCGAGCTTGCCGTCGGGAAACCCTTCCCGATGGAACCACGCCAGATAAGGCTCGGGCAGGTCCAGCAAACGCCGCCCCTGGTACCTGCCGAACGGCATGGTCTGCTGCATCGTCTCCAGTAGATCCTGCTGGTTCATGATGGGTGTATTGCGGCCTGATCCATTCACCAAATGCCATTTTACGTTGAGCGGTCGAAGCACAGGTCTCAACGTTGCACCGATGGGTGCACCTGTCCGCCCGGACGAACCCGACTCACTGTTCATCTCTCCAAAGGCCACGACCCTGCCAAAGCCCGTGGGTCGGGGCAGCGTAGATCGGAGGTCAGGTGCGGTTTGCCGCAGGCAAGAAGCACTTGACCGGAGATCGCCCACGCGTGTGCCCGACGGACAACGCCGAATCCGCCCCCACCGATTCGTTGGTGTTCCAACCCCGGCTCCATACGCATCGATTTCACGTCGGTCTCCGATACCTCGACCGTCGGCCACGAAGGGCCGACCTACTCCACCGCAAGCCCAAAAACCGTAGGTCGGGGCAGCGTCCCCGACGGACAACTAACCAGCCGCTGACTGAAACCGACCTCACTGGCCTGCTTCGTCCGCAGCCTGGTCGGCATGCACCGCACCGCCGCCCAGCAGACCTTCGGCAAGAACCAACCGGAATCGACCAGCACCGAGTCCACGCCCCCTCGTCGACCTTACCGGCTTGAGCCCGTCGCCCTGGGCCGCCCGGCCCGCGGCATCGATCTCGACAAGGCACTGCAGCTTGCCGACAACCTCGAAGACCAGGAACTGGCGCGCAAGCTGGAACTGCGCAAATGATCGTTCCCCGCACCCACCTGGCCGCTATTGTCATTGAGCACAATACCTGCCTGCATAGCGCCGACAACGATTTCCGGCACTTCCCCGAACTGAAGTTCCACAACTCATTGGGACAAACAATGCGGCTACGAGTCGCGCTGAGCCAACCTGCTCTACTACGTTCAGCACAAAAGTCCGGGCCCGGCGGAGCGGTCGCGCTAGAATCATGGCCCCGACGGGTCCCAACCAGCCAGGAGCGTTCATGATGTTGAATTTCACCCAAAATTGACCCACTAGCCCCCCGGATTTGCATCGAATTTTAACCCACGTACAACCCTTCCCTGCCAACGAATTTTGCAGGGGTATCGAGGAGTGATAAACGTGGCATTAGTCAGCGTAATCCGGCGTTGGCATCTTCGCGATGGCACGTCCATCCGCGAGATCGCCAGGCGAACCGGCCTATCGAGAAATACAGTTCGCAAATACCTGTCCAATGAAGAGTTGGAGCCGAGCTATCCGGCTCGCAGGAGCCCAGCAAGCTCGATGATTACGGCAAGACCCTGACCAGTTGGCCGTTCCGCGAGTCCCGGCGGCACCGCAAGCAGCGCCGAACGGTCAAGCGGTTGTATCGGGATCTGGTCGAACTGGGTTATACCGGCTCCTATGACCGGGTTGCGGCCTTTGCCCGCCAATGGCGCCAGGGGCAGCAGGAAGCCAGGCATCTTGCCGGCAAACAGGCCTACGTGCCGCTGCAATTTGCCCCCGGCGAGGCTTTCCAGTTCGACTGGAGCGAGGACTGGGTCAGAATCAACGGTGTCAGCACCAAGCTCCAGATTGCCCATTTCAAGCTGAGCTTCAGTCGCGCTTTTTTCATGCGCGCCTATCTGACGCAGTCCCACGAGATGCTCTTTGACGCCCACCACCACGCCTTCAGTGCCTTCGGTGGTGTCCCCGAGCGCGGCATTTACGACAACATGAAGACGGCGGTGGACAAGATCGGCCGGGGCAAGCAGCACCAGGTGAACAAGCGCTTCTACGCCATGGTCGGGCATTACCTGTTTGAGCCGGCGCCCTGCGCAACGGCGCGCCGTTTACACAACTGCCGGAGAGCTTTCGGCGCCTGCAAAGCCGGTTGCTCAAGCGCCCCGGTGGCGACCGCGAGATGGTCGGTATCCTGGCGCTTGTGCTGTTGCACGATGAGCAGCTCGTGGAACAGGCCATCGTCCAGGCGCTGGAAATCGGTGAAGCCTCCAAGGACCACGTCCTGAACTGCCTCAGTCGCCTGGAGCAACCGCGGCGGCCGCAACCCCTGCACACCCCGCCGGCGCTGAAGCTGGTCAACGAGCCGCAGGCCAATACGGCCCGCTACGACATACTGAGGAGCGCCCATCATGAAGGCTGACGCCATGATCACCACCTTGAAAACCCTGAAGCTGCACGGGATGGCCGATGCCGTAACTACCCTGGCAGGCCAATCCTCACCCCCCCTGCCAGCAGGCGCTCCCGATACTGGAGATACTGCTCAAGGCAGAAGCCTCGGAGCGCGACGTGCGCTCGATGAACTACCAGATGAAGGCTGCCAAGTTCCCGGCCTACCGGGATCTGGCCGGCTTCGACTTCAACCAGAGCGCGGTCGACAAAGCCCTGGCGCGCGCCCTGCATCGTTGCGAGTTCCTCGAGGATGCCCACAACATCGTGCTCATCGGCGGGCCGGGGACCGGCAAAACGCACCTGGCCACAGCAATCGGCATCCAGGCCATCCAGCATCACCGGTTGCGGGTACGCTTCCTGTCCACGGTCGAGCCGGTCAACGCGCTGGAACAGGAGAAGCAAGCCGGGCAACAGGGGCGGCTGGCCAACCGACTGATCCATACCGATCTGGTCATACTCGATGAACTGGGCTACCTGCCTTTCAGTCAGGTCGGCGGCGCCTTGCTTTTCCATCTGATCAGCAAGCTTTACGAGCGCACCAGCATCATGATCACGACCAATCTGCGCTTCAGCGAATGGTCGAGCGTATTTGGCGATGAGAAGATGGCCACGGCCCTGTTGGACCGGCTGACCCATCACTGCCACATTCTGGAGACCGGCAACGAGAGTTACCGGCTGAAACACTCAACAACGAATCAGGAGGGAAGCGAGGCACGCAAGAAACCGAAATCTGGGCCATGATCTGGCAACAACGGGCGGGGCAATTTTAGATGCAAATCCCGGGTCAGTTTTAAGTGCAAATCAACACTATACCCTGGGCATCGGCCGACCGGCTCACGTTCTCACTCCGTCGGCCACGGTTCGCCGAGTGGTCAACATGACCGCCATCGCCGTGGTCGAGGCCCAGCAGTACGAGCGGCGCAAACAAGAGACAGGCCGACTGTTCGACTGAGCGTGCATTTCGCCGGCTACCTCAAGGGTGCCAGGATGATCCCGTTGACGACAGGTTGATTTGTTCACAAGACTTGCTCAGCCTCGTTGGGTTCGCACCGCTGTCCCGATAACCCGCCGAAGTTGACGCCGCATCGTCGTTGCGTGTGCTTGCGTACAGACAGCCACTGAGCCAAGCCACAAGATGGGTGCCTGTTGCAGCTTGCAAAGGAATGTCCCGTAATGTACCGATCCGGCTTGATCCTCTCCGGAGTAACCAGACTCCAGCATGGCAGTGGCGCTGGATGGATGCGCCTGGAACTGGCTTTCTGGATTCTGGGCATCGCGTTGATCGCCACTTACCTTGCAGCAACCACCACGCTGGAGAATCAACGCACTCAGGGCATCGAGCTTTTTGCCGAGGCGCGGGCAATGGCCATGCTCGCTGGCCCGGTGGCCAACCGCCGCGCCACCAATGCGTCTGCGCGGCTTCAGGACAGGCAAGCCGGTGTACCCACACCCATAGGCGCAGGCGCTATCGAAACGCCGCCCCTGCCGATTGCAGTGTTGCGCATGGATCGAGTCGGATTGGAGGTGCCGATTTACCCGGACATCAGCGAACTGAACCTGAGCCGTGGTGCTGGCTGGATCGGCGGAACTGCCGCGCCCAACACGGGCGGCAACGTGGCGGTTGCGGCCCATCGTGATCGCTACTTTCGACCGCTGAAGGACGTCAAGGTCGGTGATATCCTCGAGCTGGAAAGTCTCTCCGGTCGCGGTGAGTTTCGCGTGTCCAGAATTGTCATTGTCGACCCGGCCGAAGTCTCGGTACTCGATGACACCACGGTGCCCACTGTCACTCTGGTCACCTGCTACCCCTTTTATTTCATCGGCAATGCGCCGCGTCGCTACATCGTGCAGGCCATTGCCGTTGATCAATCCGGGGAGGTGTCCTCTTCGGACGCCATCCTCACCGCTCTACCATCAGGAGAAACACCATGAATACCCGTTTGAATGTACTGGCCATGACATCGGCAGCCTTGCTGCTGGCTCTGGCGTGGACTGGCAACTCAATGGCCCAGCAGGATGCACCTACGATGCCGGCCCCGAAACTGGATCGGGTCAGTTGTACGGAAGTTGAATGGCATCAGGATATGAAGCGTGACTATCCCTGGGTTGCCAACGCCTGCCATGAAGCCATCGTCGTTGATGGGCAGAAGTGGGCCCGCTTCGAGGCGGTTTTCCAGACACTGAATCGAGATGGATCGATTACCTCGACTTTCAGGAATGATCGTGGCCGCTCACTGGGCAACGTTACCCTGAAGCCGGGTCCGGATCAGCGCGTATTGCTGGACGGTCGCCCCACGCGATTCTCGAATCTGCAACGCGGCCAGGTGCTGAACTTCTACGCACCGGAAGGCATGTACGCTTTTACCACTGCACCCGGCGTTCCGGCTACCGAAGTAGTCCAGATTGTAGAGCCGGCACCGGTTTCACAACCGCCACGGCAACTGGCCCAGGCGGAACCGACCACGACGACTCGACCTGCCACCCTGCCGGCGACCGCAGGTCTACTACCGATCATGGTTTTGGGCGGACTGTTGTCGCTGTTGGGTGGAATCAGTCTGACCATGCGTCGGTGCTTAACCGGCAGGAATGGTCGATAATCAGTTCTGCCACTGACTGGCAAGTTGGAAAAGGACATGGACGCTGATGCGCCCATGTTCTTTTGCGCGGCTCGCCGAAGTCACACGGGGTCATCCCGCAAAGCCCTGTCGCGCCCGCGCAGAGCTATTCAGCGGTTCCCTAACGAACACTGTCCGATTGCAGACCAATCGAGCAAGTGTGCGTTAGCGCACAGACGAAAGTTTCCATTGCTTGCTAGGCTGATCGATCTGCCAGGCTGAATATGCCAGGAAAAAGTGCATGTCTGATCAAATGTCCGATCGTCAAGCGTACGTTCACGGCCCTCGGTGGCATTCCCAAGATCTGGATGAGTGGGAGAACGAAGGCGGCAGCGTATTTGAGTTGATTACGGCAGAGTACTCCAATAATCACCAGAGCAGGGTTTGTTCCGAATCCGCTTCCGTACTGCTCGATTCGTTGCCCACAGCTATTCTGATCACCGATCTCGACGGCAACATCGTCTATAGCAATCCAGCCTGCCAGAAGTTGTATGCCGCTTCGGCGTCGGAACTGCTTGGCACCCACTGGTGCCAGGCCATCGATGCGCGGGATCGGGTGACCATTCCTGCCCGTTGGCAGGAAGCCGGCAACGGCCGAGATCCCTTGACTTTCGAGTTGCAGATGGTGACCCCCTCGGGAAAGCGAATCTGGACACGACACAGTATTGCCCGTCTTGCGCCGGCGGTCGACATGCGTATCCACACCATCGAAGACATCACCGCGATCAAGTCCTCGGAGCAGGCGGTGGAGACTGCCACGGAAGCACTGTCTAGAGAACGGGAACGCGCCCGGGTTACGCTGGAATGTATCGGCGATGCGGTCGTCAGTACCGATGCCACAGGCCAGGTGACCTACCTGAATGCCGTGGCCGAAGAGCTTACCGGCTGGCCCCGCGAAGCTGCTTGCGGTCAGCCGTTCAGCGCGGTGTTCAGGGTGGTCTATGCGGATAGCGGTCTACCCGTGCACAATCTGGCTGATCGGGCCATGAAGAGGCTGGAAATCGTGCAGATGCCGCCAAACTGCCAGCTGCTGAGGCGGGACGGCAGCAAGCTGCTTATCGAGGATTCCGCCGCACCCATCATCGACGCAGACGGTCGGCTTGCCGGCGCGGTCGTGGTGTTTCGTGACCGCAAGATGTCCAGGCAGAGCGTGGCGAAGATGACTTACCTGGCCCGCCACGATGCCCTGACTGGCATGCCCAATCGGGCGGTGTTTTCCGAACGGTTCGATCAGGCCGTCCATCTGGCCAGGCGGCATCAGAATCAAGTGGGAGTGCTGTTCATCGACCTCGATAATTTCAAGCAGGTGAACGACAACCTGGGGCACAAGGTGGGCGACCGGCTTTTGAAAGATCTGTCCCGGAGACTGACCTCCTGCGTGCGCAGCACCGACCTTGTCTGCCGCTATGGTGGCGACGAGTTCGTTGTGCTGCTCACTGAAATTAGGCACCCCGAAGATGCAGGCAGAATTGCCACGAAGATGCAGATGGCCGCAGCCAGGCTTTTCCATGTTCATCGCCATCCGGTAAGCCTGGAGTTGAGTGTTGGAATCAGTCTCTATCCCAAAGATGGCGCCAGTATGAAGTTACTGGTGCACCGGGCGGACGTCGCGATGTATAACGCCAAGCTCGGTGGTGGAAGGCGATACTGCTTCTATGAGGCCGGCATGCAACGACCCATGGCTGGGTCTCGCTTTGACAAAGTAGCCAATGTGTCCAAGCGCACAGACCGCCTTGGATGATCCGGGTGAAGATTCCATCCAATGCTCTCTTTCCTCGACTACCTTCGTGGCGAGATCAAACCCGGCGCCGGCCTTGACATGCCTGCCATTTCCGTCATCACTGTGGATATACGATCATGAAAGTTTTCACAAGGATTTTGGCATTATTTGCCGTGGCCCTGATGCTGGCTGTTCTTGCCGGCTGCGCCGGAACAGATACCCGTTCATCAACCGGCGAGTACCTTGACGATACAGCCATCACTGCCCGGGTCAAGGCGGCCATTTTCAACCATCCCGATCTGCGCTCATCCGAGATCAACGTCGAAACGTACAGGAATGTCGTCCAGTTGAGCGGCTTTGTCAGTTCTCTGGCCGAGATTGATGCCGCGGTTGATCTGACCCGGACCATCGCTGGAGTGCAGTCGGTAAAGAACGATATGCGGCTGCGCTGAGTTGGAATCATTTGGAGAATCAGTCATGAACAAGAACCAGATCAAGGGTAGTTCGAAGGAACTCGCCGGAAAGCTTCGGGAAACCACCGGGAAGGCCGTTGGCAGCAAGAAGATGGAGCGCAAGGGCAAGGCCAAACGTGCTGTGGGCAAGGCCCAGAAGGTCGTGGGCAATGCACAGGAAAAGATCAAGCGGAGCACATCATGAACAAGGCCAGCGAGATCGCCAGGCAACCCTTGGCGGAAGCCCGTTCAGTACGCAGCAATAAAGCTTTGCTGCTCTCGGCCACCACGCTGACAGGCAACGAGATCTGCAACCGCTATGGCGAGAAGCTCGGCCATATCCGGGATTTCGTGCTAGATATGGACAATGGGCGTATTCGCTATGCGGTGATGAGTTGCGGTGGTTTTCTTGGCATGGGAGACCGATT
>SL_3KL_010_SEDDRAFT_10005975_pt1 | contig 10900 bp, 9 predicted proteins | sample SodLakKL_010_SED_2_FD_10381 | JGI IMG/M metagenome (IMG submission 10381)
TCGTCTGCGTGCCGTTCTCGACCGTCGGCGGCGCCAGGTCCTGTCGATGCGTGACGTTCATGCTCAGCTCGGCGGGCGCACGCCGAGCGCGGAGGTCGAGCGTCGCATCGATGGTGTGGGTGTCGTCGTCTGCGTCGAGGCCGTAGCGGTGGCGCACGTCGAAGGCGACCCCGCTCACGTTCGTGAAGAGCCGCAGCGAGGTGTCGAGCAGCTCCCAGCCGCGGTCCTCGGGCCGACGCGTGTCGAGCAGGACGTAACCCGTACGGCTGTCGAGACTCCAACTCTGATACGGCGCCAGGCGCAGCCGCACACCGAACGCGGCCCGGTTGCGGCGCGTCACGGAGTCGAATCGGAACGGCGTCTCGCCCTCGTTCACGTCGCGGTCGAAGGTCACGGCGAGCTCGCCGGCGTTTCCGAAGGCTTGCCGCACACCGACCGCGCTGCGCCACAGCACCAGCCGCTCGGCCGTGTCGTAGTACCGGCCGTCGAACACGTTGCGGCCGTCGATCTGCAACCCGGCCCACGGGCGCAGCGGTGTCAACTCGAGCGTGTGCGCCACGCGGGCGCGTCCTGCGACGCTGAAGGGTCTGACGGCTGCCGAGCGGTTCGTCGGATCGCTGGTGTCCTCGAACACGCCCAGGTCGAGTTCGCCCGACACCCAGCGGACCGGCCCGAGGTCGAAGCCAAGTGTGTCGAGCACCTCGAGACGCAACCGCGTGACCGTCCGGCGCGGCTCGGCTACGCCGTCGTAGCTCGGCGCGAGCGTGGTGGATCCCGGCCGCGTGTCGACGAACCCGCGCGTGTCGAAACGACCGCGGAGGTTCGGCGCCTCACCCGTCACGCCGAGGTCGTACTCCCAGCGCCCGGGGACGCGGGCGTCGTCGCGCTCGAGGCCCACGCGTACCATCGGCGCCGCGAGCGTCGGGTCGGTAGCGTACCGGAGCCTCACGCCGAGCTCGGCCGGTGCCTCGCCGTCGCCGCCGAGTTCGGGCAGGCTGGGCAGGTACGCGATGTCCAGCGACCCAGAACCGCGTTCGTCGAACAGCCGATGCTCCAGTTCCCACGCGACGTGCGACGCCGCAACGGCGCCGCCGAGCAGCCGCTCGGTCAACCAACCGCCAGCGCCCGGCCGCACCTCTGCGAGGTAGCGCACCGTGAAGCGACCGAGGCCGTCGCGCCCCGCGACGTAGGGCCAGGTGAGCGCGACCTCGGCGCGCCGGTTGGCGTCTCCGGAGACGATGCTCAGCCGCGGTTGCCGGTCCTCGTCGGCCAACGGCAGGACGAGCCAGGGCAGCCCCGTGACCGCGACGCCGCGGACCAAGACGGTGACGCCCTGCGCGACGAGGCGGTCGCCGGGGAAGAGCCACAGCCGCTCGGCGAGGAAGCCGTAGTCCCAGGGGTCTTGATCGCACCGCGAGCACGGACTGAAGCGCCCTCGCAACACGTCGACCTGACCCGGCAGCCGCGTGGCGAGCTCGCCCCACACGTCGATCTCACCCGTGACGATCAGCACGTCGCGGCCGCTCAACCGCTCGTCGACGAGGCCGATCACGAGGTCGCTACCCTCGAAGCGCTCGCCACCTTGCTCGATCGAGCCGGGCCCGATCACCCGGACTTCGCGCGCGGTCGGGTCGAACTCGATGCGGCGCCCTTCGAGCCGCTGGTCGTCGTCGATGATGACCACGATCGGATCGCCCTCGAGCACGTAGAGCTCGACCTCGCTCCCATCGGGGAGCTGCACCTGGCGCAGCTCGAGCCGCGAGTCCGGGTCGCTGCTACCGTCCACGACGACGGTCGCAGCGCACGCCGAGGCGAGGCTCGCTGCGCACGCCACGGCCAGCGTGGCGCGCTTCAGGCGCGAGATCAGCGTCGCCATGAGACCACCAGCAGCAGCGCTGCCGCAATGGCGTACAGACCGACGGGCGCCCACCCGGCCAGCGCGGCCGGGATGGTGCCCTGGGCGCCCAGCAGCTTCGCCACGCTCCACGTCGCGTAGTACACGAAGGTCAGGGCCATCACCGACACCAGGCCCAGCGAGGCGGCTCGCCGGAAGCTGGCCAGCGCGACGGCCAACGCGAACGCGGCGAACGCCACCGCCGCCAGCGGCTCGGCCGCCTTGCGGTGAAGCGCCGTCCACTCGGCCGGCGCGTCCCCCGGCGCCTGCGTGGCGCGTGCGAGGAGCTCGGAGAGCGGCAGCGTGACCAGGTCGGCAGCGGCGGGGGTGGCGGCGGTCAGGCCTCGCACCGGGAGCGTCGCGCGCTCGGCGCTCGCCTCGAGCACGACGCGGCTGCGCCGGAACGTCTGGTAGCTCAGGTCCTCGAGGAGCCACACCCCAGCCGCGGCGTCGGGGCGTCCACGCGCCGCACGGATGAGCTGACGCGGGCCCTGGATGCCCCCCGGTGTGATGACCGTGATGCCCACGAGCGCCCCGTCGGCGGCGACGCCCTCGATGAAGATGCTCCGACCGAGCGCATCCTGGAAGAAGCTGCCGGTCTGAACGACCGTCTCTGGCGAACGCAGGAGGATCTCGCGCTGCACCTCCTGAGCGCGCCGCTCAGCCCACGGCACCAGCACCTCGTTGTTCGCAGCCGTCAAGAGGGCAACGCTCAAGCCGATGGCGAGCAGCGGGCGTAGGTAGCGGCCGGGTGTGAGGCCGAGCAGCAGAGCGGCCTTGAGTTCGCCGTCCTGGCTCGCGCGCGTCAACGCCAGGAGCGCAGCGAACAAGAGCGCCAGCGGCAGTCCCGCCGAGGCCGCGGACGGCAGCTTGGCGAGCAGGTAGCCGGCGACCAGCGATGGGGGCACGCCGCGCGCCAGGACGTCGGCCAGCACACCGAGCAAGAACGACGCCAGGAGCAAGACGAGCAGCACCGCCACGCCAGCGAGGTAGAGCGGACCGATCTCGCGCGCCAGTGCGAGTCCGAAGCGACTCACCGGTGCGTCACCCGCCACGCGAGCACTACACCGACGAGCGCTACGGCTGCCGGCGTGGCCCAGGCGGCGACAGCCGGGCCGAGCACCCCGCTCTCGAACAGCCCCCCCGTGAACGTCCACGTTGCCCAGAACAGCACGAGGAGCGTGATGGTCCACCCGAAGGCACCGCCGCGCCCGCGCACGCGCAAACCGAGTGCGCCGGCGACGAGGGCGAACACGGTCGCGCTCGACGCGTCGGCGATGCGGCGATGCAACTCGAAGCGGGGCGCGGAGGCATCGGCGCCCGCCGCGCGCGCGCTGGCGACCCGGCGCTGCAGCTCGGTCAGCGTCTGCTGCTGGGGCCGTGCCAGCGTCTCCTCGGGCGTGGACTCGAGCTCGAACGGCAGGCGCACGTCCGCGAGCACGGTCCGCTCTTCGCCCGGAGCTCGGCGCTCGACCTCTTGCAGCGACCAACTGCGGTCGCTCGCGTCCCAGGTGCCCCGTGGGGCGCTCAGCACGGTGCCGTCGTCGAGCACCACCAAGACACCGAGGAGCTCCGCTCGGCCGCTGGCGTCGCGCTCGGAGCGAACGCGGGCAGCCGCGTACACCCCCTCGCCGGGAACGACGAACGCCGCGTCGGTCTGCGTCGCTGCGGGTGGGCGGACGTACAGGAACCCTTGGATCTCGGCCTGGTACGCGGTCTCGCCGAGCGGCTCCAACCAACCGTTGTTGACGATGGCGATGCCGGACACGAGCATGCCGCCTGCCACGAGCGGCACGAGCAGGGCGCCGGGCGGCACCGCACCGGCGTAGGCGGCGCGCAACTCGGCATCCTTGGCGAGTCGCCCCGACACGAGGAGGATCGCGAACACCACCGCGACGGGCAGCGTCAAGTGCAAGAACCAGGGGAGCTTGAACAGCAACAGGCGGCCGACGGCGCCCCACGTCGCCCCCTGCTCGACCAGGAAGCGGGCGAGGACGCTGAGCAGGTCGATCGAGAGGAGGAGGCACAGGCTCAGCGCGCCGAGCGCGTACAGGCCGGCGGCCTCGCGGAGCACGTACCGCGCCAACCGCGGAGTCACTCGGGGAGTCTACCAACTGCTCCGACGTGCTCGGTGGCCACGCGCCCCGTGGCGACGTGGCGCGTACACTTCGTTCGTGGACGTGCATCTGGCAGCGGTCCAGGTCGAATGGTCACCGGCGCTGTACGCGTCGGCCGACGCCTTCCGAGAGCGCATGGTGGCGCTGGCGCGCGCTGCCGTGGCCGAGGCGGGCGAGCGCCCTCGGCTGGTGGCCTTCCCGGAGTTGGTCGGGCTGCCGCTGCTCTTGACCGCCGCAGGTGACCAGGATGCCGTGCGTGCACCCGACGTCGCCAGCGCGCTGCGCCGGCTCGCCCGGCGCGACGCCGGACGCTGGCTTCTCACCGCCTGGCGCACCCGGCGCCTGGGGGCGTCGGCACTGTACGGCACCTACGCCGTCGATGCGTTCCGCATGTGGCACGACGCGTTCGCTGCCGCCGCCCGCGCCTCCGGCGCGGTGGTGGTGGCCGGCAGCGCGTTCGTGCCCGACGTCGACGAAGAGCCGAGCCGCGGCTGGTTCGTTCGCGATCCGTCCGTCAACAACGCCACGCTCACCTTCGCGCCGAGCGGTCGACTGCTCGCTCGCACCGCCAAGATCCATCTGATGCCGGGCGCCGAGCAGCGCGCCGGCTTGCGCTGCGGCCGGCTCGACGACGTGCAGGTGGTCGCCACGGCCGTCGGGCGCCTGGGCGTGGCCGTGTGCCTCGACGGTTTCCACGAGCGCGTGCTGTCGACGTTGGACGGGCGCGGCGCCCAGGTGGTGGTGCAGCCGTCGGCCAACGACGCCGACTGGGAGCGTCCGTGGCCACCGAGCCCCGATCGCAGCGAGGGCGAGGCGTGGTTCGACGATGGCCTGCGGGCACGGATCCAGGGTCGAGCGTCGCTGCGCTACGGCGTGAACCCGATGCTCGTGGGCGACGTCCTCGGCCTGCGACCCCGGGGTCGCTCGAGCATCGTCGCCAACCTGGTCGGCGCTCGGGCGCTGCCGCCGTGCGTGGACGATCCACGCTGGCCCGGTGTGCTCGCTAGCGCGCCGGATGCGCGCTCCGAGGCGATCGTGACCGTGCGCGTCCCGCACCCGGGACCGTGAACCCCGGACCGTGAGCCGGCGTCGCCGAGGGGTGGCGGCGCCGGGGTAGCATGGCGGGCGTGACCGGCACGCTCGGCTTGTTCTCGTTGGTCGACCTGTTCCAGCTGTTGGCCGCCTCGTCGCGCACGGGGCGGTTGGCGGTGCAGCACCCCGAGGGCCCGGCCCGGGTGTACTTCGAGCGTGGCCGCGTGACGCATGCCGAGTTCGGGGGCTTCGAGGGTGAGCCCGCGGTGTTTGCCCTGTTCGAGGACGAGCGCGGTAGCTTCGAGTTCACCGTCGGGTTGCCCGCGCCACGGCGCACGGTGAGCACCAGCAGCGAGAACCTGGTCCTCGAGGCGCTCAGACGCCTCGACGAGCATCGCAAGGACGAACCGGAGCGCGTCCCGGAGATCTCGCGTGAGGCGGTGCCATACAGCAGCGACGACGCCCCACGATCGCTGCCGCTGCGCGACGACGAGCGTCGCGTCCTGGCAGCCATCAACGGCGTGCGCAGCGTCGCGCGCCTCGCCAGCACGCTCGAGCTTCCGCTCGAGCACGTCCAGCGCGTCGTCGGCCGGTTGATCGACGTGGGGGCGCTGCAACTGCGCACCCGGCGAGCGCGCACGGCGCAGCTCGTCGTGCGGCTCGCGCGCTCCGGGGTGCCGGGGGGTTCGGTCGGCGTCGACGAAGGCATCGTCAACAACTGGTCGCGGGTCCTCGGTGGCGAGGTCGCGGAGGTGGCGGTGCGGCGTCCCGACGGCACCGCCTTCGCGGCGCCGATCACGGTTCTGGTCGGTGGTGGTCCGTATCTCATGGCCCTTCCCGACACGCTCCTGCGCTTCGACTTGCGGGTCGACGACACGGTCCTCGTGAAGCCCTACGGTGGCTGACGCCGCTCGCATCCCGGCGTCGGGCGCTCCAGCCGGCGCTGCCGGTGACGTCCCAGGCGGGGACCTTGCAACGCCGCCTCGCGTCGCACCGGAGCCCGGTCGCGCGTGGGTCGCGTGGCGGCGCGCGCCGTTCCCCGTCGATTGGTCCAAGGCCTTCGGCCGCAGCGCGCCCCTGCACCTCGAGGTCGGGTTCGGCGATGGCCGCTTCACGGTGCGCCGCGCTCTCGAGGCGCCACACGAGGACTACGTCGGACTCGAGGTCTCGACCGTGTCCGTGCAACGCGCGCTCGCGCGCATCCGGCGCGAGCGTGTCGGCAACGTCAGGGTGGCCAAGGTCGGTGCGGCGGTCGCGCTGCGTCAGCTCTTCGCGCCGCACGGCCTGCAGAGCATCACCGTCAACTTCCCCGATCCCTGGCCGAAGGAACGCCACGAGCGCCACCGGCTCTTGCGGCGGCCGTTCTTCGCCATGGCGGCGTCACGGCTCGTGGCCGGGGGCGAGATCCGGCTCGCGACCGACCACCCGGAGTACCTCGCGTTCGCACGGGACGAGGCACGCGCCGACGGGCGCTACGCACTCCTGGAGCGCGTGCCGCCCGCGTCGGTGTTCGAGACCAAGTACGCCCTGAAGTGGCGCGAGCAGGGCAAGCCGCTCCATTACCAGGTGTTCCGACTCGAACGCCCGAGCGACACGCACCCAACGCATCTGGAGGCTCCAGCGACCATGCCCCACGCCTTTCTGAAGGGGACGTTCCCCGATCCAGACCGCCTCCCGGCCGACGCCAAGCGCGTCGAGGCGTACGCCGATGCGCACGTCATCGTGCACGAGGGCGCGCAGGTCCTCGGTGGTCGAGATCGCTGGCTGTTCCGCGTCACCGTCGACGAGACCGAACTCACGCAGCAGCTCTTGGTCGTGGCGCAGCGTCGCGAGTCCGGTGAGGTGATCGTCCGGCTCGAGCGCTTCGGTGACCCGTTGATCACGCCGGCGGTCCGAGGCGCGGTCCATGCGGTGGTCGAGTGGCTCGTCGAGCACGCCGGCTTCCAGGTCAGGGAGAGGAACTACTGAACGCGACGCGCCCGACCGAGGCGCTGTTGCGCGGACCGCTGGCGGTGCCGCACGGCATGACCCTGCGCGCGGGCGGCGTCAGCCGCGGTCCGTACGCGACCCTGAACCTCGGCCTGTCCGTCGGCGACGACCCCGATGCGGTCGCCGCCAACCGCTCGCGCGTCGCGCGGCGCTTCGGTGTGGCCATCGAACGCGTGATGCGGCTCGACCAAGTGCACGGTTCCGTGGTGCGTGTCGCCGGTGTCGATCCGATCGGTGCCGATGGCGACGCGATCGTGTCGGACGATCCCGACTGGGTGCTCGCCGTGAGCGCCGCCGACTGCCTTCCCGTGCTGATGCACGACCCTCGTAGCGGAGCCGTGGCGGCCGTGCACGCTGGTTGGCGCGGGGCCGTGGCCGACGTGGCGAGCGCAGCCGTAGCGGTGCTGCGTGCGCGCTACGGGAGCCGCAGTGGCGACCTCGTGGTGTGGTTCGGGGCGGCGATCCGCGCTGATCGTTACCAGGTCGGACCCGAGGTGGCCGAGGCCTTCGCACGGGCGGGTGCACCCGAGCACGCCGTGCGGCCCGACCCAGGCCACCCGGATCGCTTCCGAGCCGACGTCGCGACCTTGGTGCGTGCCCAGCTCCTCCGCGCCGGCGTGCGCCCGCACCATTTGCACGACTCCGGGGTCTGCACCAGCGCCGATCCGCGCTGCTTCTCGCATCGGCGGGACGCCGGTCTGACGGGTCGGCATTGGGCGGTCATCCGTGCTGGTGCGCCAACCGAACCCCACGGCTGACGCGCGCTCATGGTCGTTGGCGCTACGATGGGGCGCATGCGACGGCTGCTCGACACCATGCGCGCTCTGCGTGCGCCCGACGGTTGCCCCTGGGACCGGGAGCAGACCCACGAGACGCTGCGCCCGTACCTGATCGAAGAGGCGGCCGAGGCGGTCGATGCCCTCGCGAGCGGCGACCCGCGCCTCATCGCCGACGAGCTCGGCGACGTCTTGCTGCAGGTCGCGTTCCACGCGGTGATCGCCGAGGAGGCGGCGACGTTCACGTACGACGACGTCGAAAGCTCCATCGTCGACAAGCTGGTGCGGCGGCATCCACACGTGTTCGGCGCGGTCAGCGTCACGGGGGTGGACGACGTCCTCACGAACTGGCACGCGATCAAGGCACAGGAGCGTGCGGCCACCGGCGCTCCTCCCAGGACGGCCGCCGACGGCGTTCCGCGGTCGTTGCCCGCGCTGCGGCGCGCCGCCGAACTCGACAAGGCGCTGTCGTGGGGCCTCGACGCCGCACTCGCGGAACGGCAGTTGGCGGACGTCGCTGGCGACCCAGAGTCGATCGGAGCCGCCCTGCTCCACCTCGCCCAGCTCGCGCGGCGTTCCGGCGTCGACCCGGAACTCGCCCTGCGCGACGCGCTCGAGGCGCGTCTGACGCGTTCGTCGCGATGAGCGTTGCGCCCCTCCAGGACTGGCTCACGCGGGCGGTCGCCTGCCGGCCCGCCCGCCGCCTCGACCTCGAGGGCCACGGTCGTGCGGCCATCTTGGTGCCACTGCTCGATGCCCACGAGGGTCCGTCGCTCCTGTTCACGGTGCGCGCTCCGCACCTGCGGCGACACGCCGGGCAGATCGCCTTCCCGGGGGGCCGGGTCGACCCCGGTGAGACCGAGCTCGCGGCCGCGCTGCGCGAAGCTCGCGAGGAGGTCGGCCTCGACGTGCAGGCCGACGCGGTGTGCGGTCTGCTCGACGACCATCCCTCGCCCTTCGGCCTGATCGCCACCCCCCACGTGGCGCGGATCGCGTGGCCCGCTCCGCTGGCGTTGCAGTCGAGCGAAGTGGTCGAGACGTTCGTGGTGCCGCTGGCGGCACTCCGGGCTGTCGTGCCCACCGTCGAACGGCGCGAGACGCCGTGGGGCACACGGCTGCTTCACGGCTACGAGGTCGCCGGCCGACGCATCTGGGGTTTGACGGGGAACGTCGTCAAGGACCTGCTCGATCGGCTCGACCAGGCGGCGGTGGCGGCGTGAGCCAGAAGCGTCGCGACTTCCGCGTGATGGCCGGGACCAGCAAGCGTCCCTTCGCACCCGGCCTCCTGATCGAGGCCCTCCAGGCGGCGGGGGCGCCGACGGAGCTCGCGGTGCGCATGGTGCGTGACCTCGAGAAGTCGCTGCGCCAGCGCGGTACCCGGATCGTGCCGATCGAGGACGTGATGGAGGCGCTCGCGACCACGCTCGACGAACAGGGGGACGGCGTCGTCGCTGCGGCGATCAGGCGTCAGGTTCCCCCCTACGTGCCCCTCGAGGTGACGATCGAGGACGAGCGACGGCCGTTCGAGCGCTCTGCGCTCGTCGGTTCGTTGGAGAAGGTCGGGTTGGGTTTCAAGGAGGCCAACCTGCTCGCCCAGCAGGTGGAACAGGCGCTGCGCGCCGAGGGCGAGCGCGTGGTGGGTGAGCAGGTGCTCTCGCGCCGCGTCGCGATGCTCGTCGAGGCGCGCTACGGGCGCGCTCTGAGGCTCCGCTACGAGGCGAGCGTGTCGCAGGACTTCGAGTTGAGCGTCGTCGACGACGCTGGCGAGGGGCGCGGCCTGCCGTTCTCGCGCGGCATCCTGACGCAGTCGTTGATGGCCGTCGGCTTGGGACCGGAGCGCTCGCACGGCTACGCGAAACGGATCGAGGAGGTGCTCTGGGGACGCGGTTCGGTGCGCGTGTCACGCGCCGTGGTGCGTCACGAGGTCAAGCGCCTCCTGACGGAGGAGGCAGGCGAGGAGTACGCGCGCAGGTACGAGATCATGCGAGCCGTGCGCTCCAGCGAACGCCCGATCGTGGTCGTGATCGGTGGCACCGCGGGCGTGGGCAAGTCGTTGCTCGCGGCCGAGGTCGCGTACCGCCTCGGGATCGCACGCGTGGTGTCGACCGACAGCGTCCGGCAGGCCCTGCGCTCCCTGATCAGCGCCGAGTTGTCGCCGGTCCTGCATGCGTCGAGCTACACGGCCTGGCGCGCCGACCTGCTGCCCTCTGAGCGGCTCGAGGTCAAGCCGAAGCGCAAGCGTGTCCTGCGCGGCTTCCAGACGCAGGTGATGCAGCTCGCGACGGCGGTCGACGCCATCATCGAGCGACACCTGGTCGAAGCGACGTCGCTCGTGGTGGAGGGCATCCACCTCGTGCCCGGCTTGTCGCCGCGCCTGGGCGACGTCGGCGATGCCGTGGTGGTGCAGCTGATCCTGAGCGTGACCGACGAGGACGATCATCGCGAGAACTTCGGTCGGCGGGAGCAGAGCACGTTCGTGCGCCGACCGTCGTCGGGGTACCTCGAGCACTTCGCCGAGATCCGGATGCTGCAAGGCTTCCTGCTGCGGCAGGCGCAGCACGAGGGTGTGACCGTGATCGAGACGAGCGCTACCGACAAGGCTGTCGACCGAGCGGTCGAGGCCGTCCTCGACGTCGTGAAGGCCGAGCTCGGCGAGTTGGCGCCGGCTTCGCTGGTACCGGCGTGAACGCCGAGAGGTCAGTGTGGACGATGCCATCCCAGGCTCATCCGTGCGGCGCGTAGACTTCGTTCCGAGGTCACGCATGCAGCCCGCCATCGAGACGAACGCCCTCACCAAGCGCTACGGCGCCCGCACCATCGTTCGCGACTTCTCGTTCGCCGTGCATCCGGGCGAGGTGTACGCGTTGGTCGGTCCGAACGGGGCGGGGAAGACGACCGTCATCCGCCTCGTGTCCGGACTCGCCTTCCCCTCGTCGGGGACCGTCCGGATGCTCGGTCACGACCCGCACGAGACGCCTGCCGTTCGGCGCCGTCTCGGCGCGGTCGTCGAGGCCCCCGCCGCGTTCTACCCCTACATGACCGGTCGCTCGAACCTCCGTCTGCACGCCGACCTGGCGGGCGGCGTGCAGGCC
>SL_3KL_010_SEDDRAFT_10005976_pt1 | contig 10900 bp, 9 predicted proteins | sample SodLakKL_010_SED_2_FD_10381 | JGI IMG/M metagenome (IMG submission 10381)
TACAGACAACGAAAATAAGCAGAAGGCACTCAAAAAAGCCGTCCGAAAAGCGGCACAACTGGGAAGCGGCATCGTTTATTCGCCTACCCGCCGTGATTGTAATTATTGGGCTGATTGGCTCAGCAAGACAGGCATAAAAAGTGAGCCGTATCACGCAGGGCTTTCAAGTGACCGGAGGAAAACGGTTCAGAAGAAATGGGTGGAGGGATGTGTTCCTCTCGTTGTTGCAACCAACGCCTTTGGGATGGGAATTGACAAACCTGACTGCCGTTTTGTGATTCATCACACCATGCCGTTTTCCCTCGAAGCGTACTACCAGGAGGCGGGCAGGGCAGGCAGAGACGGCAAGGTGAGCTACCCCGTACTTTTATTCAAACAGAGCGATATCACATATCTCGAAAATCGTATCAAACAATCTTATCCGGATTACGAAACACTTCAGAAGGTGTATAATGCGCTTTGTGATGAGCTTGAGCTTGCCACAGGCAGCGAGCAGGAGGAACCGGAAACTGTCAATTTCAGTAATGTTGCCCGGCGGGTTGCCATCACGGAAGGGCAAGTAAAGACGGCAATGAACCTGCTGCAGCGCCTTGGTTTAATACATCTTGTGGAGCTTAGAGAACCCAGGGTAGGGATCCGGTTTATTGTAAACCCGGATTATCTTCTTGAGTTTATCGATCATGCCAAATCTAAAAAAGGAGAATTCCTGGACAGGCTTTATCGCATGCTGGGCCCTCATTCTATCCATGAATTTCAGTATTTGCGGGAATCAGAACTGTCAGAAAAACTGGAGGCCACACCGAGACAGCTTCAAAAAGCACTGGATGTTTTTTCCGGTTATGATCAAATTCTTCAATACAAGTGGCAGGGCGAAACCCACCTGGTTCAGCTTGCTGAGGCCAGGATGAAGAAATTACAGATCGATCACAAAGATGCCTATCATTACAAAGAAGTGCTGCTAAAAAAGCTGGATTACATGGCAAGATACGCCCTGACATCAGAATGCAGAGAAGTGTTTTTGCGCACCTATTTTGGCGAAACCAATTGCAAACCGTGTGGAAATTGCGATAATTGCAGGGCAGAAAATAAGAATGATGTGACAATCAGCAACAGCGACTTGGATGAAATCAGAAATTATCTGGAAGATGGAGAAAAGTCAGTCAAAGAGATTGCAAAACATACCGGCTGGCACCAGGAAAAACTGAAGAAAACCGTTCTGTACATGGTTCGTGAAGAGTTGTTAGTAGTCAGCGAGACAAACTCAGAAAATTATCGGTTAAGAAACCGCTGACGAATAGAATCGGGTGCTTCTAAGTTCTGGAGCCGGTGCTCCTCTTCGGCTTCGCTGATTTTATCCCTCTCATCCCGGATTGCCTGATTGATTCTTTCCAGCCGTTCAAGCTGTTTGTCGAGATCGTTTTCGTAGAATTCGTGCGAAATCATAAATTCTTCTTTAGATACTCCGTAATGTTCATAAACTTTGGCACGCAAATCATCCCTGGTTTGATTATCATTCAGCAGGTTTTTGTCCATTTGATTGACGACGGCAAACTCGATGAACATTTTAATGTAGGTCTCTTCATCAATCACCTGTTCCGGAACAGAATCTGTGCAGGCAGAAAAAAGCAACAGAATACCGGCAAAAATTGGGATTATGCGAATGTTCATGCATCAGGATCTTTTGGATTTAACGGACGAAGAGCAATTTCATTGACCAGAAAATTATCGGGTGTTTCGAGCAGATGGATCAGTGTGTCTGCAACATCATCCGGCCGGAGCATATTTTCGTGCGTGTCCATTCCAATATTGCCAAAAAAATTGGTGGCAATAGATCCCGGAAACATCGTGGTTACTTTGATCTTGTCATATCTGAGTTCTTTGAAAAGCGCCTCGCTGAATCCCCTCAGTCCAAATTTTGTGGCGTTATAACCCGATAGCTGCGGATTTCCAAGCAGTCCCGCCACAGATGCAATATTCACGATATGGCAATGGCCGTCGTACTGCTTCATCAGCGGAATGATTTCCCGGGTGAGGTAGAATACACCGTTCAGATTTGTGTTTACCATAGTATGCCAGTCATCCAGTGATAGATCTTCAACATTTCCGAAAAGTCCAAGGCCGGCGTTATTTATCAAAATATGAGGTGTCTCATTACTTGAAAATTGGGTTTTTACCCACGTGCTGATCTCCTCTTGTCGTGTTATATCTGCCTGGACGGGGATAAAGTTATTGCCAAGTTCGTCCTGTATTTCCTGCAGGCGATTCAGCCGCCGGGCAAGCCCATAAACTTTCGCGCCTTTCTCAATCAATTTTTTGCTGAATGCAATTCCGATTCCGCTGCTGGCCCCTGTTACAATGGCAGTTTTGTTGCTTAAATCCATATTTACTCTTTTGTATTGCTTACATTAACATTTAAAGATAATTGAAATGCGTAAACGCTCCCGAATAAACAATCAATCCGGGTTCAGCGTTTGACTATTTAAGATCAGCGAAAAACGGATGAAATGAAACCACTTTATCTTGATATAGGAAATTCGAATGTGAAAGCGGCGGAATTTACTGATGCCGGCTGGGAATTGGTGTTTTCAAAATCAATCTGGCAGACAGATGAACTGGCCGGTTATTTACAAAAAATTTCTTCCCGGGTTATCCTGGTATGCTCCGTTCGCCGGGAGATATCCAAAAAACTGGAGCAGCAACTGCCTGAATTTAAATTCAGATTTATTCGGCACAGTGACATTCCCGGTGAATGTATCAATTACAAGACCCCGAAAACTCTCGGAATTGACCGGTTTCTGGCTTGTGCGGGAGCGGTAGCTAAAACCAGCCAACCCGCTGTTGTGGTTGATGCGGGCAGCGCCTGCACAGTCGATTTTATGACGCATGAATTTGTATTTCAGGGCGGAGTCATTCTACCAGGACTGAAGGTTCTGAAGCAGTCATTTAAACAAGAGCTGCCGGAACTGCCGGTTCCTGATTCGGAAATACCTGCAGAATGGCCGGGAAAATCAACCGAAGATTCCATCCGGTGGGGAATTTATGGCGGATACAGGGCGGTGCTTCAAAAATTTATCAGAAAGTTCAAAGAAGAATATCCAAACTCAATAGTTCATTTGACGGGAGGGGATGCTTTCACAGTTCAGAAATTATTTGGCGCAGAGGAGGAATTTTCAGTCAATCCGTACTTGCTTTTTGAGGGGATGAAAGAGGCTGCGGAACGGTGGTTATGAAAGCTTTAATTATTTTGCGGATCAGTGGGTTGGACCCACCCCAACCCCTCCCTCCGGCGAAAAGCACGCCGCAAGGAGGGGCTTTTTCTGGTATTGGTAAAAATCTATGAAAAAAGTCACCCCTTCCTTGTCCCGATGCAGTTCAATCGGGATAGGGAAGGGGCCGGGGGATGGGTCCGCAAGAAAAGGGGCTGGGGGAAGGGTCAAAATAAGTACCCTAAAGATGCCCTTGGATGAGAGCAATTACCATCTCAAGTGCGACAGTATTTTCGCCGCCGCGGGGGATGATAATGTCGGAATAGCGTTTGCTGGGTTCCACAAACTCCAGGTGCATGGGACGCACAAATTTTTCGTACTGATCTAAAACTCCGTCAAAATCACGGCCGCGTTCGGTAATATCCCGCCTGAGGCGCCTCACCAGGCGAACATCATCATCCGTATCCACAAAAATTTTGATGTCAATCCGTTCGCGCAGTTTTGGTTCGCTGAAAATGAGGATACCGTCAATGAGGATAATTTTTTTTGGTGAAGCGCTGATAGTTTCCTCAGAACGGGTATGGTCAACAAAATCGTAAACCGGTATTTCAATTTTGTAGCCGTTAGCCAGAGCATCGAGATGGCGGATCATCAGTTCGGTTTCGAGTGATGTGGGATGGTCGAAATTGTGTTTTTTACGTTCAGAAAAGGGCAGATGGCTCAAATCGCGGTAGTACGAATCATGCTCAATAATCAGGACTTTTTCTCTCCCGATTCCCTCTACAATTTTGTTAACAACCGTGGTTTTTCCTGAACCGCTGCCTCCGGCTACTCCCAATATAAGCGGACTTTTTTTACTCATTACTGGCGGTGCTGTTTTGGCGAACGGTTTTATCGTGTTCTACTTTAAAATCCCGGATGGCGCGGAAAATGGCTGAAGCCAAAATGGTTTGGCCGTATTCACTGGCCATATAACGGGCTTCATTGGGATTGGAAATAAAACCGAGTTCAACCAGAACAGCCGGCATGGGCAGGTTCCACAAAACCACAAATCCGGCCTGTTTTACACCTCTTGACCGGCGCTGTGCTCTTGTTCTGAACTGATCTTCAATCATGGAAGCAAGGCGTTCACTTACAGCCATATTTCCGGCATTGGCCAGTTCATAAATCAGAAGTTCTTCCTCGCTTAGCTGCATTGGCCCGCTTCCTTCTTCAAGTTCAATAACACTGTTTTCACGTTTCATGGCTTCCAGTGCCGATTGTGTTCTGGCAAGCCCAAGAAAATAGACCTCCGAACCGTTTGCATGCGTGCTGCGAGCAGAATTGGCATGGATCGAGACAAAGAGGTCTCCGTTGGCCTGGGAGGCAATCCGGCCTCTTTCCTCAAGTTCTACAAAACGGTCGTCTTCGCGGGTATAAACCACTTCAACATCCGGCATATATTGGTTTATATATCCGCCCACACGTTTAGCCACCTCCAGGGCAATGTCTTTTTCCCGGATGCCAAGCTGCCGGTTGATTGCTCCCGGATCACGGCCTCCATGTCCCGGATCAAGAACAACCACGTTGATATTTTCACCGTTTCTGAGCCGTAAAAAAGAGTCATCACCATCATCGAATGTAAAATCAAACGATGGCATATCCTCTCGTTCCTGGTAGTCGAACCAATAAATGAAGCCGGAGTTGGATGTGATCTGCTCAACTTCACCGGCAGTAGTCTTTTCTAATGCAAGAAGAAGATGTCGTCCGTTTTGATCCTGATAGGCGCTGGTTTTGTAATATTGATCCTCTTCCAGTACAATATCGATTCCAAAACCGGAGGGATTGTTGTGGTACGCAAAGTTCCGGATAATTTCGTGATTATCAGGCATGATAAAATCATCAGGATCGAGCCCGGGTGAGTAGATCATAAACTGAATTAAATCGGGAGCGGGTTGTGAAATTTTGAATGAATCGGCCGGCTCGGTGAGGTGAAAACGCACTACAATTCCTTTTTCATCGCTTCTTTCGGTTACCGATACCCGTTCCAGATCTGCCTGAGCAGAGAGTTGTACAGGCAACAGGAATGCAATTAATCCTGTTAAAGCAAGAATGGCAAGAATCTGTATTCTTTCCATTTTCCTGGATTTAGGGTGTGTAAGAATGTCTGGATGATATTACCTCTAATGTACTGAAAAAATTTAAAAAACGATAAATATCCTGTTCAAGATATTAAATTTAGTCTTTTGTTGGTTTTATATCAGTTACAATGAAGTAAATCGGAAATTTTGAAACTCAGTCAGAAAAACCATCGGGAGCATGGAAAAACACTGAGGTGTTTGGATTAATCTTTTCGCTGCTGGATAAAGCGTGATACTTTGGTAACAAAGTTCCTGGGAGAAATGGCTACTGCGCGCGGAACCATCTTGTTGATTAATCCATAAATAGCCACTCTTTTTCCTTTCATCATCGCCTTGAAACCATACTCCGCTACATCTAAGGAAGTTGCCACCGGGAAACGGTCGAACAGTTTGGATTTTTCCATATTCGCTTCTTTCTGAAACTCCGACTCTGTAGGGCCGGGGCACAAAGTGGTGACACTTACGCCGGTATCCTGCAGTTCGTTGGCAATAGCTTCGCCAAATGAGAGTACATAGCTCTTCGTAGCATAATAAACGCTCATCATCGGGCCGGGCTGAAATGCAGCCGTGGAAGCAACATTCAAAATATAGGCACGGTCTTGTTTAATCATCTCAGGCAAAAAAAGATGGGTGAGATGAGTGAGCGCCCGGATGTTCAGATCGAGCATGGCAGCCTGCCGCTTCCAGTCTGATTCGTGGAAAAAACCATAATCTCCCACTCCGGCATTGTTGACCAATATCTGCACGGAGAACGAGTTTTTCCGTACAAACTCAAACAGTTTTTCAGGGGCATCATAGTCGGCCAGATCAATAGTATAAAAGATCACATCCACATCGAATTCGGCTTCCAGTTCTTTCTTTAATTCAAGCAGGCGTTTTTCTCTGCGTGCCGTAAGCAGCAGGTTGTGGCCATTCCGTGCACATACACGTGCAAGTTCCATTCCAATTCCGCTCGATGCTCCTGTGATTAATGCTATGTTTGGCTTCATATTTGGATTTATGATTTATTTAAATCAGCAATTTTGCCAAAGATAATAAATCCTGAGACAGTGGTTTTGGAAAGGTTGTTAAAGGAGAGATTTTATTTTTATGAAGACAGGCCTTGCAATAAAAAAGCAACAGGCCGCCAGTACTTCTAAGTGCGACCTGTTGCCCCAACGAGGTGTATTTATGATAATTTTTTGTTTAGGATGATCCTTTTTCTTTATCACCAATCAACACGAGAATCGGTACCGTAGTATATGTACTCAACTTCTTTGTGTGATTTTTTTCCATCAGCATTCCAACTACGGATTTTTTATACCGGTTCATTACAATCATCGAAATGGAGTTATCCTTTACAAATTCTGATATTCCTTCGAAGAAATCTTTGCCGGTTTTTAGGTGAAAGTCGATTTTTTTATAAACTTTTTTTTCCGTCGCCAGTTCTTTCAACCCCCTGAATTTGATGTCGGTAGACAAGTGGCTTTTTTCAGAAACATGAAGCACATGAATGGATGAATCGAACAAGCTGGCGAAATCTGCAGTTTTCTTCAGATTTCTCAAGTCGTGATGGCGAAAATTGGTTGTGAATAAAATCTTGCTGAAATCAACAGAAGTAATATTCTCGGGAATGGCCAGCACCGGTTTATGTGATTTTAGTAAAATATCTGTCGATACACTTCCAAACAGTGCTTTTCTGGATGAGTTTTCGGTGACGCTGCCAAGGGTAATGAGGTCGATATTCAGATCATCGATAGCTTCCAAAATTTGAGAAACCGGTTTGCCGATTCGAATTTTGGAATCCACTTTTATTTTTTTTCCGGATTCATTCTGGGTTACTGAATCTTTCATTCCTTCCAGGTGCTGTTCGGCATTATCCTGCAGATAATCGAGCACACCATCAATATTTGCGGGGAAATTAAACGGCGGATCAATCACATGCAGAAGTGTAATGCGCGCCCCGACAGCCCCGGCAATGGCAGTTGCATATTTCAGTGCATTTTTTGAACACTCGGAAAAATCGGTGGGAATGAGAATACGTTTGGCAGATGAAATCATAGCTCTCCGGTCTTGAAATTTTTACACCCTGTTATATAAAAACAAAGTATAAAATCTTCACAGGGAGTGATATACAGCAAGGGATGATGCCACAGTAAGGGAAAACCTGAGTGAATTTTTTGATGAGAAGAATCAAATCATCCGCCGCTCCACTTCAGCAATAAACCGCCTTGCGTCTCTTCTTGAAAATAGTTCCATCAGTGGTTTGTCATCGATATTTACATCCCTGAAGATCTCTGTTCCTTCCAAATTTTTTATCACCAGGCGGTTGCCTGTGTACGACATTTCACTGATTTCATACAGCGGAATAGCCAGCCCGCGATCCAGCAATGTGCGCACGCCGCTGCTCACCATACTCAACAGTATATTGACGAAATGAGAGTCGTTGTACTCTTTTTCTTCACGGATTTCATCGGCAATCAAGTCGAGCTTCATATCAGAAAACTGGAGAATAATTTTTTCTTCAAAAAGCAGTAATTCCACTTTTCCATTGTCAGATGTGATGGCTGCATCGGCTTCTTCATGGCTTACCCGCGGCACAATCTCGGCCTGCATTTCATCATCATAAATCTGAATGCTTTTTTGAGCATCGGCTGTTTGGGGAAATGCCGTCAATAAAATAAATGCAGATACAAAAAGAGCAATTTTATAACAGAGAGAATTTGTGTGTAAAAATGTAGTGAGCATAGAGGTGTCCGGTTTGTTTGATGGATAGCTCACAATACGAAATGGTTCGAGACGGGTTACAGTTCTGGATTCAAAAGGAAATGAGTTAATTCATGCTTTGTCGTATAAGCAATAGACAGTCGGGAAAAACCCGCAATGTTTCTATTCTTTATCTTTCGGCCAGTTCGAGTATGAGGGGATTTTTCGATGTAAAACATTGCGGGTTTATTACGAACGATGATAATTGACACGACACTATGAAAAATGTTGAAGTTTAAAACCGAAAATACTATTATTATCGTATAAACAAATTAATCAGGCCCCATCATGAAAATTAAGAGTTGGATTACCTTATTCATATTGTACTTTTTTGTGACTATTTCCTGTGAATTCTCACCGGAAATCAAAATCCCGGAAGACATTGCAGCTATGGAGCATGTGGCTGTTTTTTCAGGAAAAGAAGCCCCTAAGGGTGCGGTTTCTTTTGAACGTGTAACGTCGTTTGGTGATACAGAAGATTTTTATTTCGGCCGGTTGGGAGACATTGCCGTGGATGATGAAGGCAGGATTTATCTTGCAGACAGCCGGGAGGGATTCATACACATTTTTCAGGGTGACGGCTCCTACATCAGGTCAGCAGGCAGTAAAGGAGGCGGACCCGGTGAATTCCAGACGATAAATTCAATAGATATTGATGGTTCATATCTTTATGTCATGGATTTAATCCAGCGCAGGCTGACGGCATTTCGGCTCGATGATTTTTCTCTCGCATTTACGTTAACCCCCGGTGATGAAAACAACGGCATATCCGGAAACCCAACAGCTTTTTCCACTCTTTCTGACGGTAATTTCCTGGTTTTTTACAGTTCAGTTATTCAGGAAGATGATGCCGTTTTTCGGCAGGAAAAAGCTTCGGTCATAGACAGAAGCGGCAGGGTTATCCATGACAATATCTTCACATTTAAACCTTCCAGGGTTACTTACCTGGAAACCGATCAGGGTTTCGTAAATATCCATTTTCCATTTATTTGCCGGCCGGTAACCCATACCGGGCCGAATCATCAGTTGTATTACGGTTTCAATGACAGAATTTTCATACAGATTTTCGATATGGACGGAAATTATCGCAGGGCAATTTATTACGATCATCCAAACGTGCCTTTGAACCGCCAGCACTTTCTGGATCAGTATCGTCAAAATGAACTTATTTATGAAGCACTTCGTAGATTTGAGATGCCGGCACGAATGCATGCTTTCTCAGGGATTATTGTTGATGACGAAAACCGGATCTGGATCAATATTGTTAATGATGATTACGATACTGCCGAATGGTGGATTTTGGATGATGACGGTTCCCGGCTGGCCGTATTTGAACAGCCCGCAAGAAAAAGTGTTCAATTCGTTAAAAACGGATATATGTACGTGATAGAAGATGATGAAAAAGGCGCCCGGGAAATGGTGAAGTACAGGGTAATTTTGAGTCTTGAGTCGTGAGAATGACTTGAACCTGTCGGCATACCAACAGCGCCGGTTTGAAAGGAACCGCCTGCATTTGATGTGTTTCTGCCTGATGGCTCGTTCCACGCCACTGTGATTCTCCCGTTCGAAGCCAACTTCCGCGATGCCAGTGATGACAAGGTTTGGGCCATTGTAAAAGGAGAATTTGATGAGCAATATGTGGTGCGGTATCGGCTCGAATAAATTGTATGCAACTTAACTTTAATCATATCCGGTATTTCAACAGGCGCAATCAGCAACCACACTTTTTTGAGTGCCGGTTGATGGTTCTATATGAACGCCAATAGTTTGAGAAAAACATAATATTAAAATTAAATTGCGTTCTACAATTCAATTATATAAAATATCTTCTTATGAAATTATTCATTTTGAGCTTGTGTGTATGGACATTCATTATTACTCCCCTTCTGTTATTTTCTTCGTTGCAGCTTCACTGTTGTTAACCGGTGTAACGGGATGTGAAAATGAGGCTTCAATTGACATACCTGATGAAATTGCAGCACTTGAAAATCTTACTGTATTGCCGGCGGATGCAGCACCTGTACACACAATAGAACTCCAGAAAAATGCCGTTTTCGGCGATACCGAAACAATACTAATTGGCCGTCTCGGTATGTCGGCAGTGGATGAGCATGGAAGGGTATATATTGCAGATACTTCGCAAAACGTGATTCATTTATTTGAGTCGGATGGCAGGTATCTGGCAAAAATCGGAGGAGAGGGAGACGGTCCCGGAGAGTTCAGGCAGATCAGGGCTGTTCAGGCTAAAGGCGATCAGCTTCACATTATGGATATGAACAACATGAGAATTTCAACATTTGACCTGAACACATTTCGCTTCTTAGGCGATATTTCCATTCCATTTGAATTCGATTTCTCAGGCGGATTCTCCAACATACCTCAGTCATTTTATATACAGGATGCGGATCATTTCATCATCCATTTTGGGATCAGTTTTTCAGGTGAAGTGAATGGAGCTGAACCAACATTATTTGGTCGAGTTATGAACAGAGAGACTGAAGAATTATCGGAGGAAAAACTATATGAATTTCAGGCGGGTGAACTGTTAATTCGGCGCGAAGGTACAAGCACGCACATGATGGTAATGGATTATAATCGTCAGCCAAAGATCTTTTTCACCGAAAGCCATTTGATACATGCCTGGACGGAAAATCTTCTATTCAGCCTGTATAACAGAGATGGCAGTTATAGCCATGCAATCTATCAGCCTAAAGACAATATCGAACTAAACAGAAATGATGTGGTTGGTATCTATGCTGATCGAGATGAACCCTGGAGAAGTATGGTTCGAAATGATAATATGCCTGACACATGGCCTGCATTTTCTAA
>SL_3KL_010_SEDDRAFT_10005977_pt1 | contig 10900 bp, 10 predicted proteins | sample SodLakKL_010_SED_2_FD_10381 | JGI IMG/M metagenome (IMG submission 10381)
ACCGTATTGAATTTCGGCCAGTCGGTAACGGCCGTTTCCTGCGGGAGGACTGGGAGTCCGCTTGCCGAAGATGCGCACGGCCCGGGGGTTGATCTCCAGCTCCAGGTCGTCTTTGTCCACCCCTGCCAACTCCGCCATAACGAATATCTTGTCCATGGTTTCATAGATGTCAAGCTGGGGTTTCCATGTGGTCCTGGAAAACGAGAAACTCGGCCCCATGGAGTGAAACATGCCGGAAAGCGTCTGGTCGAGCTTTGACTCAAGTTCATCCAGATCGTTTGTGAACCGGATTTTGATGTAGTCCATCGAACGCTCCTGCCCAATTGAATTTCAGTCTGGATAGCTTCGGTGTGCATCAATTGTGACGGCTTCGTAAAAATCCAATATCTGAGCGTGCGCGCCATTTCTCAGAATGTCACGCACGCTGAAGTACGCTGCCATTCAAAGGACTCGCGCAAACCTTGATCCGGACGTTTTCAAAGCCGTCAGATCGAGACTTATTTCGAGTGCATCAACCGTATTATAGACAACGGACCATAAAATAACACCCGATTCGCTTTTTGTAAAGCCGGCGTTTACAGCTTCATTTTTTCGAACCACCGGAACAGAAGCAGGCTTATAATGATAAAAACGATGATTACCGGCCAGTGGTTGATACCCAGGGCCGAGGGGATCGTGACTTTGCCGTAGTCGCCCCACTGGTAGACCGTTTCGGTAAGAAACGGGTATGCGCGGGCAAACACGGCGGCGCCGAATACCATGCCGATGATCCCCCACAGGGCGTCATACCGCCCCTCGCCCAGTGCGCCCAGGGACGTGCCGGGGCAGTAGCCCAGAAGGCCCCAGCCCAAGCCGAACAATATCGCGCCGATGATGTTGGCGCCGAGTATGGTGGATTTGATGGAAAGCGACACCATGCCAAGGTCATGCAACAGGTACACGCCCACCATGGAGACGCAGACGGCCGAGAGCATGAATTTGACGATGGTCATGTCCTTGAGGCGAAGTGCGCCTAACTGCCGGTCGTAGCGAAGCACCGTGGCTTTCTGCAGCAAAAAGCCGAAGAGAATGCCTGTAACGAGACCCATCAGGATAAGTTTCATTTTTTACCTCCCGCGTAGACGATTCGCGCCATGAGGATTCCGGCGAGAAAGAAAAATGCAAGGGAGACAAAGCCGCTGATACTTAGTTGGAGCGTACCGCTCAACCCGTGGCCGCTCGGTCAACCGTCGGCCATGCGGGCCCCGAACATGAGCACGGCGCCCCCGGCAAAGGCTGTTACGCCGCGTTTGACAGGGGTGTTTCCGAACCGGCCGCGCCACATGTCAGGTACCGCCTGCCATCGGAAAGTGCCACCGGTTTTCGCCGCGATCAGCGAACCCAGAAGAATGCCCGCGACGAAAAACCATTGCCAGTCCAGCCGGGGCGCAACCCGCTGGTAGTATTCAAGCCCGGAGACCGTTTCCGGCGCAAAAACGCTTTCAATGATTCCGGCCGTTCTTACGAATGAAGTGGACGCGCCGAAGTACTGGCCAGCGATCCAGACCGACAGGATGATGACGATTCCCGTCAGTGCACCCGCAAGATACGGGCTCCATTGTTGTTTGCTGCTTTCCATGTCATCCTCCTTTAAAATGCCTCCTGCAGTGTCGGGCGGCGAATGGGCAAAGGGACGGCGGCAGTCTTTGACGACTTCGAAAAAAGTCCAATATCTGCAACTGCGGCCGATTTTATAGAATTTGCGGCTTAAGCCTTGTAAACATGCACGTACGCCAGGTACGCCGCACTCGAAGGAATCGCGCAAGCCTTGAGCTTGAACTGTTTGCAAAGCCGTCGGATCGCGATTTATTACGAGTGCATCAGTTTCTGGGTTCTTTGTTAATTATAGGCATTATCCCGTTTCTTTCAAACCCGTCACGGATTTTGACGACAGAAAGTTTCCCGGGTGAAAAACAGAAGGATAAAGGACAGCGCAGCCCAGGCGATCATCAGGGAAAATCCGGCCCGGTAGGCTTCCGGTCCGTAAACGGGCACTCCATGAACGGTATCCCCGCGCCACATGGCATCCAGTACCAGGCCGATGGCCGGCTGCAGGATCATGGGGCCGGTCATCACACCCATGTTGATGATTCCGGAAACGGTCCCGGCCAATCTGGCGGGAACCGTCTCCTTGGCAAATGCGAAGCTGGCCACCATGCAGCCTGAGAAAAAGCCGGTGACTACGAGGACGGTTCCTAATACAAGCGGCTCGCCGGGCGGGGAAAAGACAAGGACGCACCAGCCTGCGATACTAACGCCGCAACCCAGCTTGTAAAGCGGTTTTCGACGGCCGATACGATCCGATGCCCATCCGAAGAACGGACCCCCCAGGGCCCAGGATAAAAGCAGAAGAGACGACGCGGTGGATGCCTCGGCAGGCGTCATGCCTGAGCGGGCGGTCATGTAGGGGACGCCCCAAAGCCCGGAAAAACTCAATATGCAACCCACGATTCCCGCGGGAATGAAGAACAAAAGCCATGTATTCCTATATCGAAGCGTTTCCCGGATGTTCGTGAAAATATGCGAAAGCCTCGCGTCGTCCGCGGATGCGTCCGGCTCCACGTGATTTCGCCAGCCTTTCTGGTGTGGGTAATCGCGTGCGAAACAATAGATGCCGGCCCCGGCCAGAAAGGTGATAAGTGCGGCCCCGACCATGACGGATCGCCAGGAGTGTGTCTCCAAAAGAAGACGCAGCGGGAGTCCGCCGGTTACGGCGCCGACCATGCCCGTAAACAACGCCATGCCCGTGACCATGGCAAATCGGTTTGGTGGGAACCAGTTGCTTGCAAGCTTGAGCATGCCCACGAATGCGACGGCCACCGATGCGCCGATCAGAAGCCGTCCCGCACCGGCGACGGCGATGCCCGGAGCGAATGCAAACACGAGGGTTCCGATCCCGGCCGCAAACGCGCCGGCGCTCAGCAGTTTCCTCGGCCCCCACGTATCGGCCAGGACTCCGGTGGGAATCTGCATAGCCACGTAGGAATAGAAATAAAAGGCCGAAAGGTTGCCAAGAGATGCCGCGCGAATGGAAAAATCCGTCATGAGCTCCCCGGTCATCACGGCGGGGGCAACCCGCTGGAAGAAGCCGATCATATAAAAAAGCGCGGCCAGGCTCCATATAAACCACGCCGCGGACGCGGGCGGCGGGGATCTATGATCCATAGTCCGTTTTCTCGCTCCCGTCTTCCCGCCAGCGGTTCAGGTTTTCCAGAAACGTCCGGGCCCGGTGGATATTCTGTATCAGTTCGGGGCTTTCCGGTTTCAGTTGCAAAGCCTCCTGCCAGACTTCCAGTGCTTCTTTGATAAACCCCTGACCATAGAGGAGCCGACCCCTTGCCCGGAGGGAGGCGGCTTTTTCCTCGATGGGCCCGGCAATGCGGTTTTCGTAATCCTTTGAGCGTTCCGGATCGATTTCCTCCATTTCCCGGGCAAGTCTGCGGGCATCCGCAAGATTGCCTGCGGCCATTGCCTGCCCAAAGCGCTTTGCAAGTTCCGGGAACCGGTCCTCGGGCGTGACCCGATGCGCTTCCGGAAGATCGGCCGCGGCTTTTGCCAGTGCGTCCTGCTGTTTTATACGGTGGGTTTCCGCCAGCAGGGAGCGGGTTTTTTCGCAAGGATGGAGCCGCGCGGAAAGACTCAGCGCTTCCCGGGCCTCATGGATCTCTTTTTCGTAAAAGGCATTTCTTCCATGGGCATAGAGTTCCTCGGATACCGATAGAACCGATTCCATATATTTTCGGTATCGGCGGTGGGCGGATGGACTGTCCGGATCCGCCAAAACGAGATTCTCCTGGCTCGCCCGGATATCGGCGAGATAGCGCCCCTTTGCCGTCAGCAGGTTGCGCCGGCTCTGGCGGATGCTTTCCGTTCGTTTCTTTTCGTACGCCTGCCGCATAACAATAAGCTCCGGGTCGCCCGGCATCAGCGATAGCGCATCCGCCGCCCATGCGGCGGCCGCAGACCAGTTTTGCATTGACTCCGCGGCCCGTGCTTTGGAAATGGCTGTCCGGACTTCTTTTTCCCGGCTGGCTTCAATGGCTGCGGCCCGCTTTTGGAGCGTTTCATAATTGTTGTGGCTTTCGGGGACGGCGGCGATGATTTCAAGGGCCTTGTCATACTGGCGCTTTTCGGTCAGGGTATCGATCTGCGTTTCGATATTGGGATTCCATGCGCGCATGCCGGCACAGCCCCAGAGCGCTGCGGCGTTGCAGGCGACCGCGATAAAAAGGATGCGTATGAAGATCGTATTTCGTTTCATTTAGTCTCCGGGGATATCTCCGGGGGTGTCTCCGGCATAAGGAATGGATGCGATCCGGCCCATGCCGGCCGGCGTTTTTTGCCAGTCATCGACAACCACCGTTTCAACAGGCGACTGAAAGCCTTCCACGCTGATATCCTGCGAGCTTCTTGCGCTCAGGGTGTATTTACGGGTTACGGTTTCATAAAACGCCCGGTCCGTCAATATCTGATTCGGGTCAGCCAGGTCGCAGAGACGTGCGGCGAGGTTGGCGCCTTCCCCGATAACCGTGTACTGGAGTCTTTCATGGGATCCGAGCAGCCCGGCCAGGACGATGCCGCCGCTGATGCCGATCCGGATATCCATAAACGGAAGCCCGGCCTTTTGCCTTCGCTGGTTGATCTGCACGATCCTGCGGCGGATCTGGATAGCGCACATCATGGCGTGAAAGCGGTGGTCCGGATCATGCTGCGGACACCCGAAGATCAGCATGGCGCAGTCTCCGATAAACTTGTCCACGTTTCCGTTGTGCTGGTGGCATGTATCGGCGAATTCGGTGAAATAGAGGTTCAGTATTTCGGCCACATCCTCCGGGTGGCGGCTTTCGCTGAATGCCGTGTACCCCACCAGATCAACGAACAGGACGCTGGCATCGACCCGTTTGCCCTCCCTGTTGAGTTCGATTTTGTCCCGGACCATGTACCGGGCTGCCACGGGGTTGCTGACAAAACGCGAAAAAAGACGTTCGAGATGGATTTTTTGCTCAAGGCCCTCCGCCATGTTGTTAAATGCCCGGGTAAGGGCCAAAAACTCCCCGCTGTGACGTTTTCGGATCCGGAAGCCGTAGTGTCCGGATTCGATGGCGCGGGTGCCTTCGATCAGGTCGTGGATGGGCTGGCCGAGAGAGCGGCCAAGGCGGATGGCCACGAGGGTGATGGATAAAACCAGAACCGCGACAACGATGATGCCCGAGCGGATCACGCCCTGCCGGGTGCTTGTGAGCCCGGACTTGTCCAGTCCCACCCATGCCGCACCGCCGCTTACTTCCTTGAAAACCACGGGTGCATAAAACCATACCGCTCCGTTGTCGTCCGCGAAGGATCCGGCCTTCTGGTAGGCAAAATTCATTTTGAATGTGGATGAAGGAATGGGACGGCCGGCATGCGCGAGGATTTCCCGATCCCGGTTGATGATCGCTGCCGAGATGACCGTCGGCTGGTTGTTGAGCGAATGGACGAGCCCGCCCAGTCCGAGCTGGTCTCCGGTGAAAACGAGCTCCACGGAGCCGGCGCTCAACTGTGCGGCCAGCGTGGAGCCGGTTGTCCGGAATTGGCTCTCCACCAGGGAGAACTGGCGATATACCATCGTATATCCCAAAATGCAAGAGGCCGCCAGCACCAAAGACGCCATGATCATTGCAAGTTTATGTCCAAAGTGCCATTTCATGGGGCGCTACGCATACCGGAGGCTTCGGGGAAAAAATCTTTCCCGGCACGTGCCGGCGTTTGGTTTGAAGTGTGTATAGGTACAGCGTATTGCATGAACGACTTTGCATGTCAAGGCGTAAAAAAATCATTCAAAAATATGCCGGCGAGCCAGTAAAGCAGCATACCCACCAGTACGGTTCCGCCGAGGCTGCGGGTTTTGATGGCAAAAAGAAGTGTGGGGACGGCCACGATCAGTTCCGGTCGTCCGAAGTCGAGATTCCGGATGCCCGGATCTGCAAAGAGAATCGGTGCAAGCAGGGCGCTGAGAATGGCCACCGGGATCAATCCCAGCCAGTCCTCGAACCATCGGGGGAGCGTTGTATGCGCCAGGTATAACAGCGGCAGGGCGCGGGGCAGGTAGGTTACTAATCCCATCCCGCCGAAAAGGGCCAAATAGTCGGAAATCGTCACGGATGCCTCCCGGAAAAACGCCTTTCAACGGGTTTTTTCAGGATGTATCCCGCTGTGGCTCCCAGAATTGAAGCGCCCACAATGTAAGAGTCTCCGGGAACGAGAATGTACCATGCCACTGAAGCCGATGCCGCCGCGACTGCCGTTAGGACATAGACCACGCCGTGTATCTGGATGGCCAGAAGGCATATGAACATTGCCGTCAGTGCATAGTCGATCCCGAACGCGCCCGGCGGAACGAGGCTTCCGGCCAGCGCCCCGATGATGGTGGCCGCAATCCAGGTGGCATTGGTCAACTGGTTCACGACCAGCCCCCGGCGGTGGTCCCAGCGGCCATCCCGGAAGCGGGACATGTTCACGGCGAAGCTTTCATCGGTGATGCCGTAGGCGAAAAGCGCCAGAAACCTTCTCCGGATTCCGGCCAGATGGACCGCCAGCGCGGAGCTCATGAGCGTGTGCCTGAGGTTTACGAAGAACGTGGTGGCGATGATCGCCGGCGCCGCCGCCCCGGATGCCATCATCGCAACGGCGATGAACTGGGAGCTTCCGGCAAAAACCACCACCGACATGAGCCCCACGGCCCACCATTCGAGGCCGTTTTGACGGGCAAGCACGCCGAAAGCAAGCCCGATGGGCAGGTATCCCAGGCATATGGGCCATGCAGCGCCCGCGCCCTGGCGGATGATCGCTGCAATGTCGTTTCTGCCGGTCTCGCAATCACCTGTTTTTTTGTACAGTCCGGTCATATCGTTTTGGTATCCGGCTCCAAGGCCGATATCTGCATGCATTATAAAGGTTTAACCGGAGAAGCCAGACCTTCGGATCAAGGGTTTTCCGGGTATCCCAGGCGGATGATCCCCGGTTCGGGGACGGGCCGTTGTGTTCATCTTTATTACCGGATGGCCGATTCTTGAGGCTCAAAAACTATGTGACCGGCATCGGATGAACCGAAAAACGCTTGCAGCTGGCGGCGATCGCCTATTCGGCGTAATAGGTATGGTAAAATGAGAGAGCCGGTTTTTTGTCCAGGTGAATTCGTAGGAAAATGTACCCGGAAAGATCGTCGGGGAGAACCGCCTGCAGTTCGACCTTGCCGTTTTTATCGGTTTTCGCACTTTTTTCGATGCCTTCCCTGTAGTTCAGGACGACCAGGGTTATATTTTCCGCCGGTCCAATCTCTCCGCATTCGATGGCATTGCCGGTTTCGTATGTGGTCAGAGGGATTTCCCGGCGGCTTTTTTCAACGATCGTGTTGGTATAAATCATATCTACAAGCCCGAGGCCGAACAGCGGCATCTCGAGGATCATCAGGTAAAAGCCTCTCGGCTTTTTCTGCATCACCCGGATTTTTTCCCGTTCTTCCATGCACATGGGGACTTCTTCAAGGTAAATGGTGTCGCGAAGTATGTGGTAGCTGTATTCATAATGACTGAAATCGCCGGCGCTTGCCTCCCCGTCAACAAGTTCCGATTTCAAGGGACCGCGTGCCGTCAGAACGCTTGCGCATCCGGAGCATGCGAACGCAACAAGCATCATGCAAAGCATGGCAAAGTGTGTTTTCATGGTCCGTCCTTTAAGTAAGCGCATTGATGGCAGATTTTTTAGGAGTAATTGACAATGGATAGCATTTTCAATATATTTGCAAGCATGACGGCTTCGTAAAAAGTCCAATATCTGCGTTACGCGCGATTTCCGAAGAAATTCAAGTACGCTAAGCACGCTCAATTCTTCGGAAATCGCGCAAGCCTTGACCTTGGCCTTTTTACAAAGTCGTCTGGTAGCGACTTTTTACGAGACTATCAAGCATTATTGCTATCAAAAAATCAACCGAGGGACAACCGTTAATCATTTTCGGATCTTTTATGAAACGATTTTTCGTCGTCTTTTTCGCTCTTGTTGTCTGTGTTTTCCTGATGACCTCATGTGCAGCGCCGCCGCGTGAAGCCGTTATCCGTGATCCGGGGCCGTATCCTGAAAAATACCGTGAAATGATCAAATGGTATTTGGAGGAAACTCTGGAACAACCGGATAGCATAAGGGATTTTGAAATTGTTAAACCGCCTGAAACAGTAAGGCTTGAAACCTATTACGGGTTTGTCTCCCTGTACGAAGGGCAGAAGGTATGGGAAGTTTTTATTGCCTTTGATGCAAAGGATCGCACCGGGCGATATCGGGGCAGGGATATGCACGTTGTCTGGATACGACATAAAAGGCTTGTGGCATTTGATTATGAAAGGCTTGAAGCCGATTTCCGTGTCAAGCAGCGTCGTCATGGCGTTGATCCGGACGGGGAGAACTGACTGGTCCCGGTTTTCAAAAAAACGGGTGGCGCATCGGGTTGCCGCTTTCAGGGGGGGATGCAGGATTCCGGAATTCCGGATGCGCCATATTAAGCTGCCGTCAGGATGGCTGCGGGTTGCTGTCCGGTGCTTCGTCAAAGCGGCAGCTCAGTATGATCGTGCCGTTTTCGCGTTTTGTACGGATTTTGTACGGCAGCTTGTGAAACAGCCGGATCATGCTTTGGTTGGCGGGTTCGATGTATGCGATTAACCCGTCGATTTTTTTGTCCCTGGCGGCTTCCGATAATTTGTGCATCAGCACGGAGGCAACCCCCTTGCCCTGCCACTGCCGGCTGACCGAGAAAGCCACCTCGGCCATGTTGATGTTGGTTTCCAGGTAGTACGCGCCGATGCCCGCAACCGATCCGAAGCCGAACTCGCCGGTGACCGCCAGGAGGGTCAGGCTCCCGACGTAGTCCGATTCGAGGATGTTTTCCATGTCACTATGCAAAAAGCGGGTTCTTTCGTAGAAAAACCGGGAAATCACGTCTTCCTTGTCCAGGTTGTAAAAGTGCTCCTGGATACGGCGGATGTCCACCGCCTTGGCCGGGCGGAAGGTAATGTCTTTACCGCCGATTTTCCGTTTTTCCTCGAGTCCTGCCGGGTAGACGCTGCGGATGGCATGCCGGAGTTTTTTACCCCGGGGAATGAACCCTTTTTCCTTGCCGCGCTCGAACAGTTCCTCACGGAAGTCGGGATGGGCGAGGCTGATCATGGCGGTGGCTCGTTCCTGGAGGTTTTTCCCGAAGAGGTTCACCGCACCATATTCGCTGATCACGTAGGATACATCGTTTCGGGGAACCACCACCCCGGAGGACAGATCGGAAACGATGCGGCTGTCGGTTCCATCGATGGATGTGGAGGGAATCAGCAGGATCGATTTGCCGCCGGGAGCAATGCTGGCCCCCCGTATGAAATCCATCATGCTGGAAACCCCTGCAAAGTAGTGGTGGGGCAAGGCATCCACGCCAGCCTGGCCGGTGATGTCCATTTCCATGACCATGTTGATGGCGACCATCTTGCTGTTTTGGGCAATGACAGCCGGATTGTTGACGTAGTCGGAGGGGTAGAACTCGATGGACGGGTTGTCGTGGACGAACTCGTAGAGATTTTCGGAGCCCACTGCGCTGGATGCCACGGTTTTTCCGTCGTTGCACCCCTTGTAGCGGTTGGTGATGCTTCCCATGGATACCAGGTCCATGATTCCGTCGATGACGTATTGCGTGTGAACGCCCAGGTCGTTTTTGTCGGCCAGGGCCAGCAGGATTGCCTTGGGCGTGGCGCCGAGGCCCAGTTGAAAGGTGGAGCCGTCCTCGATGAGCGTGGCCGCATGGCGCGCGATTTTGTGGGCGCTGTCAAATTCGGGCAACTGCCCGATGGTAAGAAGCGGTTCGTCCATTTCCACGATAATGTCCACATCGTTGACATGAATGAAGCTGTGTCCCAATACCCGTGGCATGTTCACATTGACCTGAACAATGACGAGATCCGCCGACCGGGCTGCGGCCATGCCGACATCGACGGATATCCCCATGCTCATCCATCCAAAATCGTCCGGGGGGGATGCCTGGATCATGGCGGCATTCAGGGGGAGGTGGCGGCGAATAAAGAGATCCGGCACCGCCGAGATGTTCATGGGCGTGATAAACGGCTTGTTGGGAGCCAAATGCCTTGCGCCTGCGGAGCCCTGGTAGATATTGCGGATGGAGAACTGCTCGATGCGCTGTTCATTGGCCAGCATGGTGACAGGCGATTTTTCGGTGCTCATGAGACGGACGATTTCAAGGTCACTGAACGTTTCTGCGGATTCGATCAGGGTCTCGGCAAGATGCTGGGGTTCGCCGCAGGAAGAGCCGATAAAAATTCTCTGGCCGGATTGGATCGCGGACATGGCCTGCTTTGCGGTCATTCGTTTTTTTATGTACTCGTCAGGCCAATATTGTATTTTCGCCATGGCAAGGTGTTTCCCATTGGGTTCTGGAATTCGGTCGCGATGACGGGATTTTTCAATAGACATCGGCTGGGTTTGGGGTCATGTTCGATGCACTCGTAAAAAGTCGCGAACAGACGGCATAGGATGCGCCGAAGAAGGAAGCGCATCGTTTAAGCGCCGCCTCAAACAAATCCCGCGGGAGAATGACGTTTAGGATGCGCTTACTTCTTCGGCGCATCCCCGGCGCATCCTAATGTTCCTGGGATCGGCGTTTTAAGGCGAGCAACGGCCCGGGAAAAATTTGACCCCACGATGTGGGGTCAAAGCCCTCAAGAATCCGAAAAAGAAAAGCTGTATAACTTTTTGATTTTATTATGGTGGGCGGTACTGGGTTTGAACCAGTGACTTCTACCGTGTGAAGGTAGCACTCTCCCGCTGAGTTAACCGCCCC
>SL_3KL_010_SEDDRAFT_10005978_pt1 | contig 10899 bp, 10 predicted proteins | sample SodLakKL_010_SED_2_FD_10381 | JGI IMG/M metagenome (IMG submission 10381)
CCTGAAGCAGATCAAGGAAAGCGCTGCGAACCGGAAAAGCGATAAAGAGAAAAATCCATGGGAAGGATGGGATTTGCTGCGNATCCCCAGGCTTTCCGTTGTGCCCGTGAACGANGAACAGTGGAGAGCCGTGATGGCACTTGCCGGAGATCCCGGGTAGAATCGCCTGTTTTCCACATCAGTCGGCGCAGCGAGGCTCAAGGCGAAAACGGAAAAGGTTTTGCTGTTTGAGAATACGACAAAACCTTTTTCTCTTTCAGCCGTCATAATAATACAGGAATCCTGTTGTAAGAAGGTCTGAAGGAGTCGATTTTGATGAAAGGGTATCTATATTGCTTCCTGGTTTTATTCATGATCGGGAACCTGGCAGTGGGCTGCCAATCCCCTGAGGTGCAATTTTTTGAAGATCTCTACCGGGGCACGCCGACAGAGGTAAGCATCCTCGATGGCTCCAGGGGGCTTGCCTACTCCACGGAGGATGAAGATACAATCCGCGCTTTCATGGAGCAGCTGCGTCCGTTGTCCCTGTCGAAGTCGGAGGATCAAGAACCCCGCGCCGGGTACCTATACTACGTGGATTTTTTTGAAAATGGTGTCCACGCCCTGCGCATGACCGTTTTGGGCGACAAGATCGGGGTGAACCAGACCTACTACCGGCTGGAGCGGGATATTAGTTCTCTCGTGGAGCAGTATTACGAGCAGCTCGCCGCCCGCGCGTTGGCCCGGGGCCCCGGCACCGAAGGGCACCTCTATGTGATGACCGGGGAAGGGATCATGTTTTATGAACTTCCTGGCTGCATGGCCGGCCAGTACTGGGGTGACGTAAAAGACGATTTTCCCCACGGCCAGGGAAGGTGGACTTCTCTAGAGGGCGGAGAATATAACGGCCAGTGGAAAGAAGGACAGTTTCACGGCCAGGGGGCGTATACCTGGCCGGACGGCCAGCGGTACGAAGGAACGTGGGAAGAGGGATTTCCCCATGGTGAGGGCACCATGTATTTCCCGGATGGAACATCCCTGAGAGGCACATGGTCGGGTGGGCGGATTATCAGTTCACCTGACGATCAAGATCTTCCTGGTGAACCAGATTAACCAGGTTTTTCTCTGCGGTCCTGCCAAGATCTTCGATTTGCCTGTTAGATACCCATGATTTAACTTTTTCCGGGGACCTGGTTTTACTAGAAAAAAATCTGAACCGGGCTGCTACTTCTTCGTCTTAATTTTAAGGGCGGTTTTAGGACCGGCCTTTTAAATTTATTCCAGGAGGGATAGCGTGTCTTTTAGAAAGTGGTGCGCAGCGCTGCTGGTGCTTATGCTGGCCGCGGCGCTGGTGGGATGTGGAGATGCTGAAACGGAGGAAGAAACGGACAGAGGTGAGAACGGTGAAGCGGTGGCCATCGTAAACGGGGAAACGATTCCCAGGAATGAATTTGATGAACTGCTCTCCATGCGGATGGAGATGTATGAGATGCAGGAGATGGAGCAGGATGAGGAAGAGGCTGCCGAGATGAAGGAGATGCTCAAGCAACAGACGCTGGACGAACTGATTACCCGCAAGGTCCTGGTGCAAAAAGCGGAAGCGGCGGGCATCGTTGCCGATGAGGCAACCGTGGACCAGGAATACCAGCTGGTCAAGGACCAGTACGAAGAGGAAGAATTTCAACATGCCCTGGAGGCGCAAAATCTAACGCCGGAAAGCTTTAAAGAACAAATTGCCCTGCAGCTGGTGATTGTGCAATTTGTCGAAGAAAAGGTAGATGAAAAGATGGGTGAAGATGCCCTGGAAGCTTCAGAAGAAGAGCTGCAAGCCCTCTATGAACAACACAGCATGCAGATGGAAGACCCCCCGGAATTTGAAGAAGTGAAGCCCCAGCTGGAGGAAATGCTGCGGCAGGAGAAAATGCAAGAAGTGACTGCGGAAGTTGTAGACGACCTCGTTGCAGCAAGCGAGATCGAGATCTTGCTCTAACAGGCCAGAGCAGCGCCACTTACGAGCCCCTTCGCCTGACCAGGTTGGAGGGGCTTTGTTTGTTGATGGTTTTGAGAAATTAACTGTTTTGGATTATAATGGAGAAAGTTGTGAAGCGTTTCGAGCGGCGAGCTGAGTATGTGCTCGCCCTGGCCATGATCTTGTTGCAGGTCGAGGAGGCGGCAGAAATTGTACCAGGGCTGGAAAGTAACCCTTGCCGGCGCCGGGGTAAATTTCCTGGTGGGCATTACCTATGCCTGGAGTATTATCGCGGCCGGCTTGACCCGGGAATTTGGCTGGACCCAGACCCAGACAGCGCTGCCGTACACGGTTTTCATCTTGTGCTATTCCCTGGCCATGGTGGCGGCCGGTCGCCTGCAGGATAAAGCGGGGCCTAAAGTCATGGTGGTTTGGGGAGGTATCATGGTCGGGGGGGCATTTCTTTTAAGTTCCCTGTTCATAACACCCCTGGGTGTTGCTGTTTTCTGGGGGTTGTTGTTTGGCATCGGCCTGGCCTGCTGTTTCGCCTCGGTTACCCCGGCGGCAATCAAGTGGTTTCCGCCGTCCAGGCGAGGAATGATTGCGGGCATTGTTGTGACGGGAATCGGTGTCTCGGCGCTGCTCCTCTCACCGGCTTTACACCTCCTGGTTCAGCTCGGCGTGCGCACCGCGTTTGTCGTCACGGGCCTGGTCCTGCTGGTGGGCGTTGTTTTCCTGGCCCAATTCATTCAAAACCCTCCTCCAGCCATAAAAGAAACCAGGGAAATTGAAGCTATTTCCAGCAAACCCTGGCACCACATTTTTAAACAAACCCATTTTTATATCCTTTGGGTCATGTTTTGTATTACTACGGGAATTGGGCTTACCTTTACCGCCCACATGCACACCATCGCCCAGACCATGGCATCTTATGAACAGGGCTATGTCATGGTCATTATCTTTTCGTTTTTCAACGCTGCCGGGCGGATCACTTCCGGCGTCCTCTCGGACCGGTTGGGCCGCGGCAAAGCCATGACCCTGGTCTTTATCGTGATCACCTTCTCCCTGCTGCTGATCTTAACCATTCGCTCGCCGCTGATGATGGGCATGGCCGCCATGTTTTTAGGCCTGACCTACGGGGGGCTGTTCAGCCTTTTCCCCGCGGCAACCGCCAGCTATTTCGGGGTGGAGGACTTTGGTTTTTACTACGGGCTGGTTTTCACCGGCCTGGGCGCGGGCGGGCTTTTCCCCCTGCTGGCCGGGCGTTTATATGACTTATACGGCACCTTCAGCGCGGTCTTTTCCGGGCTGCTCCTCCTTTGTCTCCTGGTTATTGTGTTGTCGATTTATTTGGGCCGCCGGGAAAAGGAAATCATGAGATCCAACAAACCGGCAGCTCTTTAAACGGGAAAAAACGGGACGAACTGCAAAAAAGGCTTGCGGCGCGGGTTGCTGTTTTTCGGTATTTACAGCTCCCTTGGACTGGTTGCCAGTACCAAAATTCTCTGCTGGTTATCCGCAAGTTTATTTGCTATGATCAAAAGGGATGCAGAATAGAAACTCATGCGGGGGTGGCCCTGTGGTCGCAGAGGATTTTACGGGCAGTTTCAAGGTTTACATTGAACTGGAAGCAGAAAAAAGACTTTCCGGCGATGCGCTTTTTACCTTGCTGGATCATATTGCTACGACCGGTTCGATCAGCCAGGCCTCGACCCGGGCGGGGGTTTCTTATCGCTACTCCTGGGGGCTGCTCCAAAGAGCGGAAAAAGCCCTGGGGTTGAAGCTCGTTGAAACGCAAGCCGGAGGTGCGGCAGGAGGGGGCACCTTTTTAACCCGGGAAGGGCGGGACCTTTTGCTGCAGTACCGCGCTTTTCAACGGGAGGTCAGCGAACAAATGAAACGCTATCTTCCGGGAATGGAAGTAGCAAAAGAACCTTTCCAACCGAACCAGCAGCAGGACCAACAGGATCTACATGGACAACCCCTGATTCTGGCCAGCACCATGGAGCCGGTGGAGACGGGGTTGTTGGACGTCCTGGAACAGGCTTTTTACCGCTGCAGCGGGATCCTGGTGCGTCACATTGCCGCGGGAAGCGGGCGGGCCCTGGAAATAGCCCGCGGCGGCCGGGTGGACATGGTTTTATCTCATGCCCCAGAGCTGGAAGAGCAGTTTATGCAGGAAGGATGGGGGGCGCTGCAAGTTCATGTCATGTCCAATCCCTTCGCGGTAGTGGGTCCTCATGCGGATCCTGCGGGCATCGGCACTTTCACCGGCAGGGAAGGTGTTGCGGAGGCTTTTCAACGGATCGCCGCGGTAAGGGCTCCTTTTATCAGCCGGGCCGACCGCTCTGGAACCCACCTGCGGGAGCAGGAGTTTTGGAAATCTGCCGGGGTGGAACCGCAGGGAGATTGGTATGTGCAGTCCAGCGGACTGGCAGGGAACCTTGGCATTCTGCGCCTGGCCCAGGGAAAAAAGGCCTACGCCCTGGTTGATCGAGCCAGTCATATCCTCTCTCGCCTGGCTCTCCGGGTTTTTCTCCTGCCAGAAGAAAAGACAGGAAGATACCCGGAGCTAACCAATCATTTTGCCTTGACCCTGGTAAACCCTGAACGAGTTGCTGCGGTGCGCTTTACAGAGGCCCTGGCCTTTGCCCGGTGGTTACAGGGGAATAAAGCCAGGGAAATGATCCAAGACTTTGGAATGGAAAATTTCGGCAAAGCCCTATTTTCTGTTATTACCTAACCTGGACAAGCCAGAACCAAAAAGTTGGATTTCAAAATGCCCCCTTCTAAGCATCGAGTACATCGGCGTTCGCGGGATCGCTTAAAAAATTTCTGCCAAAAGTACACAAAACTTAAGAACTAAGGGCCTAAAGAGATAGTTTTCCACAGGATCAGCAAAGTTCGGTTAAAATAGTAATACAGATAATGTATAAACGAGATCAAGAAACGAATCTCCAGAACAGAAACATATCGACTATTTTACCATTGACATGAGAATTATTGAAAAGTTATAATGAGGATGACACGTAAACAGCACTCATAAAAGGCAGGTGTTGCCTATAAAATTGCGGCGGTTTATTTTTTTACCATCGCTATGCATGCTTGTGCATAGCGAGTCCCCTTAAATATGTCAATGGAGGTTACTCGAGGTGAAGAAAAATTTTTCTAAGAACGGTAAAAATGTAATTACCCTGGTTCTGTTGGTAGGTATTTTACTCTTCACTGTTGGAGGGTGCGCCCCGGAACCGGCTGTTGAACCGACTCCTGAACCGGAAGAGGCCCCTAAATTGGCAGAAAATGATGTTGAAGAAGCCGGGGAACCAGAAGAAGCCGTGGAACCAATCGATGATTTTATCACCCTGGCCACGACAACCAGCACTTACGACTCGGGACTGCTTGATTTTCTTAATCCAATCTTCACCGAGGAAACAGGACTGGAAGTACGGGTAGTTTCCCAGGGAACCGGGGCCGCTTTGGAAACCGGCTCCCGTGGTGATGCTGATGTGTTGCTGGTGCACGATCGGGCTTCAGAATTGAGATTGGTTGAAGAAGGGGCCTTTGTCGATCGCTACGATGTGATGTATAATGATTTTATCATCGTCGGTCCCGAGGATGACCCGGCTGGCGTTATGGACGTTGACAGCGTTGTTGATGCTTTCAACTTGATCGCCGATGAAGGGTTTACTTTTGTTTCGCGTGGCGATGACTCGGGAACCCACCGGATGGAAATGCGACTGTGGGAAAGTGCAGGTATTAGCCCGGAAGGGCAGGACTGGTATCGTTCCATCGGTCAGGGTATGGGGAATACCCTGAATATGGCTAATGAACTACTGGGTTATTCCATGACCGACCGTGGAACTTACGTATCTATGAAGGAAAAACTTGACCTCTTGATCGTCCTGGAAGGTGATCCGGTGCTTTTCAACCAGTATGGGGTTATGGCCGTTAATCCTGATGAACATCCCCACGTGAAATACGATTATGCCTTGATGTATGTTGAATTCTTGATGTCTGATGGAGGGCAGGAACTGATCAACTCCTACCAGGTCAATGGGGAAACTCTGTTTTTCCCTGGCTACGGGTTAGAATAAACGATAACTTGACTAGTTGGGTGCAGCGGTGTTGGTTTGAAAAGCGAAGCTTTATCCGAAATAAAAATTTAAGATCTTAAAAGTTGCTGCGATGCACTCGTTGTTCATCATTTGCTTGGAGGTAAGCCTTTGTCTCGACTTTTGGAAGGATTCGTTGAAGCTTTTCAACTCATCATCGCTTTGGACCCTGCCTTGCTGCAGATAGTCTTTCTTTCTCTCCGAGTTTCTATTCTTGCGATTATTATTTCCACCCTGCTGGGAGTCCCACTGGGAACCCTGCTGGGTCTGAAACCGGAAAGGAAAACTCGTTTTGTCAATAAAATCATCTTTACTTTTATGGGCATGCCCCCCGTGGTCGCCGGGCTGGTTATCTACCTGTTCCTCTCCAGGCAGGGACCGTTGGGCGTGCTTGGGCTATTGTATACCCCGACAGCCATGATCATCGCCCAGGTTTTTCTTTCTTTCCCGATCGTTACCGGTTTAACCATGGTCGGGATCCGGGCAAAGGGAAGTGAAGTGGAAGAGATTGCCCGCTCTCTCGGAGCCGGCTCCGCCCTGGCTGCCTGGACTGTCGTGCGGGAATCGCGCATTGCCATCCTGGGCGCGATCATCACCGGGTTCAGTCGCGTCGTGGCCGAGGTCGGCGCGGTGATGATCGTCGGGGGCAACATTGCCGGTCACACCCGGGTGATGACCACGGCCATTGTCCTGGAAACCAGAAGAGGCAACTTTGAGCTTGCCATTGGGCTGGGAATTGTTCTCTTGATGTTATCCTTTATCGTCAATTCGGTGCTTTATAACATACAGAGGGGAGGGGAATAATAATCAGCCAGGGAAACGTGTTGGTTGAGCTTACCGACATAAGAAAAAAATACGACAAGGAAGTACTCAAAGTTGATAAGCTCTTGTTTCAAAAGGGGTTGATTTACGGCATCATTGGGCCAAGCGGCGCCGGTAAAAGCACTTTGCTGCGCATTATTAACCTGTTAACACCATTTAATAGTGGCACCTATCAGTTCATGGGGCGCCCTTTACCAAGCAATGGGCAGGAACGCCTCAAGCTGCAGCGCAAAATGGCCCTGGTTTTTCAGAAAACTTTGCTTTTTAAGGACAGTGTCTGGAATAATGTTGCTTACGGTTTAAAAGCCCGCGGGTTCAGCCGCAGCGAAATTACCCAACGTGTCGGTGAGCTCCTGGAGCAGGTCGGCCTTCAGGAGCTGGCTTTCCGCCGGGCTGATACCCTGTCAGGAGGAGAAGCCCAGAGAATAGCTATCGCCAGGGCCGTGGCCTTTGAACCACACCTCTTGCTGCTTGACGAGCCGACAGCCAACCTCGATCCCGGCAACATTGAACTAATCGAGAAGATGATTCGCCAACTGAACCGCACAAAATCGATCACCGTGGTCATGGTGACCCACAATGTTTTCCAGGCCCACCGCATTGCCCAGGAAGTAATATTTATCCACGAAGGGCGTATCGTGGAGTCAGGGCCAACGGAGCAAATATTCGAAGAACCCTTAGATCCCCGCACAAAAGCGTTTGTGGAGGGACGTATGATTTATTAATTATCAACATCAGCTGTCCGTAACCAGGCCCATCTCCGAACCTGCACTACCCAAAGGCTTCTTCTGCGGATACAGACTGACAGGGCATTTTGGGAAACGACAGTACCTCCCATGTTTTTGAAAAGGAGACCGGAAGGAATAAGGATTTTGCCGCTTTTTCGTCTCCTGGAAGCGTTTTTTCATGAGACATGGTGATGAGAGAGATAGTGATGAGCAGGGGAATGACGGGCGGTCTACTTTAGGGAGGATGTTCCTTGAAGATTGGTTCTTTTGAGTTTAACCTGCGTGAAATGGCTGGTGCCACAGGGGATTTCGGAGTGCTTTTCCCCCTGGCGGTGGGGTACTTCGCTGTTTGCGGGTTGAACCCGGCGGGCTTACTGGTCATGATGGGGATTGCGAATATTCTCACCGGGTTGGTCTACAGGCTTCCCCTTCCCATTGAACCCATGAAAGTGCTGGCTGTTGTCGCCATCGCCCAGCAGTGGTCCCCTTCCATGGTTTATGCTTCGGCCTTTGCTATGGGGGTTGTCTGGTTTGTTTTTGCCCTGACCGGAGTCATGGGTTGGATCGCCCAGATCACACCGCACGCGGTCATCCGGGGGATCCAGGTTGCCCTGGGGCTCATGCTGGCCATGCAAGCGATAAGAATGCTTTCCACCTGGTGGCTGGCGGGGCTTATTGCGGTCGGGATTATTCTGGGTTTACGCCGGAACCCTTATGCACCCGGGGCCATTGTCGTCATTCTCGCCGGCATTGCCCTCATGCATTTTCAAGGAGAATTGAGGGGGATAGAAGTCCTCGGCTTTCGCTGGCCGGAGATAACGATGTTCTCCCTGCATGAAGTTTGGACAGTGATGCTATTGGCGGGTTTTGCCCAGATACCTTTAACGGCCACCAATGCCGTGATATCAACCTCCTCCCTGATCAGCACCTACTGGCCGGACCGGTACGTCGGGGAAAAACAATTGTCCTTAAATATGGGGATCATGAATTTAATCGCTCCTTTTTTCGGTGGAATGCCCATGTGCCACGGAGCCGGGGGGTTGGCCGGACAGTACTATTTCGGGGCCAGGACTGGAGGGACCAATATCATTGAGGGTACTCTGTGGATTATCCTGGGGTTGTTTTTTGCCACGTCGATCGCCACCATTTTTGCCACCTTCCCCATGGCCATCATCGGCGCCATGATGCTGCTGGTTGGCCTGGAAATGATCAAATTTGTGCGCGACGTGAAGCCGGGACGACAGTGGGTTCCCCTGGCCGCAACAGTCCTGGTATCGTTGTTTGCGAACATGGCCTATGGTTTCCTGGCGGGGCTGCTGGTCTACTATTTGTTTTGCAAGCAGCGGGGGGAAAACAGTCCGGAACACCTGGAACCAGGCGACACAAAAAAACAGCCCACAAACTATGGGAAAGGATGCTAGTCAGGTGAATTCCATTGTCTTAGAGCCCGTGGGTTTCGTGATCTCTCATGTTTCTGAAATCAACCAGGTGCCTCCCGGGGGCGTGCGGGGAGCCATTCAACTCCGGGAGCAATTTCTTCCCGCCCTGCACCGCATTGAAGAAAATTCACACCTCTGGGTCATCTGCTGGTTTGACCGTGCCAGGCGCGATGTTTTGTCAACGACTCCTTATCATGTCGATCAGCATGCCAGGAGTTTCGGGGTTTTTGCCCTGCGGTGTCGTTCTCGTCCCAACCCCATTGCGATCACGCTGGTGGAACTGGAGAAAGTGCAGGAAAACTATCTTTTTGTTAAAGGCCTTGATGCCGTATCCGGCACACCGGTTTTGGATATTAAGCCATACTTTGAACAGGACAGCATCTTCTCCCCGCAGACCAGCTACATTAGACCCACCTCCTCGGCGATGCGTCACAGGTTATTTAACAAGATGGCAGTACGCCATCACGGCCAGGAGTCTCCCTGGGTATCCACGGGACTCCACCTCGCGCTGCAGGCAGAAGAAATTTTGGGCGACTTGAAAGATCCCTCACTTTTCCTCCTCTTTCCAGAAATCTTTTCATAGCGAGAGCGCTAGATTGCTGCTTTGTGATGGACTGGTGGTCGATTTTTTGCGTTCTATGATGGAATTCGGATCGAATTAGCGACGCAGCGTGGCGACGATGCGCCGGGGATGGAGCAATAGCTCCAGGGCGTCATCGATACTGCGCAAAACCAGGTCTGCCCTGCAGAGAAGATCTGCCGCGGCGCCTTCCTCTTCCAGCACGGCGAGGCCTAACACGGCTTCTTCCAGCATGCCGGCATCATTGGCGCCGTTGCCCACGGCCACCGTGCTCTCCGGGCCCAGTTTCTGGATGAAAGCTCGTTTGGCCTCAGTGGTATTCTCCCCCTGGAGCACCTGCACCTCAACTTTATCACCGAGGATTTCCCGGACCCGGGAAGCCGAGTCGTGTGTATCCGCCGTGAGCACGTAAACGCATACGTTTTCGACCAGCTGGCTCAGCAGTTCCCGAGTGCTGGGGCGCAGGTTTCCATCTACCGCCAGGGTGCCGTTTAAGTCGAAAACGATGGCCTTAACCTGGTAGGCTTGCCTGCCCGGCACATCAAATTTTATCCCCATGCTCAGCCCACCTTTCTTGCGGTTTTCACTAAAAATAATAAATCGAGGATGCAGACCGCTTAACTCTATCTTACACGATTATTGCAAATCCGGGTAGTTTGCACTGCCGCCAGCTTTTCAGGCAACCGGGTTCTGTATGAACATGCAAATCATGCGAACTACATAAATCCCCATAAAAAAGGCAGGCGGCTATCTTGCCGCCCGCCCTGCCTTCAAGATGAATGATACACATAGAGGATAAAGTGTTATTGGATGGCTAACAAGGCGGCCCCCAAAGCTCCGGTGAACTGGCAGTCCTCCAGGACCACCACCGGGCAGCCCAGTTCTTCCACCAGGGCTCTTCCCACGCCTTTGTTCAGGGCAACACCGCCTGTAAAGGCCACTTGCTCTTGTACGCCCAGCCTCCGGGCCATGGCGGCCACGCGCTTGCCCACGGACTGGTGCAGCCCGGCGACAATGCCTCCCTTGGGCAACCCCCGGGCCAGCAGCCCGATGATTTCCGATTCTGCAAACACCGTGCACATGCTGTTGACCGCAACTGTTTCTTGGGGTGCTTCCAGCTCTCCCAGCTGGCTGACATCCATGCCCAGGGTGTTGGCCATCACCTCCAGGAAACGTCCTGTCCCGGCGGCACACTTGTCGTTCATGGCAAAGTTCAGCACCTTGCCCTGTTCGTTGATGCGGATTGCCTTGCTGTCTTGCCCGCCGATAT
>SL_3KL_010_SEDDRAFT_10005979_pt1 | contig 10896 bp, 10 predicted proteins | sample SodLakKL_010_SED_2_FD_10381 | JGI IMG/M metagenome (IMG submission 10381)
TTGNCTCTGCTTTAACACTATCAATTTTGGCTTCCCATACTTTGATTTGGTCGTCCATTTCATCAATCTGTTTTTTTGCTTTTTCTTTTCTATTCATAGCTTTAAAATTTTAGGATTAATAAATATCAGCCTGCAACGTTCAATTCCAATAAACCTGGCTGTAACTTTACCTGCTGTTGGAAATAAAATAAAATCAACTCGTTTATCCAATGCTAACTGTTTTTATGGTGAACCACTCTCTGAGGGAATGGGATGCTTATGTCGTTATCTTTAAGTAGTTTAAATATTTCAACTCTGATTTCGCTTTTAATGCGCTCGACCCTGAATATTTCATCTGAAAAAAAGTATACTCCGAAAATCAGCGCTGAATCGCCATAATCCTCGAAGCGCACAAAGGGTTCAGGCTGTTTTAAAATTTGCGGATGACTTGCTGCAGCATCTTTCAGTATCTTCATAAGCAACTCAACATCAGTTGAGTAATCAACCCCAACACTGATTTTAAACCTTGAAGAAACCTGGCTGTGAGTCCAGTTAACAACCTTGCCCGAAGTAAGCTCAGAGTTGGGAAGGATAACATAGTCCTCATTTCTTCCGATAACAGTTGTGGTTCTGAAGTTAATATCCTGCACCTGGTAAATAACTCCATTTACTTCAATAACATCATCCATCTTAATTGTACCATCGAGAAGCAATATAACGCCTGAAATGAAGTCGTTGAACAGATGCTGCAATCCAAAACCCAATCCAACCAGTAATGCGGCAGAACCCGCCAGCAGCACAGTGATGTCGAGCCCCAGAATCCGTAATCCGGCAATAAAGGATAAAATGACAACAATATACTGCAGTAGCTTATTTAGCGAAAATTTTTTTGCCTTATCAATATTCTTTGAACGGTATATCAGTCGTTTTAAAAAGTAAAGAAATATGATAATAGCTGTGGCATAGATGGCTAAATAGATAAGGTTAGAAACTTTAAGGGAAGAGGCTCCTATTTCAAACAGTTTTAGCTCCAGAAAGTCAGTCATGGTTCTTTAATTTTATTTTGGCACCAAGCAATAAAGCTTCAGTAATTTATCACGCTGAGAAATTATTCCATAATCACTATTTCAGCCTATTCAGCAAGATTGAATTTATCAATTTCTTTTTCCAGAAAGTAACTTATCACGGTTCTGATAGCAACAATACTGGCCAGTATGGCAATCTCTTCAAAAGTGGGGTGTATTACCGTTAGAATGATATCTGCAGCAATGAGAAACTCCAGTGCCAGCAACAGGTATGAAGCAAACAGATGCCTCACCGATTCCCGCTCACGGTATATGGACTTATGCTTAAACCTGCTGAATTCCAACTTCAACAACCGATAAACGGTTAAAATCACACCCCATACAATAATTGCCACACCAATACTGCCGATGGTAATGTACAGATACTCAAAAAGTTCATTTAGCTTCATGTTTTCTTCTTTTCATAAAATAATGTGCCGATGCGCCATGTAAAACAGCAGAAACAAGTACAATAAACCCGGCAATAGCCCAAATAATGCGTGCTTGATGCTCAGAGATATCAGCATGATTCAGCCCGTGCGCCAAATAATAAAACGTGCCTATGCCGCGAATTCCAAACCAACCGATTTTGGCTCTTTCGCTCAGGGTGGTTTCCGTACCGATTAAGCCCAGCATTCCGGCAGCAGGCCTTATAATGATAAGGAAACCTATTCCCAGCAATGCTGCCGGCAGGGTTAAAACACTGAACAAACCCTGACCAATTGCCACACCCAACAGAATCAACAAAACCGTCATAAAAAGCAACTCTACCTGCTCCACAAAATCGTAGAGCTTTTTATACATTTCATATTCGGGTTTGTAGCGGCTAAAAGTGAATGCAGCAACGAAAACACCAATAAAGCCATAGCCATGGACCATCTCGGTTGCCCCGTAAGAGAACAAGGTTAATGCTATTGCAATGAAACCTTTTGAAAACGTATTGATTTCCACAAAACGTCCGACCATACGTGCCAAACCTCCCCCGATTGCCAGACCGATAGCTGTTCCCGAAACAATTTTCCACACCACGTCAACACCAAACCAGTTGAACAAACCTTCGCGGGCAAAACCTGTGGCAGCCAGTACAATGGCCAGGTTCACAAAAGGGAAGGCCAAGCCGTCGTTCAGCCCCGCTTCGCTGGTTAATGAAAACCTTACTTCACTCTTATGTTTTTCCCCTATGGGGCCAACCTGTACACCATGCGCAAGTACCGGGTCGGTGGGTGCAATCACGGCTCCCAGCATAACAGCTGCAGCAATGGGTAGCCCTGCCAGCCATATCCCACCAATGGCCAGGCCGGCAATTGACAAGGGCATGGTAATGGCCAATAATCGCCACGTTGACTGCCACGAAAGCCACCCCATAGGCCGGTCAAGCTTTAATCCTACGCCTGTTAGTGAAATAATTACCGCCAGTTCACTCATCCGCTCAACAAACACCCCGTTTTGAACAGGATCGGCATTGGGAATGCCCGGCAAGATAAATGCCAGCAAAATGCCAATACCAATATATACCATGGCAAGTGAAACAATGGTTTTGGCAACAAACTCCCAAAGAAATACCAGGCCGAAAAAGGCCAAGCCCAGTAAAAGCAAAATCAGATCATAATTGTGAACATCCATATCTGTGAACCACAAATGAAACAATACAATAATGCCTTACTAATAATTATATCGTCAAAGCCCTGCCCTCTCAATCCAAAACAATAACAGCACAATCAGTGCAACCACAGGCACCACCACCACCCAGTCGTTTACCTTTAACAGGCGGGGCAGGGTTATATCGCCGAAATCACCCATTTTCAGGATGCCATCCTTGAGTTTCGGGTACATAAGGGCAAAAATCCAGGTGCCTAAAAGGATGCCCACCAATCCGCCGGTTATTGCGTCCAGATAGCCGTTGCCAATGGCACCTGCAATGGTGCCGGGGCAGTAGCCCAGCAAGGCAAAGCCAACACCAAAAATTAATGCGCCTATCACGTTCATACCCACCGAACCACTCTTGAGCGAAAGCTCAATCCAGCCCAGCGATTTCATAAAGTATATACCTATCATACCGGTTGCAACCGCTGAAAGCATGATTTTCAGAACCGTAAAGTCGGTGAGCAGCAACTGCCCTACAATCACATTGTATTGGGTTGCCCCGCCTTTGTGCAGCAAAAAGCCGAACAGGATACCGAAACCCAGGCCAAAGAACAGGGGTCTTCTGTCTTCCTTTGCTGCCAGATCCGTGGCATCTTGCGTGTCTTGTGAAACTTGTTTTTTTGTTTCCATAATATCCGGGTTTTAGCTAAGCAATAACATGAAAAATAATATGGGCAGTTATAATCCCACCAACAAAAAAGAAGATAGCTGAAATCCAGCTTGAAACGGCGAGTTGCAGCGTGCCACTGATACCGTGCCCACTGGTGCAACCGCCGGCAAAGCGGGCCCCAAAGCCCAGAATGATGCCTCCTGCAACAGCCACCAGCACGCGCAACAGGGCGCTGTCGCCAAAGGCCAATGCCCATAATGATGGAACCCAAACCCCAGCCTGGAAATCGCCCGAAATAATGGCCGATAGAAATGCGCCTATAACCACTCCCAGAACCAGCATCCACTGCCAGTTCACCTGGAGCTTAATCTTCTTATAGTAAGGCCTTTGCCTGGCTTTATCTCCTGTTATCATTTCTTCTATCATTCCCCCGGTGCGGGCAAAGGTGGTGGAAGTGGCAATGGGTTTACCCGATATCAAAAAGCTCAGCCAGCTTAAAAGGCCTATGCCAATACCCACGGCATAGGGCGACCAGCTGGTATCTGTAAAAACTGAAGCAATTGTTTCCATGTTTTATTGTTTAAAATGGGTTTTCACCTCTTCAACCTTTGAATAAAACCTTGAACCATGGGGGTTTTGACAAACGGTGCAACGCTTGGTATATCCTGCAGCGCTGTATCCGGTCATCCCTCCTGCAACATTGTGCAGCTTTTTAAACCCGTGCTGAGCCAGAATACTTACACCTAAACTACTGCGGTTGCCTGAGCTGCAAATCATGATAATATCATCTTCCTTTTTGAGCTCAGTATGTCTTTCACGCAAATCGGCCACAGGAATATTGATAGCTCCTTCAATGTGTCCGTCTTCAAACTCCTGGGGTGCTCTTACATCGAGTAAAACAAATTTGGCAGAACCCTTTATTTTATCATGTAAATCTTCAGCGGAAACCTGGTTGACATAATTGGTTCTGTATCCTTTCACGGCCCAACCGGCCATTCCGCCATCCAGATACCCCACAATACGGTCCTGCCCAACGCGCCTGAGCCACACATTGGTTTTTTCGGCTTCTCTGAAACTGTCTGAAACCACCAGCAGGTCTTTGTCAAGGGGCAATACCCATCCGGCAAAAGTGGGAAGGTTGCCGTTAAAGTCAAGGCTCCAGGCTCCGGGAATATGCTGACTTCCAAAAGCAAGGTAACTGCGGGTATCAACAACAGCAACATTATCTTTTTCAAGCATTTCTTTGAATGCTTCTGCGCTCAATTCCTGCATCCGTGGTAGCTGTGAAACAAGGGCAGGCCCTTTGCGGTTGATATCGCTGCAACGGCTGAAGTGGTCGGGTGCCGGGGGCATATCTTCGGTGAGCGACTTGATGAACTCTGCCTTATCCTTGATTTGCAATGCGGCGTTGTATTTTCTTTCGTAGCCAATGGTAGAGCGCCACTTGGCACCCATGGCCCGTCCGCAGAGAGAGCCGGCCCCATGTGCTGGCAGCACTTCGCAAAAGTCGGGCAGTTTTAAAATTTTGTCGTGCAGGCTGTGGTACAATTTACCGGCAAGCTCTTCGGCCATATCAGGAAAAAGATCGGGACGCCCTACGTCGCCCACAAACAGGGTGTCGCCCACAAAGACGCATACTGGTTCTTCGCCGCGCGTTGTGTCGGTAATCACATAGCAGAGATGTTCAGGCGTATGGCCTGGCGTTTCGAGTACCTTGATAACAATATCTTCAATTTCTATGATATCGCCTTCGCTTACCGCCTCATGATCGAAGGTGCATTTGGCCGATTTGGCCACATAGATTTTAGCACCTGTTTTTTCTGCAAGGTCCATATGGCCCGAAACAAAATCGGCATGCAGGTGGGTTTGCAGAATATGGGTGATTTTTACGCCCAGCGAACGAGCCTCCTCAATGTATATATCGGTGTCGCGTTGCGGGTCAATAACGGCACAAACATCTGATCCGGCCAAAATGTAAGAACTGTGTGCAATCTTGTTGATGAAAAAATGTTTGATTAGCATAATTTTAGATTTAAAGGGTTTGAATTCATTCGATTATATGATGAAAAAATAGAATATTAAAACAGTAATTGCGAGAAAAAGAATAGTCATGCCACTTCCGGCTTTTAAGTAATCGGCATTTCGATACCCACCCGACGACATCAGGAAGGCATTCACCTGATGGGTGGGCAGAAGAAAGGAATTGGCGGCACAAACCGCTGCCATCAGCACAAGCGGACGGGGGTCAATGCCGGCAATTCCTGCCATACTCATTACCAGGGGAGCCAATACCACAATGGCCCCCACATTGGACATAAAGAGTGAGAAAACGGTTGACAATACCCCAACCATCAGGACAAAGAAAACAGGGTGCAAGTCAACTACCACGCTCATTATGGTTTCGGCAAGGAACATGGCTGCGCCCGTTTTTTGCATGGCTACACCCAGGGGGATCAAACCCGCTAAAAGAAAAACCACCTTCCATTCAATGGCCTCGTAAGCTTCTCCTATTTTCAAAACACGGGTAAGCACCATGCAAAGGGCACCGGTTAGAAAAGCCATTGAAATGGGAAAACCAACCATTGCCAGGGTAATGGCAAAAACAAAGCAGGCTATGGCAGGCAAGGTTTTTGATTTTTCTTTTTTATCCACATCAAAGCCAGTAAGCACAACAAAATCTGTACTTTCTTTCACATCCTGAATTTTATCCCATCGGCCATACACAATCAGGGTGTCACCCGGTCGTATTTCAGCATCAGAAAAATCTCCATCCACTCTTTCTCCTTTATTGAATAATATTACCGGTTCAACACCGTATCGCTTTCTCAAAGCATATTCTCTGATAGATTTTCCGGCAAGCTCAGAATCCGGCGGAATAATTATTTCGGCAAAGCCGCTCACATTTGGATTAAAATCGTCGGAGAAATAACGTGAACCGGATACGTTATCAAGCTGAAAGTCTTCGGAAAACTGTTTTATGTTCTTTTCAGAACCCAAAACAGCAATGGTTTGTCCCTCTTCAAGTTTTGTTTCACGCCAGGGGGCGTAAACCACATCACCTCCCTTTCCGATGCCCAGCAGGTTTACATGATATACATCCCACAATCCCGCTTCTTCGGGGGTTTTTCCAACTAAAGAGCTCTCAGAGTTAATGGAGAGCAATTTAATGTTATGTGGTAAATTCAGTTTTTCTACCAGTTTATCCTGTTGTGATTTTCCTGTTTCGCCGATTTCTTTCTTCGGCAATACTTTACTTCCGAAAAGCAGGAAGTAACCGATGCCCGACAACAGAAGCACAATACCAACAGGAGTTACACTAAACAGATTGTAGGTTTCATGCCCTTCATTTCTTAACAAGTCGTTTACCAGTATAAGCGGACCTGAACCCACCATGGTAAGAGTTCCCCCCAGTATGGCTGCAAAGCCAATGGGCATGATAAGTGCTGATGCGGGGATTTTAGTTCGGCGAGAAACCTGAATGATTCCAGGCAGGAAGAGAGCAGCGGCACCAATGTTTTGAATCAAGCCCGATAACAAGCCTGTTGAGATAGAAAGTAAACCTACCAGATTGCGCTTCCGGTTGCCGGCCTTTTTGATGATAATTTTTGAAAATTCATCCATAATTCCTGTGCGGGCAATACCTCGACCCAGTATCATCACACTCAGCATGGCAATGACGGCATTGCTGGAGAAGCCTGAAAACATCTCCTGCGCATCCAGTATACCGGTCCAACCCAAGGCCAGCATGCAGCCAATGGCAACAATATCAATGCGAACCACATCGAGCACCAGCAACAACACAGTGGCTGAAAGGATTGCAAATAATATTAGCATGCTTGTTTCCATATATGGTGGCTTTTAATCTATCTCCCCGTCTCCGGTCATTAAAATGGCAAATGGCCTGAAGCGGGGCATTTTGGAAAAGGCTACTACAACAATAACCATTAAAGGAACACTCAGAAACATTCCAACAATTCCCCAGATTGCTCCCCAGAATGCCAGGGAGAGAATGATAACCAATGGGCTAAGGTTTACACTATTGCCCATAACCCTGGGGTCGACAAAGTTCCCGATCACAACCTGTATTAGCCCCACAAACATTAGCACAAGGAGTCCTGGTCCAAATTCCCCGAACTGCAAAAAGCTGAAAAGCACAGGCAGGGCTGTAGCCACATACGAACCTAAAATGGGAATATAATTGAGCAGAAAAATTAAAAATGCCCAGAAAACCGGAAAGTCAACCCCCACAGCAATCAGAACAATATAGCTCAAGATACCGGTGGAAAGGCAAATCAGGGTTTTCAGCACCAGGTACTTTGATACTGAGCCCTCCACCTTTTCTATAAGGCGGTAAGTATCTTCAAACTTTTGGGTGTCGGAGAAAACCTTTCCGAGTTTCTTTCTAAATGAAGATTCTTCAATAAAAATGAATATGGTATAAATAAGCATCATAAATACGGTACCCAGTAAACCAGATGAATAATCTAAAAGGGAAAATGCAGCAGAACCGAAATCGAAGTCCTGAAAGTAAACTTTTAATGAGTCCAGAAGGTCAATGTTAAATGTTTCGTTGACCCTGTTTATGAGTATATCAAAATTTTTCAAATATCCTTCATACGTTATGGCAAGTATCCGGAAATTGGATATGACGATGTTAACAACAAAGTTTAATGCAAGAAGTATTATCAGAAAAGAAATCAGATTTTTAACCCATTCAGGAACCCTGTTTTTTACGAACCCGATGCGATTCATAAAAAGTCTTATCTGTTTAACAATAAGCCAGAGAAGCAGGGCAAAAACAAAAGGCATAATCAGGCTTTTTCCAATAATCAGGATATAGACGGTGGCCATGAAAACAATGAAAATACCGGCTAAGCTTTTGAAATCTACATATTTGTTGGTTTGCATAAGATTTTATTAAGGTTGTGACTCGATTCTTTTATATTTGGAAAATAAACCGGAACCCCGCTGCATTCAACTTGCGTTGAGTTTTTTTAAACAAAGTGTTTGCAAAAACAAGGCTCCGAGAAGCTGGTTTCCTGTTCAGCTCTATTTTTGCTCCTAAATCATCACTCACTCCTGGCGATTTTGCGCAGTAGTCGCCCCAGAATATCAGTTCCTGTAATAATTCTTTTTTCTGTATCCGCCCATAAAAGAATGATGTCTTTGTCAATGACGTCATCACCGGGTTTTGTTTTTTCTACCGTCAGTTTTCCAAGAATATTACCCATAAGACAATCGGCATCGGTTTCCAGCAGCGGGAAATGACAAAAATCCAATGGGTTGCAATTTTCTTTATTAAAAAGTGCTCCGCGCAAAAACCCTGGTACATTTAACACCATACGGGGTAAGCCTGTTGCTTTATCTGTAATAATAAACCATTTTTTGCCGGGTGCAGCAATCTTCTTAAGAAACGCATCGCGTGAGCTGGACTTAAAATCAGGGAAAACAGGTTTGCCATTTTGGAAATCCAAGTTCAAAATGGTTTCAGGGTCTATGATTTCGCCCTCCTCTTTGATGCTCAGGTCGTCAAGGTCAAGAAAATTCACTGCCCCTGCAGCCTCAACGGCACCTACCTCGGTATCACCCTCCATGGCATGGTGTTTTAATACTTTACGTAACTCATCTTCACGAAACCATGGTATGGGTTCCTCCCCCACAAGCTTGTCCAGCAACATACCTGTGGGCTTTGAAACAGGAAAAAGAAGGATTTTATAAAACCGAAGCACAGGAGAAAGTGCAGAGCCTATCCGAAGTGCATGTCTTGTAAAATATGCCTGGGGGATGATTTCACCTACAATGGTGATAACTACCGTTGAAAATAAAAATGATGCCACGCCAATAAAAACCGAGTCAACCAGCAGGGTTAGTAATACATTGATACTCACATTGCCCCAAAGGATTGTTGCCAATGTATAATTAGCGTCCTTTCGTAATCTCAACACCTTTTCAGCATATTTATCACCATGCTCTGCAGCTACCTCCAGCCTTAATCGGCTCAGGCTGAAAAGGGAAATATTGAGCCCCGACATGGTTGCAGACTGCGAAATACATATGACAATTCCTAACCAGATAAGCGTTTCCATAGGCTCGTAATCGTTTATTTCAATGGCAAAAGCCACTTATTTTTACCAGAAGAGAGTAAGTCGGATCTAATTCAAGAAAATTCAGCCTTTATAGTATTCCGGAGAAATGGGAACCACCTGTTTTAAGAAATAAAAGAGTTTCTAAACAAAACCTTTATGGTTTAATCAGCATTTTCTCCCGCGAAACTTTTCATTCAGGTTTAAGGAAGTTTTCTGCACGATAAGCCACCACCAGGGTAGCCAACCTGCGGTCGTAACCCATTACAGGAGCTGCCATAATGAGAAGATTATCTTCTTCCGGAAAAACAACAGTACTCTCTACCTTTAAAACATCTTGCTGAAATTTCTCTTCAAATTGCTGGCCCTCTATTCTTTTATCGGTAGAAATGAGCGTATTGCCATCCGGTTCAATCAGGTAAATAAACTGGAAGTTTCTCATTCTGACCATGTCAGTAGTAAACATATCAACCTGTTCCAGGTTGCCCCTCAACATTTCTGAACGAATACTCCATACCATTGGCCTGGCAATAAGCATCATCATCTCCTGGTTCTTCTCTTCCAATTGAATAGTTGCTGTTTTTATAATTTCATTTTTCTGCCTGTTGCCTTCAATATCCTTCCAGAAATAAACTACCAATACTGTGAGAATACCAATAAAAACAGTCACAAGTACAGGATTCTTTTTTACGAAGAGTAAAAATGAACTTTTCTTTTCATTATCGGTATCAACTTTATTATCCGCGTTTTTTTGCTCTTTTTTCTCATTGTTATCCTTTTTTAAATCTTCTGCTTTGGATTTTTCACCTTCTCCCTTGTTCTTTTTTTCGTTTTCCATTGAATTTTCTTTTTTAGTCATATCACTCAATTAATTTAGATTAAAAATTACAAAATTTGTATATCCACCCTTCGTTCTTCAGGATTTAAGCCTCCGGTGGCACCTTCACTGCCGAAATACTGCTCTAGAATCCGGGCCTGGGGTACACCCTGTTTCATAAGTTCATCTCTTACAGCCTGCACGCGCCATTGCGATAATAATTTGTTATATTCAGGATCGCCGGTGCCATCAGCAAAACCTGATAACTGAATTTTCAGATCGGGATTGTCTTGTATGACTTTTGCAAATTCAGCAATTTTATTGAGGTGGTCATCAGATAACCTGGCAGAGTTTACCCCAAAGGTTACTGTGTAATCCATGGTAATTTTTTCATCCTCTTCCAAAGGTTCTTCTTCAATTGTTTTTTCCGCTGCGCCCAATTCTTCCATCAATTTAAGGTTTTGCTGCTGAAGCAGTTCCAGTTCTGCAGCAAGTGATCTCTCAACTGCAGCCAGACTGTCAAGTACTGCCTGCAACTCAGGCCCGGGTTCATCGGGTTGTATGGTATCTTCAATCATTTCTGCAATTTCAACTTCAGTTTCAGGAATGGTATCAACCGGTTCGGGGATCGTGTCGATTGGTTCTGTAAAATCAGGTTTTTCGGTTTCGATATCTTCCATTATCCTTCGATCAGGTATA
>SL_3KL_010_SEDDRAFT_10005980_pt1 | contig 10895 bp, 6 predicted proteins | sample SodLakKL_010_SED_2_FD_10381 | JGI IMG/M metagenome (IMG submission 10381)
CCCTCCAGCGCTTCCGGCACATCCGGGAACAGGGCAGACATTTCTTTACGGGTCTTTAAATATTCCTGTCCGGAATATCGCATCCGGGTTTCATCTTCAATATCACGGCCTGTTTGCAGACAAACCAGAATATCGTGTGCACGCGCATCGTCTTCGTTGATAAAATGGCAATCGTTGGTGGCAATAAGCGGGAGCCTGTGCTTTTTGGCAAACTCTATCAGGATACGATTCACCGTATCCTGTTCTTCAAGCCCGTGGCGTTGCAGTTCCAGGTAAAAATCATCCTTAAACACATCGAGATATTCCATCAGAACGGCTTCTGCCGCTTCAGCCCCTTTTTTTAAAATGGTTTGCGGGATTTCACCACCAATACAGGATGATGTGGCGATAAGGCCCTCATGATGGCGAAATAGCAGTTCCTTGTCGATACGCGAGGTATAATAGAATCCTTCGAGATAGCCAAGGGAGCATAGACGGGAAAGGTTTCGGTAACCTTGCATGTTTTTGGCCAGCAAAATCATATGGTAACCGCTTCTGTCTTCTCTGCCGTGTTTGTCCTGCATCCTGCCATCCGTAACATACATTTCACAACCGATAATCGGTTTTATGCCGTGTTTTTTTGTTTCTTCGATAAATTCAGGCACGCCATACATGTTTCCATGGTCGGTGATGGCCAGTGCCGGCATACCGTCATCGGCAGCTTTTTTCACCAGGGGAGCAATGGCCGAAGCGCCATCAAGTATGGAGTATTGCGTATGTACGTGTAAATGAGTAAAGTTTGGTTCAGACATGTAACAGTATTTTCAAACTTTAAAAATACACAAAAACTAAGAGCCTGAAGGTGTTTTTTTAATAATGTGTTTTTTTAATTGAAAAAAAAAGCGGATATTTGCACCCTCTTAAAAATTAGTGATTTAACTTTAAAAAAGCAAGAAAATGCCAACAAAGATCAGACTACAGAGAAAAGGTAAAAAGGGGCAACCCTTTTATCATCTGGTAGTTGCGGATGGTCGTGCACCCCGGGACGGAAGATTCATTGAGAGAATTGGCACTTACAACCCCATGACGCATCCCGCTACCATCGAAATCGATTTTGAACGCTCATTGTATTGGGTACAGGTTGGAGCACAACCCACCGATACAGCCAGAAGCATTTTGTCAAGCAAAGGCGTCATGCTGAAACATCATTTACTCAAAGGCGTAAAAAAAGGCGCCCTTACTGAAGAACAGGTTGAAGAAAAATTCCAGGACTGGCTAAAAGACAAGCAAGCCAAGCTGGAGCAAACCAAGAAAGATGCTGATCTTTCTGACAAAGAAAAGAGAAAACAGCAACTTGAAGCGGAAAGAAAAATCAATGAAACCCGCGCTGAAGAAATTGCCAAAAAGAGGGCAAAAGACAACCTGAAGATGGAAGAAAAAGCGGCTGAGGCAGATGCACCCCCTGCAGGTGAACAAACACCTCCGGCAGGCGAACAAACTCCCCCTGCAGTTGAACAAGCACCCCCGGAAGAGGCAAAGCCTGAGGAAGAAACCAAAGCTCCGGAGGTAAAGGCTGAGGAAGAAACCAAAGCTCCGGAGGTAAAGGCTGAAGAAAAAACTTCAGAAGAAAAAGCTTCAGAGGAAAAAGCTTCAGAGGAAAAAGCAGAAGAAACCGGAAAGGAAGAATAAGCAAACCCTGCTTCCTGATCATACCGGCTTTCTCATCAAAAAGCATATGCTTTCGACATAATTCCCTTTATGCTCATTCATCCATATGAAAAAAGAAGAATGTTTTTATTTGGGATACATTATCAAAACGATTGGTATTGAAGGAGAGCTGGCGGTTTTTCTGGATGTTGATGATCCGGAAGCTTATGACACAATGGAATCAGTTTTCGTTGATATAGAAGGAAAACTGGTTCCATTTTTTATTGAAGAGATCACCATTAAATCAAACAAAGGTGATGCACTGATCCGGTTGGAAGAAGTAGAGGATGTTGAAAGTGCCCGCCATATATGCCAGCGCGATATGTATCTGCCACTGGAATACCTTCCGCCATTGCCTGACGACGAAAAGTTTTATTACCGCGACCTTGCAGGTTTTCAAGCAATTGATAAAGAGGGCAGAGAAATAGGCATCATTGATCAAATATTTGACTATCCGGGAAACCCCGTTTTCAGTATCACAAAGAAGGATAAAGAGGTGCTTTTCCCTGTTGCCGATGAACTCATCATGCAAATTGACAAGGAAAATAAAATCATTGTCCTTGACCCGCCCGATGGTTTACTGGAATTATACCAGTAATCTGATTACCATATCTTAATTGCGATTTTTTAATCCAGGAATGCCGTTGCCTGGATAGTACTCCTGCTGTCCGGCAAAATCATTGAGCAAGATAAGCTTTATCAGACTTTAAGCTCCTCCCCTTCTGTTTTGGCAATAACCACAGCACCGCATGAGTCGCTCCAGATGTTGACGGATGTCCTGAACATATCCAGGATCCGTTCAACGGCGAGTATCAGTCCGATACCTTCCAATGGCAAACCAAGTACCGACAGGATAATGGTGATTACCACAAGNCCGGCCATTGGTACACCGGCGGCACCGATGGAAGCAAGTAAGGCAGTGAGAACCACGATTAACTGTTGCACAAAAGTCAGTTCAATACCATATGCCTGAGCGATAAACAACACCGATACGCACTCGTAAAGTGCCGTCCCACACATATTAACCGTGGCACCGATAGGCATCACAAAGCTGGTGGTTTTTTTTGACACCCCGCTATTCTCTTCTACTGCCTTCATGGCCAGGGGGAGTGTGGCACTGCTGCTGGAAGTGGTAAATGCAGTGAGCAATGGCACCGTCATCGCTTTGAAGTGCTTGCGTGGATTCGACTTCCCAATAAATCTCACCAGGAGTGGTAAAAAGATCATGGAATGAATAATGAGGGCCACTATAACCGTGATCATGTACATACCCATGCGGCTGAAAATGTTCAGCAGGTCGTGTGCATGTTCGGCAACAATGCCGCTGACAATGCCAAAGACACCCAGTGGTGCAAAGCGTACAACAAACATGGTGATGCGCATCATCACCTCAAATACCGCATTGAACCCTTTTTCCAGTGGTTGCCTGTATTTTTGGGAAATCTGTGTGGCAAAGAATCCAAACAGTATGGCAAAAAATATGATGGACAACATATCTGTTTCGGCGAGCGCCCGGAAAATATTTGTGGGGATGATGTTCATCAGCGTCTCAGCAAAACCGGTTAAACTCGCATCCAGAACCACCCCTTCTTCCGTTAAGCCCAGGTCAGCTCCAACACCCGGCCTGAAAAGATTTACCATAATTAACCCGATCACTGAGGCAACGAGGCTTGTGCCTGCATAGTAGCCAAAAGTCTTACCGCTCATCCTGCCCAGGCTTTGTGCGCTTCCCAATCCAAGAACACCGGCTACAATGGACGAAAAGATCAGTGGCGCAATGATCATTTGCAATGCCCGTAAAAACACATCACCGAGCCAGGTTACATAGGAAACCTGTTCTGTAAAGAAATAACCGAATATTACACTTAGAACCAAAGCTATCAAAATCTGCCAGTGAAGTTGTATCTTTCTCATGAGGATGTTTTTTTGTCCATGGATAAATTCGTAAGAAGATGCGCATGCATGGATATTCACGCATGGATAGCGCACCCAATGGGATCATAAAATCAGTGGGCAATATTACAAAATAAATACAAACAAACGTGCACAGTTACCTGTGTAAACCTGTCATTCATTAAAAATTCATATGCCATTTTGTCCGAAAAAAGCATGGAGTGAATAATTGGTTTGGCATTTGATGAGGCGTTTATGTCAATAACATCACATTGATAACCAAATAAATACAAGACAGANTATGCATTTTGATCGTTTAACCATAAAATCACAGGAAGCCATTCAGAAAGCGCAGGAGGTGGCTATGGGTTTTCAGCATCAGGCTATAGAAACTGGCCACATCCTGAAAGGCATTTTTCTGGTGGATGACAATGTTGTACCCTTTCTGCTCAAAAAGAACAATATTTCCATACAGGTACTGCAACAGGCCCTGGACCGGATCATCGGAGGTTACCCGAAGGTTGCCGGGGGTGAGCCCTACCTCGCTGATTCAGGTAAGAAGGCCTTACAGGCGGCCATGGCAAAACTGAAAGATTTCGGTGATGAGTTCATTTCCATAGAGCATTTGGTGATGGGTATCATGGCGGGATCGGACCAGGTGGCACAGTTACTCAAAGACAGCGGCCTGACACTTTCTGGTTTGAAAAGTGCCATTAAGGATTTGCGGCAGGGTTCAAAAGTTGACAGCCAGACGGCCGAGGAGAAGTTTAATGCACTGAACAAGTACGCCAACAACTTGAACGACATGGCCTTGTCGGGCAAGCTTGACCCGGTTATTGGCAGAGACGAAGAGATTCGCCGCATATTGCAGATCCTTTCCAGGAGGACAAAAAACAATCCGATTCTCATTGGAGAACCCGGGGTGGGTAAAACGGCCATTGCCGAGGGCCTTGCACATCGGATCATCAATGGCGATGTTCCGGAAAATCTCAAATCTAAAAAAATCTTTTCCTTAGATATGGGTGCACTCATTGCCGGTGCCAAATACAAAGGTGAATTTGAAGAGCGTATAAAGGCGGTGGTGAAAGAGGTGGTAGCCTCGGACGGGGAGTATGTGTTGTTTATTGATGAGATACATACGCTGGTGGGTGCGGGTGCCGCCGGAGAAGGAGCCATGGATGCGGCAAACATACTAAAGCCTGCGCTCGCAAGAGGTGAATTGCGTGCTGTGGGGGCAACAACCCTGAAGGAATATCAGCGCTATTTTGAAAAAGATAAGGCCCTGGAGCGCCGTTTTCAGATTGTAATGGTTGATGAGCCAACAAAGGCAGATGCGGTAAGTATCCTGCGGGGCCTTAAAGAACGTTATGAAACCCATCACCAGGTCAGGATCAAGGATGAGGCAATCATCGCAGCAGTGGACCTCTCCCATCGTTATATATCCGACCGGTTTTTACCTGACAAAGCCATTGACCTCATTGATGAGGCTGCTTCAAAACTGCGTTTGGAGATGAACTCGGTTCCGGAAGAGCTGGATGAAGTTGAAAGAAGGATCAGACAGTTAGAGATAGAACGTGAGGCCATCAAGCGCGAAAAAGATGAGGCAAAGCTTGGACATTTGAACAGGGAGCTGGCCAATATGCAGGAAGAGCGAAACAAACTAAAGGCCAAGTGGCAGAGTGAAAAAGCCGTGGTTGATGACATCCAAAAACAGAAGGCCGCCATTGAGCAATACCGTTTTGAAGCCGAGCAGGCTGAGCGAAGCGGTGATTTTGGGAAGGTAGCCGAGTTGAGGTACGGGCGTATCAAGGAATCTGAAAAAAAGCTGGAAGAGCTCAATAACAAGCTCGTTGAGATGCAGGCTGAATCGGCACTGATCAAGGAAGAGGTGAGCGCGGAAGATATTGCCGATGTGGTTTCACGCTGGACTGGTGTTCCGGTAAGCCGTATGTTACAAAGCGAGCGGGATAAGTTGCTGCAGCTTGAAGATGAATTGCATAAACGTGTTGTTGGCCAGGATGAAGCCATTCGGGCTGTTTCCGATGCTATACGGCGTAGCCGTGCCGGGTTGCATGACCCCAAAAGACCGGTAGGCTCTTTTATTTTTATGGGGACCACCGGTGTGGGAAAAACAGAGTTGGCAAGAGCTCTCGCTGCCTTTCTGTTTAACGACGAAAATGCCATGGTACGCATTGATATGTCGGAATACCAGGAAAAACACGCCGTTAGCCGGCTAATCGGTGCACCGCCCGGATATGTGGGATATGAAGAAAGCGGCCAGCTCACAGAAGCCGTGCGTAGGAAACCATACTCGGTCGTTCTGTTAGATGAAATAGAAAAAGCCCACCCCGATGTTTTTAACATATTGCTGCAGGTCCTGGAAGATGGCAGGCTGACTGATAACAAGGGCCGCACAGCCGACTTTAAAAACACCATCATTATCATGACTTCCAATGTGGGATCATCATTGATCCAGGAGCAAATGGAAAATATGACCGACGAAAACCGCGAGCAAGTGATCAGCCAATGCCGCAATGATGTTTTTGCCCTGCTGAAACGCTCCATCAGGCCTGAATTTCTCAACCGGATTGATGAGTGCATCATGTTTAAACCGCTTACCCGGGAAGAGATCAAAAACATTGTTCAATTGCAGCTTGCATATCTGAAAGATATGCTCAGTGAAAAGAATATCGGCATCGAATTGACTGATCCGGCTGTGGACTGGATTGCCAATGCCGGATTCGATCCGCAATTTGGTGCCAGACCTCTGAAAAGGCTTATCCAGCGGAGCATTCTCAACAAATTATCTATTGAGCTGCTTGCGGGTAATATCAGGGAGGGTGATCACGTTTTTGTTGAGAAAGAACGGCGAAAACCTGTCGTTCAAAGTCCAGTAAAAATACTACTTTTGAGAAAAAACCGCACGTGAATACCCCATTATACATTGCCAGGCGAATGGGTGGCGAGGAAGCAGGAAATCGCTTTACTCCGCTGATCAAACGAATAGCCATCATCAGCATTAGCCTTGGGCTTGCCGTGATGATTATCTCCATGGCTGTTGTTACAGGATTTCAGAATGAAATCCGTAACAAGGTCATAGGCTTTGGCGGGCATATTCAAATCACCAATTACGATTATAACATTTCATTTGAAACGCGGCCTGTCAGCAGCCGGCAAGACTTCCTGGAAGAGTTGAAGGCACTTGAAAGTGTAAGACACCTTCAGGTTTTTGCCACCAAACCCGGCATCATCAAAACCGATGAAGACATCCACGGTATTATCCTGAAAGGCATCGGCCCTGATTTTGACTGGTCTTTTTTCAGCGAAAAACTGGTTGAAGGTACTACACTGGAAATGACAGAATCACAACGCTCAGAGGGAGTGGTCATATCACAATTGATCGCCAGGCGCATGCAATTAAACGTGGGTGATGATCTGTTTTTATATTTTATTCAGGATCCGCCCCGCGTAAGGAGGTTAAGCATAGAGGGAATCTACGATACCGGCCTCGAAGAGCTGGATCGTTTTTTTGTCTTGGGTGATATTCGTCATATTCAACGTCTTAATGACTGGGAGAGCGATCAGATCGGGGGTTTTGAAGTACTTGTTTCAGATTTCGAAGCAATTCAACATGCATATTGGGACATCCTTGAAATTGTCCCTTATCATTTGGACGTAAAAAGCATCAGGGACCTGTATCCGCAAATTTTTGACTGGCTGTCATTATTGGATATGAATGTTTATGTCATCATTGTGTTGATGATTTTGGTGGCAGGCATCAATATGATTACCACACTATTGATTTCTGTGCTGGAGAAAACCAACACCATTGGCATTTTAAAAGCCCTGGGCGGTTCAAATCTGATGATACGTAAGGTGTTTCTATATCATGCAGGTATGCTCATCACCAGGGGGTTGTTTTGGGGCAACGTAACAGGATTGTTGCTGTTGCTCATCCAATCACAATTTGGAGTGATCACGTTGTCTCCCGAATCGTATTATGTTACAGAGGTTCCTGTGAATTTAAAAATCAGCCATCTGCTCTACTTGAATGCAGGCACATTTATGATTTCTGTCGGGATGTTGCTGCTGCCTTCTTATATTATTTCGCGAATCTCACCGGCAAAGGCAATCATTTTCAGATGATCTTTCGTTTGCAATAAAGGGTTCTTTTCCCAAAAAAACATCAGCACGTTGTTTGAGAAGGCAACATGCTGATGTAGAATATAAAAAAACTTCAAGTCTGTCNTGATGGAATCAGAAGAGTATTAAACCCAAACTAAAGATAAACTGACGCGGTCTTGTATGAAACTCAAAGAATTCACCTCCGATAGTGATTCCTTCTCCAAAGCGGCTCAGGTTGTGTTCGTATTTCACGTCCATCAGCACTCTGCCGATCTGTAATCCACCCATGATCTGAAATCCGATGGTTGTTTCACGATAGTCAAAATAAGCATCTTTATCAATATCTGATAAATACACTGAACTCCAGGTATTATCAAGAAGTACAGAAGCAACCGGACCTGCCCCGACCTTGAATGGTCCTACGTGACGTCCCAATATCAATGGGAGAGTCAGATGACTATAAGTGGGATTTAAGGTTTGAAAAATGACATCGGGATATCTGTCCATATCAGAAGCAACTACCATGGATCTGCCGGTTTCCGTGTACAACAATTCGGTTCGCAGAAATAACTGAGAAACGTTGATGTTCAGGAAGATGCCAAAATGAAAACCGGTATAGGCATCCTCGTAGGGCTTCAAAATAATGACTAAACTGNCCGGGCGCATTAAGTCTGAGGCCTTGTGTGGATGGCAGGGAAGACAAATTGACTCCTCCGCGGATCCCAAAGTCTGCAGCATACAGTGTTTTGCCGTTAAACAGCAAAACTACCATTGCGAACAAAATCAGTAACTTTCTCATGACTCAGGTGCATTTAAGCCCTCCACATCCGGCAAGGAAAAGCAGAAGCCAATTGCATCAGGCGTTGCTCAATATTTTCATTTTCTCTTTAAGAACAGATATCTCGTTTTTCGCTTTCTCGATTTTTTCTTCAAACTCTGCTTTCAAGATATCGGCTTTTTTTGAAGACGCAAAAAATCCAATATTATTTTCCAGAACTTTTATATCTCCCTCCAGTGTTTTGATTTTGCTGGTAATGAGATTTCTTTCCTTTTGGATAATATTATCGGCATTTGGTGCAGATTTCAGGTTCTCAATTTTGGAGCGGAAAGAAAGAGTTGTTTTGGCTTTTTTACTGATGTTCAAAATTTCAAATTGCTGGTCGATGGCCTTTCTGAACTCGCCCTGAACCTTATCTTTTTGTTTGATGGGAACATGTCCGATGTCCATCCAATGACGCTGGAACTCCTTCAGGGTTTCAAGATTCTCCTTGTTGTCGTCAGAGTACTGGTGCGTTTTTATTTTTTCGATCAGGTCCAGTTTCTTTCTCAGGTTTTCATCCTGCTTCTCACCGATATTGGCAAAGTGTTCAGATTTCTTGTTAAAGAATGTATCGCAAGCCTGTCTGAATCTTTTCCATATCTTATCAGAAAATTTAGCCGGTACCGGGCCAATGTTTTTCCACTCCTGCTGTAAACTGATCAATGCTTCAGTGGTTGAACGCCAGTCTTCACTGTCCTTCAGGGCTTCGGCCTGCAAGCACAAATTGAGCTTTTGATTGTAGTTGTCCTTTTGCTGATCTTTATATTTTCTGAAAAATTCTTTTTTGTTGGAGAAGAAGGTGTCAAGGGCATTCCGGAAACGATTCCATACTTCATTGTTCACCTTTTTAGGAGCAAAACCTATGGTTTTCCATACGTTAAACAACTCATTGATTTTTTCGGTTTGCTGTTGCCATTGGCGAGGAGTTTCAGGAATGGTTGCAAGGAGATCCTCTGCCTTGTCACACAACAAGAGTTTAGCCGCATAGTTTTTGCTTTGTTCTTCGCGGAGACCTTCATAGTGTTCCTGCCTGCGCTTGTTCAGCTTATCGGTTGCGGATTTAAAACGCTCCCAGATCTCATCCTTTTTGTCCTGGGGTACAGGACCTATTTCCTTCCATGCCTCATGAAGCTTTTGCAATTGTTGGAATGATTTCGTAATAGAAGTTTCCAGCAACAATTCTTCCGCTTTTTCACACAGTTCTGTTTTGGCTTCAAGGTTCTTTTTGAGATCCAGATCCTTTAGTTCTTTATTGATATTTACCTTGTCAAAAAACTTTTCTACAAGAAAATGGTAATTGTTCCAAAGGGTTCCTTTGGCACCCCGGGGAACCGGACCTACCGACCGCCAACGTTCCTGCAAAGCATTAAACTGATCATAGGTTTTCTTGAGTTCTTCTTCCGAATCAATCAACTGACGCAATTCCTCCAGAATGGTCTCCTTAGCTTGCAGGTTATCCTGCATCTGAACTTCAAGAGCCTTGTCAAAGGCTGTTTTTTTCTCTTTATATACAGCGAAAGCAGCATCAAACCTATCAGTCAGAGTATCAGAAACGATATCTTCACTCTGTTCATCAGCATCCTTTTCAAGTCTCTGCTCATAGGAAGCCATATTTTCATTCCTGAGCAGGTTACGGTAGGCTACTTTGATAAAGCCTATATGTTTTCGTATAAAATTGACATCTTCATTGGTGACAAGTGCTTCAGCATTAAGAACCAGCTCCTCGCGAGTCATTGCGCTGTACTTTTCCAGCAGTGCATCGTTGTCGTCTTCATCTTCCGGATCTTCCTTTTTTTCAGCAACCGGTTCTTCGACCGGCTTGTCTTCCGCAGGAACTTCTTCTGTAGGTTTCTCCGCGACCGGTTCTTCGACCGGCTTGTCTTCCGCAGGAACTTCTTCTGTGGGTTTCTCCGCGACCGGTTCTTTCACAGGCGGTTCTTCTGCCGGAACTTCTTCCGTGGGTTTCTCGGCGACCGGTTCTTCGACAGGTGGTTCTTCTGCCGGAACTTCTTCTGTGGGTTTCTCGGCGACCGGTTCTTCGACAGGTGGTTCTTCTGCCGGAACTTCTTCCGTGGGTTTCTCCGCGACCGGTTCTTTCACAGGTGGATCTTCTGCCGGAACTTCTTCCGTGGGTTTCTCGGCGACCGGTTCTTCGACAGGTGGATCTACTGCCGGAACTTCTTCCGTGGGTTTCTCTGCGACCGGTTCCTTCACAGGTAGTTCTGCGGGGGCTTCTTCAGCCGGTTTCTCCGCGTCCGGTTCTTGGACAGCTGTCTCATCGGCAGTTTCAGCAATCGGCGACTTGTTTCCGGATGGTGGTTTAACGGATTCGATTTCTTCAACTTCTTCCGCAATAAGTTGTTCTTTCGAA
>SL_3KL_010_SEDDRAFT_10005981_pt1 | contig 10895 bp, 12 predicted proteins | sample SodLakKL_010_SED_2_FD_10381 | JGI IMG/M metagenome (IMG submission 10381)
CAGAGGACCGACCCGACACCTGTTTCACTGCCTGCCGATCTCGAACGACCACAAGCCGGCAAGCGGGAAGAGTATCTTCGCGTACGCCTGACCAATGGCCGTCTTCAGGCCTACCCTCATCAGGGCTCCGGCGTACTTAGCTCGGCAAGTTGGGCGGACGGCCTGGCGAAGGTGCCGGCCGGGGAGACGGTGGCTTGCGGGGATGCGGTCGAGTATTTCAGTTTTGAGGCACTAATAGGCTAGGAGCTGCAAGCTACAAGCTACAAGCTTCAAGCAGGCTTTACAGAATTCTCAGAGGTGCGGGCCATAAAAGCTCTGGAACGGATCTTGCGCCAATACATGAGTGCCTACGGGCAACTGAATTGAAACCAGCACCAAGCTGCTTGTAGCTTGAGGCTTGTAGCTTGAGGCTTGTAGCTTGAAGCTATTTTCCGAAGGAAAATCCCATGTCCAGAAAAGGTTGTGCCGATAAACCCTTTGTGCCGGTTCGCATTGCCGTGCTGACCGTGTCCGATACGCGGGGCCCTGAGAACGATACCTCGGGGGATACCCTGCAGGAACGACTGGAAGCGGCCGGGCATGAACTGGCCGAGCGGGCCATTGTGAAGGATGACATCTTCCAGCTGCGTGCCATCGTCTCGCGCTGGATTGCGGATATGAACGTGGACTGCATCCTGATTACCGGCGGTACCGGCATTACCGGCCGTGACAATACCCCGGAGGCCATCAAACCCTTGCTGGTACGCGACATTCCCGGCTTTGGTGAACTCTTCCGCCATTACAGCCTGGAAGAAATCGGGACCTCCACCGTCCAGTCGCGGGCCTTCGCCGGCACTGCCAACGCCACCCTTATCTTCGCCCTCCCCGGCTCCACCGGCGCCTGCCGCACCGCCTGGGATCGCATCCTCGGCCATCAACTGGACTCACGTACCGGGCCGTGCAACTTCGTCTCCCTGATTCCTCGACTGAATGAGAGATGAAAGTAAACAGTTCCCAGTGAACAGTTGGCCGTGCTGTTTTCTGAGAGTGAGGTGCAGAAGTTTGGCCTGGATTTTGTGACACAGAGAGCACAGAGAATCCGCAGAGGACCGCAGAGAGTTATAGGGTTCAGACCGTATTGGTCAGTTTGTCCGCGAGCGGCTTAATTTGCCGAATGGCATCGTAGCTGAACTCCCCGGCCATGAAAATTCAATAAACTCTGTGGCCCTCTGCGGATCCTCTGTGCTCTCTGTGCAAACCAGGTGAAACCCTGAATCTGCCAATCCTCTATCAGGAAACAGTAGGCCGTGCAGTCAGCACGGCCTACTGTTCACTGGGAACCGGGAACTGTTCACTGAACTCATGACCCGGCCTGGCAAGCGCGTCGGGCAATACGGCTTCGGCGATGTTCGGCCAGGCTTTGCATGAGGATGGGCACTACGATCATGGCCGAGCCCAGGTAGAACCAGAGATCCGGTACTTCACTAAACCAGAGCCAGCCCACCACCAACGCCCATAGCAGGCCTGTGTATTCGGCGCTGGTTACCTGGTTGGCCGCCACGTTGCGGTAGGCCAGCAGGATGGTGATGTTGTAGCCCATGATGAAGAAAGACGAGCCAAAGGCCGCGGGGATCAGCGAGGGATCAAGGGGCGCGCCTTCCAACAACGTCAGGACCAGGGCCGCCGGAATCACGTAGATGTGGGTCAGCATGAGGGTATGCACCATACTCTGACCACGGGGCAGCTTCCGCACCAAAAGGGCATTGACCGCCAGGGCCACGGCCAGGCCCAGGGCACTGAGACTTGCCCAGCTCATTTCAACCGGGCGCAGGATGACCATGATGCCCAGAAAGCCGCTTACCACGGAGAAGACGCTGAGCCAGCTCAAGCGCTCACCGAAGAACCAGACGCCGAACACCATCACCAGCACGGGCGCGGCGTAGAACACGGCATTCGCCGTGGCCAGGGGCAGGTTGTTCAGCGCCACGATCATGCACAGCACCCCGGCCAGACCCACATGGGCCCGAATGAGATGAATTTTCGTGCCGGCAAACAGGCGACGGCGGTCGATCAAGGCCACAAAGGGCAGCAGCATGAGGACGGTACAAAGCACCCGAATCAGCACGAACTGGAAGATGGCGACGTCCCCGCCCTGCCATTTGATGATGCTGTCCGAGATGATGGCCAGAAAGTTGCCGACCACCAACAACAGAATGGCGCTGTTCAGTGTGCGACCCGACATGAATGCCTACCTCAAAATTCCAAAAACCTGTGAATGAGGTGTCATTCTAAAAACCGGACGGCATGATGTATAATGATGAATATTCACCAGCTATTAGTTTTTTGAATAATGAAACTACCGCCTCTGAAAACACTGCCGGTCTTTGAAGCCGTCGCTCGCCTGGGCAGCTTCTCGCTGGCGGCCGTGGAGCTACATATCAGTCAAAGTGCAGTCAGCCACCAGATCCGGCAGCTTGAGGATTACCTCGGGGAAGCCCTGTTCCTGCGCGGTGGGCGCCGCATCAGCCTCACCGAGGAAGGTAGTCAGTATTACGAGCAGGTCACCTCCGCTCTACACCAGCTGGAACGGGCCAGTGGCCAGCTGCAAGGCGAGGAAGATACCCAGATCCGCCTGGCCGTCTACAGCTCATTCGCCGTAAGCTGGTTGATTCCGCGCATGCCGCGACTCCAGCGATTGCACCCACAGCTGGATCTGGACCTGGAAATGCTCAGTGACCTGCCTCGCATGTCGGACCCTGTCGGCGACTGTTTCATCGCTATCAATCCGAAACAACGGGGATTCGATTCAGACTTGCTCTACTCGGAGCAGATGTTCCCGGTCTGCAGCCGTCGTTACTGGCAGCAGATTTGCGAAGATCTTCTGGCCAATGAATTGATTGATGAACCTGAGCCCGAGACATTGACCACCGACTGGGTTACCCGCTACACCCTGCTGGCCGCCACCAGCATCTTCGAAAAAAAGAATGAGGATTGGCGGCGCTGGCTTGCCGTAGACGGGCATCGTATTCAGGACGATACCCGTGTTCAGCATTTCAGCCATATGCTGCTTGCCCATGAGGCGGCCCGTCATCACCAGGGTATCGCCTTGAGTAACGATTACATGTTCAGCCCTGATGACGCGGAACTGATTCGCCTGCCCTGTCACCCACTCACTACCGGCGACGAATTCCACTTCGCTTACAAAAGCAGCCGCCGTAATGAACCGGGCATCCGCATTCTCAGACAATGGTTGATACAGGAAGCCATACACTCCGGTCTTCGCAGGGAGACACTGGAAACTTGAGCTACGAAACCCTTCGTGCTTCAATGTGAGGGAAAACCCGACAAGAAAGAATGAGGCGTTCATGTATCTGCCCAACAAGGATCAAACCACACTCCTGATGGCCTGTGTAGGCTTGCTTGCACTGTTCGCGCCATTCACGCTGGCTGCCCACTCGCCCGCCACCTTTGTGGCCGTAGACCTTTCCCAACCAGCACCACAGACCATGATCCTGCCGGCCGATACCAGCAGCCGACACCAGGCAAGGGTCGACATTGAATCCCTGCTGAATCACAGCACGGTGTCGCTGACCACACATCAGGGCGATGAGCTTGAGCTTCGCAAACGAGCGATTGAGCATCGCGGAAACAGAGAATTGGCCTGGCACGGCCAGGTCTACCAGCAGCAACGGCATGTGGGCTCTGCCACCTTCACGGTCCAGGGCGAGCGTATCGTGGGCCGCATCGGAACGAGGAATGGTCGCTTGCGCCTGCAGAGCGACGCGGCCGGCAACTACTGGCTTGACGATATAAACCCGGAATCGATACCACAGCGCCATCCATCAAAACACACGGAACAGCTGCTTCACGCTTCCCCCGCCAGCAAAACAGACAGCTCCATGGGCACAAGCAACAGTGCATCAGAGGGTGATGAAGAACCAGCAAGGGTGGATGTTCTCGCTTTTCACACGGGATCTTCTATCGCGGAGTATCCGGACGAAGCTGCCATGCGCCTGTCTATTCGGAATACTGTGGACATGGCCAATACCGCACTGATTGACAGTGAAGTGGATCACCGCTTTCGACTGCTCGGGATCATCCACTGGGGGCATAATGAATTCGACCACATGGGACAAAGCTTACAGAGCTTTGGCCAGGATAACGCCGTTGCCACTATCCGGAATCTCTACGCCGCCGATCTCAACGCCGGCTTCGGCGTCTATGATGACTTCTGCGGAATTGCCTACACGCTACGCCGCTATGACGAGAATTGGCCCGCGGGGTATTCCATCAATAACCTGTCAAATGATTACCCCTGCCTTGAAATTCAGGTTGTCGCCCATGAGATGGGGCACAACCTCGGCTTGCATCATGATCCCGACAACGCACCGCCCCCAAATGAAATTATAGAACCCTTCGCCTACGGCCATCTTTCCGAAAACGAGTTCAATACCATCATGTCCTACCACCCGGGCTGTGGAGGCGGAGAATACAACAATTGCTTTGGCAGTGACTTCTTCTCCAATCCGAATGTGACAGACCCCGAATCCGGCCTCGCGGTGGGTATTGAGAATGAACGGGATAATGCCGAAGTCCTCCGGCGCACCATGCCCCTGGGTAGCGGCTGGCGCCAGCCCCCCACCACCCTCTCCAATGCCGCCGGCTTCGCATCCATGCCCTTCCGGACAGAAGGGAGTAGTCCCTGGGTTGCCCAAGATCAGGTGCAATTCAATGGCCGAGCGACCGTCGTCAGTGGGCCCGTCTACGGCGAAGAAGAATCGCGCTTGGTCATGAGCCTCGACAACCTTCGCTTGTTCGAGTTTTTACCGCTTGAGTCCCTGGCGTTCTCCGTGCGAAGCAGCTCCGGAGGCGTCACCAACGGCAGACTGATCGTTCTGGCGGATGGTGCCGAGATTGGCCGGGTGGAAGAGTTCAGCGAACAGTGGGCCGGACAACAATTCGCGATACCGGATGATGTGGAAGAAATCACCTGGCTCTGGCAATCAGACCAACGACCCAGCACCGACGATGGCTTGGGCGTCATTTTCCTTGCCAATACTCGCTTCGAATTCGCGTCGAATAGCGGAGGCGGCTGCACGATTGGAAACAATCAGGTGCTTGACCCGACCTGGCTGCTCCTGCTTTTGCTGGGCCTGCTGCTGAAATGGCGTCACCATCATGCTGTACCTGGCCGCCCTATAAGCTAACGGCCCATTTGCGCAGCGCTCCCAACCACCTATTGGCAAACCATGGCAAAATTCGAAGAAATCGGCAGAGCAGAGATCCCCGGCAGCGGGAGCACATTACGTCTGCTACAGCGCAATGACGAATTCTCGATCAAGATTGCGGGCAAGACCGGTGAGCTGATGAATACCCGCATGCATGGATCGGAAGATGCCCTGGGTGAGCTGCCCTGCCAACGGATCGCCAAACGAGACTGTGCGCGGGTATTGATCGGGGGCCTGGGCATGGGGTTCACCCTCGCAGCCGCTTTGAAATCACTCAAGGACGATGCGGAAGTTGTGGTGGCTGAACTGGTGGCCGGGGTCGTGGAGTGGAATCATGGGCCGTTGGGGGCGGCCGCCGGCAATCCGCTGGATGACCCACGCACCCAGATCAGTCTCGGAGACGTTGGCAAGCTGATACGTGATCGCCAGGCTGATTTCGATGCCATTCTGCTGGACGTGGATAACGGACCTGAGGGATTAACGCGAAAGGAGAATAATTGGCTGTACTCCGCCGCCGGCCTTGCCACCGCGCAGAAAGCACTGCGACCAGACGGTATCCTGGCCATCTGGTCCGCCGGCTCAGATCGTGACTTCAGCGAACGCCTCCGGCGGACGGGATTTCAGGTGGAAGAAGTGACTGTGCGGGCCCACAAACCGGGTAAGGGCGCCCGGCATTGCATCTGGCTGGCCTACTGATATGTGGCCTCCAAGCCTGCTTTCACGGCTTGTCCTGCTTCCGCTCCCCTTGATCACCGCATGCGCCGGCTTGATTACCACAACCGAGCGGCTCGACGACCCGGTCGAGGTTTATCTGCTGGAACACTCCCCACATACCACGCTTGTGCTACCGACAGATGACGGTGGCCTGGTCAGATTCAAATACTGTGACTGGCGGTGGTGCGTGGAGGAGAAACGAAGCTTCCCATCCGGTGCGGCCGCGCTACTATGGCCCACACCCAGCGGTATCGGGCGAGGACAACGGGATGATGTTACCGCACCCCAGGAACTCGGCAATCTCGCACCCGATGGGATAGCCAGATATCACAAGATAATGGCCGAGCGGGAGAAGGTGAGATCGCTCATAAACCAGTTGAATCTGGCTTTTGAAGATCATGAGGGGGATTTTTTTCGCAATGAATCCACCGGCCTCGATTTTGTACCCTACTCCCGAGGATACTGGCTGGCTCATCAATCCAATCTCGTCGTTGCCAAATGGTTGACGGAGCTCGGATTTGAAGTTCGAAGCTACCCCTTGTTGACTCGGTGGCAAATCGAATCACCCTCTGAATGAGCCAGAAGCGTCAATCGATCAGGCGATTTTTGACGCTGAAGCGAGCGCTTCTTTGGCGTTCATATCCTCATCCAGGCGCTCAGAAACCCTCTTACGATAATCCTCCAAGCGCAGCCTGTCCGGTGGAACATTGGGGTCCGATCGCACCTCTCCGTGCACCAGAAATTCCGTCAGACATTGCAATATGGGCACATCCGGGCAATACCCCTCAACCCAAAGACACTGCCCCTGCTCGTTGACTTCGAGAAAGACATACTCGCCTTCCGGAGTAACAATCCAGTCCATGGCGCCGTACGCCAGCCCGAGCGCCTTCATCAGCGCACGGCAGGCCTCTTGAACGGATTCCGGCAAGCGGAAGGGTTCAGTGGGTACACCATCGGGATCGGCCCGCCAGTCCGTACGAGTACGCGCAGATCCCTGAGAATTCAGACGCGCTGCAACAGCCGTGTCGCCGAAGCAGGTAATCCGCAGCTCAAAGGCCTTCTTTATTTCCTCCTGAAATATCCCCGGCGATGCCTGCAACAAGTGGTCACTCGGCAAGCGTTCAAGACCAATTCGACTGGAGAACACGGATGCCCAGCGGCCGTCATCCTTCCAGAACCCCGGATGATAGGTCTTGAATATCGCATTGCCGCCCAGCTGGTTTATGAAGCGACGGATTTCATCTGGATCATTCGAAAACAGGCTCTTTGGTGTCCTGATACCGAGTCGATCAGCGGCCCGGAGCTGAAATACCTTGTTATTCGCCCGTCTCGCCGCACCCGGTTGATTGACCCACAAGGCATTGTCACCGATAACTGCCCATAGATTCCGGTCAAAGTCTCTCGCTTCAATGCGCGCGAACTCCATGTCATCTTCATGAATCCCGCAAACAACCGGTTGCTGGGGCCGGCGCATCCAGATCGTATCGGGTGGCAGAGCTATGCCTTCGCCATCTTCACGCACTGCGATCACTCCATCACCACCACCTGCAGGATGATGAATTGAAACTCTCAACTTTTGGGTTAGCTCCTCAGAATACCAAAGGATGGGGGAATGACCGGTGTCCGCTATCGCCTCGGCAGCACAATGGCTGTGAAAGTCCGCCTTCATCGTCGAAATAAGCACAGTCTTAAGAATGGTCATTAAACAGTATCCTTCCGCTTCTTCGCGCTGAAAAAGCCATCCCCAGTGCCATTGGCACTGAGGATGGACACTCGGACTTTATTAGTTCATATGGTAATCGAGGTCTTGTCCGTTCCATGTGTGTTCCGAATGACCGGGGGTTTCATAACCGTTGTTGCCACCGGCGATATTCTTGAGCTCCTCCTCGGGGATCTCGAATGCCTGGGTACGGGCAAGGATCCGCTCTTCGTTTTTCTTGATTACCTTTTTATCAGTCATCAATCCAATCTCCTGTTTCATCACTTTGCGCAGGAATACCTGCTTGAACATGAGTAGTGAGCCGGAGCCCACCCGTTTCAGACGCCATCACAATTGCAGAACGATATATGGCTGATTGTTTGGCGTCCTTTTTCTTAAAACGGGAATACATGCCGAACACTGCCATCAGCCTGAACATGCGAGATCGTTTGCTAATCAACAGCAAACTGTATTTTGAGATGCTTATAAATATCGGGGGGATAAAGATAAACGAGGAGGTAAACAATAACGGGACCCACAGAACTGACGATCAGCCGTCATTAGGAGACAATCACTCAGGATCAGCCCATTCCTCCAAGAGGACAGGAAGCGGCCTGAGCTCAATTGAATCACCTTGGACGCCAAGACTCGACTGACGTGTCGCAATCCTAAGCAGACGCTCATCCGTGAGTGGATGTGTACGAAGAAACTCACCCCATTCGGGAGGACTCTCGAGTTCCAGAATGCTTTCAAAGAACTGGCCGGCACCCATTGTGTGGCCATAGTGAGCTTCCAGCATATCAAGCGCGAGGCTATCTGCCTGTCGTTCTGTGTCGCGGGAATAATGCAGCATGGCCAGCATGCCACCGGTGCCAAGAACGCGTTCCAGCCCCACCTGCCCCGTACTGCCAGTTACCAGGGCCCACGCCAGGCTAAGAACCGCACCCCGGCCCAACTGACGAATGGGATCACGCTGCTGGATATGGGCAATTTCATGGGCAAGGACCATGGCCAGGCCGTTCTCGGACTCGACGGCATTGATCAAGCCTCGAGTCACCATGATGTGGCCACCCAGAGTTGCAAAAGCGTTTGGAGTGGACTTATCCAGGAGGTGGAAATGCAGCTCGATTTCCGGATCCAGGTCTGCGTGCAGGGCCAGGGCAGCCCCAAGCGCTTCCAGTGCACTGGTGGCCTCCTCGTCAGCCTCATTGAGACTCAAACCCTCGGTAAGGCGCACCTCCCAGGAGAAGGGAATCAAGGGAGACAGGCGACCGGCCACCGCGATCAGAACCAGAGTGGCCAGTGTAAACACCAGGGCGAGGCCCGCTAACAAGCGACCAAACTCAGCCAGCGCGCTGCCCGGCGGATTGTTGATGTCGTCGGAAAAGCGGGGATTCTGCGACGGCCACTCGCTCATTGCCGGGGAATCAGCGCCGTGCCGTAAGCGAGTACTTCCATGGAACCCACCCCTCGACGCAGATCACCAGAGATACGGCTGGTCTCGAATCGGAGATTGAACACCGCATCCGCATTCAGAGAACGCGCCTCGGCCTGAAGCCGCAAGATCGCCTCCCGCCTGGCCCGGTCGATCAGCGATTCATAAGCTGCAATGCGACCCCCAACCAGATTGCGCAGGCCGGCCAGAATCACCTTGAAGTAATCCACGGATATCACCACGTTGCCACTGACCATTTTTGCGCTGTGGCGCAACAGGTTGGGTGGCAAGTCACGCCCCGGCAGTACAAGAAGGTCCCGATAACGATCTTCGCCTTCGTGGATGCGGCGATAGTGGCGCTTTTCATTAAACCGCCCCGCCACATACCCGAGCACCAGCAGGCCCAGCGGAATGAGCAACTCGAACGGCAGGTACATCAGCGATCCTCGAGAATCACGGCGCTGCCGTAGACAAGAATCTCGGAAGCGCTGCTGGTCACCGTCGAGGTGGAAAAACGGATATTCAGGATCGCATTGGCCCCCAGGCTCTCGGCCTGCTCACACATCCGCTCCACGGCGGCATCCCGGGCCTCATTCATCAGCTCCGTATAGCCCTTTAGCTCACCCCCGACCACATTCTTGAGCCCGGCCATGATGTCACGCCCGATATGCTTGGCCCGGACAATACTGCCCTGAACCATACCCAGATGACGGACAATCTTCTTGTCCGGCGCGAATTCCATATTAATCAATAACATCCAGAACCCCTCTTGACGGCCATTGGTATGCCCGAGCGGCGTGTATTCACCGGCCTTGGCTATAAAGATTACTGGCTCTTTCTATCGCTTTTCCCCAATCCTGGCAAGCCGCTGTCTCCGCTCGGCCGAAAAAGGTGCCTGATCGGCTCTATAGGGGAGATCGGCCACAGAACTTGCTCTTCGTTATCCGCTTGCGACAGCCCATGCCCGAGCCATTGGACCATTCCATGCACCGTCGATCGCTCCTGGCGAACCGGTCGTCGGCACGCGGCGCTCTGGTCGCCCGCTGCCGCCCTAGAAATAAAAAGCACCCAACTTATTGATTTTACGCGGATACATCCAACAATTACCCGGATAACGGGCTTTCCATGTGAACTACCCCCTGTCAGAAAAGCGAGTATCCATCCCGCCTCCCCTGGTCTAGTTTTTCATAATGCAGAGCGCGATACAGGGACGCTGTGCGCAGAATCGCCGCAGGAAGCGAACCAGTCCACGAGAGAAAGGGATATCGATATGGCCGTCATCAGAAACCTGTTTCGAACAGCAGAAGCGGAGCAGCCGCACGTGGAAGACTCCTCTTCGGTCAACTACAGCAGACAGGCTCGGGCAATCCAGTACGACCCAAAGCTCGTGCCTCAACTTGAGGATGATCATGCGGAGCTGCTGAGCACCTACAGCCGGGTCAATGTGCTGTTGAGTGAAGGGCGTTTCGAGGATATCCCCAAAGCGCTCAAGCAATTCAAGACACGACTGGAAGGGCATCTCCTTACGGAGAATGTGCGCTTTTATAACTATGTCGAGCAACAGCTTGCGAAAGACCCGGTGAATATTGAAATCATCCGGGACTTTCGCAAGGAAATGAACAGCATCGCCCGAACCGTCGTGGGTTTCCTCAAGACCTACATTTCGAGTGGTGTTAATACCGGCAACTTCAATGCCTTCCGAAAAGAGTATCGGGCGATTGGGGAAGCGCTTCAGGATCGTATAGAACGGGAAGAGCGCGACCTTTACGCCCTGTACTGGCCACCGGAGGACTAAACGGCTCCCTGCTTTCTCCTCTGAGCCGCTTGCCGGCACCGAACG
>SL_3KL_010_SEDDRAFT_10005982_pt1 | contig 10895 bp, 5 predicted proteins | sample SodLakKL_010_SED_2_FD_10381 | JGI IMG/M metagenome (IMG submission 10381)
AAAAACAGTATCAGGAGCGGCGATTGCACATGCTTCACAAACAGGCTTCGAGGCTTGGGTATGCCTTGATAGAACTCAACGAATGAAACTGTCACCAGTAGCTTAAAAAATCGGCTAAAGTTCAGAAAGTCATCTGACGAATTTTATGAAAAATGAACCCTGTAAGATGATTGGGATGATCTCAGATCGACTCGCCTGATGACTCCCCCGTCATTTTACTGTTAATTTGATATTAGTAAAAACTGTCTACGTTCTTANAAATTATAAAAAAAGAGTGNAATCNCNGCAGAGTTATTCTATAAAGCGAACCATCGCTGGCGGCTGCATCGATGAGGGTGTTGATACGGGCTAATCCTCCACCAATCAAGGCCGAAGGAAATGTTGCCATGTATTCTTGTTCAGTCTTGGGACCAGGTTTCTTTACGAAAAGTTTTTTGACAGATGTGTCTTAAACTATAAAATCACGACTTGAACTTTTATGGTATGTTAAGAGTACTGAATTTAGTGTGACGAGTTTGTAATTACGCCCTCCTCTTTTAAATTGTTCAGAACCTATAGCCCGGATATCTCACCAAGAAATTTTTTTCTCAGCAAGGCCATGCTGCGCTATGCAATATGTAGAAACTTCGAAGATCAGGCAGGCTTTGCAGGGCAGGTGAAGTACTTTGCACGCTTGTTCTCCGTAGCTTCATGCGTAGGAGGGTCATTTTAGCTTCAACGCAGCTGAGGGACAAATTTCGCCGCAAATACACTCTGCAATTTTTTATAACATAAAAGACGGATTTCAAACAAATATATATCAATAACATACGTGATGTTTATATAAATTACTGTGAGATATCCGGGTTAGGATTTTATGAGCTCAATTCCCAACTTGTAAACTGTTTTAATTCTAATTTAGATTCAGGAAATAATTAGAGGACACCTGAATATTATAATTGATTCATTTTAAGTTATAGATTATTCATTATTTGCAAAGCCTTCGAATATTGAATATATAAATTCACTTTTAACACCACGTGTACTTATCACTTGAACAGAGAATATGGAATTTATTGAAAAACCTTTTCTGACCTTTAAGAAAATTGAAAAACCGATTACTGTCAGAAAGTTGATTTTGATCAGTTTTACTGTTTTTGTTTTTTTTGGCTGTGCTTCAGAAAATAATCAGACATCGGTTCAGCCGGAACAAAACCAGCCTAACATCATTCTGATTATGACCGATCAGCACCGGGCCGATGCTCTTGGATATGCTGGTAATTCGACAGTTATTACCCCCAACTTTGACCGCCTGGCCGCAGACGGAGTGCATTTCGAAAACGGATATAGTTCAGTGCCAAGTTGCACCCCGGCGAGAGCAGCTCTGCTTACTGGTCAGGCTCCCTGGAACAACGGCATGCTTGGTTACGGACGGGTAGCCAGGGAGTACGAATTTCAAATGCCGCAGATGCTGCGTGATCTGGGATATTATACCTTTGGTATTGGTAAGATGCACTGGTTCCCCCAAAAAGCCCTTCACGGTTTTCATGGTACGCTGGTCGATGCAAGTGGCCGTATTGAATCCGAAGGATTTATTAGCGATTACCGAAACTGGTTCAAGCTGAACGCACCCGGACAGGACCCTGATAAACTTGGAATCGGCTGGAATGAGCACCGTGCCGGCGTTTATCCACTGGACGAGGAGCTGCACCCAACCGTTTGGACCGGCCAAACTGCTGTGGAATTGATCGGGAATTATGATCTGGACGCCCCACTGTTTCTGAAAATCTCCTTCGCACGCCCTCATAGCCCTTATGATCCACCTCAGCGTTATCTTGACATGTATGAAAATACAGAGATCCCGGCGCCACCCGTGGGCGAATGGGCCGAACGCTTCGCAGATTTTCCTGAAACACCGAATGCGGCGTTTGGTGATTTTGGAGCCGATCATGCCATCAATAGTCGTCGTCACTACTATGGCCTGGTAACACAGATCGATGATCAGATAGGTGAAATCGTATCCATGCTGAAACAGAAAGGCATGTACGAAAACAGCCTGATCATTTTTACCTCCGATCACGGAGATATGTTGGGCGATCACCATCACTGGCGCAAAACTTACGCCTATGAAGGTTCCGCTGCCGTACCATTTTTAATGAAATGGCCGGAAAATTTTAGCGGTGATCTCAACAGAGGGCAGACATTGAGCAATCCGGTGGAGCTTCGGGATATTTTGCCGACCTTTTTGGATGCAGCCGGTTCCGAAGTACCTGATGCAATGGATGGGGCCTCTTTGTTGAGTCTTGTGAAGGACCCTCAGGCTGATTGGAGGCCCTGGATCGACCTGGAACATAACACCACATATATCGAAGAAAACTACTGGAGCGGCCTTACAGATGGAGAAATGAAATATATCTGGTTTTTTCCTAATGGCGAAGAGCAGTTGTTCAATTTGGCCGAAGATCCACAAGAACTGCACAACCTGGCTGGCCTTGAAGAGTATCAAGGCGAGCTAGAATTGTGGAGACACCGTTTGGGCGATCACCTGAGTGAACGAGGTGAAGGATTTGCAAAAAACGGTGTGCCGGTAATCCGGGAAGAATCGAAAACCTACAGCCCCAATTACCCGCAAATTGAAATGACACCACAGGAACGGCTTCGGTACTGGGTTGAGGAAATAACAGAAAGTTTTCTATATCATTAGCATAAACTTATAAACCTGAGTTCGATTCTGAAATTTTGAAAAAATGAGGTTCCCCTTCTTCCAATCCTATTCCTATGGAGGGGGCAAGACTGACATTACCCATAATTATTTTATCATAGTTTAACTTTTTGATTACGGTATACCCGTCCTTGAATCAATTGGCGGGAACACCTGTTCTACGAAGCTTAATGTGTAGTTGAAGGGTGGTTCACTGCATTATTTCACAGCCACAGATTAAAAATTTGATTCATAGCCTTTTCCAACCACCCCTAAATCCCCACTTGGAAAGGAGGGGACTTTCAGGGTCTCAATCGACATATTATTAATCGAACTCAGGTCAAAACATTAACCGAACCACCACATAATGTTCACATTTACACTTTCAAACAAGTTTCTCGCTTGTGCACTTGTTATATTCGCCCTTTTAATTTCATTGTTTTGGTTAGTATCCGGGTGCAATGGTAATGCAGAGAACAGAGATGGACAGCCAGATTACGATACATCCCCAAACATCATTTTAATAATGACAGATGATCAGGGATTTGAAACGATTGGAGCGTATGGAGGAGAAACGTATCAAACTCCTGTAGTTGATAAGCTTGCGGAAACCGGGATTCGCTTTAATGAAGCTCACGCAACTCCCGTGTGTACGCCAACCAGGGTGAAAATCATGAGTGGAAAATATAACAGCCGGAATTATATAGGTTTTGGTGAAATGGATCCTGAAATTTATACTTTTGGCAACCTGTTTCAGGATAACGGCTACGCAACATTCATCGGAGGCAAATGGCAGCTTGGCGGAGATCTCGAATCACCGTATGAATTTGGTTTTGATGAGTACGCTCTGTGGCAGGTTACGCGACGCGGCCGTGGTGATAACCCGATTGCCAATCGTTATCCGAATCCCGGATTGGCAATCAATGGTGAAAAAGCAGATTTTTTTGAAGGAGAATACGGACCCGATATCATTAATGATCATGTTTTGGATTTTATAGAAAGACATCAGGAGGGGCCTTTTTTGGTTTATTATCCAATGATTTTACCTCATTGGCCATTTGAACCAACACCCGATTCACCCACCTGGGATCCTGCAGCTCGTCAAGGTGATGATGAAGAGCAGCCCGGAAGGGGAGATGAAGCTTATTTCGTAGATATGGTAGAATATACAGATAAACTTGTAGGCCGTACCATTGACAAATTGGAAGAACTGGGACTACGGGAGAATACGCTCATCATTTTTACTTCCGATAACGGTACAGATCGGGGAATTGTCTCCATGGTAAATGGTGAAGAATTTGTTGGGGCAAAATTGAGCCTTACAAAAGGGGGGACCCATGTTCCGCTCATTGCCAATTGGCCGGGGATTATACCTGAAGGAATCGTGAATAACAATTTAATTGGATTTACAGATTTTTTTCCTACTCTTGCGGAGATTGCCGGTTTAGAAATTCCAGATGACTTAGAACTTGACGGTCAGAATATTGCACCTGTTTTATACGGAGAGGATGCAGAACTCCGGGATTGGTTGTACATGTGGATGTTTCGTAATAACGATCCTGATGGGCCCGGAGGTGAGTTTGCAAGAACTCATCAATATAAGTATTACCCGGATGGCCGGTTTTATGACTTGTCACAAGACCCCCTGGAAGAGCATTCACCCATTGCTTTAGATGAACTGTCTGAGGAGCAGAAGGAAGTGCTCAACAGATTACAGAAAATTATAAAGGAAAATACCCGGGAGGGTTTCTATGATTAGGTGTATGTGAGTTCGACGTTAAAACGTTGAATTCAAAAAAATAGCCTGATTCTAAAACAAAATTTATAATTAACACAGATACCTAATTATTTCTGATGAAAAAAACTCTAATACTTCTCATACTCACATTTTTATGTTCCGATGTTTTTTCACAAAGTGATAACAGGCCAAATATTATCATCATTTTAGCGGATGATATGGGGTATGGAGATGTTTCCTCTTATAATGAGGATTCAGCCTTTGAAACCCCGCATATTGATCGACTGGCAGAAAAAGGAGTCAAATTTACCCAGGCCTATACAACTTCTGCTGTTTGTACCCCAACCCGGTACGGCCTTTTGACAGGAAGATACAATTGGCGGTCCACGCTAAAAAGAGGTGTTACCTGGGGATTCTCTGAGCCATTGATTTCTGAAGGGCGCCTTACTGTCGGTGAAATGCTGCAAGAGAGTAATTATCATACAGCTTTTATAGGAAAATGGCATCTTGGCTGGGATTGGGAATTTGTTGGGACTCCACCTGAGAATCTTGATGGCCCCAACGTTCGGCCGGATGTCGATTATAGCCAGCCTATTAAAAATGGTCCGAATGATCGTGGGTTTAGTTATTCCTATGGATTTTCTGCATCACTTGACATGCCTCCGTATGTTTATGTCGAAGACAATATGCCTACATCTATTCCCACAGAAACCACTGTAAATTACGATCAAAAGGGCTTTTGGAGAGAAGGGCTGACCGGCTCAGATTTTGTCCATGTGGATGTCCTGCCTCACCTAACCGATCAGTCGGTTCAATATATTCATCGGCAGGCAGATTCCGGGCAGCCTTTCTTTTTGTATTATGCCTTGCCGGCTCCCCATACGCCTATTCTACCAATAACGGAATTTATGGGCAAAAGCAATTCCAACATGTATGGGGATTTTGTACTGCAGGTTGATGATGTGGTGGGGCAGATTACAGAGGCCCTGAGACAGAATAATATCCTGAAGGAAACAATCATTATTTTTACAACTGATAATGGGGCTTCACCTCGATCTGATTATCCTGAGCTTGCCAATGCTGGCCATAACCCGAGTTATATCTTTCGCGGACATAAAGCCGATATTTTTGAAGGTGGCCTCAGAGTACCCTTTATTGTAAGCTGGCCGGATGGAATCACCAATTCTTTTGAAACGGATGAAACCATCAGTACTGTGGATTTTATGGCAACCTTCGCCGATTTGGCCGGCGCATCACTGCCCGACAACGCTGCAGAAGACAGTTACAGCTTTTTGCCGGTGTTGCTGCAGACTGATTACGATAAACCTCTTCGGGAGGCTACGGTCTTGCATTCAATTGATGGGCGCTTTGCTATTGTCAAAGATGAGTGGAAGTTGATTTTATGGCCGGGTTCAGGAGGATGGAGTTCTCCTAATACAGAAGAAGACCTGCAAGGGCTTCCGCCATTTCAGTTATACAATTTGGATATAGACCCATCTGAACAAGATAATCTCTATCATTCACAGCCCGAGAAAGTAGAAGAACTTAAATCACTTTTGGAAAATTACATCAATAATGGAAGAAGTACACCGGGAGAACCTCAAAGCAATGATGGCCCTGAAAGATGGGAGCAATTGGAATGGATGGATTATTAATTATAAATAGAATCAAAACTTTAGTAAATGAACCAATACAGCAAAATTCCGTTAACCGGTGGTTTACTCTTTCTTTTTCAAAAAATTACTGCGTTTGTAACGGTACTCTTCCTTGGAATAGTTCTGTCAGCTAATTTTGTTTATTCTCAGCATGATCAATCACCACCAAATATCATCATTTTATTTACTGATGATCAGGGTACATTAGACGTAAATACATACGGATCAGAAGATCTTTACACCCCGAACATAGATGCTCTTGCCGAACGGGGTGTGAAATTTACCCAGTTTTATGCCGCCGCTGCTATGTGTACACCATCAAGAGCGGGTTTGATGACAGGTAAATTTCCGATTCGAACAGGTTTGCCCAGAAATGCGGAGTCCCATCCGACTCACTTTGGCCAGGGGCCGAGTTTATCAGAAGATCAGGTAACTATTGCTGATATGCTGAAAGCCGCCGGATACAGAACAGCACAAATAGGTAAATGGCATTTGGGAACCAATCCGGGCCCGAATGGACAAGGTTTTGATTACAGTTTTGGGTTTTTAGGAGGGGTTGTAGATCAATGGTCACATTTCAATTACGGGCAAGCTCCCTGGGGAACTCCGCCCCGATGGCACGATCTGCAGCGAAATGGGGAAGAGATATGGGAAGCGGGCAATCACATTGGCGATTTAATTGTGCGGGAGGCAAAAATGATTATGGAAGAAGAAAGTGACCAGCCTTTCTTTTTATATCTCGCTTTTGGATTACCTCATTATCCGCTTCAACCCTATAATCACTATATGGAACACTATAAAGACCTCGAAGAGCCAAGACGGTCTTATGCCGCATCTGTATCAACAACTGACGAACAGATTGGGCGTATTGTGGCAAAAGTTGATGAGCTGGGTAAACGGGAAAATACCTTGATTATATTTCAGTCAGATCACGGCCACTCAACAGAAGCACGGGCTGGTTATGGTGGTGGATATGCCGGGGATTATCGCGGAGCCAAGTTTAGTTTTTTTGAAGGTGGTATTCGTGTACCGGCTATTGCGTCTTTACCAGGCACACTCCCTGAAGGAGTTGTTCGGGATCAAATGGCTCACGGTATTGATTGGTTTCCGACGATTGCTGAGATTGCCAGCGCAAGTCTCATAGATGATGATATTGACGGGAAAAGTTTACTTCTTATGATGCAGTCTGACCAGGAAAAAACCCCTCATGATTTTTTGCACTGGACGGTGGGAGATAGAGACGGAGATCAGTGGGCGGTTCGGCAGGGTCCCTGGAAATTGATTGGCAATCCGGTTGATACCAGTGATAAAGGAGAACTGGGTGAAGACGACGGACTGTTTTTATCGAATTTGGATAAAGATAAAACGGAAATGACAAACTTTGCAGCTCAATATCCTGAAGTTGTGGAAAGGCTTAAAAAACTACATAAACATCTCAATGAGCACTAACTAACCTGAACATGAATGTAAAAATAAAAAAGCTGCCCCAGTACTTTCTCATCGTAATGCTGGCTGCATCAACATCCTTCTTTATCTTTTCGGCTGAGGGATACTCCCAAAATTCCGGGCTGACCCCTCAAACAACCGATGGTTTTGAATCTGGCGACTGGCGAAACTTCCGGCCTCATTACATTGGGGATTCCGGTGAATTTATCCGGCCAAATTTCTCAATCAACGATACAGATCCGATTTCCGGGAATTACTCGCTGCAATGGCGAGGTAACAGTGAAGAGCACGAATGGGTAAAAGTAAGCAACGCGTTTTACATGCAGCTGCCGGCGAAGGTGAGCCTCGATTTCCGGGTGGAAGCTGACGATACTGACTGGTCAATAGGACTGCAGCTGATGGAAACCTATGATCGATTTACAGGTGTACATTTCAGTCCGCGCGGCAACGGACGGTTTTACCTCTCACTCGAGGATCTGAGCGGTTCAGCATCCGGCGTGCGTGCAGAAAACGGGACTGTATACCGGCTGACGCTTCATCGATTTAACGATGATGATATTCAGGCGACACTCATCGATGTAAATACCGGGCAGGAGATAGCTAAACTCAACGGGCTCAGCAGTGTGACCCCCGAAGCATTAGGCATTTATGTGTATACTGGTGCCGGCAGTGAAACAGTGATCGATTTTGATAATATTTCGGTAGAATCAGCTCCCTACCGTCTTCGATCGGGAAAATGGACTCGTTCTCCTCACTTTGTTGTACTTCCCCAGCTTCCCGATGTGGCTGAAGACCAGGGTAATTGGGTGGGAGCCCAGAGTACAATAAAAAAAGATGACGAATATTTAATGTGGTACCGCAGGCGGGACAATGTAGACCGCGGCAAAGGGTATGGCTTTGCCAGAAGTGAAGATGGGCTGCACTGGGAGAAGTACGAAAACAACCCCATTTTTACCTACGATGATGCAGAGTTTAACAGCGCTGAAAAAATTCATGTTCTCTACGTGGACGGACTTTTTCGGGCATGGTATGCTGTAAACGCTCCGGGAAGCTGGTACACCGCTTATGCCACCAGTGAAGATGGGGTGAACTGGGAGCAGCATGGTTTGGTTTTGGATGACACCTACACCAAAGATGTGGACGTGGTGTATCATGAAGGGTTGTACTATTTATATTCGATCAAAGATAACGTTAATCTTGGTGTTTACACCTCTTCCGATGGAATGGACTGGGAGCATCACAATACGATTCAGCTGGGTGTACACCGCCATGTGGCTGCCACTTATGTAAAGAAAACAGGAGAGTTTCACGTATATGCAACAGGTGGTTTTGCAGGTGTGAGCCAGGCAGTTTCAAAAGATGGAATACATTTTGGCCCATTCAGAAAAGTGATGGATGCATCGAAGGTTGGGTTGGATGACTGGGCCGATGCCGGTGTTACCTATCTCTCGCTTTTGACTGATGAGCATGGGAAAATAGACGATGATCGTCAAATGCCCATCTACTATCAGGCGCGTAACACCTGGGATAACAATATCCCCGGCTGGTTGTTTCACGGTAGTGAACGTGTCGTGCTCGCCGGGCATTACAATGGAGTATTTTTGGGAATACCTACCACAGTATTGCCCGATGGCAGTTATGAATATCACCGTTTCCCGTTTGAGGTTCCAAGAGCGGAAGGCCTTGATATTTTTGCATCGAGGAAAACTGAGTTGAGGCTTGATAACTGGCAAACAGATTCCTTGATAATGTACGAGGGCAGTTTGACAGCTGATGAGTCTGGCAGAGGGCATTCAGGAGAAGTAAACACCCAGGTGCAATGGGAATTAACGAAGCTGTCTCCCGGTGAGGAAATTGAACTTGTACTCAATGGAGAAACTGTTTCCCATAAGCAGGCAGACAACAGCGGTATGCTGGTGTTTACTGCAATCGTCAATGGAAATGACGGGCCGGTTACATTCCGTATCCAAAAGGCTGATGGATAAATGGCATCATTTTCTTCGGCCTTAGCCATATTTTGAAAACTGTCCAGTCAGCAGTGGTGAAGTGGTGGGGATTGATGTTCGAATGGCGAAAAATCTATCCTGAATAGATTGAATTGAAGTTATTTTGTAACATTAAAACGTTTTGGACAGTTATGAATAAATTCAGAAACTTTCCGGGCAGGTATTCGTCAGGAAACAGAATTGTATTGAGAAGTTCAATATTTTCAAAACAAAAAAAGCCTAATCCCAAAGGAGCTGTCCGACAGGTAACCAGCAGTATCGGTAAGATACTCAGTACACCTTTCAGGGCGATACAAACCGTAGTCTGTGTTACCCGGGCCGGGAGCTTGATTCCTGCGGAAAAAGGCTCCGGTTTCCGTTTATTCTGGATCCGATTTTATCCGCCCTGAGGCAGATACCCGGGTTTTCACACCCGCGAACTATCCAATTCAAAACAAACAGACCTGAATCATTCAATCACCGTTAGATGACAAATGATTCTATACCTAATTAAACAGATTCCGGGGTACCGGTCAATATGTTCAAAATATGTTTTTTGAAGAACTATTTTAAGTAAGAGGAATAACGCATTTGGAGCCAATTGACTAAATTTTTAAATAGAATCGTTCTAAATAAAAAATAATTTTATATCAGTATTTTTGGGCAAAATCAAGGGCTTGACGTGATATAAATTCCATATTGATGATGTTGTGGGCTGGCTATTCTTTTGTCATCATAAATTTTTCAGCAAATCTTATTCCCATTTTTCTTTGCCCTTCTGAATCGAAGTGAACCCGATCACCATTGTCATTCAAGTCAGCAGTATTTATCAAATAGGCATTCGGGTCTGTTTCAGTATACTCTTTAATTTTCTTATTGATAGCTTGCCAATTTTCATCATTTTTTGAGTATGAGCCCAATTCTCCAATAAAAATTGGTAAAGACAAATCATCAGTTTCCTTTCTGAATAATGTAAAAAGTTCCTTTAGTTGATTGTCATATACTTGAATGGTCTCAGTTGTAGCTGCATCACTTTCCCCCTGGTGCCAAAGTATGCCCTTAATGCTTCCATACTTTTTTCCAATTTGCAGTTTCTCTTTGAAATTTGAATACAGAGTGACATTTCTGAATGTTGAATCATTCATCCATTGGCTAATTGAACTTCCACCAATTGCTGCTGGTATAAGTAATATTGAAATGCTGTCTGGAATCTGATTTATTATCTCTTTCCCAAATGACAACCCACAGTCCAATCCGGTCATTGTCGGTTCATAAAAATGAAGGGGTTCTTTTGCTATAATTAAATCATCGTATTTATTTATTGAAAAAATCCTTTCGTTTGGAATTGTATCGTTTGGTTCAACTTGTGCACGTCCAGCCATATTTGATTG
>SL_3KL_010_SEDDRAFT_10005983_pt1 | contig 10892 bp, 7 predicted proteins | sample SodLakKL_010_SED_2_FD_10381 | JGI IMG/M metagenome (IMG submission 10381)
GGGGCGCGTTTTCTTTGACGGCGAATACTGGACAGCGGAAAGCGAGACTCCGCTGAACGAAGGCGATGCTTGTGAAATAGTTGAGTTTAAAGGACTCAGAGTAATAGTTAAACCATCAACCGCAAAATCAGAAGATCCCGAAAAAGTGAGCCAGACGGTTCAAAACTGATAAACTCCGCTAAATAGTAAAGTGTTTTCACTTTAGCGGATATCTATCAGATTACTGCAGTAAGGGCACTCTGATCAGAACCAATTACAAATAAGGAGCAAATTTTATATGGATGATCCAGGTCAACTAACCAATATGCTTGTTTGGGTGATTACGCTCGTAATCTTCCTTTCTGTATTCCTTCCTCAAATGTTTAAGATTATGAGGGAATATGAAAGAGGCGTTGTATTTCGTCTCGGAAAATTCCAGGCCACGAAAGGGCCGGGACTTATTATCCTGATTCCATTTATCGATAAAGTTGAGCGCGTGGACTTGAGGGTTCTAACCATCAATGTTGAGCGACAAGAAGTTATTACCAAGGATAACGTAACGGTTAATGTAGATGCGATTACTTTCTTCAGGGTTGTGGATGCAGAACGTGCCGTGATTCAGGTAGAGCGCTACATTGCAGCAACGTCGATGCTTGCGCAAACTACACTAAGAAGTGTTTTAGGTCAGTTCGAGCTCGATGAACTACTTGCAGAGCGCGATAAGATAAATAAGCAGATTCAGGATATCATTGACCGCCAGACCGATCCCTGGGGAATTAAAGTTGTGTCGGTTGAAGTGAAAGACGTGATTCTGCCCGAAACCATGAAGCGTGCCATGGCGCGTCAGGCCGAGAGTGAGCGCGACAGACGAGCGAAAATTATTAATGCGCAGGGTGAATTCGAGGCAGCCACCAAGCTGGTTGAGGCCGGTGCCATGATTGAGAAAACACCTACGGCGCTTCAGCTCAGGTACCTGCAAACCATGAACGAGATCAGCGGTGAAAATGCAACGTTTACCTACATTCCGTTCCCGATTGAGTTTCTTGAGACATTCAGACCTCACTTGAAGAGGACTGACGAAGAGTAGAAATCAAAATCATGATTTTCAGAACCCGGCTTTCATAAGGCCGGGTTTTTTTATTTTAAGCTGTATCAGCTATTTTCAGCGGCATAACTTCTTAATCAAACCTACCGACATGATTCGCTCTTTATCCATTATTTCAGGTGTTCTCCTTTTTTCATTAACCGTATGGGGATGTGAGCAGAACAGTTCACCACAAACCCAGAAAGAGTGGGCCCTTGCCCTGCACGGCGGTGCAGGAACCATTTCTCAGGATCTGCCCGATACCATTCGTCAGCAGTATTATGACGGCCTTGAACAGGCGCTTGCCATTGGCGCTGATGTGCTCAGAAACGGAGGATCGGCCCTCGATGCGGTTGAGGCAACCGTACGCGACCTGGAGGACAACCCCCTGTTCAATGCCGGAAGAGGCTCCGTATTTACCAGCGAAGGCAAGCACGAGTTGGATGCAGCTATAATGGATGGAAGCACCCTTGCAGCCGGGGCACTAACAGGGCTTACAACCGTACGCCACCCCGTTACACTTGCCCGACACGTTAAAGATAACTCGCGGCACATCTTCTTCTCCGGTCACGGCGCTGAGGATTATGCCGACCAGACCGAGGTAGAACGTGTGGACAATGACTTTTTTCACACAGAGCGCAGATATGAACAATGGCAGCGCGCACAAGAGCGGGCACACCTGAACACTGAGCATTCCTGGACGCGTGAACCCGGAGAAAAAACGATCTACGATTGGATCGAGGATCTCAAGTTTGGCACTGTTGGTGCCGTTGCACTCGATCGCGAGGGCAAACTTGCAGCTGCTACCTCCACCGGAGGTATGACCAACAAGCAGTTCGGCCGGGTAGGTGATGTACCCATTATCGGGTCTGGAACCTTCGCCAACCACGTTGCGGCTATTTCGGCTACCGGATGGGGTGAGCAAATCATGCGAAATGTATCGGCTAACACTATCGCCAACTACATGGAGTTCAACGGTGCTACGCTTGATGAAGCGATGAACTTTGTTCTTACCCAGCGGCTAGATCCCGGCGATGCCGGCTTTATAGCCGTTGACAGCAACGGCAATCTTTCTATGCAGATGAACACTGCCGGCATGTTCCGCGCCTCCCTCGATTCGGAAGGCAACAAGGTGGTGATGATCTGGGAGGATGAGTAAAGCCTGAACAAAAACGGATACCCGGAGCCGGCACATATTCCCGATTTGGCCGGGTAATTGAATTAGTTGGGATACAATGGAACTGCGTGATAAGGCTAAAAATCTTATTAGCGAAGAGACCAAATGCGGGTTAGTATTTAATCTCGTCATAAAGCTGTTGATTATTCTCAGCATTGTCAGCTTCTCCATTGAAACGCTGCCCGATCTCGATGCTGGTTTCCAAACTTTCCTTCACGCAGTTGAGGTGTTCATCGTCGTTATTTTTAGTGCCGAATACCTGCTCCGAATATACGCTGCAGATAATAAGCTAAAATACATCTTTAGCTTTTATGGATTTATTGATCTCATTGCAGTTCTTCCCTTCTACCTTTCACTGGGGGTCGATTTGAGGTCTGTTAGGATTTTTCGTTTAATGCGGCTGTTTCGGATTATGAAGTTTATCAGATACGACGGCCCGGTGCAGCGACTCTATGACGCCTTCCGATCCGTGAAAAAAGAACTGCTCGTATTTTTAGTGCTCATTTCAATGCTTATGTATGTATCGGCTGTGGGAATCTATTATTTTGAAAATCCGGTGCAGCCCGAAACGTTCAAGTCGGTATTTCATAGCCTTTGGTGGGCGGTGGCCACTCTTACCACCGTGGGATATGGCGATATATACCCTATAACGGTTGGAGGCAGGTTATTCACGTTCGTGGTTCTTATGATCGGGCTTGGATTGATATCGGTACCTACGGGTTTGATAGCCTCGGCATTCACAAAATCTATGGAATCAAAATAATGTGAGTTCTCTGAATTAAACTTCAGGTACAAAGGAAAGACGAAATCACACGAACCCTGTTCGGATGGAAGCTGACGTTCTAAAGAAAAACGCAGCCTTCCTGCATTATAACTAACTCTGGATGGTATCAACGATTGAAAGATGCATTTTTTCTCTTCAGGGTTGTGAGCTCATGAAATGTGAAACTTTTCTCCTAATAATGGCAGATACTCTGATTTTTCACGTTAGAAAAGCTAAAAACCAAAAGTTTTCATTAAGCTGCAGCGAATTCTTTTCATATAATTCAGAGCAGTTATACCTGTTTGTAATACATACAATTATTTAGTTAGCTGAAACACTTATGAAGCACATTGAAAAGGTAGAGCTGGAGCAGCTCCAATACGAAGAGTATAAAGAACTGCAGGAGTTGATGCGTCTTTGTTATCCGAGAATTGATGATCCCACCTGGACAAAGAAGCAAATTCGCAAGCTCACCAAAATCTTTCCCGAGGGACAGATTGTTATCAAAGTTGATGACAAAATCGTTGCGAGCGCTCTCTCCATTATTATCGATTACTCCAAGTTTGATGATAACCATAAATACACGGACATCACGGCTAATGACACATTTACAACCCACACGGAAAAAGGAGATACTCTGTATGGGCTCGACCTTATGGTGCACCCCGAATACCGCGGCTTGCGCCTTGGAAGGCGGCTGTATGACTACCGGAAAGAGATGTGTGAAGAGTTGAACCTAAGAAGTATCGTATTTGGAGGGCGGCTTCCAAACTTTCATAAGCATGAAGAGATCACCGCAAAGCAGTATATAGAAAAGGTGAAAAATAAGGAGATTCATGATCCGGTTCTTAACTTCCAGCTTTCGAACGACTTTCATGTGAAGAGGGTAGTTAAGAACTACTTGCCCGAAGATAATGCATCCGAATCGTACGCGGCTCTGCTTGAATGGGCAAACATCTATTATGATAAGCCCGAAAACGGGTATAAGCCCGAAAAATCGGTGGTGAGGCTTGGACTTGTGCAGTGGGGGATGCGAGCCTACGACGGCTGGGAGGATCTCAGCGAACAGATTCAATATTTTGTGAATGCGGTTTCGGGGTATAGGGCAGACTTTCTACTTTTTCCCGAATATATCAACGCACCACTCATGGCGGAATTCAACCATCTGTCAGAGCCCGAAGCCATTCGTCAGCTTGCCGGTTATACAGATCGATTGCGCGATACGTTTGCCGAATTTGCTATCTCATACAACGTAAACATCATTACCGGCAGTATGCCGGAGTTTAAGGACGATACGCTGCGCAACATCGGTTATCTCTGCAAGCGAAATGGCGAGCTGGAGAGGTACGAAAAAATTCACCCCACTCCCGATGAAGTAAAGGTCTGGGGGATGTCTGGCGGCAGCAAGATCAAAGTTTTCGATACCGATGCGGGAAGAATCGGAATCCTGATCTGTTATGATGTGGAATTTCCCGAGCTGAGCCGGCTTCTTGCCCTGGAGGGCATGGACATCCTTTTTGTCCCGTTTCTCACCGACACCCAAAACGGGTATTCGAGGGTGCGTAACACGGCCATGGCCCGTGCCATCGAAAATGAGTGCTATGTGGCCATTGCCGGCAGTGTGGGTAACCTGCCCAAGGTGCACAATATGGATATTTCGTTTGCCCAGTCGGTAGTCTTCACACCCTGCGACTTCTCCTTCCCCAATACGGGGATCAAGGCAGAGGCTACGCCCAATACCGAAATGATCCTGATTGTGGATGTGGATCTTGATTTACTGAAAGAACTGCATGAACAGGGAAGCGTGCGCATCCTCAAAGACCGCAGAACAGATCTTTACGACGTGGTGAAACTGAAAAAGAAAAAGCAGCCAAAAAAAGTTCAATGAGGCACTTTCTCTCAATTTAGTAACATTAATTTAACTTGCACTCATCTGTCCGAAGTTCTGATATTAGTGTTCTTATAAAATAGAGATAAACTGACCTGTGGGAGAGGATCTCCTTTCAATGTCATATACGTTTTTTGATTTTCTACAACTGGTAGGTTCTTTAGGGATTTTCATCTTCGGGATGAAAATTTTCAGTGACGGCCTTCAAAAGGTTGCCGGCCACCGCCTTCGTGCAATTCTCAAGGGAATGACTACCAGCCGCTTCAGAGGCATTCTCACAGGCTTTGGCGCAACAACCATTACGCAGTCGTCAACCACTACCACGGTAATGGTGGTGAGCTTTGTGAATGCCGGACTCATTACGTTCATCGAATCTACCGGTGTGATAATGGGCGCCAACATCGGCACCACCGTAACAGCCTGGATTGTATCCGTCTTTGGCTTTCAGATGCGGATAACGCCGGTTGCCATCAGCATGATCGGTATCTTTTTTCCATTTCTATTCTTTGGCAGGGAAAAGCTGAGAAACCTCGCAGAAGCCATGATCGGCTTCGGTATCTTGTTTATAGGCCTTGAATTCATCAAGGACTCTGTGCCAAGCATCCAGGAGAATCCTGAGATGTTTGCCGCTCTCGATGGCCTCACAGGCTTCGGTTTCGGCTCTATTTTGCTGTTCGTGCTTATCGGGACCATTCTCACCCTGCTCACTCAATCGTCATCGGCGGCTACCGCCATCACGCTTGTGATGCTTTTCCAGGGCTGGATCAACTTTGAGATTGCTGCAGCCATGATTCTTGGCGAGAATGTCGGTACCACAATAACAGCCAATATCGCTGCCCTTATCGGAAATGTTCACGCCAAACGGGCAGCGAGGTTCCATTTTATTTTCAATGTTATAGGGGTTTTATGGATGATTATGCTTATAAATCCGTTCCTTATCGGCATCGACAATATTATGCAGTATTTTCTGCCGGATGCGGGCTCCATTTTCGGGGATACCCAGGAGGCACGCGCCGCAGCAACGCTTGGCCTGTCACTATTCCATACTACCTTTAATGTGCTGAATGTATTAATTCTGTTCGCATTCGTGCCTCGCATCATTAGACTCGTGGAAAGGATACAGAAAGACACCGATAAATCGGACGAAGCATTTCGCCTGCAGTACATTTCTGCCGGACTAATGTCCTCATCCGAACTCTCCATTGCCCAGGCTCATAAGGAAATCGAGCTCTTTGGCAAACTGATCGAAAAAATGCATTTCAGTTTTTCCGCACTCTTTTTCAAGAAGCAGAAGAAACACGAAAAATTTCTGAAGAAAATTGAAAAGCGAGAGCAGATCACCGATAATATTGAACTTGAAATCGCAGAGTACCTTACAAAAATTTCCAGCTCTACTCTTTCTGAATCGGCAACCCGGCGCGTCAGGTCTATGCACAGTATTATTAATGATCTGGAGCGTGTTGGTGACCTTTATTTCCAGATGTCGAAAACGTTCCAGCAGATGGAAAATGAAAACCTAAAGCTGCCGAAAGATGCTGTGAAAGAAATCAGTGAATACCTCGACCTGGTTCGCGACGCCATCAAAAAAATGCGCAATAACATGGAGCTGGTGAATGGAGAAGTTGATCTCGACGGAGCTATACGCATAGAGAACAAGGTAAACGCCATGCGCGACCAGTTAAAAGATGCACATTATCGAAGGCTTGAGAAAGCAGGATACTCTACAAAAGCCGGTGTATTTTATCTCGACTTAATAACAAGGCTCGAAAAAATCGGCGACCACATCTTTAACGTAAACGAAGCACTGGCAGGCAGAAAGCTGAAGCAGCACAGTGATCTGGTTGCCGGAAGATAGTTGCGTTAATTGTTAATGGTTTAATTGTTAATCTGTGTTCTGCGGAAATAAAACCTCTTCGTGATTTTCCATGTTTCCGTTGCTTACCGCATAAGTGAACGGCCGGAGTTTAATGATCCGATTTTTCAGGCTTACTGTCTGGCTTCGGGGCTGTGGCCACCATACTTTCACCGTTCTTTTTGGAGAAATCGTTTTTACTGAACACTTCCTGAAGTATTGATTGTTCGATATAGCTTCGCTGGCCCGAACGTGTGGGAATCCGTACAATCAGGTGAATTTCGCCCGCGGCCGGAATCTGCAGCGTTACACGGGGTTCAACCGACGGAACTTCCAGCCCCCGGTCTTCACTCACTTTCTTCATGTACTCTCTAACTTCTTTAAGAAAGGGCTTGCAGTGCTTGTTCGATGATTTGAGAAGGGCAACCTGCGCCGCCTGCCAATTATCTTCGCGTTTAAACGGTACGGTGAACACGTGCAGCACATAATCGTGAGTGAAACTTTCATTTATTACCGGTTCCGAAACGAACAGAGCGTTCGGTATTACGGCCATCCTTCCCGTGCGCTGATGCGTAATTCTTCCCGGTCCAACTTCAAGAATTGTGGTTGCCAGCAGGTTCTGATCGATTACATCACCCCGAAACTCTTTTACCTGAATACGATCGCCGATATTAAATGAACCGGCCCCTGATTTTATTATGGAACCTGTAAGGCATAGAATCAGCTCTTTGGTTGCAACCACCAAGGCCACCGCAATGGCCACAATGGAAAGCGCAAGAGTCCGAAGCTCCTCGGCCCAAATAATTACCAATCCCAGAAAGAGAACAAGTATAAGTGCGTTCCTGGTTTGCACAAGCCAACGCCGCCGCAATTCGGTCGACTGTACACTCTTTCTGATAAATCGTGCCAGTAGGGCACGCAGTACAATAATGGCTGCTAGAAGAATTCCGCTGCTTATTAGCAGGCTAAATAGCTCTTCAGACATATTCAAAGATTCCTGAATTGGCATTTAGTTTTTATCGGAACTATTATTTCGAATGTCCGCTATCGCTTTTATTCTCATGTTCACCGTTGGTAGAATTAACGCCGATATTGAGCGGGCGGTCTTTGTCTCCTGCCAGGTATATGGTTTGCGACGGGAAGGCAAAGTCGATCCCCTCACTTTTAAATCGGTTGAACACCTCATTATTCACCCATTCGGTAAACTCCATGTACTTCCAGAAGTCGGGTGGATGATACCAGTAAAAGCATTTCAGGTTCAGGGAGTCGGCGTTCATGTTGTCGAAATAGACCCGGGGAGGCAGGTCGGGATTCATGCCCTCGTGATTGTCCAGGATCTCTTTCAGAATCTCCAGGGCGCGTTTCACTTTATCGGGAGGTGTATCATAGGTGATGGTAACATCAAAAACCCTGCGGATGTACTGCCTCTTGCCGATATTGTGAATCGTCATATTGGCCAGGTTGCCGTTGGGCACGGTAAGCACATGGCCGTCGAGGGTTCGTATTTTGGTGGTACGCACTCCCACTTCAAGAATGCTTCCGAGTTTGCCGTCGAGGTCGATGAGCTCACCCACGTTGAAAGGCTTGTCGGCAAATATCATCAGCGATCCGAAGAAATTGCGTATGGTATCCTGTGCGGCAAGGCCGAGAGCCAGACCGCCAATACCGATACCTGCAAGAATACTGGTAATGGGCTGATCGCTGAGAGCCTGTGCAGCCTGCAGTACCACGAGGATAACCACCGCCACGCGGATCGATTTGCCTACAATCGGAATCAGCATGTCGTCTATATTCACCGAATCGTCGGAAGCAAAGCGCTTCAGCCAGCGGTCAATGACATCAATTTGGCGGTATACAAAATGCCCGATTGCAAGAATAATTAGCAGTTCCAGAACCGTGTTTAGCAGGCTATCAAAACCTTCGGGTACCAGCAGAAAAGAGATGCCAATTCTGAGGCCGAAAGCAAAAAAGAGAAATGTAACCGACATGGAAGCCGATTTAGCGGATACGGCCAGCATGTTTTTTTCGGCTTCCAGTAGTTTCGGTTCCAGCCGGATCAGAAAATACTTGAGAATTTTACCCAGGAAAAAGGCAACGGTTAGTACTGCTATCAGTACAATAATTCTCCAGAGTTCATTGCCGGCGAATATGTATTCGGTCGATTCGGTAAGTAGTTCCATGTTTGGGGTTTGTGCTGTGTTGTTTCGAAGGCTTAAAATAGCTATTTAACGGCTCCCGATGAAAGCGGAAAAAAGTTGTAAAACTTCACCTGTTTGTCGGGCACTGTTTTTCTATCCGGTAATTCTACTATTACATTCATCTGTTTCTGTGAATCTAACCCACTTCTGCTATGATGAAAATTGATGTATCCAAAACAGGACTTCTGTGTCTATTGCTTCTGTTTGCGACTGCTCAGGTAACAGCTCAGCAGGGCGTTCTTCCTGAAGACTATTACAAAACCGTATTTGTAAGCCAGACCGAAATCTCTCCCACGGGCGATTATGTTGCCTTCACCAAAACGGTGATTGATGAGGAGAATAACGGCCGCCATCGCGAGGTGTGGATGGTGAAACTTCGCAACGGGCAGCCCGACGGCGAACCGTTTCGCTTTACCGACCCCACCGTTCAGTCATCCAGCCCGCGGTGGTCGCCCGATGGAAAGCTGCTGGCCATTCAGTCGCGCCGCGGTGACGATAACAACTCCGTGCGTTTTATACGCGTTACCGCGCCGGGTGGTGAAGCCTTCACGATCGAAGGCCTCGATCGATCTCCGGTATGGTCGCCCGACGGATCCAAAATCGCATTTATGCGTGAACCCTTTACCGATGAAGAACGTCCGCGCAGAGCAGGCTGGATTGCACCCGATGCCATTACCAACACGCTCGACTCCACCCGTTTCGACGGACGCGTAATCACTCAGATGCGCTATCTGCGTGACGGAACCTCGAATTTTCTGCCGCATCCCTCCATTCATGAAAAACGGCAGCTCCACATCATACCGGCCAGCGGAGGTGAGCCTGAGAAAATTACGGACCTCCCGTTTCATGTGAGCCAGATTGCGTGGTCGGCCGACGGCAGCCGCATCTACTTCTCAGGCGACCCTGAAGAGGATGACGAGTACAATACCGATTTCACGCGAAACCTCTACATGGTTGATTTGGCTACCGGTGAATGGAAAAAAATGCTCGAAATGGACGGAAGTCAGAGCAACCCGATAATCTCTCCGAACGGGCGCTATATCGCCTTTACTCACAGCCCGGAGCGCGGAGCACAGACCGATGTCTATGTTGCAACGCTCGGCAGAAATGGAGAGATCAGCGGCACTCCTCAAAACCTGACTGCCGACTGGGAGCTTCAGCCCGGCGGCATCCACTGGGCGCCCAACAATAACCAGATCCGCTGGGGGGCACAGATCCGCGGAAATGCCCACATTTTTGAGACTAACCGTACCGGCGGCGGCGTTCGCCAGATAACACAGGGCGACCGCAGGCTCGGTTCCGTTTCTGAAACCGAAAACGGCCGGCTTCTGGCGTATACCTCAACCGATGCCGTAACCCCCGCCGAAGTATTTGTTTCGCGAAGAGACGGCTCCCGCGAGGTGCAGCTCACAAATTTCAATGCAGAGTGGATGGCCGAGCGGACCATCAATCCGGCGGTGCCCATTACCTGGACGGTTGCCGACGGCACCGAGATAGAGGGATGGGTGATTAAGCCGGTTGGCTACGAGGAGGGCCAGTCGTACCCGCTGGTGATGAAAATTCACGGCGGACCGCACACCGCGTACGGCAATACCTGGTTCCAGGCATTCCACACGCTTTCGGCCTCGGGCATGTTTGTTTTCTATCCCAACCCGAGGGGTTCTTCAGCCTACGGCCACGATTTCATGTTTGCTACTTTGGGCCAGTGGGGCAAGATGGACGAAGAGGACTTCATGACCGGCCTTGAAGCCGTTATGGAGCGATATTCCGGTGTTGATCCCGACAGAATCGGGGTTTCGGGTGGAAGCTATGGCGGATTTATGACCAACTGGCTGACTGCGCGCTTCCCCGACAGTTTCAGGGCAGCCGTAACCAGCCGGTCTATCAGCAACTGGTTTAGCTGGTACGGATCGTCGGATGCGCAGGGCCTCACCGAGTTCGAGTTCGGCGG
>SL_3KL_010_SEDDRAFT_10005984_pt1 | contig 10891 bp, 9 predicted proteins | sample SodLakKL_010_SED_2_FD_10381 | JGI IMG/M metagenome (IMG submission 10381)
GCATGCCGAGGATATCAAAATTCTGAAAGAAAAAGGCTATTCCGGTAATGGCATTTTTATCATAGGAAGGGTTGGACCTGGTAATGAAGACTATCATATTCTTACGGGAAATGTAATAGACAATTCCAGGGTACCGGAACTGGAAGCTTTTCTGGATAGAATTAACCAGCTTGATAAAGATGGTTTAAAGGAGCTTTATAAAAAGCAAATGCGCGAAGGTACTCTTTCAGAAAAAGGTGGTGCCGGGCTTGGTCTGATTGATATCGCACGCAAAACCGGAGAAAAGCTCGATTATAGCTTTAGCGAAATTGATGAAAAAACTTCTTTCTATACGCTCAGAACAAAAATTTCAAGAAACCAATAGTTTAAAAACATATCGAATAAATGGAATTAATTAAAATCAGAGGAACAGAAGACACCCCTAATGTAATTCTGGATGCTCAAAAAGGAATCTTTGAGTTTTCAGGAAGATCTCTTCCTGAAAATGTTATGAGTTTTTATGCACCGGTTTTTCAATGGATAGAAAAATATATTCAGTCTCCAAATCACCGTACAGTGGTGGTTTTCAAACTTGATTATTTCAATACGGCATCATCTAAAATCATTCTCGACATTTTAATTTATTTTGAACATCTTTCAAAAGAAGGACATGATGTACTTGTGAAATGGTTTTATCAGGAAGATGATGAAGATATGGCCGAAGCCGGGGAAGAATATTTTGAAATTGTAGAAATCTCTTATGAAATGCATAGCTATTAAGCTCCCGGATTTTTATTAAAAAATAATTATAATGAGTGAAGAAATCCTCAAAGCCCTTATGCAACTCTTTGCCATAATAGCAAGGCAGGATGTTGGTTTATCTCTGCGGGAAAGGGAATTTGTGGAAAGCTTCCTTAAACAACAACTCAGCGAGAGTGCCGTAAATGAATACTTAAGACTTTTTGATGGATTTATTGAACAGGACGAAAAACCCAGGGATGAGAAAGATAGCAGTGATATAAGGTTAACATCAGTAAAGGATTCCGTTAAAACACTGGGGATAGCAAAAAAAATTAACAGGACCCTTACACAAAAGCAAAAAGTGGTGGTTTTGGTCAGATTACTGGAGTTGATAAATTCTGATCAGAACTTTACTTCACAGCGAATGGCAATTATTGACACCACCGCTGAGGTATTTAATATTACCAAACAGGAGTACAGGGCAATTTCAAGTTTTGTTATAAGAGACAAATCAGAGGAGCTCGACATTCCTGAAATACTTATTTGCCGGTCGCAACCCAATCATAACATAAACTCTCATTTCATTCATGCACCGCAGCTTAACGGAATAATTATCATGCTTAGGGTGCAAAGCGTTGATTTTTATTTTTTAAAATATACAGGCAGCAGTGAGTTGCTGCTCAACGGGCTTCCTTTAAAAGCAGGTCGCATTTATATTTTCGCCAATGGGTCTGTTATCAAACAGCCTATGGGTAAGCCAATCTTTTATACTGATATAGCTGCCAAATTCATTTCTGAGACCGCAGAAACCAATATTTTCTTTAAGGCTGAAAACGTAAGCCATACCTTTTCCAACGGTTACAAAGGTCTTGAAAATATCAATTTGCAGGATGTATCAGGCAAAATGGTAGCCATTATGGGTAGCAGCGGATCAGGAAAAACCACTTTGCTTAATGTTTTATCAGGCATAGAAAACCCCGAACATGGCAAAGTAATTATAAACGGTATTAATGTACACTCTGATAAAGAGAAAATTAAAGGTGTTATAGGTTATATACCCCAGGATGATCTGCTAATTGAAGAACTCACTGTTTATGAAAATCTCTTTTACAGCACCATGCTTGTATTCAGAGATCATACATCCCTGCAGATAACCGAAAAGGTTGATAAAATGCTTGTAAGCCTTGGGTTGAATCATATCAGAAATTTGAAAGTTGGTAATCCCATGAATAAAAAGATAAGTGGAGGCCAACGCAAAAGACTTAACATTGCTCTTGAACTTATTCGTGAACCATCTGTACTTTTTGTGGATGAACCCACATCAGGCCTTTCCTCGCGCGATTCTGAAAATGTGATGGAATTACTAAGAGAGCTGACTGTAAGAGGAAAACTCATTTTTGTGGTCATTCACCAGCCTTCTTCTGAAATATTTAAAATGTTTGATAAGGTTGTTATCCTGGACGAAGGTGGTGTACAGATATATTACGGAAACCCTGTGGAAGCTGCAATATACTTTAAAAAAATTGACAACCAGATCAACAGCGATGTGGGCGAATGTCCTAAATGCGGTAATGTAAACCCGGAGAACATTTTTAACATCATTGAGTCGCAAATTGTTGATGAGTATGGAAAGTCAACAGGTTTGAGAAAATTTCAGCCTTTGGAATGGGCAAGATATTATAAAAACTTTCACAAGTCTGATAATCAACCCGAAAAAACTGAAGATTTGCCGGGTACACTTAATAAGCAAGGCTGGTGGAGGCAGGTAAACATTTATTTCCGGCGCGATATCAGTTCCAAACTTGCCAATAAGCAATACATCCTGCTGAATTTACTTGAAGCTCCCATTCTGGCATTTTTGCTTGCCTACATTATAAGATATATTGATGATCCGGTCTCCGGGGTTTACATCTTCAGAGAAAACGCCAATATAATGCCTTACCTGTTTATGTGTACAATTGTGGCATTGTTTACAGGACTGATTGTAAGCGCTGAAGAAATTTTTAAAGACCGGAAAATACTAAAACGCGAATCGTTCCTGAGTCTTAGCCGGAGCAGCTATTTACTCTCCAAAATGAGCATACTTTTTATAATCTCAGCCATCCAGGCTATTTTATTTATATGGGTTGGAAACAGTATATTGGGGATAAAAGGAATGTATTTTGAGTACTGGCTGATATTCTTCTCTCTCGCAGCCCTGGCAAATGTAATCGGGCTGAATATCTCCTCGGCATTTAATTCAGCGGTTACAATTTATATTATTATTCCGTTTCTGATCATACCTCAAATGGTACTCACAGGCGGCATCTTCAGCTTCGACAGGATCAATTATAATCTGGGTGGCGGACGCGAAAAGGTTCCTCTTATTGCCGAAATAATGCCTTCCCGTTGGGCTTTTGAAGCACTTGCTGTAAATCAGTTTATGAATAACGATTATGAAAAACATTTTTATGATCTGCGGAAAATGGAAAGCGCTTTCAATTTTAAGAATGTATATTACATTCCGGAGCTAAAAGGATATGTTGAGTCTTACATATCAAAAGTTTATGCCGGGGATAACAATCCCATAGAAAAAGCCAATATTCTCCTTCTTAGAAATGAAATCTCAAAGGAAAACAACTCTGTTTATACCGAACATCATCAAATATTTTTTGATGATGTAAACCTCATCACTCCTGAAGATCTCAATATGCAAACAGCAGAAAAGATATTAATCTATCTTGGCCAGCTGGAAGAGTTTTACAGAGAAGGTTTTAACAGGATAAACGCTCACATCGACCGTCAAATATCGGAAATGGTTAACACACCTGAAAAAAGAAAAGATTATCAGCAATGGTATGATGACCATTACAACAGCTCCCTTGCAGCTTTTGTTAAAAACAATTATGCTCCCCTGCCCCTGGCCAGGCTTGGAAATAAACTCATTCAAAAAATTGACCCGGTATATCTTGATCCATCAGACAGTCGTTTGCTCAGTTTCAGGTCGCATTTTATGGCACCCAACAAAAACTTTGCAGGAAAACTATTTCCCACCTTTTATTTTAACATGGCAGTACTCTGGTTTTTTATAGTTATTGCATATTTTGCCCTTTATTTCGACATTCTTAAAAAAATGCTATCGTTTTTCGAAAGAAAACCAGCTATAATTCAAACATCTATGCACAATAGCAGTAAGAACACCAAGGAAAAACCATTAAATGGGAAAACCATTAAAAATGAAAGAAAAATGTCAAACATCAATTACAACTGAATCTTCAGTAACCCCGAAAATGGGTTACCAGCATAACCAATATGTTTTAAATTTCGTAAAACCTAATTACACTATAAAAAAACAAAAACCATCATTATGAAAAAACAAAAAACAATTCTGGTCATCCTGATATTAATTCTGGGGCAATTCATCTCAGGATGTCAGCAAGGCCAGAGGCAGGAAGCCACAGATTTGCTCTCTGATCCCTTTCAGCAAGGTGATTTAAGGCTCAATGATGCTATGATAGCTGAGATTATTTCATCGGTGCCCAATCCTATTGAAATAACTTCAATTTTGCAGAAAACAGGAGTTGTATATTCACAGGACTTATTAAACCCGGCAGGGAATATAAGTAATTACAACACCAATTTTCAACGTGCTCTTAATCTTGGAGTTTACGGAACCGACCTGATTTACATGAATATATACGATCGTACCGTAGCTACCATAAGATATCTTAGCAATTTAAGAGAGCTGGCCGGTGACCTGAGGGTTGAACAATTTTTCGACTATTCCACTTTGAACAGACTATCAGAAAGCAGTAAAAATGCAGATTCGGTAATGTATATTACCAACAGCGGTTTTGACAAAATGTCGAGATATCTGATAGACCAGGGAAGAAGCAACATTGCTATACTTATATCCGCAGGAACATGGATAGAAAGTCTTTACATTGCAACCCATGCACAAACAACTGCAGCGAACAGGGAAACTATTAACAAAAGAATCGGTGAGCAGAAAAAAGTGCTTGATAATTTACTTTTGCTTATGAATTCTTATGACCAGAATTCTGATTTTGAAGAACTCATAAAAGACCTTATGATCGTTAAAAATGAATTTGATAATGTAACTATTACCTATCAATATGCTGAGCCATCCATAAAGGAATCAGACGGAATGCTTATTGTTGTTGACAATTCAAGAAGCATGGTAGAAATCAGCGACGAAACAGTTCAAAATATTGCTCGTGCAATAGCAGTAGTACGTAATAATATTATTGAATAGAATCAAAAAAATGTTGATTCACAATTTATTATGCTTTTATTCTAAACAATAACAGAATTGTAAAACGCCAAAATGATATAGAAATGAAAAAATATTTTATACTTTTAAGTTTGATCTTCGTGGTTTTATCATCCAATAAGAGTTTCGCGCAATGCGGAGATGCTTTGCTGGAAATATGCCACGGTAAACTGGAAGATGCAAGGTTTATTAAAAGCTGGCCCATACAACTTCCCGCAAGGGCCAGAGGAGAAACCCTGCCACAGGTAAGCTTTAAACTTCCTTTAACAAGTGGTAATACTTATAAAATTTATGCCTGCAATGCCTCTGAATATCAGGGTAAAGTAATTGTAAGTATCAGAAACCAAAACGACGACCTGGTGGTAACATCCTATGTGGTAGAGCAAAACAGACACATACCGATAATTATGTTTCCGGTTTCTATGAGCGGAATATACACATTCAGCTTCTATTTTGAAGACGGCAAAGAAGGTTGTGCGGTAGGAGTAGTTTCCATTGCAAATTAATTTTCAAATCATCGGTAATTCATCGAATTACCCGAATATCTTGCTTTTAAGTAAAACTCGGAATTTATGCATTCGGGTTTTTCTTAGTTTAGCGTACTTTCTCCAAATAAATAATATCATGAAAACCAGTAAGAATAAGCAAATATTTGTTGTTGAAGACAATAAAACTGAAGGAATGCTGCTTAAATTGTGTTTGGGGTCAGTAAAGAACGTAACTGTTACGAATTTTACCTATGGGGAAGAACTGCTGAAGAACCTTGACAAGCATCCGGAGATAGTTATTGCCGACATGATGCTTCCCGATATTGCAGGTGAAGAGCTTATCCATACAATAAAGGAAAATAGTCCGGAAACTGAAGTAATTGTTGTTTCTTCGCAAAAAGATATAGACCTGATTGCGAGGGTTCAGGAAATGGGTATTTACAATTATCTTGTAAAAAGTGAAACATGCATGGATTTACTCCAAAAAGCAATTGAAGACCTCACTTTCCTTATAGATAACAATAGATAAATATCTTCATGTTTTCTAAAGCGGGCTCTGCAAAAGCCCGTTTTTTTATTTTCTGACTATACCTAATTGCACTAAATTTGCTATTTTTATTAAACGGTTTTATAATTCAGACAGATGTTGTTAATAACTATTTCAGTATTTAACTGCTCGGAAATCAAATTAAGGTAGACATTTGTTAATATTTTAAATTAAAAATTAAGTGTCAGAGTTAAATCTAATATTGAATATTTTTGAACACAAGGAACTGATTACATCCTTTTTTATTTTTAAATTCCTGTTGCTTCTGTATCTGGGGAGAAGATATTATTTGCGTAACAAGCACCTTAAAGCCATTCTGGAAAGAGAAAAAATATTTCGTAATTTTTTTGATAACTCAGTTACTGCAATCCTTATGACAGGTAAAGATGGTGTAATTCTGATGACAAACCGGCAATTTGAGAAGCTTACAGGATTTAGTACAGAAGAGGTAAAGGGGAAAAACCTGAGTGAAATCGTAAGTATCCGCAATGGAGCTGAAAATTGCAAACGACAAAAATCTATTATTTTAAACAACCTGATTACACCATCATGGCACACATCAGTAATTAAAGGCAAATATAATAATGAGTTTTGCTGTCATACGCATATACATAGCGAAGAAGATGAAAAATACACCATAATGTCTTTTATCAGAAGCAATAACAACGGTTATCCTCCTTCAGGGAAATCAGCATAATAAATAATTCGTTTGTTGAAAAACCCAGAGAATTTATTGTAGAATTTCAGTAACTGTAATTGAAGAAATCCCGTAAATATCAGAAAGAATTATTTAATATATTGGCATCGCTTAAAATCATCAAAGTATTATTTGCAAATACTCCCGCTTATATGAATAAAAATATAACCATTATTATAGCCGAGGATGATGACGGACATGCATTTCTCATTAAAAGAAACCTCAGCAGATCGGGTGTAATTAATCCTATTATACACTTCCGGGACGGTGAAGAAGTTCTTAATTTTTTTAATCGGATTAATTCGGCCGAACATGCAGATCCTGAGAAAGGGTATATCGTTCTTCTTGATATTAAAATGCCCAGAATTGATGGAACCGAGGTACTTGAGAAAATGAAATCGGATCCGGTTTTAAAAAAAATTCCCATTATAATGATAACTACTACGAACGCTCCTGCTGAAGTTGAATTATGTCATAAACTTGGTTGTAACAGCTATATTGTTAAACCCATTGATTATAACAAATTCATTGATGTAGTAAAAAAGCTGGGTTACTTCCTCGAAATAGTTGAAATTCCAAATACAGGTTAAATCATGGCAAATACCAGGAAAACGGAACCGGAAACCGGGCAAACTGTCCCAATCCCAGTCTGGATCATTGAAGATGATCGTTATCTTAACGGAATTATCAAGCGGACCCTGGAAAAGCAAAAATTTTCATGCATCTCCTTTCTGAATGTCAAAGATATTTCAGACCATCTTAAAACATTGCCCAAAGGAAAAGTAAATGCAATTATGCTCCTTGATTATCTTCTCGGAGATAGTGATGCTGTAAAACTTCTTAACAAAATTAATCAAATGGGCTACTCGTTACCCTTTGTTATTATGACAGGGCAAGGCAACCAGAAAACAGCTGTTGAACTCATGAAATTGGGCGCAATGGATTATATAATAAAAGAAAAAGATTTTGTTGACCAGATTGTTAAGGTTTTGAAGCATGTTGCCGAAAAAATTGAAGTAACCCATAAACTTGAAGAATCAAGAAAACAATTAAAAACAAGTACCGAAAAACTTAAAGCTCTTAACGAAGAAATAATACTTCAGAAAATTGCCGTTGAAAGTGAGAAAGCAAAAACTGACAAGCTGTTACAAAGCATCCTGCCACTAAAAATTGCCGACGAACTTCTCGAAAAGGGCTATACAAAACCAAGAGAATACAAATCTGTTTCGATCCTTTTTGCTGATGTGATTGGGTTTTCTGATCTGGCAAAAAACAGTCCTGCTATTGAACTTGTAACCCGACTTGATAATTACTTTTACATTTTTGATGAAATTATTGAACAATACGGGCTGGAAAAAATAAAAACCATTGGCGATTGCTATATGTGTGCCGGAGGAATTCCTGAAGAAAACCCCAACAATGCAATTATTGCGGTGATGGCAGGTTTAAAAATACAGGCAACAACACTCAGCCTGCTGGAAGAGTACAATGAAAGCCTCCCCCGTTTCCGGCTCAGACTGGGAATACACAACGGACCAGTTGTTGCTGGTGTAGTGGGTAAAAATAAATTTGCCTACGACATTTGGGGAGATGCCGTTAATATTGCAAGCCGGATTGTTGAAGCCGGGGAAAGAGACAAAGTAAACATTTCTGAAAAAACATATCAGCTGGTAAAAAACTACTTTGTTTTCTCAGAAAGAGGCGAAATCATTACCAAAAGAAATTATCCTATTAAAATGTATTTCGTTGAACGATTAAAACCCGAATATTCTGCCGATAAGGAAGGAATCTCGCCCAGTAAAGAGCTTCTCAATGAGCTCAGCATCAAACAGGGGGTGAATTACTATTAGCGGCTTAAGAAAACATCAGTCCTTTAAAAAACTGCAATGTGCCTACTAATTATTATATTTGCGAATATATGGTCATTAGCTGGTTTTAAATAATTAATTTTATATTTGGATTTTAAGCAATTAGTCAGTACTATACAAAGTATCACACCATTATGCAAAATCAACTCAATACAAAATCTTCAGAAAACTACATTATTATAGTAGAAGATGATGTATCCCTGAATACTTTGATCCAGAAAACCCTGCAAAGAAGTAATTATCATACCATAGGCTTTTATTCAGGACATGAGGCAGTTGAATGGCTAAAAAACAATGAAAAAACTGCAGGACTTCTGCTTCTCGATTACCAGTTGCACGAAATGAGCGGTGAGCAATTGATTAAGATTCTGAGAAAAGATAACATAGAAATCCCCTTCATAATTATTACAGGGCACGGTGATGAAAAAACCGCCGTGGAGATGATGAAGCTGGGTGCACTGGATTACATGATTAAGGACAGTAGTTTTATTGACCTGTTGCCAACTGTTATCCAACAGGTTGTAAATCATCTTGATATTGAGCAAAAACTCAACGAATCGCAAATCGCTCTGAAAAAAAGCGAGGAAAAGTATCGCAGTATATTTGAGAATATCCAGGATGTTTATTTTGAACTATCACTTAGCGGGAATGTCCTGGAAGCTTCACCTTCCATTGAAAATATGCTGGAGGTCAGTAAGGATAAGATTCTTGATCATTCTCTTTTTATTGACAAAAAACAGGAAGAGGATTTTCTTTCCCTTTTACAGGAAAAAGGAGCTATTTCAGATTATGAAATATATCTTACAAAAAACAATGGACAAAAAATTCCTGCATCTTTTACATGTAAATATCTTTATGATCAGGATGGCCAACCCAAAAAAGTAATCGGAACAATCAGAAATATCACTGAACGCAAACAAGCTGAAGAGGTAATCAGGCATAGCGAAGAACGATACAGGATACTGGCCGAAAACTCCAGCGACATGATTTCCAAGCATAACTGGGATCGAACCTATCTTTATGTGTCGCCAGCATGTAATAAGTTACTGGGTTATGAGCCCGAAGAAATTACAGGTTTTTCTGCATATCATTTTATTCATCCTGATGATGTTGAGAACATAAGGAAAAATCATATTCTGCTGCTTGAAAACAGGGCAAGTTCCTTTATTGAGAGCTACAGGATTCGTAAAAAAGACGGATCATACGTATGGTTTGAAACCAACAACCAGGTGATTTTCAACCAGAATACCAGTCTGGTGCAGGAAATTGTTTGTGTATCACGCGATATCACTGAAAGAAAAGATAAAGAGGAGTTGCTTAAAGCCAAAGAAGTTGCCGAAAGAGCGAATAAAACAAAATCAGAATTTCTGGCAAATATGAGTCATGAAATACGCAATCCTCTCAATGCCATCATAGGGATGACAAGAACATTGAGCAAAACATCAATGACTAATGAGCAAGAAGAATATCTTAATTCTATCAATATTTCTTCAGTAAATCTCTTGAGTATACTTAACGATATTCTTGATTTTTCACAAATTGAGGCCAACAAGATGGAACTTACCTTTGCCAATTTTAATCTTGAGGATATCATTAATTCAGTTATCAGGCCCTATGAACCTCTGGCCAAATCAAGGAGAATATCTCTAACCTACCAGGTTAAAGAAAATGCCCCCGAAGTATTATATGGTGATGAGAAAAAAATAGTACAAATACTGAATAATCTGATTAGTAATGCTATTAAATTTACCAACGAGGGGAAAATTGAAATAATCGCAAATTGTGTGAAGAATAATCCTGAAAACGCAACCATCATATTCATTGTTAAGGATACCGGTATAGGTGTTAAAAAAGAAGATATCCCGCGAATGTTTGATTCTTTCAGTCAGTTGGATATCTCAACGAAAAAAGAATATCAGGGCACAGGACTAGGTCTTAGTATAGCTAAAAGTCTTACCCTACTAATGAATGGAGAAATTACCTTTGAAAGTGAATACAAAAAAGGGAGTACAGTAAGATTAAGTCTGCCGCTGGCTATAAAAGACACCGAAAAATATAAAGACATCAATATCGGCAATGAACAAACAATATCTAACCCGGTGAACGATAAAAAAATTAAAATACTCGTAGCTGAAGACGACGCTATAAACCAGTTATACCTAGCAGGATTTCTTAAATCGCAGGGTTGGCTTGTAGATACGGCCCCCAACGGAATAGTTGCTCTGGAGAAATTCCAGAAGAACACATACGATATTATTCTTATGGATGGTCAGATGCCTAAAATGGACGGTTTTGAAA
>SL_3KL_010_SEDDRAFT_10005985_pt1 | contig 10891 bp, 7 predicted proteins | sample SodLakKL_010_SED_2_FD_10381 | JGI IMG/M metagenome (IMG submission 10381)
CCGGTGGTGGCCACTTTCGGCGGCATCAGTGCCAGTCGGCGGGTCGACGAGTGGTGGCACGACCACTACGGCCCCGATCACGCGCTCGACCCCGAACGTCACCGCATCCTGTCCATCGACTGGCTGGGCGAACGGTGGCCGGATGGTTCTCCCGTGACCACCGCGCAACAGGCCGCCGCGCTGGTCGCCGTGATGGACGAGCTGGGCATCGAGCGGCTGGAGGCCTGCATCGGCGCCTCCTACGGAGCCATGGTCGGACTGGCGCTGGCGGCCGGTTTTCCCGATCGCATCGGCCAACTGATTGCCATCAGCGGCGCCCATTGCCCCCATCCCATGGCCGCGGCCCGCCGCCTGATCCAGCGTGAAATCATCGGTCTGGGCCTTGCTGCCGGTGATGAACGTCGCGGGCTGCGTCTGGCCCGCGCCCTGGCGATGACCACCTATCGCCCGGCATCATTGTTCGGCGAACGCTTCGGTCACGACGACCCGCGGCGCGTGCTCGGGCAGCTGGACAGCTACTTCGACCGCCAGGCACGTGGGATGATCGGCCGCTTCGACGCCGATCGCTACCTGTGCCTGTCGGAGTCGCTGGACCTGCACCGTGTCGACCCGTCCGCCGTCACCTGCCCGGTCACGCTGGTGGCGGTTCATTCCGACGAACTGGTGCCCGTCGAACAACTACAGACCCTGGACCGCGCCCTGCCCGCCAGCTCGCTGAGGGTCATAGATTCCGATTACGGACACGATGCCTTTCTCAAGGAACCGGTCTTTTTCGACAATCTGATTCGCGAGGCCCTGGCCGAAGGAGTGGTGCAATGAGCGATCGACAGAACCGACCCGAAACCATTGCCGTACGTGCGGGCATCGAGTCCGATACGCAGCACGGCGCCGTGGTGCCGCCCATTCATCTGTCGAGCACCTACACCTTTGCCGACTATGGGCAGCCGCGCTCCTACGACTACAGCCGCTCGGGCAATCCCACCCGTGACCAGCTCGCCGGGGCCCTCAGCGACCTGGAAGGCGGCGCGGCGGCCACGGTGACGGCCACCGGCATGGGCGCGATCAGCGTCGTGTTGCAGTTGCTCTCGCCGGGTCAGCGCCTGATCGCGCCCGTCGACTGTTACGGAGGCACGTTCCGCCTGTTCGATGCCTGGCACCGAAAGGGCCTGTTCGAGCTCGACTGGGTGGACTTCAATGACGCCGCCGCGCTTGAGCGGGCCCTGGCGCGGGGTGCGCGCATGGTCTGGCTGGAAACGCCTTCCAACCCGCTGCTGCGCGTCTACGACATCGCGGCCATCACGCGTGCCGCCCATGCCGCCGGCGCCCTGGTAGTGGCCGACAACACGTTCCTGTCCCCGGTGCTGCAGCAACCCATCGCGCTGGGGGCCGACCTGGTCGTGCATTCGACCACCAAATACATCAACGGCCATTCCGACGTGGTCGGCGGGGCCGTCATTGCCGCTGATGCCGGACTGGGCGAGGAGATTGCCTGGTGGGCCAACTGCATCGGCATCACCGCCGGTCCCTTCGACAGCTGGCTGACCCTGCGTGGGCTCAGAACGCTCGGACCCCGCCTGCGCCAGCACCAGGAGAACGCCGCCGAGGTCGTCGAGTTGCTGATGGTCGATGAGGCCGTGGCCAAAGTGCACTATCCCGGACTCACCGATCATCCCGGCCATGCCCTGGCCTGCCGTCAGCAGCGTGGTTTTGGCGCCATGGTCAGTTTCGAGCTGGCTGGCGGCGAGCCGGCGGTACGGCGCTTCCTTGGCGCCTTGCGCCTGCCCTCGCTGGCCGAGTCATTGGGCGGCGTGGAAACGCTGATTGCCCACCCGGCCACCATGACCCACGCGGCCATGACGGACGAGGCCCAGCGCAAGGCCGGCATTACCGCGGGGCTGCTGCGGTTGTCGGTGGGCCTGGAGGCGGCCGAGGACCTGTGCAATGACCTGCGCCAAGCGCTGGACTGCGCGCTTTGCGACAGCGTCGATCCGACGCCGGTAACGGAGGCGCCGGTCGACCGGGTGGCCGCCGGTCCCTGGGTCTGAATCAGAGCGCGTACTGGATGACGAGCTCACGCAGCTCGTCGCGCGAAATCCTGCCGTCGTGGTTGGCGTCGAATTCCTCGAAGATCTTCGCGCTGACACCCATGCCGTGCTCGCCGATGAGGTACTTGACCAGGTCGATGAACTCGCCGCGCGACAGCACGCCGTCGCGGTTGGTGTCGAATTCGGCAAACAGTTCGTCGATCAGTTCTTCGCGATCCATCTTGCAGGTTTCCTGCTGGTTGTGTTGACCTGCGAAAGATACCACCGCCGGCCCACCGGCTGCGCTGCGTTTCCCGCCTACCAATCGATGGACTCGCCGCGGTGGTCGAAGAAGCCGCCGGAGTCGTTGGCCGACAGTCTCTGGATGACCTGCCAGATCTCCCCGGCAGCCTGTTCCGGCGGTCGCACATCCAGTCCGGACTTCGCGAAAGGGGCTGACAGGGCCGTGTCGACCGTGCCGGGGTGCAGGGCCACGCAAATGGCCTTGCGCGCGCTGCGGCCCAGCTCGATGGCGGCGGTTCGCACCAGCTGGTTGAGCGCGGCCTTGGAGGCCCGGTAGGCGTACCAGCCGCCGAAACGGTTGTCGCCGATAGAGCCCACGCGTGCCGACAGGGTGGCGAACACGGCCTTGCCGTCTCGTGCCATTAGGGGCAGGAAGTGCTTCATCAATAGCCCCGGGCCGGTCGCGTTGATCTCGAACGCGCGGGCCAGGTGGCGGGGATCGAGGTGTCGGAACGACTTTTCGGGCATGAAATCATCGTCGTGCAGGAAACCCGTGGCATCGAACACCAGCCGCAGAGGCATCCCGAGCTGGCCGATTGCGCTCGCCGCTTCGGCGATGCTGGCTTCGTCGGTGACATCCAGCGGCGGCTCGGTCCGGCGTGCCAGGCCCTTCACTGCGGCAAACTGCCCGCTTTCGACCAGGCATTCGGTCATCGCCGAGCCCATTCCGCCGGTCGAGCCGAGAACCAGAGCCAGTCCGTCGCCGGGAAAGGGATGACTGATGCGAGAGTTTCGGTTCATGGGCAAGAATCGGGGGTATGCAACCAAATGAAAAGGATGCACGCTTGATGCGAAGGCTTCGTCATTGCCACGGCTGCACGCGCCTGGTTTATTCTTTCACCATCTACCAACGACACCATCGAGTTTTTGTCGACGCCGGGGCCCATGATCAAACGCATACCAGCAGAACAGCGACCGTTGTCGTTGACCACCGCCTTGATGCTGCTGGCGGCGCTGGCGGGAATCGTCTACCTCACCGGCCTGGCCTGGCCTTGGATGAGTACCTGGCTGGCCGGACTGAGCAGTTTCCAGCTTGGCTTTCTTGCCAGCTTCGTGGCCGGCATGTTCACGGCGGTGGGCGCCCTGCCGATCTTCATGCTGCGCCGCATCAGCCAGGCCACCGAAGATGCCCTGATGGGGTTTGGTGCCGGCGTGATGCTGGCCGCAACCGCTTTTGAACTGGTGCTTCCGGCCCTGGAAGTCGCCGAGACCCAGTACGCCTCGGTGACTTTCTCGCTGGCCGTGCTCGTCCTTGGCGTCGGGATCGGGGGCGGCCTGTTCCTGGCCCTGCACCGCCTGGTGCCGCAGGATCGCTTCCGTATCGGCATCGAGAACACCCCGGATGCCGCCAGAATTCGGGGCATCTACCTGTTCATCTTCGCCATTGCCCTGCACAATCTGCCTGAAGGGCTGGCAGTGGGGGTGGGTTTCGGCGGGGATGTGCGCGATGGCATCACCCTCGCGGTCGGCATCGGTCTGCAGAACATGCCCGAGGGGCTGATCGTGGCGGTGGCCATGATGTCACTGGGCTATGGCAAGTGGGCAGCATTCGGCATGGCTCTGCTCACCGGCCTGATCCAGCCGGTTGGTGGTCTGATCGGCGCGGCCGCGGTGAGTCTGTCGCAGGTGATGTTGCCCTGGGGCATGGCCTTTGCCGGTGGCGCCATGCTGTTTGTCATCAGCCACGAGATCATCCCGGGCTCCCACAAGCACGGCTACCAGACCCGCGCCACCGCCGGCGTGCTGATCGGCTTCATTACCCTGATTGCCATCGACCTGTCGATCGGTTGATCGCCCCGTCGGTTCGGTCGGCCCTCGCGGCGGTGCCGATCCGGCCGGTGGCCTGCTTCCGCTCAGTCGTCGTCGAGACTGAAGTCGGGCGTCTGTGTCGGACGCTGAATGAAGTTGCCCTGCAGCAGGTCGGCCTTTGAATTCCACATGCGCCCCATGGTCTCGGCATCCTCCACCTGGCTGATGATGATGCGCGTGCCGGCCTCGTGAAAGCAGCCGGCCAGGTGATCGAACTGCTTGCTGACCTTGGGATCGGCGCCAATGCCGGCGGCAAAACGCGGGGTCAGCTTCACGTAGTCGACATCGAAATGGTTGAGCAGCAGCTCGGGCCGCGTTTCGTCGCCGACGCCGGAAATCGAGATGCCGAAGCCGAGTTTGCGCAAGCCTGGAAGCAGGCTGCGGGCGTCCTTGAGGTGGTCGTTGAGGTCGGCCTGTCGAAACTCGATGATCAGCAGCCGCTGCTCGGCGATGGGCTTTTCCAGGTTCTTTGCCAGCGCCTCGAATCGCTCGCCGTCGCCCAGGGTAGCGGCGGACTGGCTGATGAACAGGCGGATGGGCCGGTCGCGGCCGAGTTGTTCACGGATCACGGTGAGCGCGCGTACGTTCATCCAGCGGTCCAGTTCGAGAATCCGGCCCTGGCGCTCGGCCAGGGGGATGAAGTCGGCGGCGGTAATGAGCTGGTCGTCGTCGGTGAGCAGTCGCGGCAGCAGCTGGTAATGGGTCAGATCATCGTCGTCGGTGCTGACTGCCGGCTGGAAGAGGGTTTGCAGGGTGTTCTGATTCAGCGCTTCGCGCAACAGCCCGAGCATGCTGCGCTCGTCATCGCTGGCGCTGGCCGCCGAGACCTCGGGCTGGTAGCTGCGGCAACGGTTGCCGCCGTCGGCCTGGGCCTGGTCGGCGGCGCGGGCCGCACAGACCAGCAGCCGGTCGGCCTCGCCGATCCGAAGGCTGAGCGGACAAATGCCAAGACTGGCCGAGACGGCGACTTCCTGTCCGTCGATGCTGAACACATGTTCGCTGATGCGCTGGCGCATGGTTTCGGCGAGCTCCTCAAGCGCCGCGGTATCCAGGCCGGGGGCGAGGGCGACCAGGCTGTGCTCGCCCAGGCGGGCCGGAATGTCCTCGTCTCGAAGGGCTTCTTCCAGGAGTCGCCCGATGCGACCGAGCAGCCCATCGATGCCGTGCATGCCGATGCGGTCGCGAATGGCCGCTGACTCGTCGAGATTGAGGTAGATGACGCCGCCTCCGGATTCTTCCGGGCTGGCGTTGGCGCTGGCCACGGCGGCCTCGAGCCGGGCGAGGAAGTGGTGCCGATTGAACAGCCCGGTATCCGGGTCGCGACTGGCCTGGTCGTGCATCTTGTCCAGCCAGGCGGCTTCGGGGTTGTCGGCAGCGATGAATTTCAGCACGGTCTGGCCGAGCCGAATGCGGTCGCCGTCGTTCAGCGCCTGGCGCTCGCTGACGACCTCGTTGATCCGCGTGTGGTTGGTCGACCCCAGATCCTCGATCCAGAACCGCTGGTCCTGTCTCTCTATTCGACAGTGGCGCCTTGATATGCCGGAAGCGGACAGGCGCAGATCGCAGTCGATGGCGCGCCCGACGACCAACTCATCGGCATCCAGGGTGACCTGACGACCGAGCTCCGGTCCCTGGATGACCACCAGCCGTGCCGCGCCAGGCCCTCCTTCGGCGGCTTCCAGTTCGACGCGGGTGTAGACCTGCGTCTTGTTCGGGTTGTCGTCTTTCTTGTTGTTCATTGCCGGCCGTTCAGCTTGGGAGGCGGGTCGGATACGACGATTGTAGCGCCGACTCGGAATCGTGGTTGTGTCAGGTGCCGCAAAACGTTTTGGTGACGCGTTCCTCGGGCCGCGGTGGCTGCGCGTAGTCTGCGTTCCCGGGCTGGTCGTCGTAGGGTCGGGCCAGGACCTTGGCCAGCTGGTGCATGGGCCCGAAGTCGAGCCGTTCGATGGCGGCATCCACGGCCTGCTGGGCCAGGTGATTGCGCAGGACAAACGCCGGATTGGTCTTGCGCATGGCCTGTCGACGCGCCGCCTCGCACCGGGTTTCCGCGCCCAGGCGCTCGCGCCATCTCGCGACCCAGGCGTCGAAGCCGGCCGGGTCGTCGAACAGTTCACGGACCGGCCCGTCGGCGGCAGAGGATTCGGCATCGATCTCGCCCAGTCGGCGAAAGGTCAGCGTCATGTCGGCGCGCTGGTCGGTCATGAGCGACAGGAGATCCTCGGCCAACTCGATGTCGCCACCGCGCGTTTCGGCCAGGCCGAGCTTGGCGCGCAGCACGGTGTGAAAGTGCTTCTCGAACCGGCCCTCGAAGGTTTTCAGCGCCTCATTCGCTTGCTCCAGCGCCGCGTCGGCATTGTCGTCGAGCAAGGGCAGCAGACATTCCCCCAGGCGCGCCAGGTTCCAGTGCGCGATGCCCGGCTGCTGGTTGAAGGCATAGCGCCCGCGACGGTCGATGGAGCTGTAGACGGTCGCCGGATGGAATTCGTCGATATAGCCGAACGGACCGAAGTCGATGGTCTCGCCGACCACCGAAGTGTTGTCGGTGTTCATCACCCCGTGGATGAAGCCCACGCGCATCCACTCGGATACGAGGAACGCCTGGCGTTCGATCACCTGGCCGAAGAACTCCAGGTAGCATTGATCGTGGTCGGACAGTTCGGGGTAATGGCGCGAAATGACATAGTCGGCCAGCGTGCGCACGGACGCGGGATCACCTTTGCGCGCAAAATACTCGAAGGTGCCGACGCGGACATGACTGTCGGCCACGCGCACCAGGATGCCCCCGGGCTCGGGATTGTTGCGCAGCACGTCTTCGCCGGTGGCGATTGCCGCCAGCGCACGCGTGGCGGGAATGCCCAGGGCCGCCATGGCTTCGCTGGCCAGGTATTCGCGCACCACCGGGCCAATTGAGGAACGCCCGTCACCGCCGCGTGAGAATGGCGTCGGACCCGAGCCCTTGAGCTGGATGTCGCGGCGCCGGCCGTCACGGTCGATGACTTCGCCCAGCAGCAGCGCACGTCCGTCGCCGAGTTGCGGCACCCAGTTGGCGAACTGGTGGCCCGCATAAGCCATTGCAATCGGTTCCGCGCCAGCCGCCGGGCGGTTGCCGGCCAGCATCTCGATGCCCTCGGTGGAATTCAGTGCATCGACATTCAGCTTCAGTTCCCTGGCCAGCGCATGATTGAGCCGAATCAGTGCCGGTTGTGCAACCGGCGTCGGATCGACTCGAGCATGGAACTGTTCAGGCAGGCGCGCGTAGCTGTTATTGAATGCGATGCCCTGGAAAGGCGCCTTGTTCCCGATGCTCGTGTCGCGAAGATTCTGGTGCGAAGTCATGCCGGTTTGGTCCGCGTGATGCTCGACTGATCTGTCATTGTGCCCTGTTAGTGGATCATGCACAGTGGTATCTTCGATGTGACAAGGGCGGGGACTCCCACGTTCCGGCATCAGGCTTTCACGAGGCCGCGCATGAACACATCACGCTCGGAAACCGAAACCCGGCGCCAGGACAGGCTGGCGGAGTTCCGAATCCTGGATACCGGGCCGGAAGCGATCTTCGATGATCTGGTCGAACTCGTCGCTCGATCCTGCCAGGTGCCGATGGTCATACTCAGCCTGATGGATGACGATCGCCAGTGGTTCAAGGCGTCCGTTGGCCTCGAGTTCGACGAAACCCAGCGACATGTCGCGTTCTGTAACCGGGTCATCGAGACCGGCAAGCCCGTGACCATCGAGGATGCCGCGGCCGAGGCCGGTTATCGGAACAATCCCCTGGTGACCGGTTCGCCTCATTTACGCTTTTATTGCGGCGTGCCGCTACGCACTCGGGATGGATTCTGTATTGGATCCCTGGCGGTGCTGGATACGCGCCCCCGAAATTTCACCCCCGACCAGGTTGCCTCGCTGAAGGCCTTTGCCCGGGTTGCGATGCATTCGATGGAACTGCGCAGAACCCGGCTGGCACTGGAAGACAGCCTCGACGAACAGGGGACGTTGCAACGGAAAGTCATTGAAGGCAACCGGGCACTCGAGCAGGCCCATGAGCTGTTGAACTTTCACCTCGACAACATGCCACTGGCACTGGTCCAGTTCGACGAGAACCTTCGCGTGGCGCGCTGGTCCAGCCAGTCCGAAAGGATGTTCGGCTGGTCGGAAGAAGAGGTGCTGGGCCAGCCGCTCGATGGCCTGAAGTTGATCCATCCCGGCGATCAGGAGCGGGTTACTGCGAAAGTCTCGGAACTGATCGAGGGACAGACCGATGCGAGCATGACGGTGGTCAATCGCAACCAGACGCGTTCAGGTGAAACGCTGGTATGCGAGTGGCACAACTCCGCCCGGTTCGACCGCGACGGTCGACTCCTCTCCGTTCTCTCCTTTGCCACCGATATCACCGAGCGCAAGCGCACCGAAAAGGCCTTGCGCTTGTCGGAACAACGCTACCGGCATGCCGCCGAGGCATCCCAGGCCGCGCTGTGGGACTTCGACATGCTGACCGGCAAGGTGACATTCTCCGAGGTCTTCCGCGACATGCTGGGCTATGAGCGCATCGAGGACATGCCCGACACGCTCGAGGCCTACATGCAACTGATGCACCCGGACGACCGTGAGCGCGTTTATCGCGAAGCCGAACGCCTGGTGGCCGGGGAAACGGGAGACCGGGCCAGCGCCGAGTTCCGTTTGCTGACCCAATCGGGCGCGTACCGCTGGGTGCAGTCCAACAGCAAGGTGATTCGGGATGCCGAGGGCAAGGCCGTGCGGAGACTCGGTTCGACCGTCGACATTCACGAACGAAAGATTGCCGAAGAGCAGTTGAAAGAGCAGGCCGAACGCATGCGCGGCATTCTCGAGGTGGCCGGCGACGCCATTGTCACCATCGACGAAAGCGCCATCATCGAGACGGCCAACCCAGCCACCGAACGCATTTTCGGTTATTCGGCCAGGGAGATGCTCGGCCGGAATGTTCGTATGCTCATGACCGAGTCCGATGCGGCCCGGCACGACAATGTGCTCGCACGATACCTGGAAACCGGGCAGGCCCGCATCATGGGATCCCCGCAGAAGCTCGAAGCGCGGCGCAAGGACGGCTCGGTGTTTCCGATCGAGTTGATGGTGACCGAGGTTCAACTATCCGATCGTCGGATATTCACCGGCTTCATCCGCGACATCACGCACCAGGAACGCTCACGCCAGGCGCTGGCCGAGCAGGCGGAACTGCTCGACAAGGCACGCGATGCCATCATCGTCACTGATCTGGACGGTATCGTGACGTTCTGGAACCAGGGTGCGGAGCGCATTTACGGCTGGGAATCGGCCGAGATGCAGGGGGTCGCCATCTTCGAACGGACCCAATCCAGCCGGGAATCCTGGACTGAAATCAAGCAGCAAGTACTCGACGCGGGGGGCTGGGAGGGGCAGGTGCGCCATTTGCGCAAGGACGGCCGAGAGCGGACGCTGCAATGCCGTCTGACACTGGTCAGGGATGAGCACGGCCAGCCCCGTTCGATTCTGGCGATCAACACCGACGTGACCGACAAGCTGGCGCTGGAAGAACAGTTGCGACAGGCCCAGAAGCTCGAGTCGATCGGTCAGTTGACCGGTGGTGTCGCGCATGACTTCAACAACCTGCTCACCGTCATACTCGGCAATGCCGAGTTGCTCAACGAGTCGCTCGACGACAACCCGGCGCTGAAAGGGCTTGTCGAAATGACGCTTTCGGCCGCTCAGCGTGGTGCCGAGTTGACCAACCAGCTGCTGGCTTTCGCCCGTCGCCAGACCCTGGAGCCACGACCCGTCGATCTATTCGAGCTGGTCACCGGACTCAAGCCCCTGCTCAGGCGTTCCCTCCCGGAAGACATCAAGATCGAGATCAACCGGGATTCGTCACTCTGGCGCGCCGAGATCGACCCGGTTCAACTCGAATCCGCCGTGTTGAATCTGGCACTCAATGCCCGCGATGCCATGGAAGGTGGCGGCCGCCTGAGCATCCACCTGAGCAACAGCGTGCTGGATCGACACTATGCCGACAACCACCCGGAGGTCGAACCCGGGCAATACATCGAACTGGCGGTGACCGATACCGGAGCCGGCATCCGGCCCGAAGTCATGCGGCATCTGTTCGAGCCGTTCTTCACGACCAAGGAAAAAGGCAAGGGAACCGGCCTGGGGCTGCCGATCATCTATGGATTCATCAAGCAGTCACGCGGACACATTCGGGTCTACTCCGAGGAGGGCGTGGGAACGACCGTTCGCATGTACCTGCCGAAAGCCGCGGGCGATGCCAAGGCTGGGCCGGGGGTGATCGAGTCGGAGAGTGTCACGGGCGGCACCGAACGGGTTCTGCTGGTCGAGGATGATCCGCTGGTTCTCGACCATGCCGGTCGCCTGCTCAGGCAACTCGGCTATCAGGTCACTACCGCCAGCGACGGCGAGCAGGCGCTGGAGCTGGCAACGGCGCAACCGATCTTCGACCTGCTGCTGACCGACGTCATCATGCCCGGCCGATTGAAGGGACCCGGTCTGGCCGACGAAATTCGCCGCATAATTCCCGACATCCGCGTCCTGTTTACCTCCGGCTACACCCAGGACGTGATTACCCCGGAGGTGCAGAACTCCGACAGCTTCCATCTCCTGGAAAAACCCTATCGCAAGGCTGATCTGGCCCGGAAACTGCGCCAGGTGCTGGACGGATGACCTGTCGCTGAATCAGCATCCTGCCGATATCATTTGCCGCCGCCCTTCGAGGAATCGGCGGG
>SL_3KL_010_SEDDRAFT_10005986_pt1 | contig 10891 bp, 12 predicted proteins | sample SodLakKL_010_SED_2_FD_10381 | JGI IMG/M metagenome (IMG submission 10381)
AGGGATATGATATCCACCCACAATATCTTCATCAATGGCTCTGCGTGTGATCAACCAGGCCGGCGGATAAAGTCTCAGGGCTTCATCATAGATTTGCCTCGTGAATTCTAGGCGATTAAAATCTTCATAAGTTGGTGAATGTCCTTCCAAAATCGCCCGCGCTTCACTGCGCAAAGCCTTCCGTGCTTCTGGCTCCTGTGCCAACAGGTACCAGCTCCAGGTGAGCGAGCTGGCAACCGTCTCATGCCCAGCAATCAACAAGGTCACCACCTCATCTCGGATTTCCTGGCGAGAGAAAACGGGGTCTCCTTTTTGATCAACAGCAGAATACAACATTCCCAGCAAGTCATCACCAGGCTCTTTACGCGACCGTTGATCGATCAACTCATTTACAACCCCCTCAATTGATGTCATTGCATCCTTAAAGTTTCGATTTTGGGAAATCGGCAGCCATTGGGGCACCATCATCAAACTGCGGGTTTGGAAAATCAGGTAATCAAGGGCTTCCATCACTGCACCTGTCAACCGGTATGCCTGGTCTGATAAATCCGCCCCAAATAAAGCTTTAGCAACCACATCCAGGGCACAGTTCATCATCTCCCGGTCAATATCGATTAAACCGGTTGGATTGGCGTTCTTCCGCCACCCGGTCATCATCGCTTCAACCGCTCCCACCACGATCGGGATCATCTTTTCTAATGCCTTGGTGCTAAATGCAGGTTGGGCAACCCGCCGCTTCTGCAGCCATCCTTCCCCGCCATTGTTGGTCAGCAAACCATCTCCTGTGATTTTTGCCAGTGCTTGATATTGGAAGGTATTTTTGTCATAGTTACGATGNTTCATTTGCAATACATGCTGGACATCATCAGGATGGTTGATAAAGAAAGCTGGGTTTCTGGGAATATCGATANAAACCTGATCCCCAAAGTCCTGGTAACTACGTAACAGGTATTCATGGGGATGCTCTCTCAATTGNTTTAAGCCTTTAAGTAAGTCAAATGATCCCTGTCCGGGAGGTCGTTTTTGATTAGCTGTCATCATTTTTTTCCTCGATCTTAATTATATCCGCATTATCGGCCAACAAAGCCGTCATAGGAATAAACATTGCTTTTATCGACTCCTTATTGGTGTTTAAATAGGTTTTGAACAAATCTGCAAAACATCTTGACACCGAACGTTTGTTCGTGTATGATTATGATAATAGTTAGCACAAATGAGCGGTTTGATAAAAAGGAGCCTGAAATGATGGCACGTCGAAAAGCAGGTTTAGGTGAAAGACATAAAAAGATCCTTCAATTCTTGGAAAAATTCCAGGATGAAAATGGTTATCCCCCCTCTATCCGGGAAATTGGTGAAAACACCAACATCAGCTCCACTTCTGTGGTCAATTATTACCTCAATCAACTCGAAGAGATGAACTACATCGAACGTGAGAGCAATGTTTCGCGCGGCATCCGGTTGATTCGGACCCTCGAAGGCAACCTGGTCAAAGCTGCCCAAACCATCACCGACATGTTCAGCGTGCCCGTCATTGGCAGGATTGTGGCAGGTGAACCTGTACCAGTGCCCTCATCCGATTTCAATTATTACGACCAGGAAACCGGGATCGAGATTGCCCGCAGTTTATTACCACCCAAAGAGAAAACTGAAGACCTGTTCGCCCTCGAGGTTCAGGGCGATTCTATGATTGATGCCATGGTCAACGATGGTGATATTGTCATCATGCGCCCTATCAGCCAACCTAACAATGGTGAGATGGTTGCTGTTTGGCTGGCAGATCGTGATGAAACCACCCTGAAGTATTTCTACCTCGAAAATGGCCGCGTACGCCTGCAGCCTGCCAACCCCTTGATGAGCGCCATCATTATTGATGATCCAGCCCATGTGCAGGTTCAGGGCAAAGTTGTCTTGGTCATCAGGCGGCTCGAAGGCGCATAAGCAGTACCTGACCATTCCATTCCTGACAATAGACAAAGCCCCAGCAACACACAATGCGCTGGGGCTTTCATCACTTAAAAACAAGCCCCCTCTTCACACTTACCTTCACAGTCGGTGCCAGAGGGGCTTGCTACTTGTAAATAAGCAGGTTGCGCTTATTTCATTTCAACTTCAGCACCTGCAGCCTCGAGTTTTTCCTTGGCGTCTTGGGCAATGTCTTTGCCAACGGCTTCCAGAACTTTCGAGTCAGGGGTTTCAGCCATATTTTTGGCATCAACCAAACCCAGGTTTGTGAGCTGTCGAATCACCTTAATGGTTTCAATCTTCTTCGGACCAGCACTCTTGATAATTACATCAAATTCGGTTTGTTCTTCAACTTCTTCTTCCGCGGCAGCAGCAGGTCCAGCAGCCACAGCAGCAACGGGGGCAGCAGCAGAGACACCCCATTTTTCTTCCAGCATTTTGACGAGCTCAGCAGCTTCCAAAACTGTCAGCTCACTCAATTGCTCCATTAATTTTTCTAAATCAGCCATTTTTAAGTTCTCCTAGCGATATTTTTGTTTTTTATTCTTACGTAATAATTTCAACGGGTTGTTCAGGCAGCCATCAGGCAGCCTGTCCTTCTTCTGAGAAGGCTTTGACAACAGCAGCCATCGAACGAGCTGGTTCTGCCAAAGTGCGTACAAACTTGCTTGCAGAGGCCATAACGGTTCCTAACAACATGCCGCGCATCACAGGCAAGGTCGGGAGATCAGCCAATGCTTTCACATTTTCAGCTGTCAGAAGCTTTTGGTCCATGTAACCAATGCGAATATCAAAGGTATTCGTCTTGGAAATTTCAGTTACAACTTTTGCAGCACTGGGAGCATCACTAAATGCAAATCCAACCAGGTTGTTTTGTTCCCAAAAACCTTCTTCATAAGTCAGATTCTTCTCGTCAAGGACAAGTCTGAATAAACGGTTCTTTACAACACGGAGCTCGCAGTTAACCTCGCGCATTTTCTCACGCGCCTCGTCAATTGCGGGCATACCCATGTTTTGAAAAGACATAATGAAGAGCGCGTTGCTGTTGTCGATCCAGGATCGATATTGTTCAACCATCGCTTCTTTTTCTTTACGAGTAAACGCCAATGGGTTCACCTCCTTCCAGTTATTGTTTTTTAAACATTGAAGTCTTTGCCTCAGTTTCCGCTGAGGCAAAGACTTCTGCGAAAGATGCCCATTGGCATCGAACCATCAAAATTCTGCCTTCACCTCGGCGGGGAATTAAGCTCCTTGGGGAGCACCTGCTTTCTTCAGCGAAGAAACCTTCATTATTTACTTGTTAAAAATGCATACATATTATATCACATTGAGTCAAGTTTACAAAGTGAGTGATGACGCATAGGGGTCAACTTTGATACCAGGGCCCATCGAGGAAGATATGGTCACTCGGCGAATAAAGTTGCCGCTGGCACCAGCAGGACGAGCTTGCCTGACGGCATGAATAAATGCCACCAGGTTTTCATTCAAATCCTGTTCTGTAAAGGAAATCTTTCCAATCGGAACATGGATATTAGCCGTTTTATCAAGTCTAAATTCAACCCGACCAGCTTTGGCTTCCTCAATTGCATTGGCCATGTTGTCGCCTTGAACGACTGTTCCCGCTTTAGGGTTTGGCATCAGCCCGCGAGGACCAAGGATCCGGCCTAACCTTCCAACAGTACCCATCATATCCGGTGTGGCAATTGCCACATCAAAATCGGTCCAACCACCTTGGATCTTCTCAACGATTTCATCAGTATCAGCAACAAAATCTGCCCCAGCTGCCTTGGCAGCCTCTGCCGCATCACCCTGAGCAAACACAAGGATGACCACTTGTTTACCCAAACCATTGGGCAAAATGACCACATCACGAATTTGCTGATCAGCTTTGCGTGGGTCAAGCGATGTGCGCACATGAACTTCAACGGTCTCATCAAAATTCGCGAAGCTGACCGATTTCAACAGTTTAAAAGCTTCTAGCGGATCATATAATTGTTCACGATCAATTTGATTTCTTGCTTCTAAATACTTCTTACCATGACTTGCCATAATAACTCCTCTGTGGTTCTAACGGGCTTCCACCCTCCCACAACATATCATTAATCTTCAACAACGACAATACCCATGTTGTTGGCAGTGCCTTCGATTTGGCGCATCGCACCTTCAATATCAACAGCATTCATATCTTTGAACTTTTGTTCAGCAATTTCTCGCACCTGGGAACGGGTTACCGTGCCAACTTTTTCTCGGTTGGGTTCTCCTGAACCTTTTTCAATACCGGCTGCTTTGCACAGTAAGATAGCCGCTGGGGGCGATTTCAACTTGAAGCGGAATGAGCCATCCTGAAAGATGGTGATCTCCGCTGGGACGATCTCGCCTGCACGCGAGGCTGTACGACTGTTATAGTCCTTACAGAACGCCATAATATTCACACCATGCTGAGCCAAAGCCGGCCCAATGGGGGGCGCCGGGTTGGCTTTTCCAGCCTGGATCTGCAATGTAATGATTGCTTTTAGTTTCTTTGCCACTTAAACACTCCTTCGTGGTTCAAACGGGTGAAAACCCTCCCACAATTCACTTAATATTACGATTACATTTTTTCGACTTGTAAAAAGTCTAACTCAACAGGCGTTGAACGCCCGAAAAAGTTCACCATTACCCGCACTTTCGAGCGGTCCATATCAATTTCATCCACAACTCCAGGGAAGTCATTAAAGGGCCCATCAATGATGCGCACTTTCTCACCTTGTTTGTAGGTAACCTTGATGGTGGGTGCTTCCGCCTCCATCCGTTTCAGGATCTGGGAGACTTCTTCCGGTCGGAGGGGGATGGGATCGTTACCCATGCCGACAAAACCGGTCACCCCTGGTGTGTTGCGAACAACATACCAGCTCTCTTCACTCATTTTCATGTTCACCAGCACATAACCAGGGAAAACATGTCTTTCAATCGAGCGCCGCTTGCCGTCCCGCACCTCAATCTCTTCTTGGGTGGGAATGACAACATCAAAAATCCTATCCTTCATGCCCATGGATTCGATCCGCTGCTCTAGGTTGTGACGAACTTTATTCTCATAACCAGAATAGCAGTGAACCACAAACCAGCCGCGGTCGTCATCGCCCTCTTCAGATATGTTATCTTCGAGTTCTTCTTCTCGGGATTCTTCATCAGCAGCAGTGTCATCAACTGGCGCGGCTGAAGCATCTGTTTCTTCCGTTTCAGGAACAGCTGTTTCTTGTTCTTCTTCCGGCACTTGTTCTTCCGAATTTTCTATTGCTGACATATCTACCTTACCTGACTCTCGAGCTGGTTATTTGTTACCAGATTTATAAAGCGACCAGGAACGAGATGAGTTGTGAAAACACAAAATCCAATACACCTAGGATGGCCGACATTAACGCCATCACCAGCATGACCAATTTGGTCATCTTCCAGGCTTCTGGAGGGGTTGGCCAGGTGACCTTGCGAAGCTCACCGATGGTTTCCCGCCAAAACCGTTGGATTTTCTGGAAAAAATTTAGTTTCTTTTTTTTCTTTTGCGCCACTGGTCACTCCTTTTCAACGTTCAAAACGCCGCCCATGAAAGACGGCGTCGAATAATACCAGGCAGGCCAGGCAGGACTTGAACCCGCAACCCCCGCTTTTGGAGAGCGGTGCTCTGCCAAATTGAGCTACTGGCCTGTGTGCGATATTAAGGGATGCCCTTTGCGGACCTCACCTTTTCTCGCTTATTTTACCTCACGATGGAGCGTATGGGCTCTACATCGTGAACAATACTTCTTCAACTCCATCCGGCTCGGATCATTACGACGGTTTTTCTCACTCGTATAGTTCCGCTCCTGGCAATCTGTACATTCCAGTGTTATGACCGGGCGGATGCCTTTCTTCTTCGCCATGTTATTTTATCATGGTTGTCCCGTTTTCCAGGACAACCATGTCATCCTTCCTAAAAAATATTACTCAATAATTTTGGTGATCACACCAGCGCCAACGGTCAAGCCACCCTCTCGGATAGCAAACTGCGAACCGTTCTCCAACGCTACCGGCACAATCAGTTCTACGGTCAGGTTGACTCGATCCCCGGGCAGCACCATCTCCACGCCCTCTGACAATGTCACGTTCCCGTCACATCCATCGTCCGGATGTAAAACTGCGGTCGGTATCCGCTGAAGAATGCGCTGTGGCGCCCACCCTCTTCTCGTGTCAGAATATATACCTCTGACTCAAATTTCGTGTGCGGCGTAATGCTCCCTGGCTTGGCTATCACCATGCCCCGTTCCACATCTTCCCGTCCAACTCCGCGCAGCAGCAAACCAACATTGTCTCCCGCCATGCCTTCGTCCAGTATCTTGTGGAACATCTCCACACCCGTCACCACCGACGTCATACTCTTTTCCTGCAGACCAATGATCTCCACCGGGTCTCCGGTATTGATCACACCCCGCTCAATCCGTCCAGTTACCACCGTGCCCCGACCCTTGATCGAGAACACGTCTTCCACCGGCATCATGAAGGGTCTGTCGGTCTCACGCTCTGGCAGCGGGATATACTCATCCACAGCATTCATCAGCTCATGAATACACTCATACTCCGGTGCATCCCAGTCCGTTGATTCGCTTTCCAATGCTGCCAACGCACTCCCATGGATTATCGGTATATCATCCCCAGGGAATCCGTATCCCGACAGCATCTCGCGCAGCTCCAGCTCAACCAGCTCTAACAGCTCCGGGTCATCCATCATGTCAACCTTGTTCAGGAATACCACGATGCTCGGTACTTCCACCTGCCGCGCCAGCAGCACGTGCTCTTTCGTCTGCGGCATCGCGCCATCGGGCGCTGCCACCACCAGAATCGCACCATCCACCTGCGCCGCTCCCGTGATCATGTTCTTGATGTAGTCACGGTGTCCCGGCATGTCCACGTGCGCATAGTGCCGATTTTCTGTCTCGTATTCCACATGCGAAATGTTAATCGTGATGCCGCGGTCTTTTTCTTCCGGTGCATTGTCGATTGAATCAAATGCTCGGAAGTTCGAGAAGCCCTTTATCCCTTGTACTTTTGTGATCGCCGCGGTCAACGTAGTCTTCCCATGGTCAATATGTCCCATCGTTCCTACATTGAGATGCGGTTTTGATCGATCAAATTTTTCCTTTGCCATTGTAATTGTTACTCCTCAATCTAAAAAAATCCAATTTTAATGTCCTAGAACCTTCTTCATCACAGCAGCTGAGACTGGCGCATAGCGTTCAAATTCCATTGTAAACACGCCTCGCCCCTTGGTTGCTGATCTCAACTCTGTGGCATAGCCAAACATATCGGCCAAAGGTACTTCCGCGTGGATCGCCTGGGCATTACCCGGGCGAAGATCCATACCCAACACATTACCGTGTCGCGTGTTGATATGGCCCAAGACCTCACCCGTGTGATCCTCTGGCACAACAACCTCAACCTTCATGATGGGCTCTAACAAGATAGGCTTTCCTTTTGGCGCGCCTTCGCGGAACGCGAAGATGCCGGCCATGCGAAATGCCAAATCACTGGAATCAACTTCGTGCGATGAACCATCAACCAGTGTCACTTTCAAGTCTGTCATCGGATAACCGGAAACGATACCACTCTCCACTGCCTCTGCAACACCTTTTTCAACTGCAGGGATAAATTCTTTGGGAACAGCGCCGCCACGGATCTCGTCTTCAAAAATAAATCCTGAGCCACTCTCCAGGGGTTCAAGCCGCAGCACCACATGAGCATACTGTCCATGACCACCCGTCTGTTTAACAAACCGATATTCAACTTCTGGTACTATTTGGGTGATGGTCTCATGATATGCCACCCGGGGATTGCCTACATTCGCCTGTACATTAAACTCACGCAGCATCCGGTCAACAAGGATTTCAAGATGTAGTTCACCCATTCCAGAGATGATCGTCTGGCCAGTTTCTTCGTCCTGTCGAACTGTAAATGTTGGATCCTCTTCTGCGAGTTTTTGCAATGCAATTCCCATCTTGTCCTGATCAGCCGTTGTCTTGGGCTCAATTGCCACCGAAATAACTGGTTTCGGAAAGGCAATCGACTCAAGCAGAATTGGTTTTGAGGCGTCACACAGGGTATCGCCGGTAAAACTGTTCTTCAACCCGATGACGGCACCAATGTCGCCGGCATGGATTTCATCCACATCCTCGCGATGGTCCGCATACATCCTCAACAAACGCCCCATACGTTCTTTTTTATCCTGGGTCGTATTGAAATAATTAGCACTCTTCTTGACCGTACCCGAATAAACCCGGACATAGGCCAATCGCCCTACGTAGACATCGGTCACAATCTTAAACACCAGCGCTGACATAGGTGCATCATCCTCTGGGGGACGAGATATTTCATCACCCGTTTTAGGATGCGTACCAAGGACATCCGGCACATCCAGTGGAGAAGGCAGGTAATCAACCACCGCATCGAGCAGGGGTTGAACACCTTTGTTCTTCAATGAAGAGCCGCAATAAACCAGGGTGACTTTGTTCGCCAATACAGCACTTCGTAAAGCCGCTTTCATTTCATCAAGGGTGATCGCTTCGCCTTCGAGATACTTCATCATTAAAACATCGTCAAGTTCTGCAATCCGCTCAATCAGGTCTGCACGCTGTTCTTCAACGACATCAACCAGATCATCCGGGATGTCATCAAAGCGCGGCTTGCTGCCTAGTTTATCGTCAAAGAATAAGGCTTGCCTTGTCAACAGGTCAACCATACCAACGAATTTGTCCTCTGAACCAATCGGCACCTGCATAGCCAGAGGTTGGGCACCCAAACGATCTTTTATTGACTGGATCGTGTGTTCAAACGAGGCACCGACCCGGTCCATTTTGTTTGCAAAACAAATCCGCGGCACATTATAACGGTTGGCCTGACGCCAGACCGTTTCGCTCTGTGGTTCAACACCTTGCACAGCATCAAACACAACAATCCCACCGTCTAAAACACGCAGAGATCGCTGAACTTCAGCTGTGAAATCAATATGACCAGGTGTGTCAATGATATTGACTTGGTGATCTTTCCAGAAGGTCGTCACTGCTGCAGACATGATCGTGATGCCCCGTTCACGTTCCTGGGCCATCCAATCTGTCACTGTCGTCCCATCATCAACGGAACCAAGCCTATAGGTACGACCGGTATAGAAAAGAATCCGCTCAGTTGTCGTGGTTTTACCCGCGTCGATATGCGCAATAATGCCAATATTGCGATAGCGGTTAAGCGGAATTTCTTTAACAGACATCACTCGTTATCCTATCCGATCGACAAAGCCTTACAGTGGTTATATGCGGAAATGGGAAAAAGCGCGGTTGGCTTCCGCCATACGATGTGCTTCTTCACGACGACGAAAGGCAGCACCTGCATTTGTGGCTGCATCCATCAGCTCATTTGCCAGCTTCTCACCAAAGGACTTCCCTGGGCGCTGTCGGGCAGCCGTGATGATCCAGCGCATGGCCAGAGTTTTCCGGCGGCTGGGATCGACTTCCATCGGCACCTGATAGGTTGCACCACCCACACGGCGTGGGCGTACTTCCATCATCGGGGAAACATTCTTCAGCGCAGCTTCGAAAGTCTCAAGTGGATCTTTACCGGATCGTTCTTCAATGATATCCATAGCATCATACATCAATTGCGTTGCAGTGCTTTTCTTTCCTTTGATCATGATCCGGTTGATCATCTCCTGAATGTCAATATTGTTGTATCGAATATCAGGTGAGACTTCTCGCTTTTCAGGTTTATATCTTCGCGCCATACTTACTCCTTACATAAAAAAAATTAAAATAGGGCAAAGCATTTGAACAATCCCCTTAGAGACCCATTTAAATGCTTCGCCCTAACTTAAATCGTAATTCTGTACTGGTTACTTAGGCTTTTTAGCGCCGTATTTTGAGCGGCCGCGAGCGCGGTCCTCAACACCAGTCGAATCCAAAGTGCCCCGGACGACATGATAACGTACACCTGGCAGGTCTTTTACACGGCCGCCGCGCACGAGCACCACAGAGTGCTCTTGAAGCTGGTGACCTTCGCCAGGAATGTAAGCTGTCACTTCCATATGGTTTGTCAGCCGTACACGGGCGATCTTCCGCAGGGCGGAGTTCGGTTTCTTTGGGGTCATGGTACGCACAACCGTGCAAACACCGCGCTTTTGCGGCGCACCTTTTGGCTGACGAATACGTTTCTGCTTTTGCGAATTGTACGTATACTGCAGCGCAGGTGACTTGCTTTTATTGCGCTTCGTTTTTCGGCCTTTGCGTATCAATTGGTTGATCGTTGGCACATTTGCCTCCAAATCTATTTCTAAAATACTATCTTTTTCCAATAATGGAGGCCATCATCATCTTTCTAGATGGCCTCACTTCTATCCAATTATTCCTCCATCAGGCTGGCCGGGATTATAGGGCCAGTATGAAGGTGACGAGGGATAATTCTACCATGCGCACCAGGGTGCGTCAAGATAAAAACAAAACCCAAAATCAGCATTAATGCATCACTCGAAAAGGCATTTTTATATGTCCCTACCAATACTGATCAGCCCAGTGGGCGTATTGGGCACCTTGGCCCTATCCTCATCCTTGCCAAAGCTAATCACCTCACCATTATCAAGGACAGCTTCGACGGCCAGGCCTAAGCTTTGCATTTCTTTGACAAGCACCTTGAAAGCTGCAGGGATTCCAGGATCTTCAATCGGCTCGCCTTTAACAATCGATTCGTAAGTGTTGACCCGTCCAACAACATCATCCGATTTAACAGTCAACATTTCTTGCAAGGTATAAGCGGCACCGTATGCCTCCAGAGCCCAAACTTCCATTTCGCCGAAGCGCTGTCCACCAAATTGTGCCTTGCCGCCCAGCGGCTGCTGGGTCACCAGGCTGTATGGACCGGTTGAACGGGCATGAACCTT
>SL_3KL_010_SEDDRAFT_10005987_pt1 | contig 10890 bp, 12 predicted proteins | sample SodLakKL_010_SED_2_FD_10381 | JGI IMG/M metagenome (IMG submission 10381)
TCAGGCAAGCCTCTGCTTCCCCGCGATTCCTTTCCTTATGACTTTAAAACATGTCTGAGCCTCTTTAACACACTCCTTGATTACATTAAGAGTTCATCAGGACCCATAAAGGCCGCCGCCGGGATAATTGAATCCGAAATTAATACGGATCCTGAACTTCCCAAGGTCTCTTTTGAAAAATATCTGCAGGCCGACGATCATTTTTTCAGGACTTTTGGTGAAAAGATGCCGGAAAGTCCCAGAACCCTTAATTTCCTGGCTCAGACAGCAATAACCCCGTCCGTTGCAGGCATTGCCGTTAAAGTCAGCCTTGTTTTGCCCCAGAATCATACCTGGCAGTTCGGACACTGTCCGGTATGCGGAAGCCTTCCATTTATTTCCAGCCTTCAGGGAAAAGCAGGAGCCCGCCATTTGCATTGCTCCTTCTGTCATACTGACTTCCGGTTCCTGAGAATGGCCTGTCCTTTTTGCAATGAGAAAAAGGAGGCGTGTTTCGAATATTTTACCGTGAAGGAGCAGCCCGGATTCAGGGTGGATGTTTGCAAAACCTGCAATATGTACACAAAAACCATCGACTTCAGGGAAATGGACAAAAAACACCTGCCAATTTTCGATGACCTGGAGTCCCTGACCCTGGACATTATGGCGCGCAACGAAGGCTATAACAGGCCTACTCTTTCAGCATGGGGTTTCTAAGTCCACCTTGTTGTTTATCAATCCGGTAACCTTTCATGACCATTTCCAGCAACCATGAGATATGCGGTATAGTCCTGGCCGGAGGCAAAAGCTCCAGGCTCGGGCAGGACAAGGCCCGGGTAGTGATCAACGGTCAAACCCTGCTTGAGCGCGCCCTTTTGCTGGCCGGAGAATTTTGCTCCAGGACATATTGCGTGGGAAGGGATACTCAGGCCCANGGGATCAAGGCTGGGTGGATGCTTGACGAAATACCNGGAATNGGTCCCATTGGCGGGATAGTCACCGCCCTGAAAACCCTGAACAGCCCGTGTCTGGTCCTGGCCTGCGATCTTCCCCGCCTTGACCGCTTTATTGTAAAGCGACTCATTGAATACAGAAATTCCCATGGAAGAGATAAATGTGTCACCACCTATTACAGTGATAAAACAGGGTTTATCGAGGCACTGGTTTCCATTTATGAGCCTCAAAGCCTTGATCTGCTGACTACCTCAATAAACCAGGGATGTTACCAGCTGAGCAGGGCCATTCCCTTTGACTGCAGATGTCATATCACCTATGGCCCTGAACAGGAAAAATACTTTTTCAATGTTAATTATCCGCATGATCTGAATAAACTGGGTTCATCCGGATGATGTATTCTATTGTTTTATTTTCGAGACATCCATCATTTTTTCAAGTCATGTCCGCGGGATTTTAATAAATGCCGACCATTGAATGCTCCACAACCCTGGTCACCTTGAAGGGTTCTCAAGCGATCCGTGAGAAAGTCCTGGAAGAAAGACCCTTTTCCGTGACCCTTAATGATGAAGTCATTGGCTCGGCCATGGTCCTGGCAACCCATCTGGAAGAATTCGCCGCGGGCTTTTTATTCGGGCAGGGATTCCTGGGCAGGGATGATCAGGTTCTGGAAATCAGGGTTTGCCCTGAAGGGCGCATTGAAGTCTATGCCGATGTTGAGGTGAAAAAAAATGAAGAAATGATCACCACCTCCGGATGCGGGGGAACCGGCAAGATAGCCCGCAGGCTGCTTGGTGAAGAATTACCCCAACTGCCGGATTTCAGGATTGATTTTGCCCAGCTGGGAGAACTGGTTCGAAAAAGCCTGTCTGTTTCCGATCTGTCGCAGCAGACCCATTGCGTGCATGGATGTGGATTTCTCTCGGGAAAAGGATTTGAGGCCTGCTTTGAAGATGTGGGCAGGCACAACGCCGTGGACAAGGTCATGGGCGCCATACTTTTAAAAAGGTTTGCAGCAGACGGCGCCATTTACACCACAGGCAGGCTGACCTCGGACATGGTCCTGAAATGCGCCCGCATGGGCATACCAATTGTCCTTTCCAGGACAGCCCCTTCCTCTCTGGGACTTGAAATCGCCCGAAGGGCAGGGATCACCCTTGGGGCCTATGTTCGTCCAGGCAGAGTGAATGTTTTTAACGCCCCCCAAAGAATCATTCCTTCTTAAAACCTGTTCAGTATTTCCTGTCCCTTTATGAAATGAGCCATTACCCGGCCCTTTAATTTTTGGCCCATGCAGGGAGTATTTTTTCCTCTGGAAAACATTTCTTCCGGGGTAACTAGCCATTCATGTTCCATATCCACCAGGATAAAATCAGCAGGATCGCCCTTCCGGAATAAATTGACCGGCAGATTGAAAATCCTGCCCGGCGAGACTGACATAAGTCTGATCAGATCATCCAGTCCAAGAATATTTTCCCGGACAAGCCCGAGGCAAAGGGCCAGGGCAGTGTCCAGACCGGAAATCCCGTTGGGGGCCTGGGCAAAGGGCGCTTCCTTTTCAAAATCTGCGTGCGGGGCGTGGTCAGTGGCAATAATGTCTATAACCCCGCTTTTCACTGCCTCGCGCATTGCCAGGACATCCTCTTTGCTGCGAAGGGGCGGATTAACTTTGGACATGGTGTTGTAGCCCTGGACGATTTCCTCGTTCCACAGCAGATAGTGGGGGCAGGTCTCAGCAGTGACTGGTATTGATTTGTCTTTGGCCCAGGCAATAAGCTCCAGGGATTCCAGGCAGCTTATGTGGGCCAGGTGGATGGGAGTATCCAGGTAGGCTGCCAGTAAAATGTCTCTGGCCACCTGAAGACTTTCAGCCGCACTGGGAATTCCCTTAAGTCCCAGATAACCGGAAACCCTGCCTTCGTTCATGACCCCGTCTCGGGCCAGATAAGTATCCTCGCAGTGGTCGATGACCAGCATGTCCAGGTCGGATGCGTATTCCACCGCCCTGCGAAACAGCTCGCTGTCCATGACCGGGATTCCGTCGTTGGAAAAGGCCTTGCAACCGGAATCCTTTAATTCTGCCAAAGGGGAAAGTTCAAGGCCTTCCAGGTTTCTGGTCAGAGCCCCCACAGGATGGACATAAGGCCCGGCAGGATGGGACTGCATGTTTTTCTGGAGCATAAACCCGGTAACAGAGGCATTGTCATTGACCGGCCGCGTGTTGGCCATGGCCAGTACCAGACCGAATCCTCCCGCGGCTGCCGCCTCAAGTCCGGACTTTATGGTCTCTTTATATTCAAAACCTGGCTCACGCAGATGGACATGGGCGTCAATCAGACCGGGAAGAAGATGACATCCCCGGCCGTCAAAGATCCTGGCCCTGGAACCGGGCGGCAATTCCCGGACAAAAGAAACTATTTTTCCGTCTTCCACCAGGAGCATGCCGGGCTTTTGGTTGAGGATTACGTTTGTGATTATCATAAGTCCCATCTTAGCCCTCCGGTATTTCCTGTTCGTGCTTGGGCCTGGCCAGATAAAGGTAAAGCAGGGCCATGCGAACAGCCACGCCTGATTCAACCTGATCAAGGATCAGGCTATCACCTGAATCGGCCAGTGCCGATGATATCTCAATTCCCCGGTTCATGGGTCCGGGATGCAAAATTTTCACCCCTGGCGCAGCGATTTTCAGATGCCTTTGTCCCAGGCAGAAACGGGAGGCGTATTCACGGATATGGGGCAAAAGCCCTGCTTCCTGCCGTTCCAGCTGGAGTCTGAGGCTGATGACGGCGTCAACTCCCTGACAGGCCTTTTGCAGGTCACTGTAAACGTCCACCGGCCAATTAGTGGTCCCTGGAGGAAGAAGGGTCCGGGGAGCGCAGATTCGTAAATGGCATCCAAGTTTTGTAAAAAGCTCCATGTCCGATCTGGCCACCCGGCTGTGGGCGATGTCTCCCAGTATAAGTAGTTTTTTACCCTGGAAATTGTTATCCCAGACCCTGCTCAGGGTGAACCCGTCCAAAAGGGCCTGGGTGGGATGGGCGTGCCATCCGTCGCCGGCGTTCAGCACGCTGCATTTGAGGTGCCTTGCAATGAATCCTGCCGAACCGCTCAGATTATGGCGCATCACGATTGCGTCGGGTTTCATGGCTTCCAGGGTCAGGACCGTATCTTTGAGACTTTCGCCCTTCTGGAGGCTGCTTCCCGTGGATGCAAGGGAAAAACTGTCTGCGGACAATCTCTTGGCAGCCATGTCGAATGAAGTTTTGGTGCGCGTTGAAGGCTCGGCAAAAAACAGGATAACACTTTTGCCTTTCAGAATGGGGACTTTTTTAATGCTGCGGGAGTTGATTTCAATAAAACTGGAGGAAGTATGAAAAATATGCCTGATTTCATCAATTGACAAGGATTCAATGTCCAGAAGGTCCTTGTGTGTCCAGTTCATGGTCCACCTTTTTGGCTCTTTGGTTAATGAACAAAAATAGTGAGTCCTTTTGTTGNTCTTAAAATCCCTGACAAGGGAATTTATATTAGAANAATTATNCCTGATGTGCAAGGATATTGTTGCAGCCTGATCCAATAATNGTGTACTGTCCTGAATAAAACATGAAACCCTGCCTGTTTCATGGCAGAGATGCCCCCAGGCCCAGGCTGACCCATAACCCTTGAAAGGATTGTCCTTTATGGGAAATTTGCCCTTCAGGATCTCAAGTTTACCGGCTGTCAGCAGGAAACTTTAAGACTTTCAAAATGCCGGGCCGGCCACTTTAGCCGTTCGCGATAAAAATCAGGCCTTTTGCCGTTTAAAAAAGGCACCTGCCGAAAATATATTCTCAGGAATATATTAAGGATAAAAATGAAAAGATGTGTTACTTAATCTTGACCTTGACTGAATAAAAAGTCAGAAAAAGCAATTGGGACAATTATTAACGGTTTTAATAACTATTGTCCGCTCACATGGAGAGGAGGAGAAAATGAGAAAAAGTTTATTGGTAGTGGCTGTTTTGCTGGCGGTCCTGATCTCAGGAAAGGCTCTTGCCGGAGAAACCATCAGGATCGGGGCGGTTGCATCGGTTACCGGTGCTGCCTCGTTTTTAGGAGAACCCGAGCGCAACACCCTGGTAATGCTCCAGGATCAGATTAACGATGCCGGAGGGATCCTGGGCAAAAAACTGGAAATTATCATTTATGACGATGAAACCGAGGTAAACAAAGCAGTCCTGGCTGCTGATCGTCTTATCAGAAGAGACCTGATCCAGGCCGGTATAGGCGGAACTACTTCAGGAAATACCCTGGCCATTATGAACAACTTTGCCAGGGCCGGCATTCCCCTGGTTTCCATGGCTGCGGCCGAGAGGATCGTCAACCCTGTAAATCCCTGGGTTTTCAAGACTCCCCAGTCAGACAGACACGCGGTTACAAGAATACTTGATCACGCCAAGGGGCAGGGTTATGAAAGAATAGCAATCATTACCGTGTCGGACGGTTTTGGTCAGGCCGGGCGTGAGGTCATGCGCGAACTGATCCCTGAGATGGGTCTGACCATGGTATCTGATGAAATTTACGGACCACGGGATACTGATATGACCTCCCAGCTCACCCGTATCCGCAATCAGAATCCTGACGCCATAATCTGCTGGGGAACCAACCCAGGCCCCGCGGTAATTGCCCGCAACAGGCAACAGCTGAGGCTGGACATTCCACTGTATATGAGTCATGGAGTGGCCTCCAGAAGATTTATCGAACTTGCGGGAAACGCTGCGGAAGGGTTGCTGCTGCCTCTGGGCCGGCTGTCGGTTGCCGGGCAGATACCTGACGATCATCCTCAGAAAGAGTTGCTGCTGGATTATATCTCGGATTATGAATCCAGATTCAACACTCCGGTTTCATCATTTGGCGGATATGCCTGGGACGCCATGATGCTCATCAAGGAAGCAATTGAAATGGGCGGGTCTGCCGATCCAGAGGACATCCGGGACAACCTGGAAAAAATCCAGGGCTTTGTGGGCACCGGCGGAGTATTTAATATGTCGCCCCAGGACCACAACGGCCTGGATGAAACTTCCTTTGTCATGGCCGTGATTGAGGATCAGGACTGGAAGATAGTTTCAGAATAGATCCAGCAGGCGTTAAGCCTTAACCTAAGTGCCGGTTGGTTGAGCGGCAGTCTGGACCGGACGGTTACCCTCACTGGATCAGACCGGAAACTTAACCACTCAACACTTAACAGCTGACACTTTTGAGAAAACAACCCGGAACCTGAATCGCCATCAGAATCTGTTTCATCAAAGATATCTCAACATGGACCTTGGAAGCATTCTTCAATATCTCATTTCCGGTCTGACCGTAGGCAGCACCTACGGTCTGACCGCCCTTGGCTTCACCATCATTTTCAATGCCACCAGAGTGATAAATTTCGCCCAGGGTGAATTTGTCATGCTTGGGGGGATGTTGGCGGTGTTCTTTGCCGGCGCACTTAATGCCGGTCTGCTGCCCGCTGTTTTACTGGCAGTGGTCTGCACGACACTGGTGGGCGTATGCATGGAAAGGCTGGCCATCCGTCCGGTTCAGGGCGCCAATGTGGTAAACATCATTATAATCACCATCGGAGTTTCCATTCTTATCCGGGGCGTGGTCATGCTATTTCTGGGCAAGGATACCTTTTCCCTGCCGCCCTTTTTCGGAACAGAGGCTTTGGAATTTTTCGGGGCAATGATCATTCCCCAAAGCCTCTGGATACTGCTTATCACCATGCTGGTCCTTCTTGGGCTGAGGGCTTTTTTCAACAGAACCATTTTTGGAAAGGCCATGCTGGCCTGTTCTTTTGATCAAAAGGCCGCCCATCTGGTGGGCATCAGCGTGGACAGAATGATCATGCTTTCCTTTGCCATTTCCGCCCTGGTTGGTTCCATAGGCGGTGTTATCCTCACGCCGGTCACCCTTACTTCGTATGATGTGGGCATCATGCTGGGCCTGAAAGGATTTGCCGCCTGCATACTGGGAGGACTGGGCAATCCATTTGGAGCTGCTGCCGGGGGCCTTATCATCGGAATTCTGGAATCTTTCGGAGCAGGATTCATCTCCTCGGCCTACAAGGATGCCTTTGCTTTTATAATTTTGCTGGTAATTCTCTTTGTCAAACCTTCGGGAATTTTCGGCAGGGCCGAGATTGAAAGGGTATGATCATGGAGGGCAGGAAAACTATTATATCCCTGGCTGTTTTTGTGGCCGCAGCAGCAGGCTTCCCCTGGATTCTGCCCAGCGAATACTACATAAGTATACTTATTCTTTCCGGAATTACAGCCATCGGAGTTGTCGGGCTTAATCTGCTGCTGGGTTTTGCCGGACAGATTTCCCTGGGCCATGCCGCCTTTTTCGGCATATCCGCCTACACTTCGGCCATTCTGACCACAAATTACGGTTTTCCCGTCCTGGCCGGACTTATCATCGGAATCATCCTGTCCTCTTTAGTGGCCCTGCTTATTGGAATGCCCGCCCTGAAACTGAAGGCCCTTTCCCTGGCCATGGCCACCCTTGGTTTTGGGCTGATAGTTTACATATTCTTTAACGAGGCATTATCCCTGACCGGCGGACCATCAGGCTTTGTGGGCATTCCCAGATTTAACGTCCTGGGGTATGAGTTTTATTCGGATCTTTCCTATTATTATCTGGTGGCAGGCTGTCTGACCGTGGTCCTGATTATTTCACTTAACCTGATCAACTCAAGGGCAGGCAGGGCCCTCAAGGCCATTCACTCCAGCGAGAACGCCGCCCGGGTCATGGGTATTAATGTTCACAGATACAAACTGTTTATTTTTGTTCTCTCTGCTGTATTCGCAGCCCTGGCAGGCGGGCTTTACGCCCACTACCTGAGTTTTGTGGCTCCTTCCTCATTTGGGTTTCACGCTTCACTGCAACTTATTGTCATGTCTATTTTGGGAGGCATGTCCAGCGTCTGGGGAGGAGTAATCGGCGCTCTTTTCCTGACCTCCATGCCGGAATTCCTGCGCGTGTACGAAGAATTGGAAACCATCCTGTACGGACTTATCCTGATTCTGTGCATGATGTTCATGCCCCAGGGCCTGGCCGGAGGCCTGGGCAAACTGGTTGGTTATATTTCCGACAGGATTTTCAGGAGGGAGGTAAAATGAACTATGAGGCCGCCCTTTTGAAATGCAGCGACGTATTTGTCCGCTTCGGAGGGGTAATGGCCCTTAGCGGGGTAAGCTTTCACGCAAGAAAACATTCCATTACAGCGCTTATCGGACCCAACGGAGCAGGCAAGACCACCCTGCTGAACGTGATCACCGGAATGATCAGTCAAAACGAGGGCAGCATTGAATTCAAATCCCGGGATCTGTCCAATGTTGCCGCCCATATCCGGTCACAGGCGGGAATGGTGCGTACCTTTCAGAACCTGGAGGTGTTCGCCCATATGAGTGTGCTGGAAAATGTAATGACAGGAGCCCATAACCGTTATAAGTACACGGTTCTGGACAGTATCTTCAAGACCCCCAGATATTTTGCCCGTGAAAGACAATGCAGGGAGGCGGCGCTGGAAAAACTCAAGTTTGTCGGACTGGAAAACGAATGGAACGCTCCGGCCCTGGATTTACCCTACGGAAAGCAAAGACTCCTGGAATTGGCCCGGGCCATTTGCGGTGACCCTGATCTGATTCTGCTGGATGAACCTGCAGCGGGTCTGAACTCCAGGGAGACCAGCCCTGGGTGAAGTAATCGCCGCTGTCAGAAAGGACCTTGGAATTACGGTTGTCCTGGTGGAACATGATATGGAGCTGGTCATGAGCATCAGCGATGAAATCACGGTTCTCAATTTCGGGCAGGTTATAGCCCGGGGCACACCCAGGGATATTCAAAATAATCCTGAGGTTATAGAGGCATACTTAGGCAGCGAGGACTAGCCGGGAGATTTGAACCTTGAACGCCTGCCACGAGTCTGGCGTGGTTGAACCCTGAACATAGAACACTGAAAAAAATGCTGGTTTTAAAGAATATTGACGTATTTTACGGAAAGGTGCACGCGGTGAAAAANGTTTCCCTGCACGTTGAACAGGGCGAAATNGTGGCNCTGATCGGGGGAAACGGCGCCGGAAAAACCACCCTTTTAAGCACCATTTCAGGACTGATAAGGGCGGGGAGAGGCCAGATTATATTTGAAGGTATGCACATCAACAAACAAAAGCCTGACAAAATTGTAAAATCCGGCATATCCCAGGTCCCGGAAAGAAGGCTTGTGTTCAAGCCCCTGTCGGTGGAGGACAACCTGCTTCTTGGGTCCTACCATCGCTACAGCCTTGGCAGAAGCTCGGCCATAGAACGTGACGTAGAGGATATGTTCGCCATGTTTCCTGTGCTTGGAGAGCGCAGGAAACAATTAGCCGGAACCCTTTCCGGAGGGGAACAGCAGATGCTGTCCATAGGCCGGGCTCTTATGGCCAGGCCCAGGCTGCTTTTGCTGGATGAACCCGGCATGGGCCTGGCCCCGGCAGTATCCCAGATGATCTTCAGACACGTTTCCAAACTCAGGGACGATCTCGGGGTAACTGTACTTCTGGTAGAGCAAAACGCCAGAAGCGCCCTTAAGATATCTGACCGGGGTTATGTACTTGAGACCGGCCGGGTCATTGTTCAGGGCACTTCCAGAGAGCTGATGCAGAATAATGACGTCCAAAGGGCATACCTGGGAAGGGATGCAGGGGACAGAAATCAGACAATATCAGGGGGCAACAACCATGTACTTTGAGCCGAAATACGAATGCATGAACCGTGAAGACCTGGAGCATCTCAAGCTGGAACGGCTTCAGGCCGCCCTGACCAGGATATCCAGGAATGTGCCTTATTACCGTAAAAAATTTGATGAACTGGGAATTGACCCTTATGATTTTGACTCCCTTGAAGACTTAAGCAGGCTGCCCCTTACCTCCAGGAGTGATCTGGCCCTGCATGCTCCTTACGGACTATTTGCAGTACCCCTGAGGGAAGTGGTCAGGCTGCATGCGACTTACGGCCTTAAAGGCAGGTCCATAGTAGCGGGTTACACCATCAACGACATCCACAGATGGTCCAGGCTTTCGGCCAGGATCCTCATGGCCGGAGGGGTAAACAAGGACGATGTGATTCAGGTGGCCTACAATTACGGACTGTCCACCAGCGGATTCGGCATTCACTACGGGGCCGAGGAAATGGGAGCTACAGTTGTACCGGCTTCCAGCGGCAATACCAACAGACAGATAAGCATAATCCAGGACTACAACGTAACCACCCTGGTCTGTATTCCCAGTTACGCCCTGCATCTTGCGGACAGAATGGAGGAAATGGGCATAAACATCAACGCCCTCTCCCTGCGCACAGGACTCTTTGGAGAAGAAGCCTGGTCAGAGGATACCAGAAAGGAAATCCAGGAAAAACTCAAGATAACCGCGGCTGACAATTACGCGCTCAGTGAAGTGATGGGCCCCGGCGTGGCGGGCGAATGCCTGGAGAGGAAGGGAATGCATNTCAATGAAGACCATTTCCTGCCGGAAGTAATTAATCCGGAGACTTTACAGCCGGTTGAACCCGGCCGTCCAGGGGAACTGGTCATCACCACCCTGACCAAGGAAGCTCTGCCCCTGATTCGTTTCAGGACAGGTGATCTTACCAGACTGGTTTATGATCCCTGTCCCTGCGGCAGAACCTTTGTCCGGATGGAGCGCATAACAGGACGCTGCGATGATATGCTCATCATCCAGGGAATCAACGTGTTTCCTGAACAGATCAGTGCCATGCTGAAGGGAATCCAGGGCAAAACACCTGCTTACCAGATTGTGCTTGAGCGCCAAGGCCGTCTTGACAAAGCCACAGTCCTGGTGGAGGCTGATGTGCTGGTTCCGGATAAAATTAAAGAGCAGCAGAAGTTTATTGAAACCATCAAGCAGCGCCTGGCCATGGAGCTTGGAG
>SL_3KL_010_SEDDRAFT_10005988_pt1 | contig 10890 bp, 12 predicted proteins | sample SodLakKL_010_SED_2_FD_10381 | JGI IMG/M metagenome (IMG submission 10381)
CTTATATTTTCAATAACGATCGAGGAACAATTTACAATCAACCATTAATGGTTACTCCTGCTAATCGAGCTACAGCAGCTCTGTATAATTACACTCCCCATGTCTTTAATGGTAATTATAATGTTTGGCGATTATATCAAAGATACTTCCCTGAAGGAGTGCTTACACAAATAGCTCGTTACCCTAACGGTAGTTTGTTACAAGTAAAAGATCAGCCAGGTGTTTGGTTAATACAAGATGGACAAAAAAGACCTTTTCATAGTTGGGGAGCTTTAACATCACGTTATAATCCAAATAGAATAATTACAATTGATGAGTCAGAGCTAGACGCTTATTTCAAAGGTGCCCCTTTAAAATATCCAAATTATTCCCTACTGCGCTCACCACAGGGAGATATATATTTAATTGTTGATGATGAAAAAAGAAAATTTGCTACTGATGAAATATTTAAACATTTTGGATTTCATCCTGATGAAATAATTGATACCTCTTCAGTCGATTTAGGTTATTATCAAGACGGTAAATCTATTACCACTCAATCTACCCATATTACCGGTGCTTTAATGCAAGACCCTCGAAGTGGTGGTGTTTTTTATGTCTATGATGGCAAAAAGTTTCCAATTAATGATCGAGTAGTTTTAGATAAAAAATATCCAGAAATGTCAATTTATAAAGCTACAGTTAAACAATTGGAATCATATGAAACAAAAGAACCAGTATTATTTCCAGATGGTACTTTACTTAAATCAAGAACTGTTAGTGCTGTTTATTTAATTGCTGATGGCCAAAAACGTCCCTTTATTACTGGTAAAGTTTTCGAAGATTTGGGTTATAAATGGGAAAATATAATTGAAGTCTCTCCGCAACATCTTTATCTTTATCCTTTTGGAGAAACAGTAATTGATCCACTAGCTGAATAATTAAATATATAATATATTCAAAAAACTGGCTCTTGCCAGTTTTTTGTTTTTAATGTTGGCACAAATTCATATTTATATTATACTAAAAGCATTAATAATCAATAATTTATGCCCCAAGTATTAAGAGCACTTTTACCTCATAGTCCCCTTTTAATAGATGAAATAGGCAAAGAAAACAAAGAAGCTCTAAAAACAACTGAGAATGCATATAATAAAATAATTGCCGATATTAAAGAAAAAGATGTTGAAACTATCATTATTATCTCCCAGCATGGCAATATTTTAGAAGATAGTTTTTCACTAGCAATAGCTCCAGAGTTTAATATTAGCTTTGACCAGTTTAGTTGTTTTAAAAAACGAGAAAAGTTAAAATGTGATATTGTTTTAGCTGACAAAATTCTTGAATTTATTGCTAATGATTTTCCTTTTGAGCCAAGGCCAATGTCTAAGCTTGACCATGGAAGTGCTATTCCACTGGAATTATTAACTACAGAAAATAAAAATATTAAAGTATTGCCAATTTATTGTGCTCAAAATTTAGATTGGAATACACATTATGACTTTGGATTCAAATTAAAAGAATTTATTGACAAGCAAGCAGAAAAAATCGCTATTATTGCTTCTGGTGATCTTTCACATCGTTTATCAATCAATAGTCCTGGTGGCTACTCTCCAAAAGGAGTAAAATTTGATAATAAGATAATTCAATATTTAAGCAACAGTCAAACAGTTAAGGACAAAATTCTAAAGCTAGATCCTGAAAATGTAAAAGAAGCCAAAGAGTGTGTTATTAAGCCACTACTAATACTTTTAGGAATTGTTTCAGATAATTACAATGGCAAACAATTAGCTTATCAAAATGATTTTGGTGTAGGTTATTTAAGTTTTTTATTTAAAAATTAATTATATGGACTCTCTAGGAGATATTATTAAGAAAAATAGACAAACTAAAGCACCAGCTTATCCTTGGCAGGAGCTAGCCTTAAAAGTTATAGAAGACTTAAAAGTACCTAATGATAAAAGGTCTTCTGTTTTTAAAGCTTGCAAGGAAAATAATCCTGAAACTATTAAAAGAGCTTTAAATGACACTAAAGAATTATGCAAAACTGGCTTTCCATGGCGCTATTTTTTCAAGGTTCTTGAAGAGTCAAAAAAGTAAAAAATATGGAAGGAACAAATTTAAAAATACTAACAAACCCTAATCCTAAATTAAGAAAAAAATCAACTGATTTAGATATTTTAGAACTTAAAACTAAAAAAACTAAACAACTCTTAGCTGACATGAAAGTAACTATGCTAAAAAAAGATGGCGCTGGACTAGCCGCTCCTCAGGTTGGAGTTAATAAAAGAATAATAGTTTTAAATCATGAAGGCACTACCTTATTTATGATTAACCCTGAAATTACTAAATTATCCTACAAGCAAGAAGTCTGTGATGAGGGGTGCCTTTCGGTGGTAAATGAAAAAGGTGAATTATACTACAGTCCGGTTAGTCGTCATAAGTGGCTCAATTGTAAGTATATTGATCAAAGAGGGAAAATAAAAAAGCTCAAAGCTAGAAATGGCTTAGCTCGAGCTATTCAACACGAAATAGATCACCTTAATGGTATATTGTTTATTGATTATTTAAAATAAATTATTGTTTATTTTTTTCCTTTAATATCTTTCTTAATTTTTGTTTTTTTCTTCTATTTCTTATAATTAAATACAGGACTACTACAAAAACTATAAAAAGAATGATATAAATTATTTCATGATAATATTGCCTTAATTTATCATCATGAGCTCCGAAAAAATAACCTAAAGCCGCCAATATACTACTCCAAATAAAAGCTCCTAGAAAAGTATAAAGAGAAAAATAAAATATATTCATTTTAGCAAAACCAGCTGGTATAGATATTAATTGACGAACTACTGGAATTAGACGACAAAAAAAAGTTGAAGCCTTATCATAGCGAGAAAAAAAATCTTCTGCCTTTCTAATCTTCTCTTCACTAAGTAATAAATATTTAGCTAATTTAGTTTTTAGCAATTTATAAACAATCGGTCTGCCTAAAAATCTAGCTAAATAATAATTAATTAAAGCTCCTAGNAAACTCCCAAATGAAGCAGCTAATATAACTAACCCAATATTAAGTTTTCCTTGAGCAGCTAAATAAGCAGCTGGCGGAACAACAATTTCAGAAGGAAAAGGAATAAAGGAACTTTCAATTGTCATTAAAAAAAATACTCCCCAATAATTAATGAGAACGAAAAAATTTAAGATGGCATCAAAAAATTCTAGCAACATAATTTTTATTATAAACTAAATTTCAAAAAATGACAAAAAAATATAATATCATATTTTTAGGCACACCGGAATTTGCTATACCTGGTTTAAAAAAACTAATAAAATCTAAGGATTTCTCAGTTACAGCCGTTTTTTCTCAAAAAGATAAAGCTAAAGGAAGAAAACAAATTATAAGTGCCCCTTTAGTAAAGAAAATAGCTTTAAAAGAAAATATACCAGTTTATCAGCCAAAAAAAATTCAAGAAGAAATAAATACTATTAAAAGATTAAAACCAGACTTAATTGTCGTTATTGCCTATGGTCAAATACTACAGGAGGAAATATTAAATATTCCTAAATACGGCTGTATTAATTTACACGCCTCTTTACTCCCTAAATATCGAGGAGCTTCTTGTATTTCCGCAGCAATCCTAAATAATGACAAATATACAGGTATTACAGTTATGAAAATGGATAAAGGTATGGACACAGGTGATATTATTAAACAAGCTAAAATAAAGTTAAATAATAAAGAAAAGGCCGATGATCTGCACGATAAACTATCTCTTTTAGGGGCAGATATTTTAGAGCCAGCTCTAAAGAATTACTGCCAAGGAAAAATAAAACCCAAAAAACAAGATGAAAAAGAAGCTAGTTATGTAAAATTAACAAAAAAAAGCGAAGGAAAAATTAATTGGCAAGAACCAGCGGAAATTATAGAGAGAAAAATAAGAGCATACCACCCCTGGCCAGGTACATATTGTTATTTAGAAAATGGAGAGCTTTTAAAAATATTAGAAGCAAAAAAAAGTGATGATAAAGAAAAATTAAAAGCTGGTCAGGTAAAAATAAAAAATAAACAAATAATAGTGGGAACTGGACAAGCTAATTTGATTATATTAAAATTACAAAAGTCTGGACAAAAAGCTTTAAAAACTGAAGACTTTGTTTTAGGAAACAAATTAGACTCAGAAATTTTAAAATAGGCCCCTTCGTCTAGCGGTTAGGACGTCTGGTTCTCAACCAGGAAAGACGGGTTCGATTCCCGTAGGGGCTACTAAAATAAAGACAAAACAAAAAAAGAGCTTCAAATATTTATTTGAGTCTTTTTTTTAGTAATAGTTATTTTAATATGTAATTATTAATCTTATCAATTAATAAATTTTTAAAATCTTTCATATGTTGAGCTTGACTGACTGGTAAGAAACGACGAAGTTCACTACGGAAATCAATTTTACTTTTTTCTAATACAGATAAGACTTTTTTTAAATTACTTTTTTCCTTAGCAATAGCATAATTGCCAGTCAATAAATAATAGTAATCAAAAAAATCACGAGGTTTTTTTCTATTAAGTAAAGCTTCTATCTTTTCGCCTATCAAATCTTCCATGTTTAAGTGAACCAAAGTGTAGGCAGGAGTAAAACTATTGTGAATAATTGACCTTGTCCCGCTTATCTTTTTACCACTCCGTAGAGATATTTCTATTTGAATTTTAGAAACGTAATTTTCTAGTTTAAAGATTATAATTGCCAAATAACCACCACTAGTTTTTTTACTCTCCTCAATGTCAACCAACAACCCGCTTTTTTCTATATTAGTTAAAGTGTTAGCAATTATTTTTTCAATTTCAGGATGTTTAATGTTAAAAGCACTAAAATCTAAATCCTCAGAAAAACGTGGACTTTCTAAAATAATTCGAAGAGCGGTACCACCTTTAAATAGTAATTTTTCGGAACTAGGCTCTTGATAAAAATAGGACAAGAATAAATGCTGGCAATATTCTCGCACAATATTATCAATACTAGTTTGAAATTGTTTAGTATATTTTTCGAGGCTTAAGATACTGAGCATATATTTTATCTATTAGTTTTTTCAATGACTTACTATTAAAAACCGAAATATAAATCATTAGCTTTTTTTTATTTATATTTTTTAAATATAATCTATCGTTTAAAATAGATTTTTTTAAATCAACAAAATATAAATAATCAGCTAGGGCTTTTTCAGCCTCAGCTATAAAAACCTTTTCTCCATAGATCTCTTTCAATTCATAACCAACAAAGGCTTTCTGTTTTATTTTTTGATAACTAAATATTCCTAGCTCGGACTCAAATTCTCTAGTTGCTTTAGTGCTAACAGAGGTGGTGCTATAGACTGTTTCAGGTATAAGTCCATAAAAAGACAAAGCTGATTCTAAAGATATATATGAAGGCCTATATAATTTATTGGCTATTGTATACAGAGATGCTTGATTGTCATTTAGCATGTAAAAACCATTGCGTAGTTTAATAAATAAACGGCTCTTTAGATTATTAGATATAAAAACAGAAGCCGTATTTTTTGATACATCAAAAATATCCTGAAATTCTCTAGGAGAAAAGACAAGAATATTTAAGGATTTTAGTTTTCTCGCCACATCAAGGCGATTTAGTTTTTTTATCATATTATAAAAAAAATGAATCAGTATATTTATAGTATATCCTTAAAAGTAGAAATTGTAAAGACTAAATTTTAATACTATGTTAAAGCTCTTGATAATAAGTATACTCCTGAGGTATACTAATTATACATAATTCAGTAAAAGCAATTTCACTAATAGAAAATATTTTATTAATAGAGAAAAATAAACTAATATGTACAAAAAGAAAAAAGTAGCTAGAAAAAAGCATGCCAAAAAACAAGGCAAAAAAATAAAAAATGTGCGTTTTTAATCAACAATAATTATCTCCTCCCTGCTTACTTTTAGCAAGTCACCAACTTTTATATTACTGATTTTTTTGTTTTTTAATTTGAACTTTAAAGTAAAATAAAATTCACTACGAGCATGTAATATATGAGCTTCTTTTTTTTCAATTAGTAAATTTAAGTTTTTGAGCCCACTAAGCATTTTAGCTTTATAGAAACCAGATAGCTCATCTGATAAAGCACGTAAAGCAGCCGAACGCTGTTTTTTTGTTTTCTCTTCCACTTTGGTTTTTAATTTAGAGGCAGGTGTTAGCTCATGCTCAGAAAAAGGAAACACATGAATTCTACTAAAAGCTAACTCTTCTGCTAATTTGCATGTTTCTTGAAAATTTTTATTACTTTCTTCAGGAAAACCGACAATAATATCAGTAGTTATAGCAATTTTAGGTATTTTAAAACGTATCATTTCTATTCTTTTTTTAAAAAAATCAGAATCATACGGCCGTTTCATTAATTTAAGCACATTATCACTGCCTGATTGCAGGGGAATATGTAAATGACGACAAATTCTTCCTTTTGAGGAAGTAATTAAATTAATAAGATTTGAATTAATTTCATTTATTTCAATTGAACTTAATCTAAATCGTATATTAGTAGTTTCTTTTAAAAGATCTTTAAGAAGTGAATATAAACTAGTCTTATCTTTTAAAAAGTCTTTCCCATAAGCCCCTAAATGTATAGCAGTTAAAACAATTTCTTTATAACCATGTTTTTCTACCTCTACTGCTTCCTTGATTATCTCATTTTTAGGGCGACTCTTTAAAGACCCTCGACTTAAGGGAATAATGCAATATGTACAAAATTGATTACAACCATCAGCTATTTTTAAAAAGTAACGATTCTTTTCATTTGATGAAATAATATTATAATCTNATTTTTTTTCTATTTTTCCGCTTTGAGTGATTTGTTTAGCTAAACTCTCTAAATTGCCAACTTTTGACACTAAATCTGCATTTTTAAATTTATCTGAATTATAAATTTGTGGCCAACAACCAAAAATAACTACTTTTGCTTTAGGGTGCTTCTTTTTTAAATTTTGCCAAGCTTGCCAATCCTTCCTTATAGCCACTTTTGTAACTGCACAAGTATTAATTATTAAGTAGTCAGGATTGCTAATACTATAAGCTAAGCCTTGTTTTAACAAGTGATTTTTTAATTTTAAAGAATCATATTGATTAACTTTACAACCTAATGTTTTAATTAAAAATTTTTTCATAATTTACTCTTGTCAAAATAATTTTTTTTTGTTATTATCAAACTAAATCAATAAGCTTTTTTAGCTTTTTTGTTTTTATGCGTCCATAGCTCAGTTGGTAGAGCAACTGCCTTTTAAGCAGAAGGTCGCAGGTTCGAATCCTGCTGGACGTACATTTTAAAAAATACCTAAATATTTAGGTATTTTTTTGTTTTTAAATATTATTTACCAATTACTTTATTAATTTTACGTAAATAAGAACTATAAATTTTAAACCACTGCCAGGAGTATTTAGGGCCAGTTCCTTCATTAGCTGGTAAATGAAAATCTGAACCACCAGTAGCCATTAAGTCTAATTCTTTTATAATAGAAGATAAAATAACAATACTGCTGTAATTGTGATGTGGTGATAAAAGCTCTACTCCATCTAAGCCAAGCTTTTTAAGCTCAATAATTAAATTTTTATTTATATTTTTATGTAAACATGGATGAGCTAAAAATAATTGACCACCTATCTCGTTTCTTAATTTATTTAACCTAGAAAAACTTACTCGTGCCTCCTTGAGTCTTAATCCATCTTTAGGATAAAAATAATTAGAAATAATATCTTCTTCACGGGGATTATTATTTTCTAAATCATTCTTAATCTTTTTTTGATTTTTTTTGTTTTTCCAAATATAGGAAACTAAATGATTAATGGGTAGATAATTTTTATGTTTTTTTAAATAATCTTTTTCATCAATAATCAAACCTTTTTTCTTTACTGCCTCAATTACCATTAACATTTTTTTTCTTCTTCTACTCCAGGTTCTCTGCAGTAGTTTTAATAATTTCTGAGATTCTAAATCATAATTGTACCACAAAACATTGAAAGTATAATTATTATGACGAGCATAAATTTCTAAACCATTTATAGTTTTAATACCATAACTACTGCAGGCCTTTTGAAATTCATTCTGACCAGCTATTGAATTATGATCAGTTAAAGAAGCTACCTTAACTTCATGTTTAGCTAATAATTTAGCTATTAATTTAGGACTAAAAAAACCATCAGAGTGCTTAGAGTGCAGCTGTAAATCAATTAACATATAATTTAAAATTTATTTTATATAGTTTAATAATAACAAAAAAATTAATTTTAACCAAGCTCTTGATATTTTTCTAAAAATAAGTTATCATCAAAAAAGTCTGCCACCTTAGCTCAGTTGGCTAGAGCAACTGTCTTGTAAACAGTAGGTCGTCGGTTCGAGCCCGACAGGTGGCTCATAAACAAGCCTTAATTAATGGCTTGTTTTTATATGTGAAAAAACTCTTAATAAATATAGCTTGAATTTAATTTGAATATAGGTTAAGATTTATTTAATTATATGAGTTTAGAAAATGAAAAACAAATTGAAAAAGTCCCACCAAATAGCTTAGAAGCTGAAGAGTCTCTTTTGGGTTGTTTGTTAATTGACAAAGACGCTATCATTAAAGTAGTTGATACTTTACTACCTCAAGATTTCTATAAAGGAGCTCATCAAATTATCTATGAATGTATAAAAGAGCTCTATAGTAATAATGAGCCAGTTGATATTATTACCCTATCAAATCGCTTAGAAGAAAAAAAACTACTTGATAAAATCGGAGGTCGCAGTCTTTTAGCTAAACTATCAAATGCAGTCGCTACTGCTTCTAATGTATCCCATTACGCTTCAATTGTGCAAAGAAAGGCCACACTTCGTCGTTTACAACAAGCGGCTGCAGAGATTATGAATTTAAGTTATGATGAAGAAAGAGAAATTGATCAAGTTTTAGATGAAACTGAAAAAAAGATTTTTGGTGTTTCTCGAAAATACCTAAAAAATGCTTTCCTGCCAATTGATAGTTTATTAACACAGGCTTTTGACAGAATTGATGAGCTACACAGAAAAAGTGGTAAACTGCGCGGACTACCAACTGGTTTTATAGATCTTGATAATTTACTTGCCGGACTACAAAAATCTGATTTAGTTATTCTAGCAGCCAGGCCAAGTGTTGGTAAAACTTCACTGGCAATGGATATGGCCAGACAAGCAGCAATTAAAAGTAAAGAAGGTGTAGCGGTATTTTCACTAGAAATGAGCAAAGAACAATTAGTTGACCGTATGCTTTGTGCTCAAGCAGGAGTAAATCTTTGGAAAATGAGAACCGGTAAGTTATCTGATAAAGAAAATGAAAATGACTTTAGCAATATTGGTAGAGCCATGGGTGAGTTATCTGAGGCCCCAATTTATATTGACGACTCTGGCACTTTATCAATTATGGAAATTAGAGCTAAAGCTAGAAGACTGCAGATGGAAAAAGGTTTAGGTTTAATTGTTATTGACTACTTACAATTAATGGAAGGCCGAGGAAAATATGGTGATAATCGTGTTCAGGAAATTGGTGAAATTAGTCGTGGATTAAAATCAATTGCTAGAGAATTAAATATCCCTATTTTAGCCCTAGCTCAGTTGTCTCGTGCAGTTGAACAAACCTCACCAGCTATTCCTAAGTTATCTCATCTTCGTGATTCAGGTTCAATTGAGCAAGATGCAGATGTAGTTATGTTTATTTACCGAAAAGCGGCTGATAGAACATATAAACCAGAAGAGCTTCCCGCAGAGGAAAAACATAAAGCTGAGCTTTATGTCGCCAAGCATAGAAATGGCCCTACTGGTCAAGTTAATCTTTTCTTTGACGAAGGAACAGTTAGTTTTCGTAGTTTAAGTAAAAAAGAAATAAGTCAAGGAAAAAGCCAAGAAGAAGAAAACACTTCCCCACCAGAATTTTAAAATAATTATAAATAATTTAAAAATTTATGTTTAATAAACTAAAACAATTTCGTGACCTTCGCTCCCAAGCTAAAACAATGCAATCAAAACTAGCTGATGAAAAAGTTAGTGAAGAAAAAAACGGTGTAAAAGTTACCTTAAATGGTAATTTAGAAATCATTGAATTAAGCCTTAACGAATCATTATCTATTGATGAGCAAACCAGTTCTCTTAAATCTTGTCTAAATAATGCTATTAAAAAAACACAAAAATTAATGGCTAAAAAAATGCAAGAAATGGGCGGAATTCCTGGTTTAAGCTAAAACATGAACTATCCAAAAAGTATTGAAAAATTAATTAAGATTTTTTCGCAACTACCAAGCGTAGGCCCAAAAACTGCTGAGCGCTATGTTTTTTATCTTCTAAACCACTCCAAAGAAGAGCTTTTAAGCTTATCGGAAAATATTAAAGATTTAAAGGATAATATAAAAAACTGCTCTCGTTGTCGAACTTTCACTGAAAAAGATCCCTGCCTCATTTGCCAGGACAGCAAAAGAAATAATCAAACTATTTGTCTGGTAGAAAACACACAAGACTTATGGGCTATTGAAGAAACCCGGCAATTTACTGGCAAATACTTTGTTTTAGGTAAATTAATTGATCCCATATCCAATATTAATCCAGAGGATTTACCCATAAAAGAATTTTTAGAATTAATTAAAAAAGAAAATATACAAGAAATAATTATTGCTTTAAACTTTACACTTGAAGGCGAAAGCACTACGCTTTATTTAAAGAAATATTTACCAGAGAAAATAAAAATTACACGTCTTGCTAAAGGATTGCCACTGGGTTCAGATCTTGAATATGCTGATAGCTTAACTCTAAAAAACGCTCTTAAATATCGACAGGATTTATAATTAAATAAACAAATTGAATAAAACAAAAAAACATCCATGATTATCATGGATGTTTTTAAATATCAAC
>SL_3KL_010_SEDDRAFT_10005989_pt1 | contig 10888 bp, 6 predicted proteins | sample SodLakKL_010_SED_2_FD_10381 | JGI IMG/M metagenome (IMG submission 10381)
CAAGAACAAAAGACTACTGCGAAGGCAAAAAAATCGATGACGACATCACCATTCTGGTGGTGGAATATACCGGCTGATATGAAGAGAAATAGACCGCCATTTTTTTTGCCTGTCCGAAAACTCTGTTTCTCCCTCTCCCTTTGGGGGAGGGTCGGGGTGGGGGTGAATGATATCAGGAGGTTACCTTTCCCTCCCCCAGCCCCTCCCAGAGGGAGAGGAGTTTTCGGACAGGCACTGATATTAGAATAATCTCAAAATAACTTGACTTTTTTATCCGCTTTGAATAAACATCATCTCTTTAATTTTGCTGCAGAAGCAGCTTGGTTTTATAGTAAACCGTAATTGGTTTTAAAATAAGAAGAAAAAAAGACCACGAAGGTCCAGTCTTCATGAAATGAAGCGGCATTCGTGGTCTTTTTTTTTTGGGGGGGAAGGTGGGTTATCTCCATATTGGATAACAGTCCATCGTGTCCATGATGTCCACTGGGTCCATAAAGGCAAAAATTAAACTTATCCTCGGGATATGTGATTAATAGTAGAGGCAAACAACCTGAAAATAAAACTATAGCTTTCCAGAAAATGTTTTTGGCTGCGTTATCGGTCGGAGATATACGGAAAAACGGAAAAGTATAATCTCCTCCCTCTATCCTTGCCAAAATCATTTTCTGAAAAGCTATAAAAAGTCGGGAGCAACCCCGACTCCGGCAAGAGATTAACGGTTGCTCCCTTTGGTGAAAAATCCCCTCAAATTAAGGGAATCAGTTTATTTTTACTCGATGATCAAGTTTTTTTGACTCCATGTTTTACGATAACCGTCATTCCGGGCGTAGCGAAGCGGAGACCCGGAATCCACGGGAGGCTGAAAAAGCGTCTGGATTCCTGCTTTCGCAGGAATGACGGAAAAAACTTGAACATCGAATTTTAACACGAAATGCCATTTTTGGCAATTTTTCAATGCTGACCTCCTGACCTGAGGGGAACTTTTAAAAGCTAATAAAAAGGAGGATGTCAGATGAAAAAAGGGGTTGGACTTTTTATTTTGGTGGGGATCATGTTTTTTCTGATACCTTTTCCGGTAATGTCGGATGAGGGGCCGGGAGAGGAAAGCATTTACCGGTTGGAGGATGTAACTGTGCGTGAAAGAGTCGAAAGAGAAGCATTCTCGTTTAGGCCGGAATCCACCACAATCAATTTGGAAACTTTTGAGACCATCGGTATTCCCCAGAATATCGGAGATATTCTTAGAGACCTGGTCATTTTTGATTTCCGGGATACTTCCGCTCTGGTTCCGGGCATTGACAGTTTTCAGATGCGATCTTTTGATGCAACCCGTTTTTCGGTTGCCATCGACGGATTGAACCTGAGAAAGACCGGAGGCCGCAAATCATCCCACATCGTGGATTTTGCCTACCTTCCCACCTTTTTGATTGAAAGCATCGAGGTTTTGCCGGGACCCCATTCGGCGCTATTTCCGGCCAAAAGCATCGGAGGTGTGGTAAATCTCATATCAAGAGCACCACGGGTTCGTGATGAACTTAAGCCTGATGTGAAGGTTTCAACCAGCTTCAGATCCTATAATACACAAAATCACAGCATTTCCGTTGAGGGGGGAATTCATTCTTTTACCTATGATCTGGGTTACCAGAAGTATTCCACCGACGGCTATCTTCGAAACACCGAGGCAGATATTGACACAGTATTCGGGCGTTTAGGATATGTATTTTCTTCCGGTGGTCATATTGCCTTAAGCGCTTCCTATTCTGATGCCGAGCGGGATATTGTGTCCGTAAACGATCCTGCCAATCCCGAAAGTAATTATCGCAGCCGTTACCCCATTGTAACAAGTGCTCCCTTTTTACCATGGCAGGAGGCAAGCTGGAATGGGCGCGCACAGTCCTACCGGCTCAACTACCGCCAGCCGACTATTATTGGTAATTTGTCGGCTGATGCCTATTACAGTGAAGAACTTCGTAACAGAGATTATAATACGCTGATAAATCCTCAAGATCCTTCCGAGGGAACTGAAAGGCTGTATTGGCAGACCGACTGGTATCAGGAAGGTGTAAAAATTCAGAATGAATTTCAGCTGGCACAACACCATATAACCACCGTGGCTGCTGATTTTGAACAGTTGTATGATGGTGAAGACAAAGACAGGCGTATTAGAATCAGAGGCCTTGGTTTTCAGCATCAATGGGAAATCATCCCTCGCCTCACCTTGACAGGAGGGCTTCGCTATGAAGATGTCAATATCTGGGTGAGCAACCCTTCCTGGATTACCGGAAGACCCCCGTGGATACAACGGAAATGGAACGAGTGGCTTCCCAAATCTTTTCTGACCTATGAGTTGGATGATCTGGCGGAAATGCTACGGGACACCTCTGTTTCAGTAGGAGTCAGCCGCATATGGCGGGCACCTGATTACCACGGTGATTATAATCCCCAGGGAAGACCTGCCGGGGCATGGCTGGATCCGGAACACGGGGTAGGTATGGACGCTTTGCTCATGAGAAGGCTCTGGAGCGATATCAATATGAAGCTGGCGTATTCATACTATAGAATCAAAGATTACATCGCCACAAACGCCAGGTATGCAGAATTTACACCTAGTCCGCGAAATCCGGTTCCTCCCGGCATGGAATTCATGGATTACAAAATCAATCTGGAAAGGGTGGTGCGCCAGGGTGTTGAAATTGAATTCAACGGACATATTATTCCGGATCTCTCGTTCTATCTGGGGTATGCTTATGCGGATCTTGACAGTAAAGGGGGGGAACCCGCCGGTATAAGTGCTGCATCCAATCGCGCCAAACACCGGGTCAATGCAGGGCTTCGATACAATCTGTTTGAAAACACAACCTTGCTGCTTGATTATAAATACCAGGATGAACAAATCAGTGAGACTGCCGAAGAAATAGCCCCTGACGAGTATATAATCAGAGAATTTAAAATTGACTCTTTTCATCTGGTGGATTTCGGTGTTCGGCAGACCCTTTTTCACAGCTGGGGCCCCTTAAGTGACGGTGTCTTGCGGTTTTTTGTCAATAACGTATTTGATGAAACCTATACCAATAGCGGCGGTTATCCGGCCACTGACCGGACGTTCGGGGTCGGTTTAAGTTTTAAAATGTAAACCATTTTCAATAGAAATAAAGGAGGTATAACAACATGAAAAAATGTGAGAAGCGTAACATGCTGAAGATAAATTTATATATTTCTTCAATAATGTTGATGTTTCTGATGATAACCGGTGCATATTCGCCGGTATTTGCCGAGACGAGATCCGAAACCAGGGGCACCTATCATCTGGTAGGGACCGGTCCCGGTGATGGGGACCTTCTGACTGTACGCGCATTTAATATCATTAATGCCGCGGACATTGTTTTTGGTAACGAAATAACAACAGAGCGACTGGCGAAGTATATCGATTTTGAAAATAAAGAGGTTATAGATGGTTACGGACGGCTCTTTCCCTTTTATGGTAAAGATTGCTCCAAATTGACTGAAGAAGAGCTAACCGGGGAACGCATGAGTTGTGAGCAATATCATGAAAAACAGGAGGAATTTGTCAACCTGGTGCGAAAATCAGTAGATGAAGGCAAAAATGTGGTCATGGTTTCCGGAGGAGATCCCACCATATTTGGCCCAAGCGTATGGACTGTCCATGCGCTTGCTGATCTTGATCCTGTGGTTGTAGCGGGCCTGAGTGCATTTAATGCTGCACACGCTGCACTCAAGGTTGGCCTTGGTGAAATTATTATAACCGCACCTTTTCAAAGAGAGGGACGCAAGGATACCATTGAAAACCTGGCCGGTCATGAGAGAGCCACCATGATCATTTTCATGCCAAGGGATTTTGAAGATGTGTTCGCCAGGCTTTCAGCCGTTTATCCAAAAGATACACCTGTGGCTGTTGTTTCATATGCCGGCCATGAGGACAAAGAAAATGCCGTGATGGGTACCCTGGAAAATATTGATGGAAAACTCGATGGCATGGATGTCCGAATGTCTCTCATTTATGTGGGAAAAGCACTGGAAAGAGCTCAGTTTGTGCATGACAAGCAAAAAGGCGAAGCTGGAGAAGGTAAGTTTTACCTGGTGGGAATCGGCCCTGGAGATAGTGATATGGCCACTTTGCGGGCCATGCAAGTCATTGAAAAGGCTGATTTGATCTTTGCCGGTACAAGAATCAAGGACAGATTTGTTCCATACCTTGAGGGAAAAACAGTAAAGGAAGACTATGGCCGTATTTTCCCATTTTATGGAAGAGATTGTTCAGAATTGACGCAGGAAGAAAGAGACAGAGAAAGTATCAGTTGTGAAGAATATCAGGAGAAACAAAGAGAATTTGCTTCCATGGTCAGACAAGCCGTTTCAGAGGGAAAAACCGTGGCCATGTTGGATAACGGCGATCCTCTCATTTATGGACCTTGTGCCTGGTCACTCATTGAGTTGAGTGATCTCGATACCCAAGTGGTGCCAGGTCCAAGTGCTTTTAATGCAGCCAATGCCGCTCTTGGCAAAAAAGTCACCGGTGGTAAAAATTCCAATTCTGTAATCTTTGCATCAGGATGGTCGGTGGAAGAAATGGCCAGGCACCAGGCCACCATGGTATTGTTTACCATGAGAACAGAATTCAAAAATTTCATTGACGCGCTTTCAAAGCACTATTCATCCGATACTCCCGTTGCACTTGTAATCAGCGCAGGATTTGCCGATAATGAAAAGGTGATGCATTCGACTTTGGGCAACGTACTTGAACAACTGGGAGAAGACAAACTCCCCTTTGAATATTTGTTGTATATAGGCGATTTTTTGACTGAGAACTAGGAACCAAAAACCAAAAAGTGAGGTATAAACATGAAAAAAAGAAACTTTTTTTTATGCATTTCAAGTATAATAGCGCTTTTATTGGTCCTGAGCAATGCACATGCACATAATCTGTGGCTCAACCCGGGTAATCATTACCCCGAAGTGGGTGAAACCGTGGATATCGGAATCGGATGGGGACACAAATATCCGGAAAGCAGAACCGATCAGGAAGTCAAAGAAGATACGGTGAAACAGATATCCGCTGTTGATCCCGATGGCAATATCGTGGAACTGGATCGAAAATCCGCCGCATTGTATAGTCTGAAAGTTGAAAAACCCGGTGCATACCTTGTAACCGCGGGAATTAAACCGGGGGTATTTACAACCACACCGGAAGGAAGAAAATGGAGAAACAAAAAAGAAGTGGAATTTCCAATAAAATGCACCGCCTATAACATTATTGCCAAAACCGCTCTTGTGGCCGGCGGTGACGACCGGAATCTTTCGGCTGGTGCAGACCAGCCTCTTGAAGTGATACCACTTAAAGATCCTTCGACACTGAAAAAAGGAGATGCATTACCGGTCAAAGTTCTGTTTGAAGGAAAACCTCTGGCCGGAATCGGACTGAATGCCAAATATGCAGGTCATGAAAGTGACAAGCCGGATCATGGCCATGCTCACGGTTCGGATGGTCAATACCCTGTGGAAACAACAACCGATGATCAGGGAAAGGCAGACATCCACATAAAAAAAGAAGGGCACTGGATAATATTGCTGTCTCACCGTACACCCTATCCGGATACCGAAACTTGTGACGAATATATGTATAATGCAGCATTTACATTCGAGATAAAATAGTGTTTGGTTAAAAGATGAATTCAAAAATGCCTGAAAAGAGCAGCGAGCTGCAAAAGACCTTGCGTCCCATAGATGCCGTTATGATCGTGGTGGGCAATGTTATCGGAGTCGGCATATTTACCACCACCGGATTTATTGCCGGAGATCTTCCGGACGCAAGAATGATTATGGCCGTCTGGGCCCTGGGGGGGAATGCTCACCCTGTTCGGAGCACTTACCTACGGAGAGCTCGGGGCCATGTTTCCAAGGGCCGGGGGCGATTATATTTATCTTAGGGAGGCCTATGGTCCCGCTGCCGGCTTTATGGTGGGATGGGTGGGCTTTTTTATAATCAATCCCGGTTCAATGGCGGCACTGGCTCTTGGATTGACAGAGTATGTGATTCCGGTTTTCGCTGGTGACATGACCGGGGTTTCACCGGTCATTCCCAAAATGATCGCACTTATGGTAATTCTTTTATTCACATATGTGAATTATGTAAGTGTGCAATGGTCAAGCAGGGCTCAAAATCTGCTGAGCGGTTTCAACTTATTGACAATCGTTATCATTTTAAGTACCGGCTTTATCCTGGGCTCCGGCGATTGGGGAAATTTCAATCTCTATTCGGAAACATTGTCTACCGGCGATCTGTTCGGACCGGCAATGGTTGCGGTATTTTTTACCTATAGCGGATGGTTTGTTTCTGCTTATGTGGCCAGCGAGATGAAAGACCCTCAAAGATCACTTCCTTTGTCGCTGATTATCAGCAGCGTCCTTATAACGGTTATTTATATCATCATGAATATCTTTTACATATATGCGCTTCCCATACCCGAAATGGATGGCGTCGTGGATATTGCCAGGCGTGCGTCAGAATCACTTCTGGGAAGTCAGGCTTCGGTATTGTTTTCCGTGATGATCATTTTTGCCATTCTGGGCAGTCTGAATTCGGTAACCCTTACGGCGCCAAGAATTTACTATGCCATGGCCAATGACGGCCTTTTTCCAAAAAAACTCGGAATGGTGCATCCCCGGTTTAAAACCCCTCATCATTCCATTGCCATTCAGGCGGTTATTGCGAGCCTGATGGTGCTGGTGGGAAATTTTTATCAACTGCTTTCGTACACTGTTTTTTTTATGCTTTTGACCTCTATTGCCACAGCAGTCGGCGTATTTGTGCTGAGAATTCGCAAACCCCATCTGACCCGGACATATAAAGTATGGGGGTTTCCCTTGACAACCCTGGTCTTTGTCGTTGCCTACTCCTGGATAGCGGTCAGGGTTTTTCTCTACAATCCGCGGGATGCCTTGATCGGCATTTTTATTGTGCTGATCGGTATCCCTTTTTTTATGTACTGGAGAAAAAAATCAGCGCAACAGGAGTTAATTTGAGTTATTCCGATATTTACCGGCACTTTCTTTTTTGGCTTGTGCTGTGCTGCTTTTTTTTATCAGGGGCAGCAGGGTTGATGTATGAAGTCTTATGGGTGAGGATGGTTGATAAGATCATCGGGAGCGCTCCTTTTGCGGTTGCAACCGTGCTGTCGGTTTTCATGGGAGGGCTGGCTCTTGGAAGCTGGGCGGTCGGTCGTTATATCAGCCGTATTTCTTCCAAAAGAGCTTTGCTGGCGCTTTATGGCAAGCTCGAGATTGCCATCGGAATCTATGCTCTGATTCTCCCTTTTCTGATCAATACTGTCACACCCATATATTCATGGGCCTATCATTTTCTCTTTGAATATTTCTGGTTTTATCAACTGTTTGCCTTTCTGGGGACTTTTACACTGTTGATCGTACCTGCCGGTCTGATGGGCGGGACAATGCCTGTGCTTTGCCAGTTTTATATTTCCCGGATCGATCATATGGGAACCCGTACCGGCCGTCTTTATGGTCTCAACACCATAGGTGCCGCTTTTGGAGCCATACTTTGCGGATTCGTATTGATCGGCAGTCTTGGGGTGCAAAAAACACTTTTTGTGGCTGCGGGTGTCAATTTTTTTGTTGGAATACTATGTATTTTGGCATCCTGGCAAAAAGAGAAATTTTTTTCAGCAGAACCCGCCTTAAAGCCACGAGTCAAAACACGAACCAAACCACGGGCCAAAAAATTTTCAGGCAAACAGAATAAAACCGCCATCCAAAAAGGGACGGACAGTTCGGAGCCGCTATCTACCTGGGCCCTGTGGTTATTTGCTGTTTCCGGGTTTTGCGCCATGGCCTACCAGGTTTTCTGGACCAAGCTCATTGCCTTGCTGATCGGCCCGACCACTTACTCTTTTACTCTGGTGGTTTCAACGTTCATCATCGGTCTGTCGGCAGGAAGTATCATATTCGGCTGGCTGGGTGACAAAACAAAAAAGGTTTTTTTGCTGCTGATCGTGACACAGTTTTGTGCCGCGGTTTCAGCCCTGGCAGTGAGTCACTTTCTGGGAAACAGCCAGTTTCTCTTCTCCAAGCTTATCTACACGTATCAGGACCGGTTCGAAACAATGATTTTGGTTCAGTCCTTGTTTCTTTTTGCTATTCTGATTGGCCCAACCCTTTTTCTGGGGGCTACATTTCCGCTGGTCACCAGAATTTATGCCCGGTCTCTTTCCATGCTGGGCAAATCGATTGGTGTGGCCTATGCGGTCAACACCATCGGCGCAATTCTCGGTTCTTTTGCCGCCGGCTTTATACTTATTCCTTTTGTGGGTAAAGAAAACGGTTTGAAAATCGTTGTCCTGTTACAGTTTATTGCCGTATTTTCAGCATATGTGCATGGCAAGTTTACGGGTTGGCTGGAGCCGGGCCAAAAAAGGATCCGGTGGATAGCAGCCCCGGCTCTGGCTGTTTTGATGGTATTTCTGATTTCCAGTTATCCTTCCTGGAATCGCAACATCCTTTCACGGGGGTGGTACCGGAATTTTCAGGACATTGAGGCTGATTTGGAAAGAACCTCCTGGGTGGAAGCTTTGCGTTTGGGGCCTTCATTGCTGGCTCATCAGCAGGAAAACCTCGAATTGGTGTTCTATGGAGACGGAATCGGGGGATTTACAACAGTTGAAAAAGAAACCACCAGCATAGGAACAGTCGAATACGCCCTCAACAATAGCGGAAAGCCGGATGCTTCTTCCCACGGGGATCAGTGGACCCAGACGCTGTCAGGACATTTCCCCATGCTTTTTCATCCGGACCCTCAAAAAGTCATGGTTATCGGGTTGGCCAGCGGGATGACCACCGGTGAAGTTCTTCATTACCCAATAGAACGGGTAGATGTTCTGGAAATCAACGATCAGGTGGTAAAAGCCTGCCAATTATTCTTCAGCCCTTTTAACAACGACTGTTTGAACGATCCGAGAACCCGTCTGGTGATTCAGGATGGACGAAATCATCTGGCCCTGACCCGTGAAAAATATGATGTCATTATTTCCGAGCCTTCGAATCCCTGGATGTCAGGACTTGCCAATCTTTACTCCCTCGATTTTTTCAGGCTGGTCCGAAGCCGCCTTAATGAAAACGGTGTCTTTGGCCAATGGATCCAGTCTTATGAAATTGACTGGGATACCTTTGTTCTTATGGGAAGAACATTCAAAGAGGTTTTTCCCGAGGGTGTTTTGATCAAGCTGGGGCCCGGCGATTATATGCTGATGGGTTTTGCAGACCAGGCAGGCCTTGACTGGAATGTGGCCGGAAAAAATATCGAATATGCCCGCCTGTCATCCAACGCGACCATTAGTGATTATAAATTTCTGGCCTGGCTGGTGGTTACGGAAGATTTAGAAAAGCTTTTTGGAAAAGGGCCGCTTCACACGGATAATCGTCCCCGTTTAGAGTTTTCCGCACCAAGAAATCTTTATGGGAGCAGCTTTGACTTCGATAAGGCTATAGAAGACCGGCGCCGCTTGTCTTCCGGTACTTTAAAAATACTTCAGGCCAAAGATGCCATGGATCAATTGCTGGATCTTATTGAATTTGCTGCTTCCCTTCATGTCCCTCTTTTTCATGTTCTCAGCTACCATGATCTTCCTTTATGGCATCAAAGCCGTTATCATAAAGTTGTTACCCGTTTTTGCGAACAGACACTGGTTCCCTCCTACAGCCTTTTTCCTGACCCGGAGCTGAAAAGGCAATGCGCAGAAATCCAATCAGGTAAAATCAAGGAGAAAATGGCCACCGGGGATATCAGAGTGGATGACCATTACAATCTGGGTCTGTCTCTGATCGCAGCAGAGCGGGCAGAAGAAGCTGTTTTACATCTTAAAGCCGCCATCGCTTTGGATCCTTTCCATTTGGAAAGCCACATGGCCATTGGTTTGTTGATGGCTGATAAAGGCGATATGGAAAAAGCGGTACAACATTTTTCCAGGACATTAAAAATTTCTCCCACCAATGCACATGCCCAGAAATATTTGGGAATCGCCAAATTTCAACAGGGTAAACTGGATCAAGCCGTATTTCACTTATCCAAAGCGCTGGAAATCATGCCTGATGATGCAGGCCTTGTTAACGAATTGGGAAAGGTACTGCTTAAATTAAAGAAAAGTCAGTAAGGCTTGTTTAAATATTTCGCGTGTACCCCGTTTGTATGAAATGAACGAGAAATTCATTAGACTGGAACGGAGTGCGAAAGTTGCACTTTCGCCTGACCGGCTGCAAGCCGGTACACCTGAAAACAGGTGTGTCAAAGAGAAACGGTTTTATCTGTAGGTGCGAATTCATTCGCACAAAGGCGTATTATAACCAGACGGGTACAAAATCGGATAAGTCGAGGACTCTCGGGTTTTAAACCCGAGAGTCCTCATACCGTTTATCATTTCATTATTTCATTTAATGATGTTGTGATTTATCAAATTGTTTCAACAACCACGGTGCCAATTTTTTTCTTTTTATGGCCCTCTGTTATTTTTTATGTCGCGCCCTTTCAGGCCTCCTTTTACCCTGCAACCTGCGAATCCTGCCCTGAAAGGGCTATACATACATAGCCCAGGGAAGCGCCCTGGGTTGACTAAAAAATAAATACCCCAAAGCCCCCCTTTTATTGCCTTATTGTATGTTATCGAAAAGTGCCGGAAATTTTATATGCAGCAATTATTGCGCAGAAATACACGGTAGCATTTATTTACGTTATTCTATCCACAGACTAGAATTACACCTATAAGGTTTTTAAGATAACTGGCAATAAAAAATTAAAGGAGGATTAACATGAAAAAAACAGTTGTAGTAGTATTCACGGCGATTTTCTTTGTTTGCACTTTCC
>SL_3KL_010_SEDDRAFT_10005990_pt1 | contig 10886 bp, 10 predicted proteins | sample SodLakKL_010_SED_2_FD_10381 | JGI IMG/M metagenome (IMG submission 10381)
ATCACATCCATGAAACCTTTTGCTGAGCTTTGCCGGAGAGTTAATCAGATTTGGGAAGAGTTTGATATTTCTTCTATGGGTGCTACAATTCTGAATCTTGGTGGTGGCCTGGGTGTTAACTATGAAGATCCTGATGGAGATCCTGTTCCCGATTTTCAATCTTTCTTTGCTGTGATTGCAGAAAATCTGAATGTACCTGAACATATTCAGGTGCATTTTGAACTGGGTCGCAGCCTGGTAGCACAGTGCGGCAGCCTGATAACCCGTGTAATGTACACCAAAAAAGGTGTTGATAAGGAGTTTGTGATTACCGATGCAGGTATGACAGAACTTATGCGTCCTTCGCTTTACCAGGCAAGGCACAGGATTGAAAACCTGAGCAGTTCGGGCGAGACTCAACAATATGATGTTGTAGGGCCGGTTTGCGAATCGAGCGATGTGTTTGGCAAAGCCGTTGAATTGCCTGTTACCCGCCGTGGGCATGTGCTTGCCATAAAAAGTTGCGGTGCATACGCTGAATCCATGATGCTCAGGTACAATATGAGGGCAAGGGCACGGAGTTTCTTTCTGGATTCAGGAGAATTTGCAAGATATGATCTCTTAGAAAAGGATTTAAGGAATGTAGTTTAGATTATTACCTGAAATCATTATTGTCAGGTAATTTCTGATACATATTTACCTTTCATGTTTCGCTGCTTTACAGCTTTGCATAAAGCGTTAAAGCCATCGTAATAATTTGCAGATGTTAATTTATCAAATATTGCCTGGTGTTTTAAAAATCCAAATTGAAATAAAAGAACAGCCCCGCATAAATAAAAGTAGCCAGCAGAATTCCCCTGCCGGTTTTGTCGTACTTCAGGTTCACCATGTAGTACCTGAATGTGAAAAGGTTGCTGAAGATACCGATGAGCTGCATAGTTGATGGTTTCATCATATATATTCCGCGAATTTCATCTACCACACCGTAGGTTCTTACAATGGTAAGAATTATTCCATATACGATGAGTGGGACCACAAGCCCCATAATAATTCCAAGTATCCAGTTATCCTTTTTAAGCATGAAATTTCCAGTCTTTTATTTGGGAAATAAGGTTATGTGCCGTGAAGTCGTATTGTATGGGTACCAGTGATATGTAGTTATTGGCCAGTGCCCATTCATCGGTATCATCCACTTCTTCGTGCAACTGAAACTTTCCGGTGAGCCAGTAATAATCTTTGCCCCTGGGGTCCTTACGGTGGTCAAACTCCTCCACCCAGTTGGCGTTGGCCTGGCGGCATACGCGTACACCTTTTATTTCATGCTCCTTTACTGCAGGTATGTTCACATTCAGGCAATTCCCTTTGGGTAGCCCGTGTTTCAGAACGTTGCGTACAATATCCTGTACGTATTTGCGTGCTGAAATAAAATCAGCATTCAAACGGTAGTCGAGCAATGAAAACCCAACACTTGGTATCCCTTCCATGGCGCCTTCAATGGCTGCCGACATGGTACCGCTGTAAATCACATTGATGGATGCATTGCTGCCATGGTTGATACCCGAAACCAGGATATCGGGTTTGCGATGCAATACCTTGTTAACAGCAAGTTTTACACAATCTACGGGAGTTCCGCTACAGCTATATTCATGGTGATCGCCGTTTACGGCAAGTTTTTCAAGTCTCAGAGGCTGGGTAATAGTAACGGCATGGCCCATTCCACTTTGTCCTTTGTCAGGAGCTACTACAACCACTTCCCCGATTTCCAGCATAAAGGCAATAAGATTGCGGATGCCGGGAGCCATGATACCATCATCATTGGTAACTAATATTATAGGTTTTTGCATTTTTAAAATATTTTTGGCAAAGCTATTAAGAATTAACCTTATGACAAGATTTTGACAGAGAAAAGTTTTAAAAGCATTATCTCAAACGGCTTAAACACGGGTCACTCCGCCCGAAACGATAAACTTCATGAAATCGGCTGAATTAGCTACCACAGGTATTACATTTTCTGCGGGCACAATAAACATATTGCCCGAGAAATTATAGGAGTGGGGCAGGTAAACAGCCACAAAATCATTGCCTATGCCTATATTTTGCAGATCCCGTTCAGTAATGAAACCGAGTTTCCTGACGTTGCTTTCCTTGCTTAAAATCACCATTACGGGTTCCGTGAATTTTTTCTTTTGTCCTACGAATGCCGATAACAGGTCAGATATGGCAGTGTATAGCATTTTTACCAGGGGAACCTGGTCCATGATCCTGTTAAATAAAAACGAAAGCGGGGTTCTGATGATCAATGACCCCAGCATACCTATGAGTGTTATCGACCCTAGAATGATAAGCAGACCAAGCCCTGGAATATTGAGAGGAATCAGTCCGTCAATAAACTCAAAAAGCTTAAAAATCACAAAAATTGTAATGGATATGGGAGCTATAAGCAATAATCCCTGTAAAAATGAATTTACAATTTTACGAAGGGTTTTTCTGTAGATGTACTCTGATCTTTTCATAGGTAAACTTATTTTTTGTGGTTTGCAGTCGTCAGATTTTTTTTCGCCAACAAAATTAAACAAACCCCTTCAACGGTTGTTTGCAATTTTAAATAAAAAGTATGTAAACAGGGCTTAACTATTTTTAACGCGCGACATAATGTCATTAATTCTCTCTGTGGTCTGCTTTTTGACTATTTTTGCCTGATTTAAAACAGAAACTAAATTTTGTAAAATATGATTTTCGACACTAATATTCTGATCATTTTCGGATTTTTTATGCTCCTGAGCTGGTTGGTTGGCAACCGGTTAAAATCAAAATTTGCCAAGTATTCACGCATGGGGCTGCGTTCCGGCTTGTCGGGTCGTGAAATTGCAGAAAAGATGCTTCGCGATAGCGGAGTAGGCGGAGTAAGGGTAATTTCCACTCCGGGAAAACTTACCGACCATTACAATCCGCTTGATAAAACCGTAAATCTGAGTCCTGAAGTATATAACGGACGCAGTATCTCTGCTGCTGCTGTTGCAGCTCATGAATGTGGCCATGCTGTGCAGCATGCCCAGGCTTATTCGTTCCTGAAAATGCGCTCCGCACTGGTACCGGTTATCAGTGTAAGTTCACGTTACATGCAGTGGGTGTTGCTCATCGGGATTCTTACCATTAATGCATTCCCCGGAATTTTGCTGGCTGGTATTATTATGTTTGCCATGACAACGCTGTTCAGTTTTGTTACTTTACCGGTTGAATTTGATGCTACTAAAAGAGCACTGGTTTGGCTCAGAGATACCGGATTAACCGTTGGCGAAGAGCACAGCAACGCGAAAGACGCTCTTAAGTGGGCTGCCTTGACTTATGTGGTAGCAGCTCTTGCATCCCTGGCAACTCTTATGTATTACATTATGTTGTTTCTGGGCAGCAGGAGGTAACTGTTGAACCCTAAGAAAGATAAGGAAATATTACTTCTGCTGAATTCATATTTCCTTATCTTTGCAAGCTACTTTTTTGATACATGCAATGAGTGACAGACTAAAACGAGAAAAAGAATATCATAATAAAGCCTTTAGTGAAGGAGTAAGAAAACCCGCTGATAAATACTACACCATTCATTCTGCTTCTCTTGAAAAGCTTAATATTATTTTAGAACAATACTCAAAAGGAAAAGCAGTACTTGAGTATGGTTGCGGCCCTGGCGATAATGCATTTTTCCTGGCACAACACGCCTATAAGTTAACAGCAATCGACATTTCTGATTATGCTATTAAAACCGCTACCGAAAAAGCAAAAAAACTAAATATTACCAATGCGGAATTCAAAGAAATGAATGCCGAAGAGCTGGAGTTCAAGGATAATTCCTTCGATTTGGTGTTTGGGAACTCCATTATTCATCACCTTGATCTTAAAACTTCCTTTGGTGAAATTAAAAGAGTGTTAAAGCCCGGAGGGAAGGCTGTTTTTTATGAACCTCTTGGACATAATTTCTTTATCAATCATTACCGAAAGTCAACTCCTGAGATGAGAACGGAGGATGAACACCCTTTGCTTATCGATGATATTAAACTGGCAAAGGATTATTTTGATGAGGTTTCAGTAAATTTTTACCACCTTAGTACACTCGCTGCCGTTCCCTTCAGGAATACACTGGTTTTTAAGCCTGTTTTAAAGTTGCTTTCCGGCACCGACAAACTAATCTTTAAGCTGTTCCCCTTTATGCGCAAGCATGCCTGGTTTTGCATTCTTGAACTGGAGAAAAAATAATTCAGATTTTTTATTTTTCATGATCAGGCATCCTGAACAGCCTTTTCAATTGTCTTCCAAAGTGCATCGGCGGTTTTATCCCACGAAAATTGCCTGCTTCTTTCTTTTCCTTTCTCAATAAGGCTGTTTCTCAAATCTTCGTTAGTGCTCAGTGAGATCATAGCCTCAGATATGGAATCAACAGAATAGGGATCAACCAGCAATGCAGCATCACCTGCCACCTCGGGCATGGAAGTAACATTTGAAGTAATAACAGCGGCCCCCGAGTTGAAGGCCTCAAGGATAGGTATTCCAAACCCCTCGAAATATGGAACAAAAAGCAAAGCCAGCGAAGCAGCGTACAACTGGTTCAGTTCTGAAACTCCCAACCTGCCCAGAAAACTCACATCTTCTTTATATTCCAGTTTTTCCCATGCATCGCTTATTGCAGGGGTCCACCATTTTTTCTGACCAACGATTAGTAACCTGATGTTCTGTGTGTCCTGTTTTTTAAAATGATTGAATGCCTCAAACATCCGGGCAATGTTTTTGCGCGGTATTAAAGCACCCACATAAAGAAAGTAGGGTAAGCCCAGGGTGTATTTTTCCCGGGTTAATTGTTTTTTATCCTGGCTAACGAGCTGGTAGCCCTCATTGCAGCCATTATGGGTTACATCAATCTTGTCAGGAGAAATTCCCCAGGCATTTACTATATCCTGCTTTGAATAGTTACTTACTGTGGCTATACGACGGGCTTTACGGGCATATTTTTTAAAAAGGATATTGTAATATTTTCGGGTAAAGAAAGGAATATCCTCTGGGAAATGCACAAAGTTAAGATCATGAATAACAAGTACACATGGAACCGTCGAATTCAGGGTCATCCAGCCATCGGGCGAAAGAAACACATCGGGTTTTAGCTTTCTAAGCAACAAGGGAAGGATTATCTCAAACCTGATAAACCATAAGAGAGGATGTCTTGAAGGTGGAGATAATACAACAGAACGGGTATTGGATGGAAACTTCAACTCAGGAGATGGTTCCCGGTCAAAAATAAGAATAAATTCATGCTCAGGGTGCCGGGCAGTTATTCTGCTTAAGGTTTCGTAGGTATACCAGCCGATTCCATCCAGTTTTCCGGGTATAAGCAATTGGGTATTTATAACTATTTTCATGTGTTCATAATTTGTTTTAAACAGGTCACATGGAATCGTATGTATGAACATCATCCTGTGTGTGAGTGAAGTAAACATGCTTATTTCATCTCACCTGTTTAACTGCTTTGCTCTGGCAAGTGTTATATCTTGCTCTTAATTTTCCTGATGAATCTGATCTTTTATAAAGACTTTAAGGTTGTGGTAAAGGGCAGCTACAGGCAAACCTACCACATTATGGTAAGAGCCATCAATACTCTCAACCCCAATAAGTCCTATCCATTCCTGTATACCGTATGCTCCTGCTTTGTCAAATGGTTTAAACAGGTTTATATAATGGTCTATCTCGTCCATACTAAGATCAGCAAACATAACATTGGTTTTTTCAAAGAACGCAACCTGTTTTTTAAGCGAAGTGATACAAACTCCGGTAATTACCTGGTGTGTTGTGCCTGACAGAAGAGTGAGCATTTGCCGGGCCTCTATAGCGTTACCGGCTTTGTTCAGAATTTGTTTATCCTTAACCACAATGGTATCAGCGGTTATTACAATACTTTTTTCAGATATCTGAGATTTAAAGGGTTCTGCTTTCTGTTTGCATAAATGTAGTGCTATTTCATGGGGTGGCAGTTCTGGCGGAAAATTTTCATGGCAGGGAATGGCCCAAACCCGAAAAGAAAACCCTGCATCATTCAATAATGTCCTGCGTCGTGGCGACTGCGAAGCAAGGATAAGATCAATACTTTTGAGGTGCTCGAAAAATCTCATAAAAGCATTTAAAGTGGATTATGGTGGACGCAAAGATAAATGCTTTGCCTATGCCTTCCAAACTAATTATTCCAGATGAAAACCGCCTTGCAGGTAAAAAGAAAAAATAAACATGGAAAACACACCTGCCACCATTACCATTTTTGAGAAAAGACTGAGATTCGTGTAATCTGCTTTTTCCTTGGCAGTCATGATTTTATTGATCATGATGATGAAGGGTATCTGCACTGCCAGCAGAATGTAGGCAAACAGGAAATCGAAGTCGCGCATGAGAATAAATATCTGGAACCAGCCTGTAAGAATAATGATGGTTATGGTAAGAAAGATGAGCAGTCTTTTTGTAGAATGTACTCCTGCCACAACAGGTATGGTTTTACAGCCGGTTTTGGCGTCTCCCTTAATATCTTCAATATCTTTAATGATTTCGCGCAGAAGTGTGGTGAGAAAAGCAAAGAGAGCATAAACCCTTGAGAAATAGGAGATATTCATAAAATCCACATCCCTGATACCCTGGGCAGCAAGGGCATGTGACTCAAAAATCCATACTATGGCCACCACAAATCCAGCAAGGACAGCCACTATGATATTGCCTGTCAGGAATTTTCTTTTGTACCTGATGCTGTAAAGCCAGAGAAGGGTAGGAACGATGAGAAATACAAACACCAATGGCCAGTATTGGACCCTGAAAGCCATATATGCACCCAGTAATACCGCAATAATATTGAATAGCGAATGGAATAGAATGGCCGAACGCCGCGAGATTTTCCTGCCCAGGATGATCCTGCGGGGTTTGTTGATACGATCGGTTCGGAGGTCAAAATAATCATTGATGGCATAACCTGCAGCAGTAATAAGCATGGTGGCCAGCACGATAAGGAAAAAGTCGGAATGCGACAGGGCTAGCTCAAGTCCTTTGCTTTGCAAAAGGGGTTGAATGATGGCATATCTGAAAAGACACTGAATGGCCGCTACCATCAGCAGGTTGGGCCAGCGAAACAATTTTAGGTATGCCACCATATCATAAGTTTTAGGGATTAATATATTTCTTGCTGAAATTACCAATGAAGCCCATCTTCATCAAACCATTTATCCTGTACTTTCATAACTTGCTCCAGCACATCCCTGGCACAACCTTTACCCGCGGGAACGGGAGAGATGTATTTGCTGATGTGTTTTATTTCCTGGGCTGCATCGGCCGGGCAGGCTGCAACGCCCACTTCCCTCATAATCTCATAATCGGGAATGTCATCACCCATGTAAAGGATATTCTCCATTTTCAGATTATCCCTTTTTACTATTTCATGAAATACCTTCAGCTTATTGCCAATGGCAAGATAAACTTCCTTAATACCCAGCCCTTGAAATCTTTGTCTTACGGCTTCAGAATTACCCCCGGTAATTATTATGATACGGTAACCTTTTTTTACTGCAAGCTGCAAAGCATAGCCATCCTTTACATTCATGGAGCGGAGCATTTGTCCGTCGGGGGTGAGCAAAACAATGCCATCGGTCATTACACCATCAACATCAAATATAAAAGTATCAATACCGGCCAGAAGGGCTTTGTAATTAGACATGTAGTTTCAGCTTTTCTTGTTTTTTCCTGTGCTTTCTATTATGCTTTGGGAAATAAAATTATAAATTTTTTGATAAGAGGGCAAGACAGAAAGTTTTTCAAGATGTTTTTGCATGATAGCATGGTCATTTCGTACTGCCGGACCTGTCTGTACATCAGCAGGTTTATGGGTTTTTACTTTACGTAATGTTTCATCAAGCAACGGTTGCATAAGCTCAAATGAAATTTCTTCTTTTTGAAGTATTTCATCGGCAATGGCAAACATGTGGTTCGTGAAGTTGGATGCAAAAACTGCTGCTATATGCAGTGCTTCGCGTTGCACGGAATTAATTTGCTTTACCTTACGGCTTATTTTGCGGGCAAGTTTCATAAGTAACATACAGTGCTCATCGTCCTGTGCTTCAATGCAAAGCGGAATATTGGAGAACCCGAGTTTTACTTTTTTTGAGAAGGTTTGCAGGGGGTATAAAACACCGTATCTCAGGTTTCGGTCTTTTAAAATATTCATATTAAGACTTCCTGAAGTATGCACTACAAAGGCATTCTCAATTTTGAACTCATTTAGCACGTTGTCCAGTGCCCCATCTGAAATTGAGCAAATATATAAATCAGCATGGGGCAGGATTTTATTCATGTCTGTAGTGCAATAGCAATTAAGTTTCTGGGCCAGTGCAGCTGCTGATTTACCGGTACGGCTGTAAACCTGAAGTACTTCAATTCCGTTTGCCTTCAGTGCCATGCCCAGGTGGGTTGCCACATTGCCCGCCCCTATCAGTATAACTGTTTTGATTGACTTCATACACGTTTATTCCTTCGTTTCCACCTCCTGCGATATGCCATCCAGAAACCGGTAAGCATTACCAGGCAACTGAACCATAACAGGTTGATATAAGGGAATATAATGGTTTTGATGATGATGAAATCAGGATGTTCACGATAAAGTTCCAAAATAATGGTGTAAGGCTTATCGGAAACTTCACTGAAGCGAAACCGATAATCCAGATCGCGGATTATATCGTCATTATAAAAAAGTGATTGACCCTGCAAAACAAACTGAGGTTTTGCCGTAAAAGTTTCACCAAAATGTGTGATTATATCAATCGTAGCCTCTACGGTAATACCCCGCCCTGAACCTAAATGGTCATCATTTGCTTCAATGGCACTAACAACCATGTGATTGTTGTCAATGTGCAGGGTATCGTGCAGAGTCATTTCATAAGTGCCCAGAAGTTCTGATTCATCATGGTGATGATGTTTGTTGCTATGCTTGTCAACATCGGCGAATGTTATGTAGGTAAAAATGTCCTTACCCAGATAAACCTTTGCAAAAGGATTGTAAACATTGCCCATGTTCTCATTGAGTTTGATGGATGGGGTGGACTGGAAAACCTTGTAATAATCACCCTCTTTGTTTTTTCTCAGAAAATCTATTTCATAAAAAATATCCTCACCATCATGATAATGACCTCTGTAGGTAACGTAATAACTTCCCATGGGAAGAATTTCATCCTTGATAAGCAGCAGGTTTTCATTTTCTGCAAAGGCTTCTCCCAGGAAATATCCTGAAGTATTTTTGGAGATGGTTTCCTGTTGCGAGAACGTCATCAAAACTGCTATCAGAAAAAGTGCAATGCCCAGGTGGCTGATGATGGTGGGTGTGTTTGCCAGGATGTTTCTGAAACGCAACAGCATATCCATGGAAGAGAAAAAAGCAAACAAACCTGCAAAAAGAAATACAATATGCGCAATTTGCCAGTCATGAGTAAACCATACTATAATTACAGTAAAAACAAGGCTGAAAAGAAGCGACAGGCCGGTTTTACGGATAAACTTTTTCACATCGTTTTTTCCCCATCTCAAAAAATGTGCAAATCCCATAAGCAGGGCAACCAGCACCGCAAAGGGCAGCTGCCATGTATTGTAATGCTGCACCACATTTACAGGCGGAGATAGTTCGGTGCCCAGGAATTTATTGAAAACCGGTATTGATGTGGTAAAAATAATCTGAAAAGCAGAAAGCACAAGCACCAGCCCGGCAATAAACAACCAGAATTCGCGCGATACAGGCTCTTCATTCTGAGCCGAGGGTAGTTTTTTGTAATGCCTGAAAAGCATTGTTATTGAAAGGATTAGAAATGTAAAGATGTAGGTAAGAATCTGAAACCCCATGCCATCGTTGCCGAATGAGTGTACCGATGTTTCTGAAAGGACACCGCTGCGTGTCAGATAAGTGCTGTAAATAACAAAAATAAAAGCCAGGAAAGTAAATAAAAATGCGGGGAAGAAGTTCTCCTTTTTTCTTCTGGCCACCAGCATCAGGTGCAAAGCAGCTACTATTATCAGCCAGGGTACCAGCGATGCATTTTCGATGGGGTCCCATGCCCAGAAGCCTCCAAAAGTAAGGGATTCGTATGCCCATATACCCCCCAGCAGAATTCCTGCTCCCAGGAAAAAAATGGTAAGGTGCACCCAGGGCAGGGCAGGGCTGATCCATTCCCGATATTTCTTTTTCCATAGTCCTGCAACTCCGTAAGCAAAGGGTACCAGTGCCAGGGCAAATCCAACAAACAATACCGGGGGATGCGACAACATCCAGAAATTGCGAAGCAGGGGGTTAAGCCCGTTTCCGTCAACAATCAAAGAAAGATAGAATGGATTGCGGAAAAATTCGCTGGCGGCGTTTTCGGGCACTTCGCGTAGCAGCAGAAAAGGACTCATTCCGATGTCGATACTGCCTAAACTTACTCCCAGCATCATGGATGTCATGAACAGTTGTGAAAAAGCAACGATGGTCATTACCGGGCTTTCCCACTTCTCTGCATAACGTATAAGTAATAAACCAACCACCACCTGGCAAAGCGTCCAGAAAAGGAAACTACCTTCCTGCCCGGCCCAGAATGCGGCAATCAGGTATCCCAGGCCCAGGTCATTCTCCGTATGAATCCACACATAGCGGTATTCATAATAGCGGTTTAAGAGCAGATACATCAGCATAACACTGGCAAGGAAAATGAAAAGGCTATGCGCTGTAAAGGCATATCGTCCCCATCTGCGCCACATGAGAGTGTCGGAAGGATGGTCTTTGGATGACTGCAGATAAAAAAATGCGGACAATAGTGCAGCAATAAAACCAATAAGAATGGCAAACTTTCCAATGTTACCTGGGAGAAGATGTTCCCCTA
>SL_3KL_010_SEDDRAFT_10005991_pt1 | contig 10885 bp, 12 predicted proteins | sample SodLakKL_010_SED_2_FD_10381 | JGI IMG/M metagenome (IMG submission 10381)
TGATCTGGCTGAGGTCGACCATGAAAAGATCGCGCCCTGTGATGCGTGAGAGCTGGTATACTGTTTCGGTCTTTCCGGTGCCCGGGCCACCCAGGAAGATTGCCGTAAGACCCTGCGGAAGGCCTGCCTTTTCCATCCTTCGGGTAAACTGATCAAATTCCTTTTTGCCCAGTAAACGGGTAAGCCGGTCAACATTCTGCTTCAGATCATTGCCATAAAAAAGCTGTTTGGCTTTTACGGATGAAGATTTGATAAGTCCGTCCACTCTCTCCTCCTCCACATTCAGCAATTCAGGATAATCCCGAAAGAGTTCAGTCAGGGTTTGAGAAGTCAGGTTCAGTGTTCGTGAGTTGCGAAACTCAGATTCATTGATGGTTACCAGGCTTTTCTTTAGCAGCTCATTTCTTCCTGTTGCCAGGTTATACTCATATTCCAGCTTTTCGTTAAGATTATCAAATACGCCTTGCATTATGTTGTCAATTCCCAGGTACATCCTCTTTGTAAGCTTAATATAAGCCAGAATAAAAACCATGCATTTATTGATATTCTCATCAACATTATCATCCACAAACCTTATAAAATGCAGATGCTTGTTGGTATTCATCAGCTTGACTATCTGCTCTGCCATCAATGCAGTGGGAAGCTGATTATCTTCGCGTTCATCAGCGATTTCGAAAACGGTCTCAAGAAAAGCCGGTAGATTCAGCACCTTTTCTGCTTCAATTAAGGATTTGTCGGAAATGCGCAAACCTTCCAGCACATCGCCTGGTATAACATACCTGTAATCAGCATAGGAATTTCTGCGGAAATGCCCCCTGCTGCTCCTTTGCAAAAGCATTTTGGCCTCCAGAATACTGATTTCATCCATCAGGTCAATAACACTCAGCACACTTACCTGAAAATGTTTTGCCAGCCCTTCCGGTGAAGCACCCCGGCTGAAGCTCATTTCCAGCAGGCAGGAAAAAATAACCGCCTGATCGCAAGTAATATTGAGAAAAGTACTTACAGCTTCAATTTCAGGTTTTACTGCGTTAAGGGTGCTGAAATCACCCTTGCAGTTTCTTGCCTTGGCAGAGATCTCCGCAATTTTTGAAAGTAAATTATCGTTTCGTTTTTTGCCCATAGAAGATTGTTTTTAGGAATTATTGTTTGAATCCATTTTACAGTGGTGGAAACCGGTATCATAAGAAAAAAGCACCCTTTCTCTTTTCAGAAAGGACACAGGTAACCCAACCTTAAAATCACACATATATAAAATCTTTTTTTCCATAATACTATTAAATTTCAAGGCAAAACTAGTAATGCACAATGCAGCGTATGTGCATTGCGAAAAAATTATGAAATATTTTTCAGGAAGTAAGCCCGGAAACTTTCTCAATAAAGGTTCTCAGAAAGGAAGTAAGTTTTAGGAAGATAATCTAAATTGTACTATATACTCTATTGCCCCGGGGTTGCCGGGGTAAGACAAAATTCTGGAAAAAACAACAATGTTATTTATATAAGGAAAGGATGCCGTTGGCTATATTCCGGACCTCTTTTCTAACGGTATCCGGTTTCAGTACTTCCACTTCGTTGCCCCAGCCCAGGATTTGCTGGTAAAACTCAAAATTGGGAACCAGAAAGTAACTGAATACGATTTTATCTTTAATATTTTCAATTCTTTTCTGACTGGGATGTAAAGGCTGGGTTATCACATACTGCGCCTGCAGTTCAGAAAAAGCAATATGGATTTGAACCGGTTTTTTATTGAGCACACTTACACCGGTTACGTTCCTGTAATACTCACGGGCGTCAAATCCGGTATCCTTAAATCGCACTTCCTGTTTCTTTTCCAGTTTAACAAACCGGTCAAGGGCATAGGTGCATGCATTTTTGAATTTTTCATTGTGACCAATCAGGTACCAGCGGTTGCGGTATTCTTTCAAGAGATAGGGATGTACAATATGCTCCTTGTTTTCGCCGGAAGTAAATGATCGATAAGTGATCTTAACCACCGTTTTGCTTTTTAAGGCATCCATGAGTTCTTCAATGTATTCCGTCCCTGCAGCTTCTTCCACTTTTTCAAAATCAATAAAAGCAGGATATTCATTGCTGTGCTCCTGACGGTAAATGCTTATGGCATCCACCAGTTTTTGCACCGAACCGGCAAAGGTTTCCAATATGCTCAGACCTTTGAATTGTTCCAGCAGTCTGGAAGCAAACACCAGTGAATCCAGTTCTTCCTCATTCAGAGAAATATTGTCAATGGAATAATCTGGATCGTCATAATAGTAAGCCTTGCGATAACGATCGAATTTAATGGGAGCTTCATAATTTAAAGCCCGGTCGTAGCGCATGGCATGTATATCACCATCGATGGTGCGCAAGCCAATGGGTTCGATATCAAGCGCTTCCTCACAGGCTTTTTTTAATTCCTCTTTGGTGGCATACTGGTTATTTATCAGATACCGGTTAATAACCCTGTAGCGGATCAATGCATGCTTGGTACTGGGCATATTCTGTTACTTTTCAAAGCTTTATGTTCCCGGAGTAAGGGTTTCCCATTTTCCCGAAAAACTCAATATGCTAAGATATGCACAACATCTGAACAGAAAATCAGTGTTTTCGTGATGTTTTTTGGGTGTAAGCACGGAATTATTTTAAAATGCACATACACTGCATTGTGAGTCTATACTTTTGCCGGCAATAAAACATAAAACCACTGATGCATTAATAAACAACTGAATGAAACATATCCACTAACCAAAATTTATTACCATGAAAAAAGCCAGGAATTATTTGAAAACGCTGATGATGATCACATCACTGTTTGTTGCAAACTCTCTTGCTGCGCAACACTATTATCATCCAACACGTATCCCGGTGCGTACCAGTGCCGGTATCCATGTTTCCGAACCGGCAGGGATCAATCTGCAGGTATACACCTACATAAAGGCATGCGGACTTTTTTTCAAAAAAAGCGCACTGGATATTTCCATAGGGCGTGAAGGACTATTGACAAAAAACATACCCGCTGCAACTGTTGAGAACCCGCTTCCCGGTGGGATCAGGGGCAGCCTGGGCTACAGATATTATTACCTGAACCGGATCAATCCCTATTTTGGAGGCGGACTTGCAGCCGGAAGCCGCAGATTTCAAGACAACCGTGCTGCATCCTATGATTTTTTCCTGGTGGCCGGGATAGAACCACCTGTAAATTTGCATCTGAAGCCAATGGGTATATACCTTAGGTTTTATCTGGAGGGCTATTATCTGCAGTCTTTCTCCCATCAATACCGGTATATTGCACCGGCTGCGGGTATCCGGGTGGATTTCAATTAAAATAAATGAGAATTAATCATTTTAATTTCATAAAAATTGAAAATCATCTTTTATTATTTTTTGCATGCGGTTTAAAGTCATCCCCCTTTTCCGCGAAAACTGAAAATACCAAGATATGCAGGACATTTCTTTATAGAATAAGAGTTTTACTGAACAAATGGGGAAAAAATTAAAATATTTTTGTTCTAATAAATGTAAATTAAACTTAATAAATAAAATGACGACATTTGAACGTGGCATTGATCCAGAAGATTTATTTGGAAAATGTGCAATAGTTAGAGATTGGTTTGATAAAAATAATTTGGCTAAAGCAAAAATAACCAAATGTGAAGTTAAAAAAGGTGTTGTATCAATAGATGTGGATGGATCTGTTGTACTGAATGATTTTTTAATAAATGATAGTGAAGGAAGAAAAATTGATGTCCAAATTGAAACCCTTACTGGAAAGAAAACGATATTAAATGATTTAACCAAAGAAGAATTGTACAACCGAATCAAAGATTTTTATGAAAGTGTTTTGGCTAATTGCCTGGGAAAGTCATTGGCAGATCAAGAAAAATATATTTATGGAGAGCCCCAAAATAAACCTAAGCATCCTAGACTTCCCCCTATTGATGAATTAATAAAAACAAGTGAGTCAATAATTCGGAACCTTCCAAAATCTCCAACAAAAAATGAAGCTCTAGAACTTGCAGAACAAGTAATAAGTGGGAAATTGGAATATGGATATGACTCAATTGATAGTTATTCTTGTCAAATGCACAAGTATGCACATAGATTAAAACGAAAGTTGTCTGGTAAAAAAATTATTAATATGAAGCCAGCAAAATAGTTAGTTAATTTATATGGATTAAAGAAAGTAAAGAAAATATTAGAATAGTTAAAAAGACCCAGAAAGATAGAAACTCATTTAGAACTAATAATTATATAATGATTCTTCTTCTCAATTATTCCAGCAATAAACCTTTTTGTTTGGCCAGATCTTTAAATTCCTGCCATGCATTCCGGTCTTCTTCTGTATCGTAACCTCTATAGATCAAATGAAACAATCCGGGGTCAAATTCCAGCTTATAGCTGCAGTCTTCCCAGATGTATATTCTTATGAGAAAACTATAATGATCCTGTTCATCATCCCAATTAATATTTTCATATTCTTCATCTGAAAGATCTATAAACCAGGGGGAAGAATAAGCAATATAAAATGCCTGCCTATTTTCATCGTAACCATAAGGTTGATTTTTCCATTTACCTGATTCAACCCATTCTTTGATCTGATTAAATACTTCTTCGCTTAGCTCATTCATGTCCTTATCCTTTTACCCTGTTATAATTTATCTCAAAAATATAAAAAACATGATTCTTATGTGCAAGTTTTTTTGAAACGGGAGTTCGTTCAGGTAAATGACAAATGGCTTTCTTTGATGAATTCTGTCAGCCAGTTAAAGAACAGTTGCAGATCATCTGCCAGCTCTTCCTGGTAAAGGCGCTTGCCGATGTGTAGGTCGGAGGTGTGAAGGATTTTTATCATGGTACGATATATTTTTTATGAATGGATTGCAAAAGAACGAAATTTTATCTGCTGCAAAAATAACTATGTGGTTTTCAATCTATCTGCATTTACAAAAAAAATTGCGGAAAATATCTCAATCATTCCCATTGTCTGGTGAATTATCCCATGCAAGCACGGACGGCCGTCCGTGCCTGCCAGATGTTCCATTTTTTGTTTGATGGCGCACGGCCGTGCGCCTGATAACAACACGGCAAAATGGCAGTCCCGCACGGCAGTGCGGGTTTTAGATTTTCAATCCCCAATAAATTGCCATTGCGTTTTTCAATCATCCGTCTCAAAGAGATCCATGCGGTCATATTCATTTTGCATTTTTTTACCCAGTCTGAATTGAGCAGGTTTTCCAGGCTGCCGTGTTGTTTTATCATGTTTTCTCCAATTTCGCGATCCTGCTCATCGGCCTGGTCAGAAAAAAAATACATGACCCAATCCCTTGCCGATAGCTTATACCGCACCAGGTAGTTTACATCATCTTCGTTAAGGGTAGGGGTGCGGTAAAACTTCTGATTTTAGTAATCTTATTATTCTTATTTTACTTTGTTTACACCCGCCAGAAAACCTTGCAGTATTATGCTGTGGGGATTTTTATTAGTTTCGACCCTATATTTTCTTAAGAGATTTTAGGCTAATAAAAGCAGTATATCTCTTAAAATGAAGAATCAAACTTCTTAGTATGTTTGTGATGTAAAAGCGATTTAATGAAATATAAATTTCAAAAAGTAATATTTAGTTGCTACTATAAACGAGTTGGCATTCATTATGAAACAAAACCGATAGATGGAAATATTTCGACAGATAACAGCAAATAATATCGAATTAAAAAATTATCCTTTTCTTAAGGAATTGGCAATGGAAGCCTATTTAATGGAGAATGAAGACATTTTAAAACTAGATACGAAAAACTTTGCTGATGTTACTGTTTTGGATGCAGAAATCGCATTGAAAAGTGGGAGAAAAACTTCAAACCAAGATGGTAGAATTGATATTTTAGCCAAATATGGCCTTGATTATCTAGCCCTAATAGAACTGAAAATAAACGAGATAAATGAACAATCTTTAAGACAGCTAGAAGATTACTTGAATGAAAGGCATCAGATTTTAAAGAAACACCCCGAATTTTGGACTGAAGCTGAAAATGAGCCGAATTGGATAGGGGTTTTAGTTGGTTCGTCAATATTACCGGAATTACAACGAAAATTACAGGATGGTTATACAACCGATAATGGAATACCTATTGCAGGAATGATTCTTAGAAGGTTTAGAAGTCTAAAAAATGAAATTTTTGTTATTACCGACACTTTTTTCAAATACAATTATACAAGCAGAGATTTTTCCAAATTTGAATTTAAAGGAGAGATTTACAATAAACCAAGATTGGTAAATAAAGTAGTTAGAACTTACGTTGAAGAAAATCCAACAATTTCATATGCGGAATTAGAAAAAGTTTTTCCGCGGAGCTTACAAGGGAGTATTGGTGTTTTCGATACAAAGGAAAATGCTCAAGAAATTTTTTACCGAACAGGACATAAAAGGCATTATTTGAAAGCTGATGAGTTGATTAAATTGACCGACTCAATTATTGCCACAAGCAACCAATGGGGAAGTGGGAATATTTCTCATTTTATAAACCACGTAAATATGAAGAATAACGACTATCGAATTAAAAATGAATAACGAAATGCCAACAGCGTATATAACTTATGGCGGGTAAAGTGGTAAATTCAAGCTTTGTGTTTTTAAGTAAGTTTATTGCAACCCGACAAGAAAGTGCTTTGAAAACGCCACAAGTCATATACGCAAAACGTTAGCGTTCAGGCTAAAAAAACGACACGACACAATAACATCTAACGGTTAAAAAAATGGGACGAGAAATATCACTTTTCGCAGATTATCACCAAAAAGAAAACTCATTAACAAATTTTTGTGGCTTACTTATGAAGTTGCTTTATGAAGATAGCCCAAGAAAGTTTGAAGAACTATTGGCAACGTTTTTAAAAACAGATACTAATATAATTGTAGGGCCGACTTTTACCCAACAGACAAAAACAGTAAAAAGTATTCCTGATTTAGCCATTACTCAAAAATCATTTTCTGTTTTCTTCGAAACAAAGACAAGTGACTGGTTCTATGAAGACCAAATTAGAAGACATATTGAAGGTTTCAACCAGAATGTAAATGATAAAATTCTTTTTTTACTTTCAAATTTTGATAATGATAATTTAGAAGAGCAATTTGCTAATCAAATTACAATAGCTAAGGAACATAATATTATCCTTCAACCTTTGACATTTGAAGATTTTGTTGGTTCTCTTGAGCAAGTTTGCGACACAGAGTATTTAAAAAGTTTGCTTGATGAGTTTAAGCTGTATCTTGACCGAAATGGTCATTTACCCAAATGGAAATACTTACTTGATGTTGTGAATTGCACAGGAACCTTAAAAGAAGTAGAACAGGAAGTTTATATGTGTCCAGATACCGGTGGTCCTTACAGTCATAGACGAGCAAAATACTTCGGACCATATTCATCAAAGAAAGTGGCAGAGATTTTTGAGATTAATGCTATTGTGGTTATTGAAAAGAATTTATCGGAAGCAAAAATAAAATGGAAAAATAAGGAGATTAAGGACGAAATCTTAATTAAGCAAGCAAAAGAAAAACTTCAAATTTGGCAATCGAGAATTGATGAAAACAAAACAGTTCCTTTGCAAGTGTTTTTGCTTGATAAGAGACGAGAAACCAATTTTATGAAAGAAACAAGCGGTGGAATGCTACAATCCAAAAAATACTTTTGGGACATTGCAGTGGATTGTAAAAATTCAGAAGATCTTGCAAAAAAATTAAGGAATAAAAACTGGGGAAATTTTGAATAAACAAGGAACCGATAAGTTAAAGCCCGAAACGCTAACATGTTATAGCCAATAATAGCGGGGCTTGACGGTAGTTTGGCGTTCGCTACAAAGATTTCCCAAATGAATGATTTGCAAGCACTTTAATAAATGAACCAGACTTAAACTATAGAACTAAGTTAGAACTAACCGAGATGGATTAAGAGATAATTCACTTCTCATTTTCTTCATGAAGCTTTAAAGCCATCTTGTATTCATCATCATAGGGTAAGTTTAATTCTTTGAGCATTTCTGGTATTACTAAAGCCCAACTGACATAGTAATAAGCAAGTATATGATAGCCTGAAAAGGATTTGCCGGGAATTGAACCAATAGTGTATCCTTTTTTCTCCGGATTAAACCCTTGTGTTCCCTGCATGGCTATTTCAAGAGCAATTTTCTTTATTTTTTCTTTGTTCATACCTTCGAAATATCTTAATGCATCAACCATAAACATTGTCACGGCCATGTTAATCCCCATTGCTTCCTGCGACTTCAAAAATTTTTCCATTTCCCTTTTCTTGTGCGGGTCTTCATGCTGGATATCAAAGGGGTCATTTTCAATGGATGATAGTATAGAGTCGGCATCAAATTCAGAATTTCTGAAGTCATCTTCCATTTTTAATTCAAAATAGTCAGTCAGGTTAAGATCATTGGCCCAGTTCCTGAGTAACTCGTATTCTTCACCTGGTTCTCTGTCTTCTCTGTACTCCAGAAATTCTTATAAAGTTCTTCGGCTTCTGTCTTAAATGAATATACACTGCATTATGCCTGCATAACTTTGCCGGAGATAAACTTCTAAACCAAAAATTATGAAGAAATTATTCAGACTTCTTTTAATAGGCTTGATTGCGGGTATTACCTGGAAATATCTCAATGATAATGATATTGACGTAGGCGCAAAGTTAAACCGGCTGGTTATCTGGGGTAAAAAAGCCTATGAACAGGTAGTGAGTTCTTTGGATACAGAGAGCAAAAATGACAGGAATGTAGTTTCAACATCAAGATCATCTAATCTACCCGCAAACACGAGACCTGTTGCCATCAGAAAACCTGTTGCATCATCTCCCTATGAAAATGCATCCATAGCTACGAAAAGAATTTACACAAGCAATGGCACAAATGAAAATGTTGTGTCACTTGCTGAAGTAAATAAACCTCAGGGATTTGACAGGTTAAACAACCTGGAAAAGGTAAAACTGCTTACACAAAAATATTCACCCGATTCATGGCATCTGTTGATGCTTTACGATCAATTGCCTGATAACCTTACAGCCAATAGTTCAACCGGTGGTGTAATAAATTCTCCGAAAACCACTTCAACTTTCCATTACATAAATGAAGGACCCATATTAAGAATGCTGTCAAGAATGTCAACCAATGTGCATGAAATCGCACATGGTTATTTTAGCCTGGCCACCTTTACCTATGCCAGAGAGAAGGGGATTTTCCTCAATTTTGAAAATGCAGAAATGCTTTTATTCCTTAATCCTGAAGAGCAGTATTTCCTTTCCTTCCCAAGAAAAAAATTATTTCCATCAAAAGAACTGGCCGCCAGAATTCCTGTCTCTCAGCGAACATTCCGCTATGATACTTACATTGAAGGTAATACTTCTACACAAAGCCAGGGGGCTTTAGGTTTACTTGATGAACTTTACGCCTATTATTTAGGCTCAAAAAGCAATTATGATATGCTGGAAGCTTTCCAGATCATAGAAGGGTGTTATAAAAAAGGGCTTTTTGCCTGGATAAGAAACACCCAAAGCACAATGTCGGCATTTTACGAGTTTGATTTCTTCATTCGCGAATACCTGTTGTGGATGCATAAGCAGTATCCCGCACATTATAAAGAACTCATCAGCCGGACATCGTTTCCGGAAGCCTATGCCGCGGTTTACAAAGCATACGGAGAACTTGTGAAGGATTACCTGGCACGCATTGATACACAAATGGAAAAATATAATGAAATGCGTCCGGGAACTTTCCATATAGAAGGAGACACTTTCTGGTATACCTATACTAATCGTGGCCATAAAAAAGGCACATCATTCCTGGATGCCGACCGAAAAAAGCTTCTACCTGCATTAAACGGCAACAGGTATGATGCTATTGGTCTTGATTTTCTGCAATTCAATTAATTAAATAACAAAAAAACAACTTTAAAACTATGGAAACTACTAAACCCGCATGGAAACACACCAACCCTTTTATGACCGCTATCGGTTTTATTGCCTATCATCTGGGTTATTACAAATTCAGGATACGGGCGTTTTTTCGTTTTTTGCTGATCACAGCAATCACTGCTGCTGTATTTTACGGCATCATTGCCTTATTTAACATCTCTGTTCAAGTAATTCGTGGAGAGGAATTGTGGTTTATGATTTCACGATAAAACAGATTACATATCCGCAAAACCATTTTTCTTGATGCGGCAATCTTCATTTTTTTCTTGATGATCTCGTACCGTCTCTCTTTGGAGAAGATGCAAACAATACGAATTAACGGCATTTGAATTTTACACAATCGATAAGGTGCTATGCCCCTGGCTGCCTTTTTCCACCCTTATCTGTGTGGTTATCCTTTACAGGCTTCCACTTCCCTCCAGTCACCCCACCATATAGCATAATATTAGTTGGGAAAACATTTCGACACTGGCAGGGGTCGCATTATCAAATTAATGCATATTTTTCTCAATAATCCCCGTTGTCATATAAATTATCCCACGCAAGCATGGACGGCCGTCCGTGCCTGCCAGATGTTCCATTTTTTACATGATAGCGCACGGCCTTGCGCCTTGACAGAAAATGACCTTGGTAATTCCACTTTTGCCTTTGATTGATCCACGGCCCGTAAGCGATGTTCGTCTCCCGCATCACCTTTCAATAGGCTCTTGCTAATAAGGAATTCGGTATATGTATTTTTTAGTAATTTATTTTTTTATCAACCAAATACCTATTGTTAAAGACTAAGACATGAATCGAGGTATTTACTATCTAGGTTTCTCAAAAAAAAACAGCTACGACAGATTAAATCTGAGAGATGAAACCGATAAGCAAAAATTTTTATTTTTTCTTGCCCTTTTGTTAATTCAAAGTTTACTAACTGTGGCCAT
>SL_3KL_010_SEDDRAFT_10005992_pt1 | contig 10885 bp, 5 predicted proteins | sample SodLakKL_010_SED_2_FD_10381 | JGI IMG/M metagenome (IMG submission 10381)
GGATCGGCCAACAAGTCATCAAGCAAGCCATCAGGCAGTGCGTCAAAAGCATCGTCGGTTGGAGCAAATACGGTGAAAGGACCGTCTCCCTGCAATGTTTCAACCAATTCTGCAGCAGTAACAGCAGTAGCTAAGGTAGAATGAATATCACTACCTGTAATAATATCTACTACAGTAGCTGGCTCTTCTTCATAAACCTCCAGGGGTATCAAATTACCGCCTCCTGCTAATGCAACGTACAAACCGAAAGCTGAACCATCACTGTTGTTAGCAGGACTAAGGAATCCGCTCGCCAAAACTGTAATGGCAGCACCTTCCAACTCAAACGTTTCAAGAGGTGCTACAAATGATGCAACTACGGTCTCTCCATCGGCAGTTCGTATTTCCAGTACATAATCTGCTTCAGGAAGCGAAAGATAACCGGCGAAGTCAGAATATTCGAAATTGAATAGTGCTTCTGATCCACCCATAACCCATACACTTACTTCAGGTGCATCGGTTGCTCCATGATATACAAGTACGTCCACATCAGTTGCATCTTGAGCAACTTCTCTAGCGGGAGTAAATACTTCAAGGCTAAAGGGTGTAGCAGGGTCATATCCAGTTGGACTTACAATACCTGAAGCAATTGCAATATAGGTTTCATCTTCTGTAAGATTTACGGTAACAGGACCTACTCCGTTTTCAATACCGGCACCGGCAGGTGCAACAACAATATTTAGATCAACTCCGGCAGAAACATCCATAAAGTTTGTTGCTTGCCTGAAACCTACATCTGTTAAGAAGGAATTTCCATTAACATAAATATCTACTTCATTCACTGCTGCATCAGCTGAGTTATGAATGATTTGTAGTTTGGCAGTCTGTGCATTCGCAAATCCTATAAAAGAAAAGAACGATAATACTGCGTAAGCTAAAATTAGTCTTGTTTTTCTCATACGATTAAAATTTTAAATGATTAAATTATAGTTTGTGAGCAATTAAAATAACGTTGATTAATATGTTATGTTCAACTAAAAATGGAATAAATTAAACAAAAGTGTTTTATTTGGGGTAAATCTGATTCTTATTATTATTAAGTTGCTGATAAATAATAGTATAAGTTAATATATAAAGAAAGTTAAAAGTTTTGCAGGTTAATAACACTTTAAACATTTCCCAGGTCTATATTATTCTTATAATTATGTTTAGCTTAATAATAAACAGATTTTAATAAAAAATATTAAAGAAAATTTTGGATTCAAAATCTTATACAATAATTAGCCTTTTTAAGAAAACCCAGAATATGTTTATAATAAATTACAAAAACTTAGACAGGTGAATTGATAAATACCCTTAGTTAAGATTTAATAAAACAAGCTTTCCTTATTTTTTTTAAGTTGATAGGGTGGTATAAATTAGAATCATTCTACATTCATATTTTTTTGATATATAAAAAAAAATACCGTAATTGCGGTATCAAAACAAACCCTATGACATCCAACAAAAGAATCAAAACACTCACTCAGTTTATTGTAGAGAGACAAGCTGAATATCCGCAGGCCAAAGGAGCTCTTACGCGTTTATTAAATGATATTGCTACAGCTGCCAAAATCGTCAACCGCGAGGTAAATGCTGCAGGACTTGTAGATATACTCGGTTTTGAAGGGACCGATAACATACAGGGGGAAGCACAAAAGAAACTTGATGTGTATTCCAATGAGCGTTTTATAGAAGCTCTTAAAGGCGGAGGGGAATGTTGTGCCATAGCCTCAGAAGAAAATGAAAAAATCGTTTCCTTTCAGAATGAGTTTTCTGATTTAGGCAAGTATGTTGTGGCCATTGATCCGCTGGATGGAAGTAATAATATTGAAGCTAATGTTTCCATAGGTACAGTTTTTTCTATTTATCGTCGAAAATCAGATGTTGGACCCGGCAAACTTGAAGATATGTTGCAGCCGGGTATAAATCTTGCTGCTGCAGGATATATTATATACGGTTCATCAACCATGCTTGTTTATACTACCGGAAAGGGAGTAAATGGATTTACACTCGACCCGAGTGTAGGCATCTTTTGTTTATCTCATCCCGATATGAAATATCCTGAAACATCTAGTATCTATTCTATTAATGAAGGAAATTATATGTATTTTCCGGAAGGTGTAAAAAAATATATTAAATATTGCCAGGAAGATGATGCCAAAACTCTCAGGCCTTATACATCAAGATACATTGGTTCGATGGTAGCTGATTTTCACCGGAACCTTATCAAGGGTGGTATATTTATATATCCTGGAACAACCAAACAACCCAAAGGGAAGCTTCGATTGCTTTATGAGTGTGGTCCGGTAGCTTATATTGCAGAACAGGCAGGAGGAAAAGCTTCAGATGGCTTCAATAGAATCATGGAAATTGAGCCCAAAACACTGCATCAGCGAGCCCCCATATTTATAGGGTCCAAAGCTATGGTAGAAAAAGCTGAAGAGTTTATGCAAAAGTACTCTCCTGAAATGAATCCTCTAAAGAAATAGCAAGGCACTATTCCAGTGCTATATTTTTTGTAATCTTATAGCAGGAAAATATGCCTTTTATTTTACCTCTTGTCATTCACCCGATGTTTGAATATCTTTGCCTGTTTTTTTAAGTAAGGATATTACATAATTTGAAAACCACTGATTTTTTACAAAGGTATAAGCAAAGTTCCAGAGTAATTGAGCTCAGCGAACAGCTGAAGTCAGCACTCATTGATCCCGTCAGGCTCAGTGGCATGGCAGGATCATCAACTTCCGTTATTGCTTCTGCGGTTTATCGATCTGTTCCAATGCCATTTGTTTTTATCTTATCGTCACGGGAAGCTGCTGCCTACTTTTTTAATGACCTTGAAAACCTTTTGGAAGAAAAGAATTTATCCTATGAAAAAAGGAATATTTTTCTGTTCCCTTCATCTTACAAAAAACCTTACGAAACCACTGATATTGATAATGCCAATGTGCTGCTGCGATCGGAGGTAATTAACAGATTGTCGTCAGAAACACGAAAATTCATTGTTATTACTTACCCTGACGCCCTTACGGAGAAGGTTGTTTCGCGTAAAGCACTCAAAAAAAATACGCTTACTCTTCATGAGGGAGAGGGTACCTCCGTTGATTTTATTCTGGAACTATTGCTGGAATATGGTTTTTATCGTGTGGATTTTGTGGTTGAGCCCGGCCAGTTTTCTCTTCGCGGAGGTATTGTGGATGTATTTTCCTATTCTAATGATTTTCCCTTCCGCATTGAAATCATGGGTGATCAGGTGGAAAGTCTCAGGACTTTTAACCCGGAAAGTCAGATTTCGGTTGAGAAGCTCAAAAAGATTACTATCTTGCCCGATATCAGTCAGATGGCTCAAAAATATGAAAAAGAGGACTTTTTCACCATTTTGCCATCGCACACCGTTTTCTGGAACGATGATACCCTATTTGCAAAGGAAAGAATTCAGAACGCATTTACAATTGCAGAAGAGATATTTTCAGACTTTCAATCGGGTATAAAACACAGCAACCCGCAGCAACTTTTTCTTAACGGAGAAGATTTTATTGAGAAGCTGAAAAATTTCAGGATTGTTGAATTTCGCCGGCACTTTCTGGCCGGGAAAGACAGTCCGGAAATTAATTTTAATTTCAGTCCGCAGCCTTCTTTTAATAAGAATTTTGAGCTTCTCATCAAAAACCTGGTAGAGAAAACCATCAATGGATTTACAAATATTATTTTATCTGATAATCCAAGGCAGGTCAACCGGATACATTCCATTTTTGAGATTGTTGCCGAAGAAAAGAAGCATGACGGCTACTTCAAACATGATACGCTTCCCATAAGTATACATGAAGGATTTGTGGATCTGCAGGAAAAGATAACCTGTTATACGGATCACCAGATATTTGAACGTTACCACAGATTCAGGATCAGGGATAAGTTTCCCGGCAAAAAAGCCATAACTTTCAAGGAACTTAACAATCTGCAGCCGGGTGATTACATTACCCATATTGATCATGGCGTGGGTATTTTCAGCGGACTGGAAAAGATTGAAGTGAACGGAAAACTTCAGGAAGCCATTCGCTTGATTTACAAAGGGAATGATATCCTGTATATCAGCATTCACTCACTGCACCGAATTGCCAAATATTCGGGTAAGGAGGGTGTGCAACCTGTTTTAAACCGCTTGGGTTCCCCTGCCTGGGGCAACCTGAAGAAGAAAACCAAGAGCAGGGTAAAAGACATTGCAAAAGATCTGATAAAACTTTATGCTGAGCGTAAGACAAAACAGGGTTTTGGCTTTTCACCCGATACGTATCTCCAAAATGAGCTGGAAGCTTCTTTTATATACGAAGATACACCCGACCAGGTAAAAGCAACCGTCCATGTTAAAGAAGATATGGAGAAATCTTATCCTATGGATCGTTTAATTTGCGGTGATGTGGGTTTTGGTAAAACGGAAATTGCCATAAGGGCTGCCTTTAAAGCCGTGAATGACAGTAAACAGGTTGCAGTTCTGGTACCAACTACTATTCTTGCTCTTCAGCATTACCATACATTCTCCGACAGGCTCAAAGATTTTCCCTGCAATATTGATTATATTAACCGTTTTCGCTCAACCAGACAAAAAAATGAAATCATAAAGAAAACCAGAGATGGTAAAATAGATATATTGATTGGAACACACCGACTGGTAAGCGGTGATATTCATTTCAAAGATTTAGGACTACTTATTATTGATGAAGAGCAGAAATTTGGAGTATCAACCAAGGAAAAACTAAAGAAGTTTAAAGTTAATGTTGATACTCTAACTCTTACAGCAACGCCCATTCCTCGTACACTGCAGTTTTCATTAATGAAAGCGCGTGACATGTCGCTCATCAATACCCCTCCGCAAAACCGTTATCCTATACTTACTGAACTTCATGTATTTAGTGAAGAACTGGTGCGCGATGCCATTATGTATGAAGTTTCAAGAGGTGGCCAGGTATTTTTTATTCACAACCGCGTACAGAATATTGAAGATATTGCAGGAATGATCAAAAGACTTTGCCCTGATTTGCGTATCGCAATAGGCCACGGTCAAATGCCGGGTGCAAAACTCGAAGAAGTAATGATTGATTTTATTGAAGGCCAATACGAGGTGCTTGTGGCTACTTCTATTGTTGAGTCAGGACTGGATATCCCCAATGCCAATACCATTATTATCAATAACCCGCATCATTTTGGCCTTTCTGATTTGCACCAGATGCGCGGAAGGGTAGGGCGCACCAACAAAAAAGCTTTCTGTTACCTGATAACACCTCCACTTACAACTCTTACTGAAGAGGCCCGTAAGCGGCTCAAAGCCATTGAAGAGTTCTCTGATCTGGGAAGCGGGTTTAATATTGCTATGCGCGATCTCGATATAAGAGGCGCCGGAAATCTTTTGGGAGCCGAACAAAGTGGGTTTATTTCGGAAATCGGGTTCGAAATGTATCACAAAATTCTTGATGAAGCAATTCTGGAACTGAAAGAAACAGAGTATAAAGATCATTTTGCCAGTGATAAAGAAAAGGGTAAGCGTTTTGTGAGAGATTGCATTTTAGAAACTGACCTGCAACTCCTTATTCCAACTGATTACGTTGAAAATACATCTGAAAGGCTAAGTCTTTATAAGGATCTGGATAATCTTGGAGGGGAAGAGGAGCTGGAGACATTTGCTGAGCAAATGCAGGACCGCTTCGGACCAATTCCGACCGAAACAAAAGGATTATTCCTGGCACTGAAATTTCGCTGGCTGGCCGGTGATCTGGGCTTTGAAAAGGTAATACTTAAATCAGGAAAGTTTATAGGATATTTTGTTTCCAACCATGAATCTAATTATTATTCAACGGAAACATTCAGTAAGATACTCAGCTTCGTGCAGTATCATCCCCGTCAATGCCAGATCAAGGAGGTCAACAATAAACTCAGTCTTACAGTCAATCAGATCAATGAGATAGAAGAAGCTTATGACTTTTTGATAAAAATGGGAGAGTGAAGACCGGAGACCGGAGACCTGAGATTGATATATTGAAATTTGAAATTCGAATCAAGCAGAAAAAGAATGAATATGGCAAGAAATTTAAACTCTTAAACCTGTTAACCCCTCACTCCATTCCCGAATCGCTAATCGCTCCCGTTACTTTCGCTTCGCTTCAGCAACCCATCAAACCTATTCCTTAATCAGGTCACTAATGTCTACCATGATTTTACGAGCCAGAGTTTCTGATTTTACTTCACTGTCGCTTTCGGCGTATATCCGGATAATAGGCTCTGTATTGGATTTGCGCAAGTGAACCCAATCTTTATCGAAGTAAATTTTCACGCCATCGGTCTTATCAATTCTTTGTTTGTTATAATGGCTTGCAATTTTACTAAGAATATTACCCAGATCAATCCCATCGGACAATTCAATTTTGTGTTTGGATATGTGGTAATCGGGCAACTTTCTTTTGAGAGCAGCTACACTTTTACCTGATTTTGCCAAATGTGTAAGAAACAATGCTATTCCGGTAAGTGCATCTCTTCCATAGAGAATAGGAGGATAAATGACACCCCCATTTCCTTCACCACCAATAACAGCATTGACCTCCTTCATTTTCTGCACTACGTTGATTTCGCCTACAGCTGAAGCATAATATTTTCCGCTGTGTTTTTCAGTAATGTCTTTTAATGCTTGTGTGGAAGAGAGGTTGCTAACCGTATTTCCCTTTTGATGCTGCAAAACATAATCGGCAACTGCCACGAGAGTAAACTCTTCACCAAACATTTCACCATCGTTTTGCACAATGGCCAAACGGTCGGCATCAGGGTCAAGGGCAAAACCCACATGAGCATTTAATTTTTGAACTTCTTCCGAAAGGATACTTAAGTGCTCGGGCAGGGGCTCCGGGTTGTGTGGAAATAATCCGTTGGGTTCACAAAATAATTCGGTTACTTTTTTCACTCCCAGGGCTTCCAGCAGCATGGGTACCGCAATGCCTCCCACAGAATTTACGGCGTCAACTACCACGTGGAATTTTGCAGCGGCAATGGCCTCCGTATCTACAAGATCGAGAGCAATTATTTTCTCAATGTGCATTTCTATGGCTGTTTCTTCCTTGGTGTAGGTTCCCAGTTTATCGGCGGTCACAAATCCGGTGACTTGCCTGTTGGCAAATGACATCATTTGTTTTGCCTCTTCCTGGTTTAAGAATTCACCTTTTTCATTCAGAAGTTTGAGTGCATTCCAGTTCCTTGGATTATGACTGGCTGTAATGATGATACCTCCGTTAAATCCATATTCCTTAACACCAATTTCAACAGTAGGCGTAGGAACCAAACCTGCATCAATAATATCAATTCCCATGAACTGCAGTGTAGCAGTAACCATTTTGTTGACCACTGGTCCTGAGATTCGGGCATCGCGACCAACTATCACCTTAAGTCTTTCTTCGGGGAATTTGCTCTTTAACCAACTGCCATATGCGCAGGTAAATTTTGTGATATCAACAGGGGTTAAACTCTCTCCGGCTTTACCGCCTAATGTACCCCTTATACCTGAAATGGATGTGATGAGTGTCATAATTCTTTAATGAATTTATTATGGTTGACAAAGATAAGGTTTTAAGCTGCTTATTTTATTGATAACATTATTTGAGAATAAATTTTATTTCAAAACAATTACCTTCCGATGCCCTGTTTCTGTAAAATGGTTTTATTTTTGCATAGAAGTCAGAAGCAAATAATTCGGAATTACTCTTTTATACTCCGCCCATAGTGACAAAAATTTTTTTATATATAGCAACACTTTTCCTGGTTTTTATCTCGTTTTCTTCCTGTAATCCTGCAATGCGTTTGCCTGATGGGCAGCATCTGCTCAATCGTAACCGCATTATAATTGAAGATGCTGATATTGAAAGGTCAGAACTTGCAGCTTATTTAAGGCAAAGACCCAATCGCCGAATATTTGGATTTTACAGGTTTCATTTAAATGTTTATCAATTGGCCGACCGCGGAAGGGAAACAGGTATCAGAAACTGGATGAAAAATACCATTGGCGAACCTCCGGTAATTTACGATCCTATTCTTGCCCAAAATACCACAAGACAATTTGAATTATATCTCAACTCAAAAGGGTATTTCAATGCAGAAGTAGATTTCGAAGAAAAGCTAAAAAGGCAAAGAGCATTTATTACATACAATATTATTGGCAATAAACCCTACACGGTCAACAATCTGAAATACAATGTAAGAGACCATCACTTGAGGGAGTTTGTTCTTGCAGACACTGTAAATACATTGATTCAAAGAGGTGAGCCTTACGATGCAGATGCGCTTCAGCAAGAGCGAAACCGCGTTGCTCGTCATCTCAGAAACGAAGGTTTTTTTCAGTTCAGTCGCGATTTTATTTTCTTCCAGGTCGATAGCAACTTAAACGCTCACCAGGTGAACATTGAACTCCTTGTTAATAATCCTGTACGACAGGTACCCGGCATCCGTGATTCGGTGGTAGAGTTTCGTCATCGCCGGTATATGATTGACCGGCTAATGATCCTACCGGATTATTCTCCCCTTCAGGCTGATTTACCTAGAGTTGATACCACCGTTTATGTCAGAACTTTATCAAATGATAAAAGCTATGACTACATTTTTGTGCATAATGGACCCCTTCGGATAAAACCTTCCATAGTATCGGATCACATTATTTTGAGGCCGGGAGAGTTTTTCCGTTTGTCTGATGTGGAACAGTCTTATACTTTCCTTTCGGGGATGAGAAATTACCGTTACATCAACCTGCATTTTTCCGAAAGTCCGGATCCTAATTTGGGTGAGCCCTCCGATACGCTTGGATTCCTGGATGCACGTGTGCAACTTAACCGCTCTGCTGCCAATGCGTTTACTATTGAAGCAGAAGGGCTTAACACAGCCGGTAACCTGGGTATTGCCGGTAACCTGCTTTACCAGAATCGCAATATCTTCAGAGGTGCTGAAATTTTCAACCTGCGGTTTAAGGGAGCATTGGAAGTTACCGGTGATGGCAGTGACGGTGATGTTTTTCAAAGATTTCCCTTCAACACACTGGAACTGGGTGTTGAAGCAGGAATTGATTTCCCGAAACTAATATTACCAATCTCCATAGAACGTTTGTCGCGAAATGCAAGACCCAAAAGCACCATTCTGACAGGTATAAATTTCCGTCAGCGGCCCGACTATACGCGCTACGTTCTCAATCTCAGCTACGGATTTGAATGGAATGAAACACCCCAGAAGAGGCATTTTATCTATCCCCTTGAGATCAGTTCCATAAGGGTGTACAATGATTCAATTCTCAGGGCCAATATCCCCGATGCCAATCCGTTTATCCTGAGTCGTTTCCGCGACCACCTTATACTTGGGCTTAAGCATACCTATATTTACAACACCCAGGAACTGGGTAAAATCGGAGATTTTGTTTATTTACGTACCAATTTTGAATCGGCAGGAAATATCCTTGACGCAGTTGCCGGTGCTTTTAATTTCTCTATGGATGAAGAGGGCAGCTATAATGTTTTTAATATTCCCTATTCGCAGTATGTAAAAGGGGATGCCGACTTTCGGTTTTACAGGGTTTTTGATGATAGGCAAACCCTGGTTTTCCGTATCATGGGAGGTCTGGGTTTACCATACGGCAATTCTGTAGTTATGCCTTTTATTAAAAGCTATTACGGGGGTGGTGCCAACAGTTTAAGGGCATGGCGGATTTATTCTCTGGGGCCCGGAAGCTATCCCGATCCCAATGAAGGTCGTTTTGACCGGTATGGTGATGTTAAACTTGAAACAAACCTTGAATATCGGTTTCGGTTTTACCAGTTCTGGCATGGTGCCTTTTTCCTGGATGCCGGAAATGTTTGGTTTGTACGTAAAAATGATGATTTTCCGGGAGGCGAGTTCAAGGTGAAGAGTTTCATAAATGATATAGCTTTGGGCGGCGGCATAGGACTTCGGCTTGATTTTAATTTTTTTGTGCTGAGGGTTGATGCCGCAGTGCCTCTTCGCGATCCTTCCCTTGTGCAGGGCAATCGCTGGATATCATCATGGCCTGGGTTCAGCGATTATAACTTTAATCTGGGGATCGGTTATCCGTTCTGATAAAAATGCAGAATTGTTTATGTAAGAAGGTATTTACCTCTACCTTCATCTTTCATTAACAAAAGCTAAAATTGCTATTGATGGTTTTCAAAAAGTATGTCTGATCAACAACAATTTATTGATATATTTCTCCGTGAGTTTCCATATGAACCCACTCCCGACCAGTATGAGCTTATAGACAAACTAGCGGATTTTCTGATGGCTCCGCAGGTAAACGCCCTTTTTTTACTTAAAGGTTATGCAGGTACCGGTAAAACCACCATTGTTTCAAATCTGGTGAACGTGTTGCCGCATCTCAAAGCTCAAAGTGTGTTGCTTGCACCCACNGGNAGNGCTGCCAAGNTAATAAGCGCTTATTCAGGTAAACCTGCTTTTACCATCCACCGGAAAATTTACCGGCTCAGGAGTGATGGNGAAGGAGGGGTTTCTTTTAAACTCGTTCCCAATAAACATATCAATACACTTTTTATCGTGGATGAAGCTTCCATGATCTCCGATTATGATACTTCAGATGAAAAAGGTACTTTCGGCTCAGGGAGTCTGCTTGATGACCTGATCCGGTATGTATACAGTGGCGATAATTGCCGTCTTATCCTTATTGGCGATAGTGCACAGCTGCCTCCTGTAAACCGGTCAGAGAGCCCGGCCCTGAATATTTCTTTTCTTCAAAATAATTTTCATTTTAAGATCTGGTCGGCTGAGCTCAGGGAAGTGGTTCGTCAGGAAGCCGGAAGCGGAATTCTGCATAATGCCACCA
>SL_3KL_010_SEDDRAFT_10005993_pt1 | contig 10883 bp, 6 predicted proteins | sample SodLakKL_010_SED_2_FD_10381 | JGI IMG/M metagenome (IMG submission 10381)
GACGACTTCTCGGCGAGTTGCTCGATGGGATATCCGCGATAGCGGAGAATCCCCCGCCCACCGTCGATCTCGGTGACGGTGCTCCGGGTGAAGGCGGTATTGGTGAAAGCCGGGTCGTAGGACATCATCCCGAAGTCATCTTCGTCCACACGGATCTGCCGGAGATCCATGGCCCGGACGACGTCTCCTTCCAGGATGTCTACCTCGTAGTCTTTCCCCGTACGGTTGTCTCGAATCGACAGGGTGTTCCGGGGCTCGGTCCCGCTCTCTCCCATCTCCGTCCTCCTCCGATGTATGTGGTGGCTTCGGCCAGTCCTCTACGACAGACACTCAAGATCCCATGGGGATCGCCGGCGGACAAGTCCATGGGGCAAAGGACTTGTGCTTTCCGTGGATTCCCGAGTGGGAGGGGGACCCCGTTGGAAGTGGGAAGATCCGGCAATTCCACCGATTTTTCCGCACCATGCTAACCTTTCGCCGGCTCCTTCATGGAGAGGGCGATGCGCTTCCGTTCCAGCTCCACCTTCAGCACTGTCACCGTGACCCGTTGTCCCACCTTCACCACCTCTCCCGGATCCTTCACGAAGCGATCCGCCAACTGGGAGATGTGCACGAGGCCGTCCTGGTGGACCCCCACATCCACGAAGGCCCCAAAGGCGACCACATTGGTCACCACGCCCTGGAGGCGCATCCCGGGCTTCAGGTCGGAGGGCTCCCGGATGTCGTCGCGGAAGGCAGGGGCTTCGAAGGCCTCTCGGGGATCCCGTCCAGGCCGGCGGAGTTCCTCCAGGATGTCCTTCAGGGTGGGGAGCCCCACATCCCCGGAGACGTAGCGGTCCAGGCGACCCTCCAGGGTGGCCACCGCCGCATCATCCTTCACCAGCTCTCCCACCGACATTCCCAGCTCCCGGGCCATTCGCTCCACCAGGGGATAGCGCTCCGGGTGGACCGCCGTGGCGTCCAGGGGATGCAGTCCGTCCCGGATCCGGATGAATCCGGCGGCCTGTTCGAAGGCTTTCGGACCCAGGCGCGGGACCTCCAGGAGCTCCTTCCGCGATCGGATCTTCCCCTTGCTCTCCCGGTGGGCCACGATCCCCTGGGCAAGGGTGGGTCCGATCCCCGCCACGTAGGCCAGGAGGGGGGGCGAGGCGGTGTTCACCTCCACGCCCACCCGATTCACGCAGAGCTCCACCGTCTGGTCCAACCGGGTCTTGAGGCTGGGTTGGTGCACGTCGTGCTGGTACTGGCCCACCCCGATGGAGCGGGGGTCGATCTTGACCAGCTCCGCCAGGGGATCCTGTAGGCGTCGGGCAATGGAGACGGCACCCCGGAGGGAGACGTTCATCCCGGGAAGCTCGTCCCGGGCCAGCTCGGAGGCGGAGTAGACCGAAGCGCCGGCCTCGTTCACCAGCACCACGGCGGGCGGCGGCGCCGGGGAAGCCCCATCCCCCCCTCCCTTCCCTTCCTGAAGGGCGTCCCGCACCGCCGATTCGGTCTCCCGGGAGGCGGTCCCGTTCCCGATGGCGATGAGCTCCGGAGCGTGGCGCTCCACCAGGGCGCGAATCTGCTCCGCGAACCGGTCTGGTTGGTGGAGGTAGAGGGTGTCCGTGGTCAGGACCCCTCCGGTACTCGACACCACGGCGGCCTTCACCCCGGTGCGGAACCCCGGGTCCAGCCCCAGGACCGGTCGTTCCCCTGCCGGGGGCTGGAGGAGGAGCTGCTCCAGATTCTCTCCGAACACCCGGATGGCCTCTGCGTCGGCGGCTTCCTTGAGTTCCGAGGCAAGCTCCGAAGCGATGGACGAGGCCAGGACCCGCTCTGCAGCATCCCGCGCCACCTCCCGGAGGGTTTCCCGGGCGGCACGGATCCCCAGGGCCCCTCGCTCCACCTCGACGAGGATCTCCCCGGCGGGCCCCTCGATCTCCCACTTCAGGAAGCCCTCGGCTTCCCCCCGGCGGATGGCCAGCATGCGGTGGGAGGGGATGGAGCGGAGCGGCTCCTCATGTTCGAAGTAGTCCCGGAAACGGGCCGCCCCGGGATCGTCCTTCTTTCCCCGGGTGACCCGGGAGACCACTCGCCCCCGCCCCCGGGTGAGTTCCCGGACCCGGCGTCGCAGGGGGGCATCCTCGGCGATCCGCTCCGCCAGGATATCCCGGGCCCCCTGGAGGGCGGCCTCCACATCCGGCACCTCTTCGTCGGCCTCCACGAAGCCCGCCGCCGCCCGACGGACCTCCCGGTCGTCCGCCCGTCCCTCCCAGATGAGCTCCGCCAGGGGCGAGAGCCCCCGTTCGGCGGCCATGGTCCCCCGGGTCCGACGCTTGGGACGATACGGGAGATAGAGGTCCTCGAGCTCCTGCTTGGTCTCTGCCCTTCGAATGCTCGCAGCCAGCTCCGGGGTGAGCTTCCCCTGCTCCTCCACCGAGGCCAGGATCGTTCCCCGACGGGATTCCAGCTCCTCCAGGTAGGCCGCCCGGTCCCGGACATCCCGGAGCTGGATCTCATCCAACCCTCCCGTGGCCTCCTTCCGGTAGCGGGCGATGAAGGGGAGGGTGGCGCCGCCTCGGAAGAGGGTGAGGGCACCCTCCACCTGGGGCACGCCCAGGGAGAGCTCCCGGGCCACCCGGCGCCCCAGGGTGGAAAGGTCCGGCGCGGAAGTGGATGAAGGCATGGAAAGCGTTGCAAATCTGGAGGTGCACGGGACGCTGGAGAACGCGAGTCCAGGGGAGTCAGCTACGCCCTGCGGGGGCTACCGACCCAGGAGCTCCCCGCAGGTGACCAACTCGCCGGAGTAGGCCTCCGATCCGGCCTGAATGGCGTCCAGGGGCCCCACCACCGCGATGGTCATGTCTTCGGGGCGCAGGTACTCCCGGGCCAGGCGGTTGACCTGGTCCAGGCTCACCCCCTGCACTGCGGCCATCTGACGCTCGTCGCCGGCATAGTAGTTCAGGTAGTTGGTCCGGATGTAGTCATACCGCCCCAGGAGTTCCCGCTCCACCAGGCGCTGGGCCACTCGGTGTGGGGTGCGGTAGACGGAGGGCACGTGCCCTTCCAGGTAGGCCACCTTCGCCCGTTCGAACTCTTCGGGAGTGAGGCCCTCCTGACGAACCTGGTCCACGGCCTGGCAGGTCTGGCGAACCGCTTCGGCGAGGGTGGGGGGATTCCCGGCGAAGCGGATCTCCCACGTCGTGGGTCCATTCTCCCGGGGTTCGGCCTCGCCCCAGACGGCGGCGGTGAGGCCCAGCTTGGTGCGCAGGAGCTGGAAGAGGTGTCCCCCCTGCCCCGCTCCCACCAGGATGTAGTGCATGAGTTCGAAGGCGGCGTGATCCCCGGGCATCCCCCGGAATCCCGGGTAGCCCATTTTCACGAAGCCCTGGGCGGTCTCCCGGTCTGCCGTGACCAGCCGGCCGGTTGGGGCATCGGGCTCTGGAAGGGCGGAACGGCGCGGAGTCTCGCCCTGGGACAGATCCGAGAAGGCCGTCTGGATCCAGCTCCGGGGCAGATCCGGGGGCAGGTCGCCGGAGAGGGCCAGTCCCAGGCGACGGCCGGTCAACGCCTCCTCCAGGAGATCCACGACGTCCTGGAAGGTCACCGCCCCGATGGAGCTCGGGGTGGGATGTCGGGCCACCGGGTGATCACCTCCGAATGCGGTGGCGTCGAAGAGCCGATCCAGGGAGGGAGAGGGGTCATCGTCGGCGCGCCGGGCACGGGCCTCCACCCGGGCGCGAACCCGGGCAAAGGCATCCTCATCGAGTTGCGGGGAAGTGATCCACCTCCCGAGGAGCTCCACCAGCTCCTCCCCGGCGTCGGAGGGGGCCAGGTAGTCGAAGCGAAGGCGGTGCTCCTGCACCGAGACCGAGGAGGAGATTCCGAGGGCATCCATTCGGGCGCGGCGGGCTTCCAGGGTCAACGTGCCGGCGCCTGCTTCCAGGAGGAGTTCCTGGGCCATCTCGCGAAGCCCTTCCTTTCCGGCGGGCTCGTCCCACCGGGAGAGATCCAGCATCACCGAGGCCCGGACCAGGGGAAGGGATCGGTCGGGGACCACCATTGCCGTCATCCCTCCGGGAGCGGGGACCGCGTATTCCCTCGGGGAGGGTGGCGTGAAGGGCGGAGCCTCCGGGTAGCGGATGTCCTGCAGGGTCTGGGGACGGGTGGTGGAGACGGCCTCCATCATGGCCCTGCGATACGCCATCCATGGCGGTGCGTACCAGGGGTTCTCGGCGATGGGGATCGGTTCCCCGGGCCGCAGTTCGAACTGGGGGGCTGCCATCTCCCAGCGACCGGGCACCGGCTCGGGGTCAGGCCCCAGGGGACGGAACCGGGGGTCTTCGTCGGCACCGCCCCGGGCCGAGGATCGGGGCGTCGAGGAAGAATCCGACAAGGACGATGGCCGGGTGGACCGGGTTTCCCCCACGGACCCGGCGGCCCACTCGGAGAGGGGCTGAGAGAACTCCCCTACGGCCCCCCCCGGAAGAAGGAGGCCGCTCGAGGGCAGGGAGAACGGACTGTAAGCCGTCCGGCTCGCCTCTGTCGTCACCGGATCCGGATCCGGTGACGGGAGTTCGGGCTCGTGGGCCATTCCGTTCGCATCTACCTCGTCCTCATTCGCCTGGAGCGATTCCCGGATCAGGTGACCCACCACCCGCGCGTCCCGCTGGAAATATCGACGGCTGACCCGGGCCAGATCTTCCACGCCCACTGCGGCCCACATGCGGGGCAGCTCGTTCACATGATCCCACCGGTGGATGGCGGCGAAGGAGCCCAGGGTCACGGCGGCGTCCCCGGCATCCTCGAAGCCTGAGACATAGCGGAAGGTGAGGGTGCGGACAGCCCCCTCCACATCCACGGGATCGAGGGCGCCCTGTGCGATCTCACCCAGGAGGGCGTCCACCTCCGACTCCACCCGGGGAAGGTGCTGGTTCCCTCGGGCCTGCACGGTGAGGGTGAAGTGGGAGGGGTACTTGGCGACCCAGTGGGAGGCCGCGGCGGCGTCCGCCAGCTCCCCGCCCATGCGACGCATGAGGAGGCCGTCCCTGCCGGTGAGGAGTTCGGCCAGGACATTGAGGGCCGCCTCGTCCTCATGCCCCACCGCCGGCACCTGCACGTTCATCTGGAAGAGGGGTCCCGCCTCGGCCCGGACGGTGAGGCGCCGCTCCCCCGCCGGAACCGGCTCCACCGTACGGAGGCGGGGCGAGTGGCGCATGGGAGGCCAGTCGCCCCAGTAGCGTTCGGTCAGTTCGAATACGTCCTGGGCGTCGATGTCCCCCACCACCACGATGACCGTGTTCTGCGGGGTGAAGTACTTGTGGTAGATCTCCCAGTGGTCCTCCCGGGTCGCCCCCTCCAGGTCGCTGAACCAGTGCGCCCAGCCGTAGGGGTTCGCCTCGTAGGTCATGGAGCGCATCGCCCGGTTGAAGGCCGCATCCGCCCGGTTGAACGCTCGGCGGATCTGCTCGATGACCACCTCTTTCTCCGGATCGAATTCCCGGAAGACCGGATTGTCCACCCGGCTTCGTTCGATCCACATGAAGGCCTCCAGGCGATTGGCGGGGAGGTCCGCGTGGTACTTCATCCAGTCCCGCCCGGTGGAGGCCGTGAGCCCGGTGGCCCCGGCGGCCATGTAGGCGGTCCGGTCGGGCTGGGTGACGGTGAACCGGGCCTCCTGCTCGTCCCGGGCCTCCAGGTACGCCGCGGTGAGGGCGTCCAGGCGGTCGGTTCGGCATGTCCGCTCATATTCGGAGAAGACCTCCCGCTGCCGGAAGCAGTCCGCCAGCCGGTTCTTCTCGTCCTCCATGGCCCGGGCCGTCCGCTCCACTCGCTCCGCGACCTCCCGTTCCGCCTCCCAGTCCGTGGTTCCGAGAAAGTGGGAACCCTTGAAGAGGTGGTGCTCCAGCATGTGCGTGAGCCCCACGGTGCCCGGGCGCTCCCCGGCGATATCGGAGCGGTAGAAGATCCGCGCCCCTACCCGGCCGGGGTGGTTCTCGCGCTCCACCACGAGGACCTGGAGACCGTTGTCCAGGAACCGCTCCTGGACCTCCAGGTGGAACTCCTGGGCCCGGGCCTCCAGGGGGGAGGCCGCCGCTGCGAAGAGAAGGAGGATCGATGCCACGATGGCCCCCCCTGCAAACCCAGGGCCCCCGGAGCGCGGGCGCCTGGGAATGGGGCCCCTGGAGCTGGGGCCCCTGGAGCTGGGGGAGGGGCCGAGAGGTGGCGGAGAAGGCATATGGGATGTGACCATGACGAGACCCAATGGTGGCGGATGAGGGCGGAGGATGATGGAGACGGGGGATACAAGGACGATGGAGAAAGGCGTCGTCGGCGTCTACCCCGGCAGCGGGGTGTGCTTCCGGTAGGGCATACTTCTGGCATCGATCGACCGGTAGCAGAGGGGATGACCTGACCTGCAGGTGCGATGAATCCATGATACGACTCTTGATGTGGCTGCTGATCCTGTTCGCCTCGCCCCTTCCCCTTTCGGGAGGGGATGTCCCCGGCACACAGGAGGAAGGTGGGGGAAAGGATGCCTCGTTGCGGCCGCTGGAACAGGTCGCGATGTCCCAGGCGGACCAGGAACCGATCCGTGGCGAAGGCCTGGGTGCAGGAACAGAGCTCCCCCCGGTTCTCTGGTACTTCTGGCGGGGCGACTGTCCCGTCTGCCAGCGGGCGGAGCCCTGGCTGGAGGAGATGGAGACGGCGTACTCGGCGCTGGAGATCCGGAGGGTGGAGGTGCTTCGGGACCTGGCGGGGCGGGCGCTCTTCGAACGGATGATGAACGACCGGGGCACACGGGCCAGCGCCGTCCCCACCTTCATCCTGGGGGACCGGGTCTGGGTGGGCTTCACCAGCCCCCTGGCCGAGGAGATGGAGGCGGCCGTCCAGGAATGGTTGGGCGAGCCACCGGCGGAGGTCTCCACCGGCCGGGCGATCCTGGATCTGGGCCCCCTGGGCCGGGTGGACGTGGGAAGACAACCCATGTCCATGGCCACCATCCTCATCGCCTTCGTGGACGGGTTCAACCCTTGTTCCCTCTGGGTCCTTACTGTCCTGCTGGCCATGATCCTGGGCACCCGGTCCAGGGCCCGCATCGCCGCAGTGGGGCTCACCTTCCTCCTGGTCACCGCCACCATTTACGGCGTGTTCATCGTGGGTCTGTTCGCAGCCCTCGAGGTGGCGGCCCAGCTGGGTTGGATCCGGGTGGCGGTGGCCCTCCTGGCCCTGGTGTTCGGCCTCATCAATGTAAAGGACTTCCTGGCCTTCAAGCGGGGGCCTTCCCTGACGATTCCCGATCGTTTCAAGCCCGGGATCTACCGGGGCGGACGTACCCTTCGGGCGGATCGGCCCCTCCCCCTCACCCTGGCCATGACGGTGGGGATCGCAGGGGGGGTGGCCCTCATTGAGCTCCCCTGCACCGCCGGGTTTCCCGTGATCTGGACCACCCTGGTATCTGAGGCCGCCGTGGGGCAGACTGCGTTCATCGGCCTCCTCTTCCTCTATCTCGGAGTATACCTGTCGGTGGAGATTGCCATTCTCGCCGTCGCCATCATCACCCTCCGGGCCACCCGGCTGCAGGAGGGACACGGTCGGAAGCTCAAGTTGGTGGGGGGAATGGTCATGATCGCCCTGGCGGGAGTCCTCCTGGTGGATCCCGCCATCATGGAGAGCCTCATGGGATCCTTGGTGGTGGTGGCGGGAGCGCTGGCCCTGTCCATCCTCGTGCTCCTGGTCGAGGCGCTGCGCAGTCGGACGAAAGGTGCCGAAGGGGAGGCGGAGGGTGATGGGAGGAGAACGGGAGGTGCGGCGTGAGTGTGGAGGCAGTCTTCTGGGCCGTGCTGCTGCTGGCCCTCCTCCTCATCGCGGCTCGAATTCTTCGCCAGCGAACCCGGATCTTCCGTAGGTATTTCATTCCCAGTTCCCTCATCGCCGGGGGGCTGGGTCTCCTTCTCGGGCCCCAGGTCCTGGGGGCGGGGATCCGTGGGCTTCGTCCCCACCTCCCCGCGCCTGCGTTCCCGGAACTCCTGGAGCGGGGACTCTTCCCCGACGCCGTCCTCCAGGTCTGGGGCACCCTACCGGGGCTCCTCATCAACGTGGTCTTTGCCGCACTCCTGCTCGGAAAGCCCATCCCCGGGATCCGCACCGTGTGGCGCACCGCAGGCCCCCAGGTCGTGGTGGGGCAGACCATCGCCTGGGGCCAGTACGTGGTCGGGCTTCTCCTCGCCCTGGTGGTCCTGACTCCGGTATTCGGGCTTCCACCCATGGCCGGTGCCCTGATCGAAATCGGCTTCGAGGGTGGGCATGGCACAGCTGCGGGAATGCGGCCGGCCTTCGAGGCCGTGGGGTTCGACGAGGGGTACGATCTGGCGGTGGCCCTGGCCACGGCGGGGTTGGTGGGCGGGGTCCTCATTGGGACCGGGCTGGTGAACTGGGCGGCGCGGCGGGGCATCATCGAACCTCCGGAAGGCCTGGATTCACTCGATGAGGTTCGACTCCACGACGACACTCCGGCCCCGGGCGATCTGGCCGAACTCCGCCGGGAGAGGGAGAGGGAGGGCCAGCCCACGGACCCCCTTTCACTCCATCTGGGAATCGTGGCCCTGGCCATCGGGGTGGGCTGGCTTCTGCGGGAGGGGCTGGTCCTCATCGAGACGCTCACCTGGGGCGCCGGAGACGACCCCCTGGTGATCCTGGGCTATGTCCCCCTCTTCCCCCTGGCCATGCTGGGTGGGGTCGGCGTACAGATCGTGGTGGACCGAATGGGGTGGGGTGGACAGGTGAGCCGGCGCCTCATGAACAGGATCTCCGGGGCTTCGCTGGACCTCATCATCGTGGGAGCGGTGGCCACCGTCTCCCTCCAGGCCATCGGCACCCATTTCGTCCCTTTCCTCCTCCTCGCCGGCGGAGGAATCATATGGTCCCTCTCCGCCGTCCTTCTCCTCGCTCCCCGTGTCATTCCCACCCACTGGTTCGAACGGGGTGCCGGGGACTTTGGCCAGTCCATGGGAGTGACGGTGACGGGGCTTCTCCTGATGCGGGTGGCCGACCCCGAGAATCACTCCGGAGCCCTGGAAAGCTTCGGCTACAAGCAGCTACTCTTTGAACCCGTGGTGGGGGGCGGCCTGTTCACTGGCTCCTCGGTGGCCCTCATCGCCGCCTTCGGCCCGGAGCCCATCCTTGTTCTGACCCTGACCCTCACCCTCTTCTGGATCGTCTTCGGACTGCTCGCGTTCGGGAAAGAGGCGCGGGCGAATCGGAGGGCCGAACGGGAAGTCGGCCTCTGGGAACCTTGAAACCACCTCGGAAGGAACGCCCGGTGTTCCATCGGAAGCAGATCCCCAACCTCATCACGGGAAGCCGTCTCCTGGCCATTCCCGTGCTCTGGATCTTTGCCTTCCTGGACCGCCCCCTGGTGGTGGGAGCGGGCCTCTTCTTCGCCTGGCTCTCCGACGCCCTGGACGGATTCTTGGCCCGTCTCCTGGATGCCCGAACGGCGTGGGGGAGTCAGTTCGACTCCATCTCGGACACCCTCATGTTCGTGTCCGCCATGGTCTGGGTGGCCATGCTCCGCCCTGAGTTCATCTCCCAGCATGCGCTGCTGCTCACGGTCTGGCTCGGAATCGGGGTCGCGGCCTACGGGGTGGCCTGGACCCGGTTTCGCCGGCTCCCCGATGTCCACCTGCTCTCGGCCAAGGCGGCCAACTTCCTCGGGTTTCTCTTCGGAGCCCACCTCCTTGCCTTTGGCACCTATCCAGACTGGGTGGCCCTGGTGGTCCTGGGAGGGTGTATCCTCGCGGCATCCGAGACCCTCCTCGTGGTGGCCAGCTTCCGGGAGGTGGACGACCGGATCCTCACCGTCTTCCAGCGATCTGCTCGTACCCGGGGTGGAACCGCGACCCCTTCGAAAAGGAGACCGTCATGAAGGTCCCGATCCTCCGTGTGGCCACCCTACTCCTTGTTTGCGGAGGAGCCATGGCCTCTCACGGCTGTGCCCAGGAACCCCTGGACGGGGAGGCGTCGATGGACCTGATCTCCCTTCCAGACCCTCAGCTTTCCGGGGAGATGCCACTGGAGGAGGCCATCCATGGGCGGCGCTCCATCCGGAGCTTCCGCCCCGACGCCCTCGACCTGCGACAGGTCTCCCAGTTCCTCTGGGCCGCGCAGGGGATCACCGACCCCGAGGGGCTCCGGAGCGCTCCCTCCGCAGGAGCCACCTATCCACTGGAGGTTTACCTGGTGGCGAGCGCGGTGGAGGAACTGGATTCGGGCGTATACCGCTATGACCCCACGGCACATGGCCTCCTTCCCGTCGGCCCCGGGGACCGTAGCGAGGAGGTCGCTGAGGCCGCTCTGGATCAGCGCTGGATTGCCGACGCCCCGCTGATCCTGGTGCTGGCAGCCGACATGGGCCGAACCACCGGACGTTATGGTGAGCGGGGCCGGCGCTACGTCTATATGGAAATGGGCCACGCGGCACAGAACGTCTACCTGCAGGCCGAAGCCCTGGGCCTCGGTACGACCCTGGTGGGTGCATTCCGGGATGGCGACCTGGCAGAAGCCCTCGGGCTTCCCTCCAAGGAGGAGCCGCTCGGGATTCTTCCCGTGGGTGTGCCCTCCCCCTGATTCCTTCTCCCCTGATCCGCCTCGGGCCCCGGAGGACAATGGGACATAGTGACCGACCGAACGCCTGCGGTGGGACGAAAGGCAACCTTCCGGGATGGATGCACACGGGCCAGCGAGAGTGGCCGGAGACCGGAGCAATGACCCGAGCTATCAATCAGGGCCATCCACCGGGGCCAGTGCCGGACGCGTGGGCGCCGGCTCGCGACGCTCCCGGAGACGCCAGCCAAGACGCTCCCGCCCCTGGCATGGCGGTTGCTCCATAGGATGGAGAT